>MDSW01047196.1_pt1 | contig 59583 bp, 57 predicted proteins | sample 811171 | NCBI WGS metagenome assembly MDSW01 (sample SAMN05326641, study PRJNA326480) | marine metagenome | isolation source: seawater | place: Atlantic Ocean: North West | collected 2012
TCAAGCAATTCTTGTTGTTATATTTGCGTATCTTGGAGTTCGTTTAACTTACTTCGTTTATTTTAAAAATAAGTAATTGTTAGGTAAATAACTCACTATGTTAAGTATCATTATTCCCTGTTTTAACGAAGAAAAAATTATAAAAAATTCTATTCAAAGAATATTAGATTGGTCAGAAAATAAAAATTTTTATGTTGAGGTTTTGATAATTAATAATAATTCTACGGATAAAACTTTGGAAGAATTAAACAATTTTAAAAATATAGAAAATGTATTAATCCTACAAGAGTCACGTAAAGGTAAGGGTTTTGCAGTAAAAAAGGGTCTAACTGAGACCCAATTTGATAATATATTAATTTTAGATGCAGACCTATCTACTGATATTGATCAGTTTGATCAAAAATGGTTAGAAGAAAGTGAGATTTTTTTGATAGGGTCTAGACCGCTTGGTAATGAATTTGGTACACCTATAAAAAGAAAAAGTGCAGGTAAAATATTAAACTTCATTCTCAGAAAAATATTCAAAATTAAATTATTTGATACTCAATGTGGATTTAAATTTTTAAAAACTCATCATTTACAAATTTTGACTAATGAGCTTTCTGTTGGAGGGTTTCTATATGATGTAGATTTAATTTTAAGTTGTATTAAAAATAATATTAAAGTAAAAGAGCATCCTGTTAAATACATTTTTAACTCAGACTCCTCTGTTTCTTTGTTTAAAGACTCTTTAATAATGTTAAAAGATATAGTAATTCTTAGAAGAAAATATGATTAAATTTTCCTTATCCACTAAGGTATTTAGATTTACATTCAGTACTCATAATCTCAATTTTGCATTCTTCTATAACATTGTTTAAATTCCCAAAAGTACTTTTCTGAAAATAAGGTATTGATATATCAATCAAAATTATTAAAACAATTAGAAATTTTACAAGGGTGTAAATAATATTTTTCTCTGTTTTATAAACAATTATTATTGATATTAAAATAAAATATAATGCTAAAGATTTATTGTTATCAATAAATAAAGCAATAACCGTAATAAGAAAAATTAAATCTAATCTAGTTTCAATCAATTTATAATTTATCAAGTAAATTATTGCTATTAATAAAAGGACAGAGAAATGTTGAGTGTATCTAATCCATTTTGTATCATTAAGCAACCAGAACCATAAATATGAAAAAGATATGGAGAAAATTAAAGAGTTTGTAACTTTCCCAAAAAATAAATCTATTTTATCTTTATTTTTATACAAAATTATACAAAATAAAATAGGAACAAAAATCAAACGTAACTTATCATAATTATTCCATATTGAAAATTCAGAAGCATTAATTGAATTGGTAAAGTTAAATATGATTGAACCACTATCTAGGTTTGAACCAGAACTTCGATGGTTAATAATGAATGAAAATTGATCTTTTAGATATTGAATTGAATTTCCTTTTTCATAATTAAAATGTGCTAGTAACAACCACGAAGTGAGAGGAATAAAAAAAACTGTAAGATCTTTGTAAATATTTGTTAACTTTTTTTCATTAATCATATGAATTAGATAAAAGCCTGCAAATGGTACGAGGTTTAATATTTTTCCATAAACTATTGACAAACTAAATAAAAATACTGACAGATATCTTAATTTTGGAAATAGAAAAATTGCATTAATAAATATTATTAATGAGGGTATTTCCCCTAGTGAATATAGAGATCCTTCCCACCAGGGAATCAAAAAAAGTATTAGGCCGTTTGTATAAAATAAAAATTTAACATCTTTTTTATATACCTTTTTTAAAATAAGAATAAATATTATTTGTAAAATGTAAATCCAAAAAAAGTTTGAAATTCTTGCTATTGCAATTTTATTTGTAAAATTCCAACCAATTACACTACCAACGGCAGAAATCGGTCCTGAAGTTAAAGCTACACTGTAACTTCCTCCTAGAAATTCTCCAGCATTAAAATCTAGGTTTTTAAAAAAATTTATGTTAGAAGTTAAAGAAATATATTCATCAATAAAACTTGGTATTCGAACGGTTTTAGTCCTTATGTAATCAAAAGAGAAGTAAGTTTGTACTATAAAAAACAAAGAAAAAACAAATTTCTTTGTTTTTTCAAATTTTCTTAAACTAGAAATACTTTTTTTAAGAACCGAGCTGATTGTATTTTCAAATTTTCTTAAACTAGAAATACTTTTTTTAAGAACTGACTTTATTTTAAAGTTTTTAAAGAAGCTAGATTTATAAATGTGGTAAATTATATAGATTCCAATTAAAGAATATATAGACGGAACAGCTATATCAAAGATAGTTATTTTGGATGGATCCCAGCCCCCCTGAACATAATGAACACACTCAGTAAATGAATTAACTGTTGCTCCATTTCCCAGAAAGTCATAAAGATTAATAGGAGAAAAATTTGGATCATTTTCAAATACAAAGTTTTCTGGTAAAGAATCTACTTCTTTGAAGTTAGGAGGTAAAGGTCCACATATTGTTTCAATTTTATTTATATCCATTTTTTTCTATTTAAATAATAATACTGGAGATGTTCTTAATAGCGGCAACCAGAAAAAGTCCATCTAAATATCTTTCCTATATCTTTATATATTTTCATCTCTATATCTTTAACTCTAAGAGAATTTTATATCTGTCAGCTTATATATACTAAAACATATGCAAAAGAATAAATTTATTTTAATAAATTGATAGTTGTTTATGTCTAAAAGAAAATTACTTTCAATATTTTTATTAATTCTAATATCAGGATTTCTTTATCAATTTGAAATTAGTATTCATCTGGTTGAAAGTAACGAAAATAACAATTGCCTTAACTCTTTTTCAATTAAACCAAATTTAATAAATAATAGGGTGAAATCAAATGAATACTTAATAATAGGACATGCTTATGGAAATCATTCCGGTTCAAATAAAGGAATCTCTGATAAAGTGTTGAAGTATTTTGAATCTTTAGATAAAAAAAACAATATTATTTTAACGGGCGACTTTGTTAGATCAGGAAGTAAAGAAGATTTATTATTAGTTAAAAAGCAAGTTGAATCATATTTTAAAACTGGAATGTTTGCCGTAGGGAATCATGAAATTAAAACTAACCAAAATAACTATTATGATGTTTTTGAAAATGACTTATTTATGATCAGTGAAAACAAAGTTGATTTGGTGGTTGCAAATTTTTCAACAATTAATTGGCTTCCAAAAATATCTGACCAAAATAAAATTAATGCTTTCATTAATAGTTCAGAAAATGAAATTATTGTACTTTTTTCCCATCAAATATTTTGGGAAAATATGACAAATAAAACACCTAAGAAAAATGGCCCTGACCTTCTTGAGACTGAGCTTACAGAAAATATGCTTGATTGGCTAAATATTGGTAATAAAAAACTTATTATAATTTCTGGCGATTATGGTTTAAATTCTGATGAAATATTTTGTGAACAAAGCAATGAGGGCAATATTCTATTCATTGCAAATGGCATTTATGAAAATGATAATGACAAATTAATAAGGCTTAATAATTATGATTCTGGTTTTTACTTTGAAGAAGTGAACCTTCCATAAAAGTTTGAATATTGTTTCAAAATTATTTTAGTTATACGAATTCAATTTATTTTGACATTATATAAGTTAGAAACAGAGTCAACATATTTTGAAAATTTTTCTGGATTCTTTATAATTTTATCCTCTATTGAATCGTTTTTATCATAAAAAATTTTAGAAAACAAATTACTCTGATTGCTCTTCAATAACTTATACTCAATGATTGTTTTTCTTGAATAAATTTTATTATTTATTCCCCTGAATCTATGACTTTGATACATAACATCTTTATCAATGGTAAGCCTGATATTCTCGTTTGCAAAATAGCTTCTTTTATATTGAACGAATGAAGCTGGGTAGTATTCAATTCCTTGAAAAAAATATTCCTTGATATGAGAAAATTTTTTAAAACTAACTTCTTCTACAGTTTTCTTTTTTCCTTCTGCCGTGTTAAATTTTATTTCTTTATAAATTTTTTCATTTGACCTTGGATAGTTTCTAAACCTTATTTTAAAACGATCGGAATCTTGAAATAGAGATTCCTTATATAATTTAAAACCTAAAGTATCAAAATATAACGATTTGATAAATCTATCCATATAAAGTTGATCAAACTCTTTGTTAATTACATTTAAAAATTTATATACGTTGAAGTCATTAATAACGATTTTATATTCTCTTCTTGATAATTTAGTACTCATAAACTGATCCCTCTTGTATAAAATTGTTATTAATCCCCATGCAATCTTGATTGTATAATTTTAAATAAGCTGGTCCAAATTCTTGTTTCTTTTGATAAATCTGAAAACAGGACTCAAGATTATTTCCAACAAATTTTTCTACTTCTGCAAAAGAGCTATCTTTTACTGCAATTCCAGTTTTTGATGATGTTATTTTCAGGTCTTTTATTTTAATACTAGTTTTCTCTCCTATTGAAATACCTTTGTCTTCACAATTTGAAACTACAGCATTTTCAACTTCATAAATCCCATATGAAACATCCACACAATCATTCAAAGATTGGTTAATTGTTATTGTGTTGATTTTTAATTTTGAAAAATCGATATCCAAAGCATCAAATTTTGAACTGATAATTGAAATTTCGTTGATTTCTCCATCTGACCTAATAAAATTTACACTATCTTCACAAACCATATTTTCTGTATTAATTGATATATTTACAATTTTTACATTATAAAAAGTTATACAGCCTGTAAGTAAATTTCTATCATTTCTACTAATAAAATCTTTTTCTTTAATTTGGAAGTTTGAAGTATTAAAGATGTTAAATTTCCAATCTTTAATTAACTCTTCACCAAAAATCACAACCCTATCGCTTGAAGTTGATAAGCCAATATTAATTATTTTGGACTCCATGTTCGTAGTTACATTTGCTTCATTAATTTGCTTAATGTAAAAATTATCAATTTTCTGTATAGATTCTAAATCTTTATTACCTAATACTTCTATATAGGTTTTCTTATTAATACCAAACAAATATGCATTCTCTCCATTAATTTTTAGATTGTCGTTCAATAAAATTTTGTAATCTGGTTTGTCAACATAAGTACACTCCTTTAAGAATTGGTTGCAAAGTTCAAATATGTTATTTTCATAATCAACAAAAAGAAAGTGGGCTTCTGTCTCCGTTCTTTTTGCAAGTAATTTGGGTAATAGAGGGAATTCTTTATTCTTATAATTTGATTTATTGTATCTAGCTAAATTTTCTAGATTTTTGTAAAATCTATCTATATAAAGTTGTGCTTCTTCATCTGTCCAGTAGACACCTCTCTCAGCAAGTTTTAAAGTTAAATTGCTTAAATCAACTCTTTTTCTTATAAGATCATTTGCAGCTGTAATTAATGTTTCATATTGTGTATAAAATTCGTAATCTATTTCTTCAGGGCCTTCGAAATTTAATATTGAAGAATCACCATCATAATAAATTGGAATAAAATCTTCACTGATTTTATCATATAAAAACTTTCTATTGTGCGTATTTTCTACAGCATGCTTAGCCCTTAATGACCATAGAGCAGATTCGAATTCATAAATCTCAATAAAATTTTCTCCTAGTAAATAATTATTTATTTCTCTATTTGTAAAAGTACTATTAATAGCCCTGTTATATTTATCAAGAGCATCTAAAGATATTAGAAAATTATTAAAATTTGATATTGCCCAAGTCCTATTGTTGATTTTTCCAATCTCTAATGGATAGGAGCCTGAAGGTAAGTCTTTTCGAATATATTTATTATCAAGATCATTCTCCCACACATATTTTTCATTTGTCTCAATAATTGCTGACTCTCTGTAAAAATTATTTTCTACAAATTCTTTTGTTATTTTTTCTTGAAAAATATAAGTGTGTGTAATGCCAGAATTTATTGATACCTCAGAATAGAAAGTTCGTGGACTCAGAAATCCTAATTCACTCATAATTAAAGTAGTAAATATTTCATTTTCATGGCCACGAGTATCAGGAATTAGAAGTTTGAATTTTGTAATATTTAGGATATTGCCAGAAGTCAATTTAACATCTAATGAGCTAATTAGTTTGTTTACATTAATATGATCTTTAAAATCTCCATGAATTCTTATTTCTGCATCAAGTGTGCAATTCAGTCCATCGTTAAAATAGACTTCAACGTTTGAATTGAAATAATTTTTAAATTCATTATTTATAAAATTTCCTGTAATACTTGCTTTTAAAAAATTTTCATACCAATTTTGACTATTTGGTATTTGTATATTTATTTTATTTATATCATCATATCCGTATTGCTTGATATTGAAATAGTTGAAATCTTTACATGGTGGCTCAAGGAAAACATCTGCATTATCTACAACAGGCTTTTCTTCCACTTTCAGTTGGGGTATCAAAAAAAATAAAGAAGTAGTAATAATCAAATATAAAAATACTAAAAAAATGTTTTTTAACATTTAATTTTTTTCAAAATAATATGAAATAACTTCACTTTCATTGAGTTGATTTAGTAAGTCTTCAAGATTGCCAATATTCTTATCAGATAAATTGTAAGTGTATTCATTATCACTATAAGAAAAATTCCTTAAGTAAATTGAATTTAGCAAATCTTCATTTTTTTTATTTGTTTTGATGAGAAGAAAATTTGTTTTTGTAAATTCATCTATTTCATTAATTGAAGAACTTAAACCATACCTCTGGCCTATAAAATTACCAGACTCAATAAGTAGAGAGACAATTATTGTAGCTATAAAAAAATTAATTGATATTTTAGGGTTTACACTTGTTGCAATCCCTACAGTAATTAAATAAAAGTAGCTAACTAATTCATAAGGATTTTTAATTGGGGATCTAAATCTAACAATAGACAAGGCCCCTACCATCCCTAGCGATAATGCAATATTCCCTGAAATAACACTTGTAATGACAAATCCTACTGAAGGTAAAGTCGCAAATATCAACTGTTGGCTTTTTGTTCTAGTCCAGACTTGACCATGAATTATTGATAAATTTAATCTAAATAACAGGCCTAACAAAACAGAGAATAGAAAAAGGCGTAAAAATTGGAAATCTAAAACTATATAAGAAATTAGTGTCTCTCTAAGCAATGCTTGCTCCTAAAATTGTTTACTGTTAAATTTTAATCATATTTTTATAAATATTTATACTTTAAAAAAATCAAAATATTTAAGAATTTCTTTCCTCAGTCAAAGAAATAAAAGGTTTTTTCTTAGATATATTGGTTAAGGACATGAATCCAAAAACTATTGCAGTAATCAAGAGAATTATGGTGATTAAATTTAAAGAAAATAAATTTGGATTATTCCAATGAACAATATTAAAAAGAGACAAAAAAGAAAGAATAAAATAAAGTAACTTATAACTAAAAAATTGTAAATTCAAAAAACCAATAACAAGAAGGAGAAATAAAAGATTTCCTAAGGAATATAAACTAAACCTAATAGGTGGATACCAGCCAATAAATGACCAAAACATATATGCGATAATGCCAATTAAAAAAACTCTATTTAAAAGTACGCCTTTAAATTTTTTATGAAGAAGAAAAATAACAACCAATAACGCCGGAACAATCAAGTAATTTAATAACTGTAATGAATCTTGAGCATAGCAAAGAAAATTTTCAGGTAGATTCATACAATACCATTCATCTGAGGTTTCCCAAGATTTTGTAAGCCTGAGATCAAATAATTTATTTGGCAAAAGTATTTTAGAAATCCAATAACCAATTCCCTGATCAAAGTATTTTGAAAGCCAAATAAAGTGGCCATAGTACTCTGTGTTTATATCATATAGTGAAATTGATTTGTAGCTTAAGTATTGTTTATATAAATAATTAGGTATGAAGAAAATAAATATAGACACTATATTTGAAATCAAAATATTATATTTATTGCGATTCTTGTAAAGAAGAAATAAATTTGCTGAAATTAAACCAATAAAAAATGATCTATTTAATAGAAACAATACGCCCAAAATTGCAGAATAAAAGAACAGCTGCTTAGGAGTGTGTAAATTTTCCAAAAAATAAAGAGAGACTGCAAATACTAGAAAGGTTAATGTGTGATTAGACGGTGTAAAGACCCCAAATTGTATCAATGGATTAAGTGAAAATAAAACAGTCACTATAAATATATCTGTTCGAGTCATATTAAGGTATTTAATCAATATTTTTATAGTTAAATAAACTCCAAGAACAAAATAAATTAGCTGAACTATTAGATAACTAAGTTCTGGTAAGAAAGTAGTTAAAGGATTTGTATCTTTTATAAAAAAATCTAAAATTTGATAAATTAAATAATTTGAAAGAAGATACACCGGTCTATTTTGATATGGATTATTTCCTTCACTAACAATATTACTTAAGTTCAAGACTGTGTCTAAGTAAATTTTGTCATCACATCTATTGAGAGGATATAAAAATTCAAAATTGAAAGAGTTGAAATATAAAACTTTTTCACTATAAACATCACATATAAATAGCTCCTGTGGGTTTAATTGAAAAAAAGCAAAATACATTATAAAAATAAGTACAGAAGAACCAGAAATTATATAGAGCAAAGAAATATTTTTATATTTATTCATTGGAAATATCTGTATGTATTTTCATACATCTTCATAGTAATCTGCATGTATAGATTTAAATATCTTAATTTTCTTAACAAACCTTTAATTTTTTACAGATAGCCTAAGCTGACCAAAATAAAAGTGGTCATAGTTTTTATCACTTAAAACTTCATTTTGATCGAATTTATATGTAACAATATAATCACTATTGTTAAAATTCCTAAAATTTAGACCCTCATAGGAGTTTTTAATTGAGTATTTTCTCAATAGTTGATAGTCGTAAGCTCTTCCAATCGTAAATGGGTTATCCGGATACCATTTTGAAAAATACTCACTATGATCCGGTATCCAATCCCAGATTCCTCCTCCTAAGAAATATGAAACAGAAATCTCATCTTTGTGATGTTTAGATTCTGAATCTTTGCCAATGAAGTCAACCAATTCAATTTTATAAACTAGTGGAACATCTGCTTCTGTTAATTTATCTCCATCATAATTTAAAGAGTTTGAAATTAGATTTACGCTTAATGTTATATTTAAAAAAATAAATAATATAAATACAGCTTGGTTAAGGGGTATAAGTCTCATATGAAAAAGTTTGAATTCAATAAAAACAAATGGAAATAAAAAGCACACAAGGATATAAAAAATATAATACTGTGCCATATTTTCCATCCGTTCTAATTGTAAATAATTTGGGCCCCCTAATACTGGATTTAGTAAAACTGAAGACGAAACAAAAGTTATAAAAAGGATTATTTTTTTGATTAACAAAATATTTACATCTTTATTTTTAATTTTTGTTAAAGAAATGCTTCCAAAAATTATAAATATGAAGAAAATTAAAAATAAGATTTTATGATATTCGACATAAAGTTTAAATAATGTATGAGTAAATTCAGATATTACATCTATATCTGCCTGTAATATATGAAAAGATTTTTGAAAAGTCCAAATACTTAAAAAAGATCCTGGCAGTTGAAGGACACTGTCTGTTAATAGATTAAATCTGTCATATAAAGTTAAGGTTGAAAATCCAAATATTTCCTGAAAAGTTGTGGAATTAAAATATGGATTCCATATTAAAAAATAGTTTATAAGAATAAAAACTATTGAAGAAATATAAATAAACCGTTTTCTAGAAACTGCTTTGGGCTTTCCATTAATAATTACTGAAAGCAAAATTATAAAACTATAAACTATAAAATTTGTTATTCCGGCCAGATATAAGGCGGGTGGAATAAAAGATACAAGTAAAGATATAAGTAAATATTCACTTTTTTGTGTATTAATAAATTTAAGAATAAATATGAAAAAGAGTGCATTTATAAAGATAAGAACCCAGTTATTCCAGAACTCAACTGAACTACTTGACATAAGAGTAGACATTGAAAGAACTACAAATGCATAATTGTTTACTTTAAAATTATTTGTAAGCTCTCTAGATAAAAAATAAAAAATAAAAATTTGAATTATCGAAAGAAAAAAAGTTGCAGCTAGCAATGATTCAAATATTGTTAATATTTTTCCATAAACAACTATACCGTTTGGGTTAGGCACCATTTTTGAACTGAGTAGACCAACTGGCATATCAGATATATTTTTCGTGTAAGCCAGCCAAATATTTGTAGATTGATCTTCTCTCCATTGTGATACTGTTGACCAATAATATCTGTAAACAAAAATGCTAGAAATAGGCAAAATGTAGTAAATATATTTTTTATTTTTGATCATTCAATTTTAGATTACTAGTTTTTCTTATGTTTTTGATAAAAATATATATTTTGCAAACAAATATAACATGGATTGATGGCAATAAATTTTAAACTTCAAAGTTTTTTCAAACCATACTCTTGTGATGAATTAATTCGTTTAGGTAGAAATAATGATGGAGGTTATTTGGTGGAAAAAAATTCTGTGTTAAGCTCAGATGCTCTTTTGTCATATGGAATTGATCATGACTGGTCATTTGAAGAAGACTTTAAAAATTATAATGATTGCACAATTCACACATACGATGGATCCGTAGGCCCAAAATTTTTTGCTAGAAAATTAAAAATGAGAATCATTGGAACATTAAAAAATCCCTCTAAAGAATATTTTGAGGTATCGAAGTATTGGTTTAAATTACCTTTCAAATTTTATAAATTTTTTAAAATAATAAAAACACATAGGGGCCCTAATCATTATGAAGTTTATGTGGGTAAAGAAATCGACAGAGTAAATTTAAAAAAAACCCTAAGCAATTTACCATCAAACAAAAAAAATATTTTTTTAAAAATTGATATTGAAGATAGTGAGTTTGAAATTTTAGATGAAATAATAGAAAGTAGCGATTTATTTACAGGTTTAGTTATTGAATTTCATTCAGTACAAAAAAATATTAAATTGATTAAAAATTTCATAGAATCTTTTAAGTTAAAACTAATACATACTCATATAAATAATTATGGAAAACTTGATAATAAGAATGAACCAAATGTTCTGGAGTTAAGTTTTTCTAAATTTTACGAACGTCAAAAAATAAAAAGTTTGCTCCCCAATAAATTAGACCAAAGCAATGATATTAATTCTTGGTCTTATACTTTAGATTTTGAAAATTGATAAGTAATGCTAAATTAAATATTAGAATCTTCTAGTGATTGAATTAATAACAACTTTTGTTAAATTGTATTCTAAATATGCTTTATTCTATATTTTCCTATTATTACTTGGAAGATCTTTTGTACTTTTAATACAAAAATCTATGTATAAAACAACGATTATTCCAAATAAAATTTTATCAATCAAATCTAATATTATTTTCCCTGTTATCGGAATAATTTTTTTAGGAAACCTATTGATAATTTTAAACTTTTTTATTCCTTTAAAAAGCGGCTTGATCTTTCTTTTCTTAATTCCATTTATATTATTAAATTTTTTAAATTTGGAAATAAAAAATTTTCATATAAAAACTATAAATTTAGATAATTTTTTGTTCTATGTAGTTATTCCATCACTTTTAATAATCAGCTCTTCTACAACAAACTTTCATTACGATGCAGGATATTATCATTTAAACCACCAGAACTGGTTGAGGGAGTCAAATTTAATTTTTGGAATGGTAAATATATTTTGGCCTTTTGGAATGTCATCAGTTAATGAATATATATCATCATTCTTTTGGTTTGATAGCTCTTTTATACTCCTTCATTTTTTAACGCTTTATTTCATACATTTTTTGTTTATATTTATTTCGTATAATATTTTAAAAAATGAAAATATTAATTTAAAAGCAGCTTCTTTTTTCTTGTTGATTTATTCTTTATTAGATAATTTTGGACTTAGCGGAGGTAGAAATGGCTTTCCGTATATACAGGGTGTTGGAAAACAAGATATTGCAGTAGGTGTTCTCTTTTGTTTTGTTAGTTTGGTTATCTTAAATTTTATAAAACAAAAAAATATTGATATGTTAGATTTTTCACTACTCACTCTTATTGCTTTCTTTATTTTTGAATTAAAAGTAAGTGGAGTGATTGTTTTCTTTCTTTATTTTGTATTTTGTTATTTTTTACATAAAAACAATATCCTTAAAATTTCTAATATACTTTACGCTCAAATACCAACTATCTTATTTGGCCTACCGTGGACTTTAAAGAGTTACCTAACTACAGGTTGCATAATCTTTCCTCTTAATTTAACTTGTATAAATAGCTTCGATTGGTATCTTCCTGGGTCAACAAAAGCTTACGAAGAGATTTCTACAGTATCTAGCCTTGCTTATATGGAATATTTTAAAGAGGAGGGATTGACTTTTCTTAATTGGTTCAATGATTTTTTCTTATCTTCTGTTTATCCAGATCTAGCTCTTTTCTACAGGTCAGTTTATATAAATTTCTTATTTTGTTTGCTAATAATATACATAATTAAATTACTTTTTTTTGAAAAAGAAAAACCATCTTCTTTTTTTAATCTGATTATTTCAATATATTTAATTTCTTCATTTCTTTATCTTTTATTTTTTGGCCCTATTCCTAGGTATGCAATGGGAACAATGCTAACTTTTGTTGCAATATTAGGGTATTACTCAAAAAAAGAAAAAATTAAAATTAATAAATATGTAGCTTATTTCCTAATTTTTGTTTCTGTCGGAATGGTCCCAAGAGCAAATTCGTATATTGAATTTATATTTAATCATACAATTGCTGTCTCGGATCCAAGGCTTGAAACTCTATATGAAGAAGTGCAAATTCATGAAAATTGGGTACAACCACATAAAGGTGATCGATGTTGGATCAATTTAAAATGTACAATGCACAGGGAAAATATAATTATTTCTGAAGAGTCGTTTTTTAAAGTTGCCTATAGAATGAAATAATGATTGAAAAAAATATTAATTTAATCAACATACCTCCATTTGTACTTAATGACTTGAAGAAAAAAAGATTCAGTTTTTTAGGTAAAATACTATTAATTTTTAAGGGGAAAATTTTATCCTATGCTGTAAATCATTACCAAGGAAAAGTTTTATGTAGCGTCGTAAATTTTTTTTACAATAAGAATGGAAAAATATTTTACGAAAATTCTATGTACTACAAAAATATTTATAATTCTAAGTTTTATTACCCAAATACTAGATTTTTGAGAGTTGTTAATGATGAAGAAATTCTTATTGAAATTATAAATGAATCTTATTGTTTAGATTTTATAGATTTCAACAATAACGACATTGTTATAGACTGTGGTGCAAATGTTGGTGAATTAAAATTAGCACTTAATCAGCGAGGTGTAAGCATAGATTATTATGCATTTGAACCAGATGAAACTGTATTTAAGTGTTTACAACTAAATAGTCCTGATAATACTAATAATCTCCATAATATTGGATTATCTAATGCTAATGCCACAAAAATACTCTTTATTGATAGTGATGGTGGTAACTCATCTTTTATTGATTTTGGTTCAAAACAAAAAAAAGAAGTTGAAAGCATAACTTTAGACTCACTGAATTTAAATAAAAATATAAAACTATTTAAAGTTGAAGCTGAAGGTTTTGAACCTGAAGTTCTCTATGGGTCTAAAAATACATTAAAAATAGTAGATTACATATCTGTTGATTTTGGTTCAGAAAGGGGTAAGGATCAATCAAATACGGTTACTGAGGTTAACAAGTTTTTATATGAAAATAATTTTAGCCTTGTAAGCTTCAGCAATTTTAGAACGGTCGGTTTATATAGGAATAATAAGTCACTTAGCTAATTTCTAATTTGATCTATTTTTAATTATCTCAATTACAAAACCCGTAATTGATAGCTGAGCACCGAAAACAATAAATAAAACAAGGATTTGGTCACTTATAATTTGAGTTTTTATACCAGATGCCCACAGATAAATATTGTAAATCAACAATATAAATCCAATCAATAAAGAAATTATTCCTGGAGCAATTAAGATTCTTACAGTCTTTTTATAAACATATAAAGCTATTAAATTCGATATAACAATAATTGGATATTTTATTCCAACAAAAGACTCTCCACTAGCTCTCGTCTTTAATTCAATATCAACTTCACTTATTTTTAACTTTCTTAATTTTGCATCAAGGAGTATTTGTTGGGCAGCATTGTAATTTCCAATAATCTTAAAATTATCAACATACCTTTTACTAAGATATACAAATCCATTTGTTGGATCAGATATTTGGACTGAAAATATCTTCATAAAATATTTAAAAAAACTACTTCCCAACCTTCTAAGTAAAGGCATTTTATATTTTGAGTCTGTATGAAAACGGTTTCCATATATTACATCAGAATTTTTATAAAGATCTTTTTCTAAAAATTTTTCTAAATCAATTACATTCATTTGTCCATCTCCGTCAATTTTAAACATCCCATCTGCATTCGATTTTTTTGTATAAGTTATTAATTCTTTTATTGCAAACCCAAGCCCTTTATTCTCATCCGAAAAAATTAGGTCTGCATCATCAAACATTTTAATTTTATCTCTTGAATTATCAGTTGACCCATCATCAAAAAATACAATCTTTAGATTTATTTTATATTTTTGTTCAATTGACGAAGTTATATTTTTGAGATCATCATAAAATACTTCTAAATTTTCTTCTTCGTTAAAAACCGGAATACAAATATTTATTGTTTTTATAGACATATTTATATTTTAATTATAGAGTTTTATTGTAGAAAAAATTATTTTGATTAAACAACTTTTAAAATTTCAAGCTAATTCATTGTTAAGTGTAACAATAAGGTCTTCCGCTATTTATCTATTTACTGATTATATGAACTTTAGTTATACATATGTATTTTGGTTATCTTTTATTGTTGTTACTACTAACAGTTATTTCATTCAAAAGAAATTTGTATTTAAAAGTGTAAAAAATAATAGTTTTTTCAGATACACAATTGTTACAGTTTCATTAGCAATATTAGAATATGTAATATCTAACTACTTTAGAGATATATTGTCATTAAATGTTTCAGCATTTTTAGTTGCAGGTATTTTTATTTTCTTACTGAGATTTATATTGAATAAAAAATATGTTTTTTAAAAAAAATTTTCTTTTACTTGCATTTTTTTACATATTTCTAATTTTACTATTTACAAAAATTGATTATAGATTCATAGAGGAATTTACATGTTGTCAAGATGATCATGATTACTATTCTCATGCCGAAACGATAGCTATAGATTTTGACTTAAATTACTCAAATCAGTACGAAGGATATGAGGAAAAAAGATATTACAAAAATGGAGTTGTCGCACCAAAAGGTTTTATTGGTTCTGGATTATTAGCAAGTCCTTTTTTGTATATAGGAAATTTATTTGAAAATATTATTAGTAACAAATCTTTTATTTTTAATTACAAAATTCTTTTTTATTCTTTATCAGCAATATTTTATTTTTTCCTAAGCATTTATTTAGTTTATGCTTCAATAAGATTGCTTCAAATAAAAATAAATCTACAATTTATTTTTCTCTTATTTCTAGGCTCAGGTGTCGCGTATTACGCATTTGAAAGATACAGTATGACACATATATACGAAGTATTTACAACATGTCTTTTAATTTTTATTACTACTAAATTTTATACAGAAAAAAATAACTTAGATTATTTTTCCTTCCTAATACCTATAGTGACTATTGTGGCAATTAATGTTCGCTGGGTTAATTATCATATTTTCTTCATACCTTTTATAGTTAAATTTTTATTTAAAGACAAGATACAAAATAATAATTATCTTTTAAAGAGCAAATATTTTTACTTTTCATACGCTTTATCAGCAGGAGTTTTCCTTTTATTAAACAAATATATTTATGACATTGTTACTTTTAACCCTGTTCGGATATATGGAAGCTCAGGACGCTTAGATTCTTTTATAGAGGCAGATACAATTTCATTATTAAAAATAGTTTCAACTTCTATGATTCAAATCTTATTTTCAGAAGAATTTGGAATATTTTGGTTTTCTCCGATTATTTTTGCTGGATTAGCAGTTCTTTTTTATCTTTTAATTTTTTCTAGTAAAGAAAAATTTGTGGGTTATTTATTTTTATTAATTTTGTATGGAGTACCGTTCGGCTCAGTTGTTCTTTGGCAATCTACTGCATCGTCCTATGGATATAGGTATTTGTATTCACTTTTACCAATAGCATTATTAGTTTTTGTTAAATGGAAAAGTCTTAGAGGTAATAATTTACTAAATAATTATCTTTTATTCTTTTCAATCTTTGGAGCTTTATCAATTCTATTTTTTGAGACCACTCCCGGAACTTCTCTTTCAGAAAATATTAATAGTTTTAATGTTAATGAAAGATTTTCACAACCAGAATATTTAACGAATTATATTGCCTCATTTACAGAGATTAATTCTTATTTAAAAATATTTACTACTTCATTTTTAGGCGTTTTGTTTTTTAAACTTATTTCTTCTTTTTTTCAAATCGAAGAAATAATTAGTTTTTTAGAAAAATTAAATTTACCAGTAAATAATCAAGACTTTATAAATTTTTTGTACAATATTGAGACAATATCTTTAAATCAAATTATTTTATTCCTTGTTGTTTTGCTTTCTATTGTTTTAAAATATGTATCACAAATTGTAAAACATGACGATTAGCTAATTTATTTAGTTTATGTTTTTAAGCAAACTCCACTTATTTAATTAGGATTAAATGATGGTTTTTAATTTAGATCCAACTTTATTCACATTATCAATAATGATAATGGCTTCTTTTTTTGTTTTATTTATTGACGACAAGGTGATATTAAGTTTTGTGAAGAAAACAGATAAATCTTATTTTAAAAAAGATTTAAGTGATAATTCTTACTTTTTAATTCTATTCTTTATACTTTTTGTTTTGACTACAGGTTACCAAGGACAATATTTAAATTATGAAACTATAGATTCAGATATTCATACTTATCTACTTGTAGGAAATGATGTATTAAATGGATATCTTCCATATGAAAATGAATGGGATGACAAAGGTCCATTCCTATATATTTTTTATGCGCTTTTAATTTTTATAAGTAACAAAAATTTAATCATTTTTAAAATTTTGTGTAATGTTTTGGTGCTTGTAATTGCATTTACAGTTGCAAAAATAAGTTTTCTAATTAATAAAAATAATAAAAAAAGTCAAGCATTGTTTAGCTCTTCTCTGTTTATTTTACTTTTGTCACCTCCATGGGGGTCTGTTGAATACTCTGAAATTTTTGCACTCTTATTTTTGTCTGTAAGCATTTATATTATTTTAAAAAATCTAAATGACAGAATATTTATATTAATTTCTGGAATAATTTATGGGCTTGCAACATTGGTTAATCAAGGAAGTGGGGTTTTCTTTTTACTATTTATTTATTTTATTTATCAATCAAAAAAATTATTTAATTTAAACTTTTTTATTTTAGGTATTGGTATTCCTCATTTAATAACTTTAGGCTTATACGCTTCAAGAGATCTTCTAGATATTTATTTTGCAACATTATTTGTTATTCCAATAAAGTATAGTTCTCAAAAATTTAATTTAATTTATGAATTTAATGTGTATCTAAGAGAAACATTTTATTTTGATCCCTTTTTATATTCAATAATTATTTTGCTTTTGGTAATTTCTGTTTTCAAAATAAAAGAAGTTAAAAATTTTAGTTTTTATGAATTTTTTCCATATTTCGGGATTTTCCTGTCTTTTATTTTCTTCTATTTAGGATCTACTGGATATAAGCATCACTTAATTTTTCTTATATTTTTTTTAAGTCTAATACCAATAAAGCTTTTAAAAAATAAAAAAAGTTTTGGGTGGATTTTTATAATATTCTTTTTACTTTCTTTTACCTTTATAGGTATTAAATCGTTAAGTAAGTCTTTTGAAAATCTAAATAACTTAGACGAAGTCTATTATAACTACCCGCTTAGACAGCTTTCTGTAGAAATAGAAAATGAATTTTCAGATGAATATAGTATTTTTGGAGTTGATCATACTTTAATCCTGTTTTACCTTGATAAAGAAAATGAAGGTTACATAATACACCCAACTAACTATCTTGAACCTGCAATTTTTAATGAGCTTTTAAGGCTTGATAAAATATTAACAAACGAACTCTCTTTTCAAATTTCAAAAAAACCAAATGTTGTTCTTTGTTCACAAGAGATTAGATGGTTATTAGAAGAAGTCAATTGCGAGGTCACTGATTTTTATCAAGGTTATAGAAAAATAGATACAGAAATTTATTTTGACAGCCCACATAGAACCTTTTATAAAGATCCTTACAGAACCATTGATTTATATATAAATAGTAAAAGATAATCTAAGATATCTTCGAATCAATTTCTATTTAATTTAAGTTGACCCACCTATGATATATTCTGAATTTTCTATTTGCTTGTCGTAATATACAACTTCCTCATCATTTTCTTGTTTTTGAGCTATGCAAGCGTACCTGGTGTTTTTTACATTATAATTTTCAAAACTATAACAATTTGAGTCAATAATTTTCGAAAACCCAGCCATTCTTAACCAGCTCTTTATAGCGTTTTTAGAGGGTAGATGAGTAATGGTTGTTGTATTTCTGTAAGTTTCTGGATACCAAATTTCAACAACATTTGTATTTCTAAGAGCTTTCTTTCTAATGGTTGCACTTTCAAGAACTAAGACTCCATCAATATTCAATTGGTCATAAAGCCTCTTAATAAATCTTAATTGTTCAGGATTATGGTATAAAACTCCTGTAAAGTAAATTAAATCAAACTTTCCTAAATCTTCGTATTCAGATTTTGTCAAATATAGAAAATTTTTAATTATTAACTTTTCATTATTTTTTAATGAATCTATCCACTGTGAATTAAAATCACCTTTATCAGGTAGGTCAAACATAATATATTCTTTAGGATTTAAGTCTCGAAGTCTGGAGGTGTCTTCACCATCTTTTGGTCCAATTTCCAAAAATCTTTTTTTATCAAAATACTTGTTACCATAAATGCTTATTAACTCCTCAAACAAATATTTTCTATAGGCATAAGTTCCTTCAAAACTTTTTTTATTTGTGATTTTTCGATATATCTTTTTTAAATAGTAAATAATTAAATCAAACATATCTCATATGGTAAATGATTGAAATGATTAATTAGTAATAAAATTATTGTTTTATTTTATCTGTTATATATAAAATAATTGAAGCTGAAAACAAATAAATCAATAAAAACAATCTTGAATATCCATAAATTCTAAACACAATATAAGTTGTTGAAATAGAAACTAAATTGATTAAAAAATAAAAATTAAATTTAAATATATAAAGTAAATATATTTCAGTAAATGGTTTGAAAATGTAAAGCAATAGGCCAGTAAGCACTGACACTGCAATAGAAATAATGAGATACGCAAGCATAATATTTATATCTTCAATAGAAAATATAGTAAAGATATCGGCTAAAAATTGATCAATATCTATATCACTACTATTCACAATTACGAATATATTTAATAAGACTAAAAAAAGAAATCTGCATAAACTTTTAATCATAAGTAGAATTTTAGAGGGGTGTAAATTAATCGTTGACAGATTCAAAAAAATTAAGTGTTTCATTGAAACAATACCTTCTCAGAAGGTTTAGAAGATACACTGTAGTTGTAAATAGAAGAATATTTAGACCTTCAAGTGATCCGTATGTTTCTGGAGATACTTTTAGGAAGTATAGTAATTTAGTTTTTGATGAAGTAAAGTCTTTCAATCCAGACAGAGTAAAGCATGGCAATATAATTTTTGTAAAAACAGATTTGAGAGAAATTTTTTTTAAAACAATCCATCCAAATATTAAACATAAATACATACTCTTAACCCACAACTCCGATGAAAATATAGTTACTGAAGATACTAAATATATTGATGAAAAAATAATTCACTGGTTTGCTCAAAATTTAACAATCCCTGAAAATGAAAAATTGTCGCTACTTCCTATAGGGTTTGAAAATAGACTTTATTTGAATAATGGAAAAGTTAAAAATTTAAAGATTATTGAAAATAATCAAAATACTAAAATTAATAAAATTCTCTCATCATTTAATGTCAATACTAATTTTCGTGCCAGAAATGAATTGTTAAAAATATTGCCTAATTATAAAAATGTAGATAATCGTCTGTTTGATACGCCTTTGGATTATTTAAATAATTTAAAAAATTACAAATTTCTTGTATGTCCAGAGGGAAATGGGATAGACACGCATAGAATCTGGGAAGGATTATTAGCTAGAACAATTCCAATAATGTTAAATAGTGTCTTTGCTCAAAATCTTCAATCTAAAGGTGTTCCTTTGGTTTTGCTTAATGATTGGCGTGAACTTAGTAATTTTAATGTAGAAATAATAGAAGAAAATTATAAAGTTTTTGAAGATAAAAATTTTGACGAATTTACAAAAATATCTTACTGGATGAAAAAAATAAATGGTAAATATTTTTAAATTAATGATTTGTAATCTTTAGGAAGAAATTTTTGAAACCTTTTGGAGTGAACGTGTAGATTACAAAGTTCATAACTCTCTTTCTCCCAAAAAACATAGGGTTTATTATTTACAAATTTTGAGTTAATTCTCTTAGAATAAAGCTCAACACCAATTAAATCATTAAAATTAATTGACCTTCTTGAATAGAATTTCTTTGGATAAACGTGAGTCCCGTCAATATATTGACCGTAGCTAGAAGGGTCAAATAAAATATTTGAATTATAAGGTAAGGTTGGTAAAAGATTAAACAAATTATTATCTTCGTTGTAGACCATTCCTAAAAGATCCATCGCGTTTGGAGGAGTGTTGTTGTGGAATTCCCAATTAGATTTGTTTCCTAAATTTAAAATATTTTCAAGGTTGTTACAAATTGTATCGAATATTTCAAGACTAGAAATATACGAAAAACCAAAAACTAACCTGTTTTTAAAAGCTGGTGTAATGTTAAATTTACTTTCTTCAAAGCAACTCTTATACTCTTCAAAAGGTTTATAAATTAAAACATCATTATCAAAATGTACTAAATTTTTTAAGCCTAGCTCTTTTTGAAAGTCTCTTAAATAAAATATCCTCAATAAAGAGGAAAGCCATAAAGGATTGTTTTCAAATATAGTCTTTTTATAAATATTTAATTCTTTTAAATATTTTGTTTGCTCTGATTCAATATTATTTAAATTAATAGTCTTTACATTTTTATAATCAATATTCTGATCAGTGCCTAAATATACAAATGCATCCCTATCTACTGAGAAAATTGTATTGATTGTATATTTAATATATTCAGGAACATTACCAATAGAGATTAAAACGTAATTCACAATTTAATATTAACCAAGAAATTACGAATATAAATGAAATATATTTAGATATAAGAATAGAATTCATAAAAAGTGTAATAACATATAAAAATAGAAATGAAAGAAGTAATATTTGCAGGTTTAGCAAAAAACTGTTTAAAAACTTTACAAATTAATTTAAAATTTATTGAGAATTTTAAAAAAGATTTTCCAGAAATTAATTTATCTGTCTTAATAATGGAGAGTGACTCGGTTGATGGCACAAAAGAGTTTTTAAAAAATACAAGTTTAGATTGGATTCATTCTTTTAATGAAGACGAGCTTGATAAAAAATTTAAATATAGAACCGAAAAAATAGCTTACTGTAGAAATTATTTATTTGGAGTAATTAGAAAACAAAAACCCCAAGATTTTATATATATTCCCGTTGACTTTGATATAGAGTTATTCCAATTTTTAGATACAGTGTCATTTTTTAATTTACTTGAAAAATTTTTAAACAAACAAAATATTGATGCTTTATTTCCTTATGGTTATCCCTATTATTACGATATTCATGCTTTACGTGCATATAACTGGAATACTAAAAGCCCTTGGGAATCAGTGAAAAAAATTAATAAGTTTGTTCCTATAGGAAAATTCTTTACTCGTTATTTCATTATCTACAAGAAACAAAAAAAATATACTTTTCAAGACAAATTATTAAGAGTAATAAGTGCGTTTGGGGGTATTGGTCTCTATAAAGTTAATGAAAATCTTCTGAATGCAACCTATGGGATTGAAAAAAATCTTGGTAACAACAGTTGTGAACATGTTCAATTCAATGAGTACTTTGATAATAAATTTATAGACAGCTCTTGGATAATTCCATCGCCTAACGATCACATTGAATTTAAATTATTAAAGACTCATAATAAAATTTTCTACATTATTAGTTCATTATTTAGTGATTTAAAAAATTTAATTCGCTTTAAATTTTAAACAACTAAACAACAATTGAATTTGAACATATGTTTTCTACATTAGACTAAGATTAGAAAATTATATGATAAAAATAAAAGTAAGTATTCCCGGTCAGCCTGACAATCTAAGCTTTGAACAATACATTGGAAATAAAGATAACAAACTTTCAAATTATAAATTTTATGTGAATTGTCAGGTTGAAGAACCTGATTATTGGTTTGTGCTAGAAAGCCTAAACAGAAAATCCGAAGAATGTTACATAAATCAAAAAAATATAATTTATTTGAATAGTGAAACTTCTTATCCAAAGGATTACTTCATAAATAACTACATGCAGAAATATATGGATCAATTTAATTTAAAGTTTGGATGTTACGCAAATATTGATAGTTCCTACAAATTCGAAATGCCATTCTTGCCGTGGTTAATAAATAGCAGAAACGATGTTTCTGCATTTTCGGAAAACGAAAAAGGAATTAAGTATTTTAAAAATTTAACTGATATAAAAAAAGACAAGACGATAAGCGTTATTTGCTCAAATAAAGCTTATACGGATGACCATAAAGCTAGGTTGAATTTTGTTTATAAACTAAAAGAACATTTTCAAAATGATTTAGATTGGTTTGGAACTGGGTTTCAAGAAGTTGAAACAAAATGGGAGGGTATTGCAAAATATAAATATCATATTGTTTTAGAAAATGATTCTAGAAATAATTTAATATCAGAAAAACTGTATGACAGCTTTCTTGGTCATGCCTACCCTATTTACTATGGAGCTCCAAATGTTCTAGACTATTTTCCAAATAATTCATTAGCAAAAATTAATATTATGGATTTAAATAAATCAATTAGTACTATTGAAAATGTTATAAATCAAAATCTAGAAAAAAAATATTACGAACAAATTATTAAATCAAAAAATTTAGTTCTAGAAAAATATAATTTTGTATTTCGTATGATTGATATAGTCGAGGATAGAGATACTGACTTTAGTAACCGTTCTCTTGTTTCACTTAAAAACGTTGATTATTTCTGGAAAAAAGAAGTAAATTATAAAAACAAAATTAAACATCAAATAAAAAGAAAGTTAAGAATAAACGTAAACAACTATTAAAAATGAAAAATATCGGAATAGTTCTATTAGCAAATAAACAATACATAAAATATTTTGACCAAATTTATCATGATTTGAGATTAGTTGGAAAATTTGATGGAGATATAATTTTTCTTACAGATAATAAAACTAACTGTAAAAAAATTGAAAAAATTGATGATAAAAATTTAATAATTAAGAGATTTGAAAAAATTAAGTTTCCACGAATAACAAACCAACAACTTAACAAAATACAAGATGGAAGAAATAAAAAAAAGTCTTTTCAATGGCATAAATTCTATTTATTTGATGAGTATTTTAAAAATTGGGACTATATATTTTATTTAGATATAAATATGAAGATAAAAAACAACATAAATCCTTTACTAGAAACAGTTTCACAAAATACTCTATTTGCTCCATTTGATGGATATCCAGATCTTGATTGGAAACTTAGAAGTCAATTTGATGAAAATAATACTTATATTAAAAAATTGGAAAATTATTACAACCTAGAAAATCCAAAATATTTTCAAACGGGAATACTATTTTTTGATACGAACATAATTAAAAATGACACTTTTAATAATCTTCTAAATATAACTAACAAGTTTCCTATTAGTAAAAACAACGAGCAAGGAATTATGAATTTATATTTTTTATATGATTTTCCAGTTTTTAAAAGATTACCTCAATCAATTGGAAATAGCTTGACTTATACCTATTGGGAGCCTGACCATAGTGAAGTAATGATTACTAAGAAAATTAAAACAAATACGCCCTAGCTAAATATAGTCTTTATATTTTTTTGGAATAAATTTATCTAAATTTTTCGAATGAATATGTAGGTTTACTAAATCATATTTTTCTTGATTGTAGGATACTGATGGAATCGAATTTTCAAAATTAACTTTTATCCTTTTTGCATTTATTTCTTTGCCCACACTGTGGTCGAGTATTGGCTTTTTTTTCTTATACCATTTTTTTGGCTCCTGATGAGTTCCACCTAAATATTGACCATAACTTGCAGGGTCAAAAATATTTTCTGTACCAAAATAGGGCAAGTCAGGCAATGTATTAAACAAGGTTGAATTTTCTTGCTTAATAGCTCCTAAAATTTGCATTTCATTTAAAGGGTTGATTTTAAAATTACTATTTTTACTATTATGTTCTAAAAAGTCGAAGATTTTTTTACAAATATTAAGCATGACTTCCTGGCTTGGTATAAAGGAATATCCAAATATAAGTCTTTCATCATCAAGCTTTGTAATGTTAAGTTGATTGTTTGTAAAAACTTTACTTATTTCATTAAAAGGTTTGTAAATTATTACATCAGAGTCAAAATGAACTAGTTGATTTAATCTAGTAAGTTCTAAAAAATCATTAATATAAAAAATTCTTAAAAGAGAATTTATCCATAAACTATTGTGGCTCACATCATAGTTTGTTTCCTTGTAAATATTTAAGTCAACAGCTGCCGATGTTAATTCAGATTTTATATCTTCGATGTTGATAAAGTTTATATTCCTAAATCCAGGATTATCTTCTGAGCAAAAATATACCTCGGCATCTTTATCAACACTCAAAACAGCGTTTATGCTAGTTTTTACATATTCAGGAACTTTACCAAGGTATATATATAAATAATTCAAAAAAAATTAACTTTCATTAATTAATACAATTGGTTTTAATCATAATCATTTAGTATATAAAGAGATATAGATGAATATATTTAATTTATTAAAGAAAATATTAATAAGATTTTATTATGTTCTATATCTAAATCCAAAGAATAAATTATATAGAAAATTGGCCTTTTATTCGGTTCATAAAAATCCGTCATTTTTACGAATGTCGAGCACTCCATATGTTTCTGGGGATACGTTTAGAAATTACACCGAACACATATTTGATGAAACAAGATCAATCAATCCAAAGAATGTAAAAAAAGGTGACACTATATTTTTAAAAACTGAACTTAAGGAAATATTTTTTTCCGAATTTCACAATAGGATTGAGAAACCTTATATTTTAATTTCTCATAATTCTGACAAAAGTGTTGGAGAGAAGGATCTAAGATTTATTGATGAAAAAATTATTCACTGGTTTGCAATGAAGCTAAATGTCAATATGGATAATCAAATTAGTCCAATCCCGGCTGGATTAGAAAATTATCGCTATCTCAATAATGGAGTCATTAAAAACTTCACTAAAGTTTTAAAAAATAGGGATGAAAACATAAAAGACAAAAGAGTGCTTTGTTCCTTCAATCCATCCACTAACAAAAATGAAAGAGAACCATTGATAAATATATCTAGAACTTTAGATGATATTGATATAAAAAATTTTGGAAATAATATTGATTACTTAAATCACTTATCTAATTATCAATACAATTTGTGTCCAGAAGGAAATGATTTTGAATCACACAGATTATGGGAAACTTTATTTTTTAATAATTTACCAATAGTAAAGGAAAATACATTAAATAATAACTTCTCAAAATTAGGCATTCCAATAGTTATGCTAAAAAGCTGGGAACAACTACTAGAAAAAGACTTATTTTCAACTTTAGAAAATTGTTTACACAATAAAGACTCTGAACCCTATAAGTATGTAAAATTTGAATTTTGGAAATCTCGAATTGAAAAATATAGGTCACTTACTTAAATAGTAAAAACAGAAATTTGTAATATCTTATTTCGATAAAATTTTCTTATTTTTTATATTGCTATAGTGTTTTCTAAAAACATTATCCATTATTTTAAAATCTCTTCCGTGATCACTTACATAAACCAATTTAAATTCAGATTCATGAATTATCGAAAATTCTTTTAATCTATTATTTTCTTTATTTAAATACTGATAAAACAGTTTAGTTAGCTTAAAAGGACCAGTTAATTCCAATATTGCCTTTTTAGGGTATTCATATTCTTTATCAATATACTGAAGATAATCAATTGAAATGTTTTCAATTAGTTCTTTCAGAAATTTACTATTTTTTTTACTACCTAATACCCAATTGTTTATATAGCTTTCTTTAGTAATATCTAATAATTTATTTTCTGAAAGGAAATCAGAACTTACATCAATTTTTTCTGAACTGCATACAAGTAATGTTTCTTGACTTTCGTTCATCAGATTATTTATATCAAAGAATACAGAAGATTTGAAATCTAACCAATAGCCCCCATTCTGATATAAAAAACAATATCTAAATATATCGGATTTCATTTGATGAAAAGCAGACTTTTTGTAAACATCATAAATAGGGTGGTATTCCCAATGACGCTTCATATATTTATCGCGATCTTTGTGGTTAAAAAATAATATGTCAAAACCTTGTAAAATACTAAACATTTCACTAAATTCTTTAAATCTCGAATTCAATACCCTGTGATAATTTGAACTCAAAATTAACTTAGGTCTATCACTTTTTTCATTTAAGTCCTTGAGTGTTTTAATTTTAACTTTTGAAGAATATATACTTTTTTTTGGTATCTCATTATTTATAAAAAATTTACAAAAAGTTTTAATATTCCTGATTAAAATTTTTATTTTATTTTTAAACTGGTTCATTATAAAGTTTTAATAACTATTGATAATCTCAACAAAATTGTGAATAATTTTTTTTTGCTTCGATTTGTTTATATGACTACCGATTGGAATATATAAACCATCTTTACCAATTTTTTCTGAAACTGGTAAGGAGCTTGCCGGAAATTTGTTTTGATTTTTAATATATTTTTGCAAATGGAGTGGCCAAAAAAACGGTCGAGTTTCTATATTTCTTTCGAACATTGATTCCATTACTTGATCTCTAATACCCTCTTGTTTTAAAACTATTCCAAAAACCCAAAAGTGATTTTCAGATTCTCCAATTCTATCTAAAGGCAGTATGACTTTATCCTTATGTTCTTCTAATAGCTTCAAATAATATTTTCCTTGTTTAATTTTTTCTTTTAAAACAGTATTTAAATTATTAATTTGCGAAATACCAAGTGCAGCTTGCATTCCTCCGATTCTGTAATTCCAATATAGATTCTCATGATTAAATCTATCTGTTGGTGTAAAGTCTAAATTTCGCATTTGTTGAATTTTTTTATAAATATCCTTAGAGTTAGTCATTACTGCTCCACCTTCACCGGTTGTTATATGTTTATTCGAATAAAAACTAAACGTAGATATAAGACCAAAAGAGCCACACTTTTTATTATTAAATGTTTGGCCATGAGCTTCTGCTGAATCTTCAATTAATATAAGGTTGTTTTTTTCACAAAATTCTGAAATTGCAACTGCATCAGATGTAAGACCATAAGTGTGAACCATTAAAATCGCTTTTGTCTTATTTGTGTAACATTTCTTGACATCTTCTATTGTCATATTCCAAGTTTTTTCATCCACATCACAAAAAACAGGCTTTGCATTAGACCTTAATACAGCAGATAAGCAAGAAATTATAGTAAATGCAGGTAAAATAACCTCGTCATCTTCATCTAAGCCTAAGGCTTGGAATGCTAAATCTAATGCTACACTTCCATTAGAAACTGCTACAGCATACTTCCTATCAAATTTTTCAGAAAGTTTTTCTTCAAAATTTTCTACAACTGGGCTTGTTCCAGATATATCATTTTTAAATAATGTTTTTAGTACAGAATAAATATCGGCTATCTTCAATCTGGGTTCAAATACTTTTATCATTAAAATCTTTTTTTATCTAATTCTTCAATATATGGACCTTGCTTTGCTTCAACCAATTTTGTACCTTTTTCTGCTATTAAACCGTGTCCACCTTTTAAGAATGCTATTGTATCCCCAGTTGTTAATTCAATTTCATTAATTAAATTCTCCTGATCATCAAACAAAGAAGCCTTTATTTTTCCTTTTACAACAAAAATTATCTCCGGGGTTGTATTAATACTTCTGTTTTGATTTAAATGTATATGGTTATCGATGACCGTTTCTTCAGTAAAATTAAATGAAGCAACCTGCATTTCTTCTTCATTATTTGTTATAAAATTTGTACGTTCTTTTATCTCATCAGCTTTTATTACTATTGAAAGTAGGTTCTTTTTACTATCATAAATTTTCATAATTAATCCTTTTAGATATTCTAGCTGCTTTTAAATAGGGCAATCCAAGTTTAAATAACTGAAATAAAGAACTTCCCGTTTTTGAAGTTCCGTACAGTCTTGTTCCACATATATAACCAACTTCTATTACTTCTATCTTTTTGTAATTTAAATAATTCATTAAATAAACAAAGTATTCCCCATATATTGAAATTTTAAAAACCGACTTAGGAAAATACTGTTTTCTTCCTACTATGAAGCCGCTTGTCATGTCTTTTACGTTGCTATTAGAAATTGTTGATAAAAGTTTATTAAAAATAGATGATAATACTGTTGCTGTAACTGAATCTTTAGATTTCTTAACATTAAACATCGACCTTAGAAATGTATTTTTTTCATTTAACATAGTACCTTTATACCCACCCCCTTCTGCAAATCTTGAAGCAACAATTACAGAGTCTTTATTTTCATCAAGTTTTAAAAGAAGCTTCTCTATAGTCTCTCCATTCATTGATCCGTCTGCATCTAACCACATTACAAATTCAAATTTTGATTTTTCAATACCTTCCCATATTGAAAGTGGTAATGATTTTTGCGAGTTTCTGACATAAAAATCTATATTTGAGTTCTCTAAATTCATTTTATTCATAATTTTTTTTGTTTCATCAGTTGAATTATCATCAACAACAATTATTTGATAGTCTTTAAGACTTAACTTGTTAAAAGTTGAAATAATTTCAGGGATTAAAATTACTAAATTTTCTGCTTCATTTAATGTTGGTAAAATAATTGAAATTTTGTTAATATTTTTCATTTTGTAATAATCACCATTAACAAATATCCATACCTTCCATTTGTTAATTTATAGATAAAACTCTGAATAATTTGTGAAAGTCTTATATTGATAAATCCAACAAAAACACCTACGTTTATTATTTTCTTTACTTCAACATTCCTGAAACTAGTTTTCTTCATTAATTCTAATATTTTCTTACTGTCAAATTTATTTATATTCTTAGCTTCATAGTTTACTTTTGAAAACCGATTAACAATCCTATCTAGAATTGACATAAAACTTTTGTAGTTGGGTGTAGTAATAATTACTTTTCCATCATTTGATAGTATAAAATGCATTTGTTTCATTAAATTTAAAATTTCATTATCACTTAAATATTCGAATAGCCCAATAATCGTGATAGCTTCAAAGTTTTTTTCATATTGCTTGTATTTAAAATCTTCTGTTGTAAGAAACTGACCTTTACTTTCATATTTTCTTGAAGCATAATCTATTTGTTTTTCAGATATATCTACACCAATCGAATTTAAATCTAGGTACTTACCAATAAAGGTGCCGGGGCCACAAGCATAATCAAGATGATTATTTACATTAATAATTAAATTTGAAACATTTACAAAAGTCGAATGGTGCCAATTTGATTGTATTCCCCTTTTTTTTAATAATCCATCCTCCAGCACTTTGTCATAGTAACCGGGTGTTAATTGTTTGTTCCAGAAATCATCCATAGTGTTTTAATTTATTTATAAAATTATATACTTCAAAAATATATGAATTATCTTTTATTATTTTTCTGAACAACACTATTCTAAGAAAATGATTGGAATTGTTGATCTTAGTGGAGGTTTTGGCAATCATCTTTTTCAATACTCATTTGCATTAAGTTTAAAAAAACAAGGAGTTAAGGTTTATTTATTTAATCAAGAAAAGAAAGAGTACTTTCACCCAAAAGAATTTGGTCTTAAAAAATTAAATGTCTTTTTTATATTGATTATTCAATTTTTAAAAAAGTTTGAAGTTTTTAATAGATACTATAAAGTTTTGACTTCTCATGAAATAATTGAAAATAAACATGGTGTTCCGAAATTTTTTGAAGATAAAAAAATAATAAGTTTTAACGGATATTTTCAGGATTATAATTCAGCAATTGAAAATTTGTCATTTATTAAAAATGTTATATATAAACAAACAGATATTAATAAAATCGATTCAAATAGAACTTTATTACATGTAAGAAGAGGAGATTATATTGATAGCAATGAAAACCTAAGTTTAAATTACTACAAAGAGGCTTTGGATTATTGTAAAAATAATATTAAAGAATTTAATTATGACATATTCACTGACGATTATGAATGGGTTGTAAAACAAGATGTATTTAAAGATGCAAGTTATATCGAAAACTCAAAAAATATAGCGCAAAGAAATGAACATGATGTTTGGAATGCTTTTACCAAAATGCTTAATTACAATAATTTTATTATTGCTAATTCTACATTTAGTTGGTGGGCAGCAATAATCAGTTCGAATGATAACTCTATTGTTACTCAGCCAGAACCTTTCTTTAATGCCTTTAATAATGCTCAGTTAAAAGTACCCGAATGGATAAGTTTCCAAAGATAGTAATTTAGACTAATGAATTTACATTAAATTTAAAATATAAAAAAATGATTAACTTAAAAACTTTTAAATAAACTCTACAAACCAATAATAAAATTTATAAATTTTGATTTTATAATATAATAGAAATCTCTGGGTTTATAGTTTGTTGAAGTTCTGTGACTTTTCTCTGTTTCAATTATTGTGGGGTCGGCCCAAAACGAATTTATATCTAACTTCCTAAACAAATCATTCATCCACACATCTGGCGCATGGTTAAATGGTAAATAGTTTTCAAATAATTTTTTGGCAGCATCTAGATTAATGAAGTAAAACTGGGCTGCTCTGGAACCACCACCAAGCAGCTGTTCTCCACTCGCTTGATATGTAATCTCATTAGATTTCTTGTGAATTAAATTATTATTTTTAGTAAGAGGCTCCCCTGAGTAAGAAAAAGGAAATTGATCACATTCAAATACTATATCCCAATCATCTGGTAATTCTTCTAAATATTTGTTAACTCTTTTATATAAATTTCCATCAATTTTTCCTACATTATCTTCGATAATAAATGCTAAATCTATTGAGTTTTCAACAATATACTTTAGTGCTAGATAATGCTTGTATGAGACACTTATCCAGCCATCTTTTATGGTTTTTTTTTCAACACCATATTTAGTATTCTTTTGAACTGCATTTTTTTTAATTGCATAAGTCAATTCATTTTTATTTGGATGATTTATAAAAATTATATCTTCATTTGGAATTTGACTTTTTTCTAACTCTCTATCAATTACTTGTTTTCTTTTTTCATCTAAATTATGAATAATAAAAAATTTTAATTTTGTATTTTCTTTTTTCTGCATTATTTAGTATTTATTAAATTTTTATCAAAAATTGTATAAGTGCTGTCTATTTTTTTAAATTTTTCAGGATTATGAGTAATGTTAAAAATTGTTCCACCAAATTGGTCTAGTTGGTTTAATATTGTTTCAACACTATTTACATCTATATTAGAAATTGCTTCATCGAGAAATAAAATTTCTGGATTTCGTAAAAAAGCCCTGATGAAAGATATTTTTTGCATCTGTCCAGAAGAAAGTGTTTTCGGAGATACAATTGTATCTAATGTTTCATTATTTATATTTTTAAATACTTTAAACTTTTCTAAATTTTCAAGATAAACATCTTTATCGTATTTATTATCCTCAACACCATATGAGATATTTTTGTAAATTGAATCGTTAAAAATTAAGGGCACTGGACCAACGTAACTGAATCTTTCAGAAGCAACATCTATACTGCCCGAATTGGGCGTATAAATGCCCGTAACCAAGCCTATGAGGGTACTTTTGCCGGATCCATTAGGTCCTAGAACTAAATTATGAGTTTTATCTTTTATTTGTAGATTCAAATTTTCAAAAATAAATTCATCACTGTTGTCATATCTAAAATATAAATCTTCAATTTTTATAATATTGCTATTACTTTCTGAAGAATGCTTAACTGTTCCTTTTTTCTCATAGGTGCTGTTATTGATTTCTTTTATATAATTTTTTATGAAATGACTTTTGGATAAAAGTCCAGAGTACTCGGTAGAAATTTGCCCATAAAATTGAATACCTCGTATCAATAAAAATAAGATATCTAAGGTAAGCTTTATTTCAAATATTGTTTGGACTAATAATACAGCAATTAATAAAGTCACCAGGCTGTTAAAAATATGATAACGAACAAATATAAGTTTAGAAATTATTTTGTCTAAATTTATAGATTTTTGAAGAGACTGCTGAAATCTATCTATCTCTAAATCTTCTTTTTTTAATATTTTAATTAAATAAAAGTTTGAAATAATTCTTTCTAAATTAGAATCTATTTCGATTTGATATTGAGTATTTTTTTCTGCGAATTTTTTTAAAACTAATAATATTTTTTTAATTGGGAAAAATAGTATTACGAAAAATGAACCCAACAAAAGAGAGATATCGGTGTTTAGGAATATAATTGTGACAATAAATATTAATAGCTGCAGGCTTGTACCCAATATTGTTATAAACATTTTATATATGCTTGCTATGTTTCCTGCTTCAGCATTAACTTTATAGTTAACGTAGCTAAAAGATAAATTAGGTTTTTTAAACAATCCTCTACCACCCTTGATTCTTAAATTTTTAGTTGTATCAATAGCTAATAGCTCGGCATTCATATGGTCTAAATAATTTAGACCAATTCTTAGAAGAATTATGAAAGGCAATAGTTTTGACATTGAGCTTATCGAAACATATTCATTAATTCGATCATTTGTTATCTCACCAGTAACAAGAAAAGACAAACAAACAAATATTAATATTTCAAGAAAAGCAACAACATTCTTTAAAAAAACAGAAAATAATATTTTTTGTTTTTTCTTTTTTACTTCTAAGTTTCTAGACACAAGATATGTGTCGTTTAAATTTCTTTTAATTTTTTGATAATATTCCATTAATAAATATTCTATCTATTTTTACTTCTAATAATTTATTTTTTTTATTACTTTATAGTTAAGGTCAATATTATGAATAAAAAATACGCGTCAATTTACTTAATGGGTGGTTTTGGAAATCAACTATTCCAATTTTGTTTTGCAAAGAGTCTAGAAAATTCAAATTTAATAGTTTATATTGACAAAAGCAACTTTCTTATGAAAAATAAGCGAATTAATACGGATGCAGAAAATAGAGATCTGATTATCCCAATTGAAAATTTTGGATTTAGTAATGTGCCCAAATATCTTAATTTAATATTTTTTATTAATAATAAACTAAGAAACTATTCATTTAAAAATTACAAATTGTTTCCAGTTGGTAGATACAATGATAAAAACTTTGAAGGAAATTATAAAAAATATAATCAATTTGTTGGCTACTGGCAGAATATAAACTTAATATATGAAAATAAGGATTATTTGATATCTAAACTCTCAAATAATAAAATTATTGCTAACTCACTAGAAAGTTCTTCTAAGTCCGGTTCAACAATGCTTCATATTAGAAGAAGAGATTATTTAAAAATGAAAGAAGAACTAAGTATTGACTACTATGAAAAGTCTCTTAACAAAGCAAAGCAGAACATAAAAAATTTTTATTACGATGTATTTACTGATGATAAAGAATGGGTAACAAAAAATAATCTATTCTCAGACGCAAAAAACATACATTCACTATCTTCTTCTCCAGAAGATACAGTAATAACATTTTCAGAAATGTTAAAATATGAAAATTACATTATAAGCAACAGTACCTTTTCTTTAATTCCTGCAATTTTAAGTAAGAGCAAGAATAAAGTCGTTTACGCTCCAACCCCTTGGTTCAAAAAATCAAATAAAATATTAGACTATCCAAGTGACTGGGTGGGAATTAAAAATATTTAAAAATTTATTTGGAATTTAAAATATAATTATCACTATGAATGATTTTATTAGCGTAGTAATTCCATCGTACAATAGATTCGACTATTTAAAAAATGCAGTTAATAGTGTTGAAAATCAGACTTATAAAAATTTTGAAATAATAGTTGTGAACGATAATTCAGATGATGAGAGGTATTACAAAAACAATTTATCAGAAAATACAAAAATAATTCATGCTGAAAACAAAGATAAAAAACACGATGGACCAGGTAGTGTCAGAAATCTTGGTATTGAAACTGCTAATGGAAACTTGATTGCATTTCTAGATGATGATGATATATGGATGAAAGAAAAATTAGAAATTCAATTAAATTTAATGCATTCAAAAGGCCTAAATTTTTCATCAACAGAAGGGTATTTTGGCGAGGGTGTTTACAATTCTCAATCTAGTTATCCATTATATAATAAAGAAAAATTTTACAAAAAAATAAAAGCTAAATATAAAGGTACTAATTATTTGAAAAAAGGTTATCCAGAAATTTGGGACTTTGAATTTTTAAAAATTCATAATTGCATAATAACATCGAGTGTTCTGGTTGAAAAAAGCTTAATAGAAAAGCTAGGTGGATTTAGAAATATTCCTGGAGAAGGTGAAGATTATGATTGTTGGCTTGGTTTGCTTAAACACACAAACCTAGTATATGTTAATAAACCACTGTTTTATTACGATGGCAAACATGGGGATGGTAGGAATTACTAATCAGACAAAATAGATTTTATTATATTTCTTAATTGATTTTGATTATTCGTATCTTCAATTTTATAAATGTTTCCTGATAGATAGTTGTTCTTGATGATTTTATTAAAAAGCTCCGAAGAATAAAGTAAAAAATAATTTTTGTTATTTTGGTTTTGTAAATATTTATTTTCTAAGAGATAGTTGAGGTCGTCATTCGAAAAAATATTAAAAATAATTTTTTTTCTTTTTAAATACTTTCTTTCTAGCTTTTGTAAATCTTTTAAATCTAATATCCAAATAGCATCAGAACTACTTACAGTATTTGTGGTTATGTCATCTTGTTGTTTTAGCCATGAAACTTTAAACTTTGTTGCCTCTGAAGAATCTAGAAGATAAATTCTTTTTCCAGGGTTTTGATTTACTTTTATAGAAAAAAAACTTTTAGTTTTTGGTGAGTAGTTTATTTTTTTATCTTGGTAAAACAAAATACTCAAGACTGACTGATCTTGCCTGTGGTTATTTCTATCACTACCTTTAGGCGAAATACATTCTTCAATTAATGAATATTTAAACCATTTTTTTGCAAACTTCTTTGCATCAGGACTAGTCGAATTAAAACCCACTAAACCACCAGTTAGATTTGGTTTTTTTAATATATTATTAGTAGCTTTTAAATAATTGAGTGTGTTTTGATGACACCAGTTTTTTAAATTTCCTGAGCTTAATGGGGAATAAAAACTGTTAAATAATAGGATTTTTTTTAATTTAGTTAATTTTCCAGTTAAAATATTTCCTGCATCAAACCAAATTACAATATCTTCTTTTTCTTGCTCTAGAACTTCATTTATTATTGCACTTTTCCATGCATAAGCTCCAAGCTTTCCAAACTCATCCCTCTTACTCAAAAATTTAGGGTATTGATTAAAATCAAATTTTTTAAATTCAGAAAGTTTATAATTTTCTAATTTTTCAATTTGGGAATTGTTAAGACCTATATCATAAACAACTATTTTTGCTTCCGGTTCATAAGTCCTAATAGAATCAATTAATTGAATTAAACTGTCATAAAATTTACTGTCGGAAGCTGTAATAATTTTTAAGTTAGCTTTTTTATTAATAGTAAAAAAAAATGAAAAAAAATAAAAAATTGAATCTTCAATAAAATATCTATACTCTTTTGAAATTTTATTAAACCTTTTTAACTTATTTGAATTTAATAATTTTTTAAATATCTTCATTAAAAGCCTTATTATAAATTTTATTAATTTTTCTTTTGTATTTGTTATATGGCCTTGGCATATGAAAGTCAGAAAAATCTTCTTCAGAAGATAAGTATTTTTTCATATCATTTTTTAGATCATCTCTATTGAGTCGATTAAAATTTGTCTCTTCATCGCTTAGGGTTGTTACCCTATTTGGATAAACTTTTCTAAAATTTTCTAATTTTTCACGCAATTTAATTTGATCAAAATACCAATTATTTTTAAATGCAATATAATCTTCTGGATACCACTCTATTAATAATTTTTTAATACTATCAACAGTACTGACCTCAAATAGTTCATTCCAAGTTTCACCCAGAGCAGCATTAAAACAAAGTGCAAGCATATTAGGAGGGCAGGCATCAGGTCTGTAAATTACAAAATTATTGTCATTCAATTCTTTTATTTTGTCAAAGAAATAATTTTTTGATAAGGGCATAATATCAATATCTGAAGTCAAACAAATATCGTTAGGAAATAAGGATGGTGCTAAGAGTCTCGCATTTTGTGCCGTAAAAATTGGATCTATTCCATCGATATTTATATTTAGTACTTCTTGTTCTGAATTAAATTTAATCTTCTTACTACTTGTATAAATTAAGGTTGGAGTAATACCTAAGTTTTTCCACGATTTTGAAACAATTGGCCAAAAATTAATATAATTTTTATGACTAGTTGTTGAGACTATAACCCTATCAATTTTCATATTAACTTTGCAAATAAGTAACTATCTATTAACAAGACTAATAAATTTTTTTAACTTCTTTAGGTAAAATTTTAATTTTTTAATGTGCCTATTAACAAATTGTTTATATTTATATTTCAATATGTACAGATATGAAATAATATTTGAAGATTTTATTTCAATTTTCTCTGAATCATTATCAGCATGGTGACTATTTATTAAATCCGACCAATAATTATTTTCAAGTTTTTTAAGATTAAACTTACTTTGATCAAAACTTTCATGATAGCTTAGCAATAAATTTTCTGAAATTTCATTGTAATCATTAACAAATAAAATTGGTAGGTCTTTGGAAGTACTAAAGGTATGGTGGTATTTTGTAATAGGAATAGTTCCAACATAAAGTGACTCCCATACTCTATGAGTATCCACACCATTGCCCCAAGGTGAAAGTGAAAATTTATATTTTGAAAGTTCAGTTAAATAATTTTCTTTACTTAAATTTGAATTTTGAACTACAACCCAATCAAAATTTTTAAACTTCTCATACAAAGCTTCTCTTTCTGAAAAATTAGTATTTGAATTGAAATTAACATACATCTTGTCTTCTTTATCAGTAAATTTAGAATTGGTTGAATCTAAGTCAGATGGTAATAAATTTTTTGGAGAGTAATTATTTGATAAACCAAGTGGTATTGGAATTAAATTTTTATTTATGTGTTCTAAATTAATTGAATACCAATATTTTATGCAATCAGGTTTTCTTTTGTAAAGCTCATAATTTAGTAAGTGATCAGTTTGATTAGTAACTAAAGTTAAATTATATTTTGGATCTACTTTCTTAAGCAAATAAAATAAATCTTTTAAAAAATATGTGTTTGTGAAAATAGTTGCACTATCTTTTATTGAAAAATTTCTTAACTTATATATTATTTGTCTAGTATCTTGATGAATAATTGAACAATTTTCTATTTTTAGTTTTTTAAATTGATCGACTGTTAAAGCTTCGGAAAAAACAATATCGCAACTCCTGGCAATTTTATAACTCGTTATGTAATTTGTTTGATTTAAAATTTTTTAACTCCTATTTTTTTATTTTAATTAAAGAATTAATAATTAATAAAAATAATCTAAATGGATATTTAGTCTTAAAAAAAACATTGTTTTTCAAACTTCCAATTAGATCACGAATAGTATTTAATTTTCTACTACTTTTTAGATGGTATTTCTCTTGAAACAGTTCCCTATAGTAATTTTGATAAAATTCTGATTTTTTGTTAACAATGCCCCTTAATGACCATGGTTTAAATTTGCCAACATAATGGATAAATTTTATTTTATTCATTTCAAGCGAATCAAAATTAATAATTTTCTCAAAAGGTTTCATATCTAGAGTAAAATTCAAATATTTGCTAAGTTCTATATACTTACCGTCAAAATATATGTTTAATACATCCTGATCCCAAAACTGTAGTTTTTCTTTGTGTTGATCAGTCAAATTCGTTAATTCGTCTTGAAGGTTTTTTCTATACCATTTACTAGTTTTAATAATCATTACACCAGCATTAAAGTATTTTCCAGACTTTAGTTCCAAATTCTTACTTAAAGATTGCGGCTCTGACTTTACTGATATAGTTAAATCTGAATTGTTAAGTTCATTAATTGTAGTTTTAATTTCGTTAAGTGGATTATTAATACAAACTATATCACTATCTAAATAAATTAGATTATCGATTGTTTCATCAATAAAATTTTCTATAAAAAATCTATAGTACGTCGCTTCTGATACATGGGCTTTTTCTACATTGGGAAAATGAAAATTTGTAATATCAAACTTTCTTATATTTAAGCTGCCAATGTTTTGATGATTATTTATTTTTAAAAAATATCTTGAAAAAGTTTCAGGCTCTTTATGAATAATATGAATGTTTATTTTTTCTGTTATATTTTCCAATAACGAGTAAATTGATACCAACGCTTGAATATTATAATTTTTATCAAAGCAGTATAAAAAATTTAACATCAAGTTAACCTTACAGGTCTAAGGTTTAATAATATTGAATAATTCATTTTCATTTGTTTCAAAATCATAAATCATAGATATTGCCCACAATAGCAATAAAGTTCCATGCAGATCAGCAACATTTTTTCCGGTCGTAATGTTTAATCCATAATAATATCTCTGACTTTTATTTAGATAATATGAAAATCCAAATTCATTATTTTTGTAATGAGAAAAAATAATATCCTTTAGAGAATTAAAGTGTTGGCTAATTTCATCTCTTTTGTAATCTGTTTCGAGTGAACATCTATACAAAACATAAACTATATCAACTAAATCACATCCTTCACTTGAAGGTGTTTGCAGAAGGCAGTAATCTATAATCTTTTCAGGTTTATGAATTGATACACCAAGCCAATCAAGGCCTGTTAAAACTTTCATTGATCCATTAATCAGTTCCGAAGAGCTTGGAAAGTTACCAGAGTAATAAAAACCGTTGTCATGATTTAATTTATAATCAATAAACTCTTTTAATACTTCAGTGCTTTGATGTTTTACATCTCCTTCTAGCTGAGTTGATATGAATACACAAAGAGCTGAGTATTGTGCTCCTGCATGCCAGGGTTTATTCCAATTAAAAGAATTTAAAAAATCAAAAATACTATCTTTATTTGTTGGAAAATCATTATATACAAAAGAATTGCTCCCGCCTACTTGATATAAAGTTGAAATTGCTTGTTTAGTCTCTGCTCGAATATTGTTTTCTAGTATTGTTTTTGGAGACTCATAAGAATGTAAATTAAATAAAGATAAATTCTTTTTTATTACGTTTTTAGTTTTGTTTTTAAAATTAAAAGACTTGTAATTAGCAATAAATTCGTCATCAATAAATGAATTGTTTGGCAAATCAGCAATGTTTTTCTGGAATGAATTAATGAAATCTATCCATTTGTTTTTTTTATCCTCACTAAACGTATCCCATTGCTTAGTAATATAAAAGCACTTTAAAGCATAACAACTAAATCCAAGTTGTAAATTTCTTCCACTTTTAGTTAAACCTGACCTAGATGGAAAATAATTATAGGGCTCTTCTCGCTGAAGGCTTTCTAAATAATTATTTATATTTTGAACAAATTTTTCATCCACATATTAAGTATAAATAAATCTGAATTTGTTAAAGTATTGAAATTTATTTCTTTGCTTATAAATAATAATAAGAATGTAAAATAGGGAATATCATATTTATGAGTCATCATAAATATTTTGGTTGTTGGTAGTAATGGTCTTGTTGGTAGTTCGATTTCAAACGTATTAGAAGATAGTAAAAATAATTTTAACATTATTAAATCCACTAGAAGTGATGCAGATTTATTTTCCTATAAAGAAACCGAGAAGTTAATAAAAAATACAATGCCAGACGTATTAGTGATTGCAGCCGCGAGAGTTGGAGGAATTATTGCAAACAATACAAAAAGGGTTGAATTTTTAACAGAAAATTTAAAAATTAACTTAAATTTACTAGAAGCATGTTCTTCGTTTAAAGATATTAAAATTATCAATCTTGGGTCTAGTTGTATATATCCTTTAAATGCTGAAAACCCTATTAAGGAAGACTCCTATATGACTGGTTTGCTTGAACCAACTAATTCCCCTTACGCTATGGCTAAACTAACAGCAATTGAACTTGGTAGGTCTCTTGGAATACAAAAAGGCCATAAGGTAATTAATTTAATGCCTACAAACTTATATGGGCCTAACGATAACTTTTCTGATAAATATAGTCATGTAATTCCAGGTCTTATAAACAGGATGCACGAAGCAAAGCTAGAATCAAAAAATGATCTTGAAATTTGGGGATCAGGTAAGCCATTAAGAGAATTTTTATACGTTGATGATTTAGCTAAAGCAATTGAATTTATAATTGTAAATAATATTGAAACAGACTTATTAAATATTGGATCAGGAGAAGAAGTCTCCATTAAAGAACTTGCAGAAACTATTAAATCTGTTGTTGACTATGAAGGAAATTTAGTTTTCAATACTGAAAAACCAGATGGAAATCCTAGAAAACTATTAGATTCAACTCTTATAAACAATTTGGGTTGGAAGAGTGAGACTACTCTTCAAGACGGTCTAGTAAAAACATATAGTTGGTATAAAGATAACTACGATTTATTAAGAAGGAGTTAGTTTAATTGCTTGGATTTTCCCAAGTTGGTTTAATCAAATTTTCTTTCAATAATACTGATTCCCTTTTTGCAAGCTCTATATCATAGTCAACCATCATTTGGACTAAATCTTCAAAAGATGTTTTTGGTTTCCATTTGAGCTCTTTTTTTACTTTAGTTGGATCACCAAGTAAATAACTTACTTCATTTGGTCTGTGATATTTTTCAGAAGTTTGCACATAATCTTCCCAGTTAAGATCTACTCTTTCAAAAGCATTTTTTGCGAATTCTTTTACTGTATATGTCTCACCTGTAGCAACAACCCAGTCTTCTGGAGTTTTATGTTGAAGCATCATCCACATAGCTTCAACATAATCGCCAGCAAAACCCCAGTCTCTACTTGCGTCTAAATTTCCAAGGGTAAGCTTTTCCTGAAGTCCTAGATGAATTCTTCCAACAGCTCTAGAAATTTTACGAGTAACAAATGTCTCTCCTCTCATTGGAGATTCGTGATTAAATAAAATACCATTTACAGCAAATAAGTCGTAAGAGTCTCTATAAAGTTTTGTTACATTGTGAGCAAAAACTTTAGAAGCGGCGTATGGACTCTTAGGGTCAAATTTTGACTTTTCATTTAGCTTCACTTTTTCAGCACCTCCGTACATTTCTGAAGATGAAGCTTGATAAAACTTTATTTTTTTATCACTGTGTCTTATTGACTCTAGTAACGATAGGGATCCTAGTGTTCCAACTTGTGTAGTGTATACGGGATTTTTAAATGAAACTGCTACATGTGACTGGGCAGCTAAATTATAAACTTCATCAGGTTTAATGGTGTTTACCAACGTGTTTAATGATGAAGAATCTAGGAGGTCAGAATAGTGTAAGGTCAGTTCACCAGTTGAAACATAATCAGAAATTAATTCTTCTATTCTAGATGTGTTAAAAGTTGAAGACCTTCTAATTGTCCCATGAACTTTATATCCTTTACCAAGCAAAAGTTTTGATAAGTAATACCCGTCTTGCCCAGTAATTCCAGTTATCAATGCAACTTTCATATTTAATATAATATACAAAAAAAAGGCTTTTAGAAGGTATTTATTTTTTTAGTTTTACTTCTAAACCACTATTAATTAAAAAACCTAAGAAGACAAAAAAGACAACAGGATATTGGACACCTTCCATGCTCATATCGAGGGATGAGTTCAGCAATAGAGGAAATAAATATAAAATTATAGAATAGCTTTTATATTTATGTATCCAATAAACGAGGATGGAAAGATAGAAAAGAAAAAATAGTAAAAATTGAAAAAGGCCTCCTCTAGCAAAAATATTTACAAAATAATTATGAACATGTTCATTAAGCCCGTCTCTCCCAAGCCTTCCTGGAGCAGATGGATCAAGCATAACTGGAATTATCTCATTATATCCATAACCACTTAAAGTAAGAGATTTGCTATTTAAGTCTTCTAATACATCCTGCCAAATATCTAACCTCCAGTCAGTAGTAGGGTCGTGTGAATATATTCTTCCGTTATCAAAATATAGCGACAAAAATGCCTTTCTTTGTTGATCTTTTTTTGCAATTTCTTTTATATTTTCTGCAACAGAGAGTTCGCTTCCTATTTCAGGGTTGTTGCCTATAAAATCAAAACTATAATTTATTTCCGTACCATTAACATTGTAGGTAGAAAGTGTAAAGACTATAAAAGAGCTAATCGCAACTTTAAATAATGTTTTTAAATTTTTTCTAAAATAATTTATATTATAAATACTAAATATAAACATAAAAAGAAAGCCTGCAATAAATGCGCCTCTGCTCATAAATAGTAATAAAGGCAACAACAATGCACCTGATGTGTATAGATAATATAATTTAAAAGAATTATTCTTATTTAATTTTAAATTTAGTAAATTAGCAATGATTAGGGACATCATAATGTCATGTGCCTTTGTAAATTCAAACTTATCAGAATACTTAATAAAAAAATCAATTACAAAATTTGGATAATATCCTGTTGATAAAAAATAATGTGCGATTGGAATAAACAAAAAAACTATCAATACAATTTTGTTATATTTTGTAATAACAGAATTATCTTTAAAGAAATAAAGAATAAGAAATAAATAACCGATTGTCCAAATATATGAGCTAATTTTATAAGTGTAAGAGGCAAATAATCCTGTGTTGTTATTGAAAATACTAAAAAATAAGGAAAATAATATGAAGGTAAAAGCAATTTGAATTTTTTGAAATTCTTCTAATTTATATTTTTTTTGGAAAAAAATAAAGTAAAAAGAACTTATCATTGAAACTAGAAATCCAAATACTACCATTAGCTCACCAATTCTATAACCTAGGAAGCTTAAACCAACAAAAGGCCTAGTAAATACAAGCAAGAAAGATATTACAACTAAAGGTGAAAGATAATAAGCTTCTTTAAGATATTTCATTTATAGATTTTAATTCTAATATATTTTATTATTTTATTACTTAAACTTTTTCAATAGATTAAATATTTTGTTACTCTGAATAGGAATTGAAATAATGGAACTTAAAAACCTAACTTATATCTATCAATCAGGAAGAATAAAAAGACTCAACAAAAAAGAAGACTATCCTGATGAGTTCTTCTATGGTCTAAGTTCATTGAAAAATAAATTTGAAAATACATCTGTAATAGAGTTTGAAAATAATAATATTTATAAAATTTTTAAATTTTGTTTTTATATTTTACGTAAAATAAGTGGCCTTCCAATTTATTCTGAGCAACTTTTAAGTCGCAAGAACATAAAATTGCTCAGAGATTCTAATTTAATAATTCTGTCTAATCAAAGAATGGGTTTTTCGGCTTTGCCTTTACTTTTAATAAATAAATTATTTAAAAAACAAACTTCTTGCGTTTTTGTTATGGGGCTTTATAACATAAATACAAAAAAGAAACTTAAATTACTATTTAGAAAAGTTTTCACTTCTGTTTTTTTAAACACAATTGATAAAATAATTTTTCTAAGCGAAGGAGAATATAACTATTCCAATAAAAAATACAAAAAAATAAAAAATAAATTTTCATTTTTACCTTTTTGTGTTGATACTAAATTTTGGAGCTTAGGTAATAGTCATGTTCAAGTTAATAATAACATTCTATTTATTGGGAATGATGGGATGAGGGATTATAAATTCGCAATTGAAATTGCAGAAAATATGCCAGATTATCAATTTACTTTTATCACAAAAAATATAAACCATAAGGACTTAAAATCTAATAACATTGAACTGATCAATGGCCTTTGGAGTGAAGAGACTCTAACAGATAATGATATAAAAAACCTATACGTTAAATCTGCTTTAACAATTATCCCAATTAAAGAAAGTCTACAGCCTTCTGGTCAGAGTGTAGCATTGCAATCTATGTCAATGGGTGTCCCGGTGGTTATTACAAAAACAGAGGGTTTCTGGGAGCCCAATGTGTACGAAGATAAAAAAAACATAGTTTTTACTCAGAAAAATGATATCTCTGAATGGAAAAATAAAATTACTCACACTTTATCTAATAAAGAATATTATAAAAAGTTAGCTGAATGCGGAAAAGAAACCGTGTATAAAAATAATAATCTAAATAATTTCAATAATGAGCTGAATAAAATTCTATTTAATTAAAGAAATTTTTTTTAAGAAAATAAAAGAATTTATTAAATTTACTTTTATTAATTTGTAAATTTCTTTTCTTTAGATGTGTATCTTTATTATTTAGAGCATTCTCAAATATTTTTAAAAATTCCTCAGACATTTTATTTGAATCGTTTGGATATTGTTTAACTGCTTCCACGTAGTAATCATAGTTTAAGATCATTTCCTCTAATTTAGATTCTATATTATCGGTAGTAAATTTAATTCCATATCCTTCACAATATTCTGGAATGCCTCCACTACTAATATATAAAATAGGTAAACCACACTGTGCTGATTCAATATGATGATTGCCTGAAGGTTCGTTTAATGAACCTGTTACATATAAGTGGTGTTTTTTTAATTCCGTTGCAAGTTTTTTTCCTGAGATTGGTTTTATCAAATTCGAGTTAGAAAAATTTGCTTTTTTAGGCATATTGCCAACATATGTAAATTCTATTTTGTTCTTCCACTCGTCTGAATTCATCAGTGCATCAATTTTAAGATAGGTGTCGAAACCTTTATTCCAATTTGCTCCCCAATGATGCGTTACAATTTTAATTTTTTGATTATTTTTCCATGGTTTGAATCCATCTCTATTGAAAATTTCACTATTTGCACCTCCATATACAACATGATTTTTTCTTGACTTTAGTCCCTGATTTAAATATAAATTTTTTAGCCACTTACTAACAAATATTGTTTCGTCTGCAATTTTATTTGCATATATTAAATATTTATTTACATAATTTGTATTTTTTCTTTCATCACATTCATTTATTCTATGTATAACTATCGTGTCAAATTTTTCATATTTAAGATAATTTTCAACATCAATATGTGTAAAAGAAGAAGACTCAGAGGTCTTTCTTGGTTCAGTAATTAATATGATATCGATATCATTGTGGCTTAAATCATAAACTACTTCATGGCCTCTATTTTTAAGAAAATTTGATAAATTAATCGCAAAAAGATTTCCTCCACCCCAAGGGCCTTCTTTAATGTTTGTTCCAATACTAACTTTCATTTAGTAATTTAAACATTTCTACATATTTGGGAAATATTTTCTCCATAGATAGTTCCATTGAGTTATTATAAGCAGCCTCAATATTTGGTTTAGCTTTAAGAAAACTATCCATATCAAAAATAGACTCGGAAGATAATATCTCAGGGGCAACTCCTACATCAGTGGAAATTATTGGTGTCTTTGTTACCCCACATTCAACTATTGCTTGGGGGCCACCTTCGTACCTAGAAGAAACAATGTATAAGTCTAGACAATTGTACAATTCATTAAGTATTTTATAATCCACCATTTCAAAATAGGTATATTCTATGTTTCTACTTTCAAATTCATTTATTAAATAGTTTCGTCTTTTTCCTGTAATTATGACATGGATATTTTTTTTGCTTTCCATATATTTTGAAACTATTTCTACAAACCTATCTGGGCCTTTAGATAGTTTTGGTTTGTTTAAATCGCTACCCTCAGAATCTCTTTGAAAAGAGCCAATGTAAAACTTATCTGCATCAAGATTATGTTTTTTTCTTAAATAATTTTTTTCATCGATTTGATACCAAATTTTAGTGTTTACCCAGAAAGGTATAGTCGTAATTTTCTTTTCGGTTAATTTTTTTAGTTGGTTTTCGGTATTTTTAGAAATCACATGATATTCATCAACAAATTTATCTCGATAATAAAATTCCTTTTTTTCTTCATCATTAAATTTTTCCATATCAATGTGATATATTGAGCAAAGTGTTTTTTTTCTTTCAAGTAAGTTAAAATTAATGCTTCTCCAGTTCCAAGGAGCTATCAACCATATAACATTTGATCTAAATGACATTCTTGTACTTATTGATTTGTTATGCTGAAGCCATTCTTTTTTTGTTCTATCAACAATCCAGTTTTCTGAGATGTTATTTAAGTAAATTAATAAGTTTAAATTTTGTTTCATTTGTTATAAAGTGTGTATTCTTTATTGTAATAATTAGACTAGTAAATTAAGTAAAAATATATTTAAATCAAAATATGAAACAAAAGGTATTAATAACAGGAATAACCGGTCAAGATGGTGTTTTCTTGTCAAACTTACTGCTTAAATACAACGATTATCAAATATTAGGTACTTCTAGAGACAATGACGATACAGATATAAAGAAGAAGTTAATCTATTTAGGAAATAACGATAATGAATTAGAAAATTTGAAAATAATAAAATGTAATTTACAATATTCTGATGAAATTGAAGCCTTGGTAAAGAGCTACAAGCCTGATTATGTTTATAATTTGATTGGACCGGGTTCTGTATCTCAATCAGTTGAATTTCCGTTTGAGTCTTCAAATTCTATAATTTCGTCTTTCAATAATTTAGTAAATTCTTTTGTAAAAGTTAAAAAATTTCCTAAATTTTTTCAAACCTCCAGTTCTGAAATGTTTGATGACGAGGGACTGGAATCATTATCAGAGGTTTCAAACTTTAATCCCATAACACCCTATGCTATTTCAAAAATGTATTGTCACAATTTAGCTAATTTTTATAAAGAAAAATTTGAGTGGGACATTTCAATTGGAATCTTATTTAATCATGAATCAGAATTTAGACCAGAAAATTATCTTCTAACAAAAGTTATTAATACTGCTGCGAAAATTAATAAGGGTGTTGAAAAAGAGCTTGTTATTGGATCTCTGGATTTAATACGAGACTGGGGTTTTGCTGGAGATGTTGTAGAAGCAATGGTTAAAGTTAATGAAAATACCTTTTCAGACAACTATGTAATTGGAACGGGTAAGGGTCATAGTATTAAAGATATGATAGAAATAGTTTTTGATTACTTCAAATTAGACTTTAATAACCATATTAAGGTTGACACTAGTCTACTAAGAAAAGATGAGCCTATTAGTATTGTTGCTGATCCTTCTAAAATTAAAGAAAAATTAGGATGGAAATCTAAAACTTCATTTGAAGATACAATCATTAGGTGTTTAGATTATAACTCTAATTAATTCGTTGGTTCGGTTCCTTTTCTAACACAGCTTGCATAATATTGTTGCTCTTGTTTCTTATTAGATGAAATATTATTTTGCATACTTAAAAAATACAGAGGCTCTTTCATAATGCTTATTTTTCCTTTGGCTGAAATCAGATCCCACATTAGCTTATAATCCTGAGCATAGTAAAACATTTCGTTATAACCTCCTAATTCCTGAATCAAAGTTCTTTTAATTAATAAAGATCCATGAATAAAAGGGTTTTTATATCTTATAACAATTTTTTTTGGAAAATAATAAGAAAACCTTGGTATTTTACGACCTTGGTTTATAACTTTAGCCCTTGATGTTACAGCATCTAAATTATATTTATTTAAAAACTCAACCTGTTTTTCAATCCTTCTTTTATCACTTATGTCATCAGCATCTTGTCTAGCTATAAGATTTCCGTTTGATAAATCGATTAATAAATTTAAAGATTTTGTTAAACCAATATTTTGTTTGTTTTGCTGAACAATAATATTTTTAAAATTTTTAGCATAATCTAAACAAATTTTCAAAGTTTTATCTTGAGAACCATCATCTATAACTAAAATTTCAATATTTTTATATGTTTGATTAACCAAACTGTCAAGAGCTTTGCTTATTGTGTTCTCAGAATTGTAAGCACTCATTAAAACAGACACTCTATCTTTATTCATTTTAAAAATTTCTTAAATCTATCTTGAAGCTCAACTTCGTTAAGATATGTAGAAATGTATTCTTTATTTTCACTACCAACTTCTTTCAAAAAATTATTATCATTTAATAGCTTTAGCTTACTTAGTAGGTCTTCATAATCATGTTGTCTAAATGAAAGTTTATAACTATCTGGAAAAAACTCAGATATTCCACCAGTCCGTGGAAAGATTGCTGGTATTCCATATATTGATGCCTCGCAAAGAAGAGTGGGTTGACCTTCTAAAAGCTTAGTTGCTGTAACAACTGCTCTAGAGCTAGATATATGTTTTAAAGTCTCTTCATTAGATATTTCACCAATAAAAATAACCTGGGATGATTCGAATTGCAACTTCAGCTCATTTAAAATAGGTCCATCTCCAATAATTTTTAGGATAAGTTTTTTTTGTTCTAGTCTTAGAAATGTCTTAATAAGTTCATTTAGACCTTTCTCTTCGGAGACTCTTCCAGCGTATACTATATAATTACTATCTAACTTATCTTTAATATCTATTTTGGAATTAATAAAATTTGGAAATACATTTAATTTAGACTCACTAACATTTTTATTTAATAAATATTCTTTGTGAAAATTAGTAAGTACAACTATGTTAACTTTGCTATCTTTTAAAATCTTAAAATACTTTTTACCATAATGAATTAGAGCTGCTGATTTTATATACGAGTCTTTATAATATTTATTGAAGATTCCTGTTTTTTTCTTATCTAATCCACAAGCACTACATACTTTTTCATTCTTAAAATGTTTAAATGAAAAAAACGATTGAGTGCATCTATATCTAAAATTATGAAGTTTTATTAATGTATTTTGATTTTTTTTATCAAGTATTTTAAATAACCCAAGCGAAGCTTTAAACCAGGTATTATGAATATATACAAGATCAGGATTAAAGATTTCAAGTTCGCTTTGTAAAATTTTTGAACTATTTTTATTATTTCTTGTCAAAAATGAAAGTAAATCTACAAATACATTATTTATTTCATTTTTAAAATAAATCACTTTGACTTCATAAAATTTTTTTAATAACTCTATTTCATTTTTAACAGCAGTGTCTTCACCGCCTAAATACCTATAGTTAGTATGAACAATTAAAATTTTTTTCATTTTACGTCTTCAAACCCTTACATTAATTCAATATTGGTACTAAATTAATAATAATTAATGCATATAGTTCTTTTTTTTACATTTGATATTTCTTTAAAACATTGGAAAGATGCTGGACTTCTTGAAAGAGAAGTCAAAATTTATAAGGAAATTGCTGAAAAAAATAATTTTCGTTATACGTTTATTACTTATGGTGACAAAAGTGATATCGATATAGAAGGCTTACCAAAAAACTTAAAAATAATTCCAGCATATAGCCTAATTAATTATTCTGAAAACAAGTTATTGAGATTCTTTAGTTCCTTTAAAATTCCTTTTTTGTTGAAAAAGGAAATTTCAGATGTCAATATTATTAAAACAAACCAACTAAATGGATCTTGGGTTGCAATAATTTATAAATTATTAACTAGAAAAAAACTCATCATACGCACAGGTTTTAATGCTTATAATTTTGCAAAATTACAAAAAAAATCATTGATTATAAGAACCGGCTATTTTGTCTTAACGCAAATTGCTTTAATGTTTTCTAATTTATTCACAGTTACTTCAAAGTGTGATAAAGGTGATCTAAGTGAATCATTCTATTTAGCAAAAAAAATAAAAGTAAGACCTAATTGGGTTTATTTAAATAATAATTCTTTTAACACTAATAGACATAGAAAAAGAATTTTATCAGTTGGAAGACTGGAAAAACAAAAAAACTATGAATTTTTGATTAGGTCTTTTGAAAATTCTGAATATATCTTAGATATTGTAGGAGATGGTTCTTTAAAAAAAGATCTGCTTTTACTATCGAAAGAATGTAATGTTAACTTAAACCTGCTTGGAAACTTAGGGAATGATGAGTTGATTAATCTCTACTCAGAATATAGATACTTTTTAATACCATCTTTGTATGAAGGAAATCCAAAAGTTGTATTAGAAGCTATGGCAGCTGGTTGTGTGGTTGTAGGAACCAGGATTGAAAGTTTACAAGAAATAATTGATAATGGCAAAAATGGATTTTTGTTTACTCCTTTTAAAGAAGAGCTTTTAGGCTTAATAGAAAAATTAAATAATAATAAAGAACTAAGCAATATTTCTATAAATGCCATTAAAAGTATTGAGGCTAACAACTCTATTGAAAAACTTATGAATTTTGAGCTTCAGGATTATAAAGATCTAGTTTAAAATTATTTTTCTTCCATTAGTAGTGTTAATTATTTCGTAGTGGTCATCGTACTTTATGAAGCTACTTATATTATGAGTAGAATTGATAATCGTTAAATCAAGTTCGCTAAGAATTTTAAAAATTAACTCTTTTGATTGCTGATCTAAGTTTGCAGTTGATTCGTCTAACAGTAAGGTATCAGGACTCATTATCAAAGCTCTAATAAAAGAAATTTTTTGCATCTGTCCTGATGAAAGTGTTTTGTTTGAAACCTCAGAAGATAATTTTATATTTGAAGTACTACTAAATACTTGGAATTTTTCAATATATTCAAGTAGGGTGTGATCGTCCAGGCTTTGGTCACTACCGTAAATTAAATTCTCCTTTAAAGTTCCATTGAATATCAGAGGCTTTGCTCCTATGTAAGCAATTTTATTTGAATAGCATTCAACATTTCCTTCAGTTGGGTAAAACACACCAGACAAAAGGCCCAAAAGTGTGCTTTTACCTGAACCATTTTGTCCTGTTATAACAGTGTGTTTGTTTTTTTGAATTTCTAAATTTATATTATTAAAAATATTTTCTTCACTATTAAAATATTTAAATCCTACTGAATTTAATCTGACTGCTATTTTATTATTTTCTGTTTCTTCATTAGAAAATTCATTTTGAAAATTTTGTTTATTTGAAGAACCTTTATTTTTATCTATTTTGTGCAGTCTTTCCAAATGAACATGGCTATTTGTAGTAATACTAATTGATCGATTAAAATTTCCTAGAGTTTGAAAAAGTCTTAATAGCACACCAATAAATTCGATTGTAAGTAATTCAGTAAAATCAAAAAATGCTAATAGCAATGCAAGTATAAAAAGCGTAACAAAGTTTGGAAGTATGCTGTTAATAGTTCCAAATCTTAGGTTCATAGCCTGTGAGTTGAAAAACTTGTTTTGTGTGATATTGTATTTATCAATTTCAAATTTTATTTTGTCTAATATTTTAATTAAATACAGGTTGTCTAAAACTTTTTCAACGTTTTTGTTTATTTCTTGTAAACTTTCGTAAGACAAATGTGAATACTTTCTTAGCATTTTTATAAAATATCTAGTTGGAAAATATAAAATTATTAATCCAATACCGAACACTCCTATAACTTCAGTATTCGAAAATATTAAATAAAGTAAAAAAACAATAATCTGAGCAAAAAAACTTATTACTGCAGCCAAGCTTCCATAAAAAGTTGAGACATGAATTGTTAAAGTATTTACATAAAAGAATGCATCTGATACAGAGTAGTTTCCTTTATCAAACACTTCCTTGATAAAGTAATTTCTCAAATTATTTTGAATATTTAATTTGAGTATTTCCAAATTCATCCTATCTAAATAAACAAAAACAAAACGAAGAATTACCAACAATGGTATTAAAATTTTGTTATCTAAGAAAAATAATAATATTTGATTAATAATTCCTGTTTTAGTTCCTGAGTCTTCAAGAAGATAAGAAAATATAATAATTATTAATAAATCTAATAAAACAACTAGATTTGAAGCAAATACTGAAAATAGAATTCTAATTTTTTTATTATTGGTATCTGTTACTCTCGAAACAAAAATTAAATCTTTATAAAAAGTTATAATTTTTCTCATAAAAGAATTCTAACAATAGATAATATCAAAATTGTAAATATTTTTTCTAAAAGGTTTTCAATAAAGATTTTTATTTATCACTTTTACTAAATACTCCAATTGCAGGACTATTTTCTAATAAAATATAATAAACATTGTTGTCTGGATCGTACTCCATGTCTCTTATTCGATCATTGATTTTAAATCTATTAAAATTTGTCATTTTATTTTCTTCAATAATTACATCAATCTCAAAAATTTGAGCGCCATTTAAAGTAGCTACAAAAAAGGAATCCGTATCACTAAAGTGATTTACTTCAACATCTGATATTCCAATTCCTCCAAAAAATCCAACATACTGATAGAAAAGAGGTTCTCTCATTCCATAATCTTTGTGTGAATTATGAAGAGGAGCTATTCCATCTTTCATTTCATAGTTTTCTTGAAACCAATGTTTACCGTAAGAAGAAACTGGCCATCCGAAATTTTGTAACTGGCCTATTTCAATAATATTAATTTCATCCCCACCAACAGGACCGTGCTCAGTTTCAATTATGTAATCTTCTTTTTTTGTTTTTGCAAGCCCTTGAGGGTTTCTATGTCCTTTAGAAATAATTTTATATTCAGAATTATCAATATTTATTGAAATTACTTTTCCAAGATAGCTGTTATCATCTTGTGCTTTTTCCCAGTTTCTAAAATCACCAGTAGCTAAGAAAATTTCTTGATTATTAGTATTTATCATCTTTCCACCTGCAACCATTGCATTAAATAATGGGTAGTCTGTTCTCAAAACACATTCACTATTTGTAAAGAAATAATCAAAATCAAGATAAGATAATTTTAGATCTGCAACAAGAACTTCAACATTGACACAGTCTTCAAATTTTTCATTAACAAAACTTACATATAATTTATTCTTAACAATTAATATATCCCTAATGCTTTCCCATCCATTCGATAAAGTGTCGAAAGCTGGATTTCTTTCATATAAATATTTATTGGTTATAACATCATGAAAATTTGAATCGATTAAATTAAATTGAAAATCACCAGATATTATTTCGTCTTTTTTTGTATATGAAAAAATTCCAGATCCATGAGCATAAATTAAGTAATCATCATAGTTCTCTAAATAGCCAATTGGTTTACCACCAGAGTTTCTATATTGCAGCCAATAACAGCATATTGCATATTTTTTGAGCATGTATTTATTCTCATATGAGAAATTACCTAGATGAAAATTCTCAAAAGATCTATAACTTTTAATATTCTCTTCGAGCGAAGGATAATAAGTCAATACTTCTGTTTCTCCATCTATAAGGATCATTTCAAGTTCTGGATAATAATCTTCAGGCTTTTTTGATTCAACATCTAAGCTTTCTGGTTTATAACCAGATGTTTCGTCTTCAGATGATTGCTGTGTAAACATATAAATCCCTGATATCAAAAAAACAATAACAATTAAGTAATTTGAGTATTTATACATTTTTTGAAAAGAAGTTATAAACAAAATAACAATTGGATAGAAAAGTAAATTAACAATCATAAAAAAGCGTGAGGCTGTATAGATTCTAAAAAAATAAAAAATAAATAATACTACTGAAAGATTAGATAATAAATAGTAGAAAAATACTTTCTGTTTATTGTCTAATGACTTATTGAAATTTATTGTAATTTTATAAATTAAAAGATTGAGTAAACCAATCAATAACGAAATATATGAATATGGTATCTCAACATTGTTAAGTCTTAAAAAACGATTTAAATCTTGAGTAATTAATTCTGTATTTAAAAACTCACTGTTGATGAAAATTATCTCAGTAAGCAGAAAACTGGAGCTGAATATAGTAAATAATATCACATCTTATTATAAGCATTCATTTTAATAAGTCTAAGTCACGATATAGCGAGTTATAATACAAAACATTGAAGTGAGTGTTTCTTTATTTTTTAAGAAAGATAATCGAGAATTCTTTTATATATTCTCATTTTTACTGGAAGGTATGGACTTGAATTTTTTTCACTTGGAATAGTATCGTACTCAACATTGTCGAATACATATCCCCAGTCTTTTAGATTTTTTATATCTGAATCTGGAAGAAAGCTTATAATCTTTTTTGGTGAACCAAAAGAATTTTTCAAAGCTGAAGCAAGTGAGTGAGACCCTGAATTTAAGCAATAAAATAGATCTGTTGAAAGCAATGTTGAAACAAGGCTTTCTATTGAAGTTATAGAAATTGAGTTATCGTGTTGGTTTCGTTCGTTATATATATTGGGAAAATGTAATATTTTTGTTCCATCATTAGAGAGATTTATTTTTAAATTTTCAGTATATTTTTGATCGTATACTACTCCCTGAGTATTGAATAAAGAAAAAGCATTTAAATCAGCTACAGAAGAGAGTCTTTGTTTTTTTAAGTTTGGGTTTTTTATATGTATTTCAGGATATCCACTCCCGGGATCAAACCCATGTAGAGCGTTGATTGTCTGGACAATGTTGTAGCTTGAATTATTTACATGGGCTCTGTTAAACATAATATATCCTGCATTTGGAATTCTGAATGAAGGCTTCACATCAACAAATTTATTTTCTTTCCAGACTAAATTATGTATTTCCCTATTTCTAGAATAATTAAGAAATGAGACTTGAAATGGGATTCCTTTTTCGTGATATAGTCTTGGTAAATTTGAATATCCTAAACTATCACCAAGCCCTCCCCATGGTTGGGCAAAATATATTTTTTTAATCCCCACAATAAAATATTAATTATTAATATTAAAAATTAATAGTGCAAAAATGAAATAAATATGACATATGATGATGACTCAGTTGAAGGATATCTCAAAGAGTCAATAAGAATTGCTGAATACCAATACTCTCTTAAAGAAAAGATTATATCTGTTGCAGATATAATTTACGAGAAAATTCAAAATGGTGGAAAAATTTTAACTTGTGGCAATGGTGGATCTGCAGCTGATTCACAACATATAGCAGCAGAGTTAGTAGTTAAATTTAAAGAAGAAAGAAAGCCTATTTCAGCAATCGCCTTAAGTACAGACACCTCTGTATTAACTTCAATTGGTAATGATTTTGGTTTTAAATATATATTTTCTAGACAAATTGAAGCTTTAGGTAATAAAAATGATTTCCTAATTACGATAAGTACATCTGGTAAAAGCAAGAATATAATTGAGGCCCTGAAAAAATCTTCTGAAATGGGGATTGAATCTTTGGTATTAGTTGGACAAGATTCTTCTACAGTAGAAAAATACTCAAATCATATAATCTCAATCCCATCAGAAATTACAGGCGTTGTACAGCAAGCTCACATAACTATTGGACAATTGATTTGTAAAATATTAGAAGACAAAATTACTTAATCCTATGGAAAGTAATAAAATTGCAGTTTTTGGTGATTCCATATTAGATTCATATACCTATTATTTATCTAATAGATTATCTCCAGAGGCACCTGTCCCTGTAATAGAGTATATTAAAAAAGATTATTTTCCAGGTGGTGCAGCTTTAACTTCTTCAAAGCTTATTTCTTACAAAAACAGTATTGATCTTTTCACTCAAATTGGAATAGACGAGTATGGAGAAATTTTGAGAGATAATCTTAAGAAAGTTAATATATATAATTTTGGATCTAAAAACTATTCAACAATTTTAAAAAATAGAATAATTGTTAATAATAAATATCACCTCAGAGAAGATAAAGAGTTATTTTTAGAACATAATGCAAATAAAAAAATTATTAAAAAATTTAAAGAAAATATTAATGATTATAAAGCTGTAGTACTTGTTGACTATAAAAAGGGTTATTTTAATAAAGAATTATTTAATGAACTAAAAATTCTTTGTATGGAGAAAAAATTAAAAATTTTTCTAGATCCACATGTTGATAATATTTTTAATTTTGATGGTATAGATTACATAAAACCAAATTTATTAGAGTCAAAAAGAATTACTAAAAAAAATAATGTTAGATCTGCACTTAGAGAACTGGAGTCTAAATATAATACCGTTCCAATAGTCACCTTGGGAAAAGATGGGGCAGTGACAATTGCTGATAACAAAGCTGTATACTCAAAAATTTATAAAACTAAGTTTGTAGACTCCAGTGGTTGTGGGGATATATTTTTTGCAGCATTTATAAATTCTATTATTAAAAATAAAACTCTAATTGATAGTTTAAATAATGCGGTAAAGCAAGCTTCACAAAGCTGTAAGGTTTTTGGTTATAAAATAAATTGATAGTTACAAATTTTGAAAATCTAATTTTAAAATGTAAAAACATTAAAAAAAATAATAAGACAATTGGTATGATTTCAGGATCTTTTGACAAATTACATGCTGGACATAAACATGCTTTAAGCTTTTCAAAAAACTACTCTGACCACTTAGTAGTACTTGTGAATTCAAATGACAGTATTAAAACATACAAAGGAAAGAATAGACCTTTTGAAGATATTACAACCAGATTAAATAATTTAGAAAGATTTAATAATCAGTTTATTATTTATGAATTTGATAGCTTGATACCAAATAAGTTAATTGAAGCAATAAAACCAGATTTCTACTTTCTTTCTGAAGAATGGTCTAGAAATCCAGTCGAAAAATCAATAATCGATAGAATAAACTGTGAACTAGTAATTCATACAAGCTTGCCAGGCTTTTCGACAAGCAAAAATACTTTAAAAAATAAAGATAAAAAATTCAATGAAAGTTTAGCAATATTTTTTGACAGGGATGGAACAATAAATGAAGATGTCGGATATTTAACTGACGTCTCCGAAATTAAAATTTCAGATGAGAACTTAAAAGGATTAAAACTTATTTCACAATTAAAATATCTAAACATAATTATTACAAATCAATCAGGTGTTGAAAAAGGATATTTAACAAAATATAAGTTAAATAAGATAAATGAAAACTTAGTAAATCAAATAGAATCTTACGGTGGAAGAATAGATAAAGTTTTTTTTGATATATCTTCTGATGAAAATCCTTCAAAATTTAGAAAACCAAATAATGGGATGATATTAAAAGCTATAGATGAATTTAATATTGTACTCAAAAATTCATGGCTAATTGGTGACAAGGACACTGATGTAGAATTGGCTAAAAAAAATAATATTAAATCTATATATATTGAAAATAAAATGTACAAATACACATCAGAGTTCAAATATGATTATAAAGTTAAAAATTTACTTGATGCATATAAAATAATAAAACAAAATTTAAACTGAAGAAAATAATGGTAGATAAAGAAAATAACATTTTTAAATCTCCTTCTGAGTATGAGTGGTGTTTAGAAGATATAAAAAATTTTAATTCGAGTATTGAAATTATCACCGAAGTGGGATCAAGAGATGGAATAGATGCAATCAAAATTGCTAAAGTTTTTAACTCAAGAGAAAATTATATATTTGAAGCTGATCCAGAGTTGATTGATGAAATAAAGATAAATATAGATAGTTTTGGTGAAAATAGAAATTTTAAAATATTTAATTTAGCACTAGGAGATGACGATAAAGAAGTAACATTTTACGCAGTTGACAAAGAAAAGTATCCCAACAAAGGAGTTGGGAGTTTGTTCAAAATAGATTTTGAAAATAGAGAAAAATCTGATCCTGACTACCTAAGGACTGATGTGCAGAAGGAAATTAAAATAAATCAAAATAAATATACATCATTAAATCTACCTATCCCTGATTTATTACTAATAGATGTTGAAGGAGCAGAGTACGAGGTCTTACAAGGATTTGAGAATACTTTAAGAAAAATAAAATTTATTGTTTTAGAATCATCTATTTCTGAAAATCAATTAGGAGCAAAAACTTTTATAAATATTCATAAATTATTAAAGCATGATTTTAAACTTGTCAAAAATACAAGATATGAAAAAAACTATAAACTCTTTTTAGATTTCTACAAAAACAGGGCTACTTTAAAAAAGTTATACGTACCATCTTTTGATTTGTTTTATGTTAATAAAAAAATAAGTATCTAATATTATTTTATGAACGAAAATATGGAATACGGTAGACATCTTCTTCTTGAAGCTTTTAAGTTATTTATTAAAAAATATACTCTTCCCTCAAATCTAAATGTTTTAATCATTGGGGGCTCAGAAGAAGAACCTGAGTTAGAAATACTTCGCAATCAAGGTTTCAGTATAAATTTGACTATTTATGGAATTGAAAAATATGAAACTTATTTTGACATGAATGAAAAAAATAATATAAAAAATATTGATATTGATTTATTAATATGTAGCAATGTTTTGGAACATGTCTGGAACATAGAAAATTTCTTTGAAAATATTAAGAATTTGTCAGACAAAGGCACTCTGATTTATATTAATTGTCCAAAATCAAACATGGAACATGGATCTCCAGAGTATTATTCAGCTGGATACCCTAAAGAATTCTTAATTAAAAATCTTAAATTTAAAAATTTTAAGATTTTAGAAGCCGGAGAAGTAGGGTCTGAAAGGTTTTATAAGAGTATTCATTTATTACAAACCCTGTACACAAAAGAGGACGTTGAAGCGAAATATAGATTTAAAAATAAGTCTATATTATCTAAATTAATGCATTTGAAAAAATTATATAATTTAGGTCATTACTTGTCACTAACTAGGGCTTCTAACAATATGAACAATTCTGCTTTCATGACTAATTCTTATATATTTGCTATAGCTGAAAAATAATTTCTATTTTTTATTCTTGCTTAAGTACTAAAAAAATAATGCCCTTTAGGTTTATTTCTATCGAAAATTTTTCTTACATCTATAAAATTAGATCTAACTAATATTGGAGGTCCAGTGTAGTAGCCAGGATAAAGTAGAAAAATTTTAACCCAAACTAGTAAACTAACAATTATTATGTTTTTACTTGGTTCTAAATAAATGTGCCCAATCTGTAAAAGTGATAGCAAATATAGTCTCACAACAGCAAAACACGGTTATGAAATATTTTCTTGCATAAATGAAAAATGTAATCATTACTATTTTAAAGATTTTCATCCTGGACAGGGTGTCGATGAGAGAGAAGAAAATAATTTAAAAGAATCAGATGATAATCTGAAAA
>MDSW01073330.1_pt1 | contig 59537 bp, 55 predicted proteins | sample 811171 | NCBI WGS metagenome assembly MDSW01 (sample SAMN05326641, study PRJNA326480) | marine metagenome | isolation source: seawater | place: Atlantic Ocean: North West | collected 2012
GAATTATCACATTGTTTAATAACTGTATTCTGATACAATGTGAGTCTGATTATAAGGTAATAAATATGGCAAGAATTACAATTGAAGACTGTTTAGAGGTGTTGGATAATGCCTTCGATATTTGTGCTTTAGCAGGGAAAAGGGCAAAAGATTTATCTGCGGGCGCAGAGAGCACAATTGACTCAAAAGACAAACCTACAGTTATAGCTTTAAGAGAAATTGCAGAGAGCAAGATTGATATGAACTATTTTGAGATAAGCCATAAAGAAAAAATTGAAAGCCAACTTTTTGGCACAGAAGGTATTAATGAAGAAGAGATTATCGATGAATTAAGCCAACATGTTAGCGAAGATACAAGTATGCATACTTCTGCAACTGAAATAGCAGATGATAATACTGATATATCAAAAACAAATGATGACCCAGATAATGAAATATCTGAAAATTTAAAAGAATTAGAATCGTCCGAAACAATTAAAACTGATTAGCAGACACCATTTTCCAATGGAAAAGAAATCTATAATAAATAATGTGAGTGAGTTTACTTTCACAAGTAAAGAATACGTAGATTTTAAAAAAAAAATTCAAAAGTATCTTAACCCTTATCAAATAAAAAAAATTGAAAAATCTTTAAAACTTGCACAACAAGCTCATAAAGGTCAACTCCGTAAAACTGGAGAAGAATATATTTTTCATCCTTTATCAGCGGCATCGACATTAGCAGATTTTCAATTGGATCATGAATGTCTAATGGCTGCTATTTTGCATGATGTAATTGAAGATACAGAGATAGAAAAAGAGAATCTAAAAAAAACTTTTGGGGCAAAAGTCTCAGAATTGGTAGATGGTGTTAGTAAACTAGACAAAATAAATTTTTCAACTAAAGAGGAAGCTGATGCAGCAAATCTACGTAAAATGATATTAGCTATGAGCCAAGACATAAGAGTCATACTGATTAAACTAGCTGATAGAAAGCATAATCTCGAAACTATAGAAGCGCTTAAGACTGAACAAAGAAAGAAAATTGGTCGTGAAACTCTTGATATATTTGCTCCTATAGCACTTAGATTGGGTATACATTCTCTAAATAAAGAACTTGAAGATCTTTCATTTAGAACGGTTTATCCATTGAGATTCAAGATATTACAAAATGAGATAATAAAATCTCGCGGCAATAGAAATGAATTAATGGAAAAAATAAGAAATATTATCATTAAAAAACTCAAAGATGAAAATCTCCATACAGATGTAATAGCTAGAGAAAAACATGTATATGGTTTATATAAAAAAATGAAACTTAAAGAATCTAAATTTTCTAATATTAATGACTTATTCGGTGTGCGTATCTTAACTAGTTCTGTAGATGATTGTTACAGATCATTAGGTGTTATTCATAATTTATATACACCAATTCCTGGAAGATTTAAAGACTACATAGCAATACCTAAGTCCAATGGTTATCAGTCTCTCCATACATCTATTTTAGGCCCTCATGGTTTACCAATAGAATTACAAATCAGAACCAATGATATGAATATCTTGGCTGAATCAGGTATTGCATCACATTGGTTTTATAAAAGTAAGGGGATATCGCTAAAAAATTATACAAAAGAGCAGCAGTGGATAACTAACCTTCTTAGCATTCAACGTGATTCTGGTAACCCCAAAGAATATCTGCAAAGCATAAAGGCTGATTTGCATCCTGGAAAAGTGTATGTTTTTACACCAAAAGGAAATATTCTAGAGTTACCAAAGAGATCCACAATTGTAGATTATGCTTATGCAGTTCATACAGATGTAGGCAATAAATTTACATCTGCTAGAGTAGATGGAAAAGCTGTTTCACCAAACACTGTCTTAAAGAATGGTCAAAGAGTAGAAATAAAAATAGGTAATAATAATAGACCAGATCCTAGTTGGTTAAGCTTTGTAGTTACTGAAAAAGCCAGACATTCTATTAGGGTTTCTCTTAAATTAATTAAAAAAAATGATGCAATATCATTAGGTAAAAAATTACTTAATTATTCTTTAAGTGACTTTGAAATAAAATTATCTGATATACCATCTAAGACCCTCAAGTTGTTTTTAGAAGAATACTCTTGTAATAATATTAATGATTTATATGCAGAAATAGGTCTAGGTAATAGAATCGCTAAATTGGTTGCAATGAGGTTAGCTCCCGCATCACCATCACAAAAAACAAATCCTTCTGGGGGTATTGAAATTAGAGGAACAGAGGGGCTTGTAGTTTCTTATGCAAAATGTTGTTATCCTATTCCTGGCGATAGTATTATTGGACACATTAGTCAAGACAAGGGAATAGTTGTTCATAGGCAATCTTGCAGAGGGATTAAGAAGATAAAGAAACATGATGAATTGTTAGATCTCGTATGGGCAAAAAATATTGATGATAGCTTTAGCGCTTGTATAAAGGTTGAGGTAGAAAATGTAAGAGGAGTCTTGGCTCAGATTTCATCTCAAATTGCTCAAAACGAGTCTAATATTGAAAGCGTAACATATGACGATACAAAAGAGTCAGGACATAATATAATGGTTTTTGTTATATCTGTTAATAACATTAAAACATTGAGTAGTTTAATAAATAGATTGAAAAAAAATAAAAACGTACTAAATATTGAAAGGAAAAAAAGCTGATATGGACGATGAAGTCAATTTTGGTTCTATAAAAGTGCCTAAAAATAGTAAAACAAAGCTTGTGTCTGATGTCTTTTCATCAGTAGCGGGCAAATATGATATCATGAATGATCTTATGTCATTTGGTGCTCATCGTTTATGGAAAAAACGTATGTGTCAAATATCACGATTAACTGCAAATGATGTTGTTCTTGATATAGCTTGCGGAACTGGTGATATCGCAATAAGTTTATTAAGAGAGATGAAATCAATTAAGTTAACATGTCTAGATGAAAATTCTAAAATGATTGCACTTTGTAAAGAAAGATTAATAAATCAGGGCTTTATTAGCGGTATATCTTATGTAACAAACCCTATGGAGAAGGCAAGCTTTCAGGAAAATTCTTTTTCATTAGCAACATTATCATTTGGCTTTAGAAATTTCACAGATCACAATAAAGCTTTAGAAAATATATACAAACTATTATCGCCAGGCGGGAGGCTTGTAATAATGGAATTTACTACTCCTCAAAATCCAATCTCAAAAAAAATATTTGAAAGTTATACGCATAAAATTATTCCCAGACTTGGTAAAATCATTGCCAAGGATGATCAGAGCTATACCTATCTTGCGGAATCTATTTCTTCCTATTATAGCCCAGAAGAAGTGTCGGAATTATTTTATGATAATAAATTTTCTAATGTTCGGCATGAAGTCTTACCGGGCGAGATAGTAACAATACATATAGGGTTTAAATCTTGAAGAATAAGATATCATTTAATAAGCTCATGAATAAAATACTCAATAGTGAAGCTTTCAATAAATCTATACCAAAGGATTTCTTAGATGAATTAAATAATAGAGTCATCAAAATCACTCTTAAAGATATTTCTTATTCTCTAGCAATAAAATTCGAAAATAATACTATAAATCTAATTGAAAGTAGTGAAAATCATGATGTTGAGCTAGTTGCAGCTTCATTTACCTTTATGATGTTTATATTATCTAGGGGCTCTGACTCTTTTTCAAGCAAGATTAAAATAAATGGTGATGTTGATACTGCCAATAGATTTAATTCTTTTGTAAGTAATTCTGAAAAATTACGTGATATTACAAAACATATTATTGGAAGTGATAAAGCTGAATATCTAGAATCTATGGTTGGAAATATTTCAGAATCAGTAAATAGTTTCTTGGACGAATCATCTTCAACTTTAATTGATTTTTTCCAAGATGACTTAGAGGTATTACCACGTAAAGAAGAAATTGAGCAATATTTAAATGATGTTGATGATTTGAAGAGCAGGACTAATAAACTTTACAAAAAATATAAAAATGTTTAAGAACCTATTAAGAATATTTCAAATTATTTATTTATTTATAAAATATGATGTAGACAAAATGATTGTCGATTCTGGGTCTGCTAAAGGTAAATTCTACTTCTATATTCTCCCTTGGAATTGGTTTAGACAACGAAAAGTAGATAATATTTCAATTAAAATAAGAATGATGTTTGAAGAACTAGGGCCAATATTTGTTAAATTAGGCCAAGTAATTTCCACGAGAAAAGATCTTCTAACTGATGATATAGCTAATGAATTATCTAAGCTACAGGATAATGTTAAACCATTTCCAGCTAAATTATCCACTGAAATAATTGAACATGAGCTCGGGATGGATATCAATGATATTTTTGAAGAATTTATTACTGAGCCACTAGCTTCAGCCTCTATTGCTCAAGTACATGCTGCAAAACTAAAAGATGGATCTGATGTAATCGTTAAGGTTGTAAGGCCAAATATAAAACAAGAAATTCAAAAAGATTTATTATTAATGAAGCGCATAGCCTCGTATCTGACATCTTTATCTGATGAATTTGAGAGAATGCATTTAATCGAAGTAGTAAATGATTATGAGGTATTAGTTTATGATGAGACAGATTTAATCAAAGAGTCTACAAATGCAAAAAAAATTAAAAAGAATTTTCAAAACTCTGAGCTTATTTATATACCAGAAATACACTGGGATTTTGTTACAAAAAATGTATTGGTAATGGAGAGAACTTTTGCAACACCTATCAATGATAAACAAAAACTAATCAAAGAAGGTATAGATTTTAAAGAGTTAGCTACAAATGGTGTAGAGAGCTTTTTTATTCAAGTATTCGAACATAATTTTTTTCATGCAGATATGCATCCAGGAAATATATTTGTACAAAAATCTAATGGACGCGTACAATTTGTGCTAGTTGATTTCGGTATTATGGGTTCCTTAAGTAAATTTGATAAAAGATATCTTGCTGAAAATTTTGTTGCTTTCTTCAATAGAGACTACGCCAAGGTTGCACGTCTTCATGTAGAATGTGAATGGGTGCCAAAGGATACTAACATAGCCCTATTAGAGAAGGCAATTAGGGATAATTGTGAATCTATGTTAGATAAATCAATTAAAGATGTATCTCTAAGTGATATTATCTTAGGATTATTTGATACAGCAAGAAAATTTAAATTAGAGGTTCAGCCTCAGTTAATCTTGATGCAAAAAGCTCTACTCTATACAGAAGGTCTAGGGAGAGAATTCTATCCAGAATTAGATTTATGGAAAACATCTAAACCTATTTTAGAGAAATGGATGAAAAAGCAGAAAGGTTTACCAGTTGTTATTAAGAATATTAAAGATAATTATTCAGATTTCTTAGAATTATTGCCAGAAATACCTAGTAGTTTTAGGAAAATCATAAATCTTTTAAATAATGACCAGTTAAATCTTGACAAAAATCTCAGAAAACTGGATCGTATAGAAAAGTCAATTTATAAAAATACAACTAGAAATTATTGGATGACTGCAATTCTAATCTTTTCAATTTTTATATCTATAATTATATACCTTCGTGTTGAACAAATTCACTTGGAAGCAATTTATTGGATTACAGGGATATTATCTATTATCATAATAGTCATGAGACCTAAAAAAAATAATGGAAAATAATCTCCTAAATAATCTTAATGAACAGCAGTTAGCTGCTGTAAACTGTAACCTTGGTAATAAATTAATTCTCGCAGGAGCTGGTAGTGGTAAAACAAGAGTGCTTACTTGCCGTGTTGCAAAACTAATTGACTCGTATGATGTAAAACCAAGTAACATACTTGCGCTTACATTTACAAATAAAGCTTCCGCTGAAATGAAACAAAGACTAGAAAAAATCTTAAAAATATCTTCCTATGGTTTATGGTTTGGTACATTTCATGGTATCTGTCGAAGGTTATTGAAAATACATTGGAATGAAGCTGGTATTTCAGAATATTTTACGATACTTGATTCACAAGACCAGCTAAGAATGATCAGGAGAATAATAAAGTCAAAAAATCTAGACGAAAACTTATATGACTCAAAGCATCTGCAAAATTTTATTAATTCACAAAAAGATAAGGGACTCCGATATGATAGTTCCGATAATGATGACGATAAGTACAGAGATATCTTTAGAGATTATGATTTGGCTTGTAGGCAAACTAATTCAGTAGATTTTGCAGATTTGATACTTCTATCTTATGAAATGTTGTTAACTAATGAAAATGTATTGAATTATTATAGAAATAGATTTAGAAATATAATGGTAGATGAATTCCAAGATACAAATACACTGCAATTCAAATTTCTTAAACTAATAAATGGCTCTAGCGGATCACTTTATGCAGTCGGTGATGATGATCAATCTATTTATGGATGGAGAGGAGCTAGAAGTAGAAATATCCAATCATTTAAAGATGAGTTTTTAGATGTAGAAATATTTAAACTAGAGAGGAACTATAGGTCTACTAACAAGATATTATCTGTAGCAAATAGTCTAATATCAAATAATAAAGAAAGACTAGGGAAAAATTTATGGACAGATACAGAAAAGGGCGACCCTGTTTATTTGTATGAAGCTTATAGTGGAGATGATGAGTCAATATTTATAGTCGATAAAATACAAGAATTAATAGATGGTGGTCTAAAAAGATCTGATATTGCATTATTGTACCGTTCTAATTTTTTATCAAGGAGGCTTGAGGAAGAGTTAAATGCTAGAAGCGTACCCTATAAGATATATGGAGGATTCAGATTTTTTGAGAGATCTGAAATTAAAGATGTTATTGCTTACCTTCGCATGGCTGTTAATAATTCTGATGATGCTGCCTTTGAACGAACAATAAATAATCCACCAAGAGGGTTAGGTGAAAAAACTATTCATGCGATAAGGGAATATTCTAAAAAAAATAAGATTACACTATGGGAAGCAATACATGATTTAGATGCGATTGGACTAGGTTCTACTCGCATAATAAACTCCATTAATGAATATAAAAAAATAATTAATAGTATATACCAGGACTTGACAAAGCATAATCTAAAAAAAATAATTGGTAATATTATAGAATATTCTTCATTGAGCAAACATTTTGACTCGAAGAAAAATGAAGAGGCATTATCTAAACAAGAAAATTTGGAAGAATTACTATCTACTGCTGAAAGATTTTATCAAAATAATATTGATAGCGAGGACATAGTTGTGGAATTTTTAGCTAATGCTGCCTTAGAAGCGGGTGAGTATCAGTCTAAAGCTCATGAAGACCCTGTACAACTAATGACAATTCATTCTGCAAAGGGTCTTGAATTTCCTGTGGTTTTTCTTACTGGTATGGATGAAGGTATTTTTCCGAATGAGAATAGAAATATTAATAAGGATTTTTTAGAAGAGGAAAGACGGCTTTGCTACGTTGCAATTACAAGGGCAATGAAAACACTGTATATAACTCATGCTAATGCTAGATATATGCATGGTAGCAATAACTTTCTAATACCATCAAGATTCATAAGTGAAGTCGAAGATGGCTTAATAGAGCCAATTAAGATATCAAGGAAGTATAGAGAGAATGTCAAATCTAATAACTTAAATCACGATTTTAATGAATTTAATCAAGAAGGTAGCTTTGATAATTTCAGCCAAGAAGATAATAGTAATTATTTTAGAGTAGGACAAAAAGTGAATCATATGAAATTTGGTAATGGCGTTATACTTAGTTATACTGGAAAAAAAGAAGACCTTAAATTACACATCAATTTTGAACACTATGGCAAAAAGTGGTTAGTATTGTCATATGCACAATTGGATTTTTTATAAAATGAAAAGAAGAAATTTTTTAAAGACTCTAGGTGGATCATTGGCTTTAACAACACCATTGATTTCAAAGAATGTATCATCCAACACCAAGAATGAGTATAAATGGAAAATGGTTACCTCATGGCCTAAGAATTTCCCTGGGCTTGGGACTGGGGCTGAAAACTTAGCTAATTTAATAACTAATTTATCAAACAACAGGATTATGGTAAAAGTTTTTGGAGCAAATGAACTCGTACCTCCGCTTGAAGTTTTTGACTTTGTTTCAAATGGAGGTGCCGAAATAGGTCATTCTGGTGCTTATTACTGGAAAGGTAAAAGTCAGGCATGCCAGTTCTTTTCATCTGTACCCTTCGGCCTCAATGCACAAGAGATGAATGCATGGTTATACTATGGCCAAGGGATTGAGTTATGGGAAAAACTTTATAATTCTTTTAACCTCATTCCAAGACCAGCTGGTAATACTGGGGTACAAATGGGTGGCTGGTTTAATAAGAAAATCAATAAAGTTTCTGATTTACAAGGCCTTAAAATGAGAATACCTGGATTAGGTGGAGACGTGCTATCACGTGCTGGAGGTGTTCCAGTTACGCTTGCAGGTTCAGAAATTTTTACAGCGTTACAAACTGGAGTTATTGATGCTACAGAATGGGTTGGACCATATAATGACAGAGCATTTGGGTTACATAAAGTTGCCAAGTATTATTATTACCCTGGGTGGCATGAGCCAGGCCCATCAATTGAATGTATAATTAATAAACAGGCTTATGAATCTTTGCCAGATGATCTTAAGTTAATTATTGATATATCATGCAAAGCAATTAATATTGATATGTTATCTGATTATACTGCAAAGAATAATTTAGCACTAAAATTCTTTGAGTCAGAAAATATAGAGATTATTAAATTTCCAGAAGATGTGTTGAATAAACTTGAAATAATTTCAAATGATATCTTAAAAGAAATAAGTACTACAGATGAAATTACAAAAGAAATCTATACTTCATATATCAAATTCAAGAATGATGTTTCTGATTGGACAAACATATCAGATGCAGCCTATATTAAAACGAGGTAATTACATCATAATCAAGTCTGGTATTATTGTTGCAAGTGTTGGGAAAAAATAAATTATTCCTATAACAAAGAGCTGAATCAAAACAAAAGGAATTACGCCCATATATATATCATATGTCGATATATTTTTGGGAGCTACTCCTCTAAGATAAAATAAAGAAAAACCAAATGGAGGTGTTAGAAATGATGTTTGTAAAACCATCGCAATTAAAATTCCAACCCATATAGGATCAAAACCAAAAGAAAATAAAATAGGTCCAAATAAAGGAATGATGATATAAATAATTTCGATAAAGTCTAGGATGAATCCAAGAAAAAACATTATCAATAATGTTATAATCAGAGCTAGTTCTCTATTATCAGGACCATGTACTAATAGATTATGAATAAGAGACTCTCCCTCTAGGCCTCTAAATACAAGAGAAAAAAAAGTAGCACCAATTAAAATAAAGAAAACCATACTGGTTAATTTAATTGTTTCCTTTGATGATTCCTCTAAAACAGTTTTGTTTAATCGATTTTTCAAATATGAAATTATTAATGCTCCTAAAGCGCCTAAAGCTGCAGCCTCTGATGGGGTTGCAATTCCAAATATTATTGATCCAAGTACAAGTATGATTAAGATGATTGGTGGGAAGAAAGATGATGTAAAATTTATATTCATACTCATGTTTGATACATTATTTTTGTTACTAATTGACGCAGGTTTTATCAGCTTAATATATATAATATATAGAATTGGCAGTAGGATGCCGGGCAATAATGCCCCTGCAAATAAATCAGATATTGTGACATTTTCTGGTGAAAAGATTCCTGCATTCAGTTGAGCTTGCTGGTATGCTGATGATAAAACATCAGCTAATAATATAAGAACTAACGAAGGTGGAATAATTTGTCCAAGAGTTCCAGAAGCACAAATAACCCCACAAGATAATCTAGGAGGGTAATTGTTTTTCATCATTACAGGTAATGACAAAAGACCTAGTGTTACTACACTTGCTCCCACTATTCCTGTGCTAGCACCCATAAGAACACCAACTATAATCACTGATATAGCTAATCCTCCTTTGGTACTGCTATATAAACTATTCATAGCCGTTAATAGCTCATCTGCAATCTTCGATTTTTCAAACATTAAGCCCATGAATATGAATAGAGGTACCGCCAATAAATTTTGATTAGTCATGATACCAAAGATTCTATTAGGTATGGCAATGAGGTATGAATAATCAAAAAAGTCAAAAACTATTCCTATAGATGCAAACAGTAATGAGTTACCTGTTAAAACAATTGCCACGGGTATACCTGATAGTAAAAAAAGAAATGTAAAAATAACAAATAAAATAGCAATAAATTCTATTGTCATAGTCTACTTACCTATTTTCTTGATTAGAATAGAAAGTGATTGCAATAACATGAGTATTGCCATTATAGGTATAAGAGTCTTTAATACATAGACTAAGTTCATACCTCCCGCTTCACTTGAACCTTCAAAAATTTGCCATGATTTAATAACCATTTCTGAACTTATATATACTATAAATAAAGATGTAGGTATCAAGAATACAATCATACCAAACACACCAATTAATTTTTTTATTTTGTCATTGAATGTATTTAGTAATACGTCAATTTTGACATGAGAATTTTCTTTCAGAGCATAGCTAATACCAAGCATAAATATAGAAGCATGTAAATACATTATAAGTTCTTGTATTGAAACAAAACTTATATTGAATAAAAATCTAAGTATTATTGATATACATGCGATGAGTATCATAGAAAGTAATGCAATAACAAGTAAGTTACTAATTGTTTCAGTTATTCGATCGATGAATATGGATATTTTCTTCATATAAGGTCATATTTATTGTCTATTCTATCCTCTAATATTTTTTCAAAAACATTAGGGTCTTTGATATGTGTCATCTCACCAACCTTGGGAAAGTGTAAATCTATTAGTCTTGATAAGTAAAACCTTAAAGCTGCTGCTATAAGAGCATGTTGCCAAAAAATATATTCATTTCCTACAAAACTTCTTTTTTTAGAATAAGAAGTTATAATTTTTTTATATTTAGAAGTAATTATCGATCCTGTCGAATCAGTACACCAATCATTTATTACTACTGCTAAATCATATATTAAAAAACCTTTGCATGAGTAGTAAAAATCAATCATACCAGAAACTTTGTCCTCATAAAATAGCACATTATCTCTAAATAAGTCGGCATGAATCGTGCCAACTTCAAGATTTTGTTCGCTTAAATCTTTTAACATAATTAGTGCATGTTTGATAATTTTATTTTGCCTATCAGTAATAATTTTTTTTAAACGTTTATAAGAAATTTCAGACCATTTAATATCTCTGGTATTAGGTAGGTTTTCGTCAAAATCTAGTCCATATAAATGAAAATCTCCTAACAAGTTTCCGATTTGATTACAGTGATTACCATTAATGTTAATAATTGATGCACCCTTGAGTTTTTCTATGATTGCCGATGGTTTGCCGTTTATGATGACACAGACATTTTTTGCTTTAGACTCCATAACTCTTGGGCACGATAAGCCTTTATTGCATAAATGGTTCATAAATCTCAAATATTGCTTTACTTCTTTATCCTTGAGATTCTCAAATATTGTAAAAATATATTCATTTTTATCAGTTTTTAGAACGTAATTAGTATTTTCGATACCGTCTGGGATACCCTCAATACTCTCTGCTACCCCCAATGAGTACTTTTTTAGATGATTGTTTAGCTCATCTTTGGTTATTTTAGTATATACAGACATAGCTATTTTAAAATATTTAAGTTATAACTTTGAATGAAATAAACTTAACATAGGTTGGGACATTTTGGTTGATAAAAATTCAAAAAAATTTGTTTTAATAGATGGTTCTTCATATCTATATAGAGCATTTTATGCTATGCCTCATCTAAAAAATAGTAAAGACGAACATACAGGTGCGTTATTTGGTGTATGTAATATGGTTTACAGACTGCTAAATGAATATAACCCCGATTATTTATGTATGATTTTTGACGCAAGAGGTAAAAATTTTAGACATCATATATCCTCAGACTATAAATCGAATAGATCATCTATGCCCGAAGAACTCTCACAACAGGTAGACCCTATAATGAAGTTTATTACAAGCTTAGGAATTAAAATTCTACAGGTTCCTGATGTAGAGGCAGATGATGTTATCGCTACTTTGACTATTCAAAATTATAAGAATATTCAAATTATTATATCATCTGGAGATAAAGATTTAGCTCAGCTAGTTAACGATAAAGTAATCCTGGTTAATAGCATGAACAATAAAATACTAGACATAAAAGGTGTAGAAGAAAAATTTGGTGTTAGTCCAGACAAAATAGTTGATTACCTTGCATTGGTTGGTGATGCATCTGACAATATTGCCGGTGTAGATTTAATTGGACCAAAAAAAGCATCTGCTTTGATTAAACAGTATGGCGACATAGACTCTATATTAAATAATCTTGATAACATATCTGGAAAAGTCAGGGAAAACCTAGATAGTTCAAGAAAAGGTATTGCTTTGGCAAAAAAATTAGTAAAGTTAAAAACAGACGTGAATATTAATCTAGATATAGACAATTATGTAATATTAGATCGAGATGAAAAATTACTTGCAGAAATTGTAGAAAAATATGAATTGAAAAATATTGCAGATAATTACCAAATTCAATCAACAAAGAAAACTCTCAATAAGGAGGTAAATTATAAAATTATAAGTACCCAAGTAGAATTTGATAGTTTACTCAAGAAATTACTGAAGAAAAAGATATTTTCATTTGATACTGAAACAAGTTCCATTGATCCGATTTCTGCAGAATTAATTGGCATGTCTTTCTCCGCAGATGAATCAGAAGCTTATTATATTCCTATTGATCATTGCGATAAAAATGGAAATATTAATTTCGATAAAGATTATTTATATTTAGAACTAAAAAAACTATTCGAAAATAAGACACTTACAGTGATAGGTCAAAATATCAAATATGATATTAATGTACTTGCTAAATATAATATTAATTTTAACTGTATGCTTGAAGATACGATGCTTTTGTCATATGTAATAAATTCATCAGGAAAACACGACTTAAATTCTCTTGCCAACAAGCATCTTTCATATGATTGTATCAAATATGAGGATGTGGTCGGATCGGGTGTTAAACAAAAAATATTTTCAGAAGTAGCGGTTAAAGATGCAGCAAAATATTCTTGTGAAGATGCTGATATAACATTGAAACTTTATCTTTATTTATTACAAAAAATATTGACTAATGAAACTTCTTATAAACTTTATAAAAATATTGAGATACCTTTAATAAGTGTAATATCATTGGTTGAACAGAATGGCGTTATGATTGATACTAAAAAACTTAATAAACAAAGCAAAGATTTAACTAAAAGAATTAAGATAATAGAAGCAGAGGTTTATAATCTTGCTGGTAAGACATTCAATATTGGATCACCAAAACAAATCCAAGAGATTTTTTATAACGATTTGAAATTACCAGTTCTAAAAAAGACACCAAAAGGACAACCTTCAACCAATGAAGATGTAATGAGTGATTTGTCTCAATTACACGAATTACCCAAACTCATATTACAGTTCAGAAACCTAATGAAATTAAAAAATACCTATACAGATAGATTAGGTGAACAAGTAAATGGAAGAACAAAACGTTTACACACTTCATATAATCAAACAGTAACTATTACTGGTAGGCTTTCATCATCAAATCCAAATCTTCAAAATATCCCTATAAAAAATCAAGACGGTAAAAACATTAGAAAGACATTTATAACAAAAAAAGGTTATCAAATATTATCAGCAGATTATTCTCAAATTGAATTGAGGGTCATGGCGCATCTCTCCAATGATAAGGCTTTGATAGAAGGTTTTTTGAATAATGAGGATATACATGCTTCAACTGCTAAAGAAATATTTTCGCTTAATAAAAAGCCGACTGAAGAACAACGGAGGTCAGCTAAGGCTATTAACTTTGGGCTGATTTACGGAATATCATCATATGGCCTGAGTAAACAACTTAAAATAGATAACAACTCCGCGAAAGAATACATAGAAAAATATTTTGAAAAATATACTGGCATTAGAGAATTTATGGATGATACAAAAAAATCTGCAAAAGAAAAAGGTTTTGTTAGTACGATATCAGGCAGAAAAATATATGTACCTAATATTACCCATAATAATTTCCAAATAAGAAGTGCAGCAGAGAGAACAGCTATCAACGCCCCAATACAAGGTACTGCGGCTGATATTCTGAAGATATCGATGATTGATATTCACAACTGGATAGTTGAGAAACAATTACCTTTAAAAATTATTATGCAAGTTCATGACGAACTAGTCTTTGAGGTAAAAGATGATTTCTTAGATGAGGCTAAAAAACAAATTATTTCATTTATGTCTAATAGCATGAAAATAAAAGTTCCTTTAATTGTTGATATTGGAACAGGAGATAATTGGGAGAAAGCCCACTAAAAATTAATAGATAGATTGAAGTATATGTGCTTTGCTATATAATGTTTTTTTGAGTTATGAATAAAAAATCCATGAAATTTGTTATATTATCTCTCTTTTTTATTTCCCTTAATTTATATGCTGGCGATGTTGATAGAGGAAAGGAAAAAAGTCTAGCTTGTGTGGCATGCCATGGTAACGAAGGCATTAGCGTAAGTCCAATATGGCCTAAACTTGCTGGGCAGCATGCAAAGTACACTGCAAAGCAATTATATGAATTTAAAAAAGGTGCAGATGGAAATAGAAATAATGCTGTCATGTATGGCATTGCACTAACTCTTACAGATGAAGATATATCGGATCTTTCTGCTTATTATCAATCATTGAAAAAGTCTATTGGAGTCACAGATGATAAATATTTAGCGCTCGGGCAAAGTATTTATAGAGGCGGAAATATGGAATATAAAATACAAGCATGTATTGCATGTCATGGTCCTAGTGGATTAGGCAATAATCCAGCAGCAATACCTGTAATATCAGGCCAACATGCAGATTATATCTTCTCACAACTTAAAAAATTTCAAAATGATGAAAGAGCAAATGACCCTAATAAAATGATGAGAAATATTGTGCATAGAATGACTGATGAGGAAATGAAAGCAGTTGCACAATATATACAAGGGCTTTATTAATGAGAAATTTATTTACATTTTTTCTGTTTGTATCTATAGGCTTTTCAATTTTGAGTTTTGCAGATTCATCACAAAAATATGTTCAAATATCAAATCAAAAGCAAACCGAGAGTGATAAAATTGTAATTTATGAGTTTTTTTGGTATGGGTGTCCGCATTGTTATAACTTAGAGCCTACCATGGATGAAATAGAAGCGAATTTACAAAAAGATACTATAGTGATCAAGGTTCCGGTTGCATTAAGAGATACTTGGGAACCACATGCAAAAGCTTATTATGCATTACAGCAGATGAAACTTGATGATAATCTACATACTAAGGTCTTTAGCGAGATTCATTTAAATTCTAACAGACTAGATACGCTTGAAAAACTTGAAGAATTTGTTGAAAATGAAGGTTATAACTCCGAAAAATTTACAAAGATTTATAACTCTTTTGGTACTGAAATAAGAGTAAAGAAGGCATCACGCTTAGCTAATAAGTATCAAATTACATCTGTCCCAACATTAATAATTAATGGTAAATATAAAACTAGTGGCTCATATGTTGCATCATATGATGAGTTATATGATGTGGTACAATTATTAGTTGAAAAAGAAAGATTGAATTGATAAAGGAGTAAATAATGACAGCAAAAATAATAAGCGGTAGAGAAGTGGCAGAACAGATTTTGACCACTGATCTCAAGAATAAAGTTATTGCACTCAATGAAAATAATATCAAACCTAAGCTTGTTGTAGTGCTAGTCGGTGATGTGAAGGCATCAGCCAGTTATGTAGCGCAAAAAGAAAAATTTGCTGTTAAGGCAGGGATAGAATCAGAAGTAAGAAGGTTTAAAAAAGATGTAACTGAGGATGAGATATTAACAGTAATAGATAATATTAATAATGATAAATCCATTCATGGGGTTATTGTTCAATTACCTCTCCCAGATCATATCTCTGTAGCTAAAGTTTTAAACAGAATTCACCCTTCTAAAGATGTTGATGGGTTCACACCAACAAATGTCGGTAAGTTATTTTTAGGAGAAGACACTCTTGTTTCATGCACACCGAAAGGTATTATGCAAATGTTGGCTTCCACCGGGACTAATTTAACCGGGAAGAATGTAACAGTTGTGGGCAGATCAAATATTGTCGGAAAACCAGTGGCTATATTATGTCTACAGCAGCATGCTACTGTGACAATGTGTCACTCACGAACAAAAGATTTGAATGCTAAGCTCGCAGATGCTGATATTATTATCGTTGCTGTAGGAATACCAAAGTTCATTCATGGTGATCAAATACCCGAAGGATCAATAGTAATAGATGTGGGCATACATAATATAGATGGAAAATTATGTGGAGATGTAGATTTTGATTCAGCATCAATCAAGGCTTCTAGTATTACACCGGTTCCTGGTGGAGTTGGTCCAATGACTGTTTGCGCATTAATAGAAAACACGATTATTGCTGCTGAGAGAATAGGGTAAGCGCCTGAGAAGATTCGAACTTCTGACCTTTAGCTTCGGAAGCTAACGCTCTATCCAACTGAGCTACAGACGCAAATTTATAATGATTTTATTATTTCTTTTAGTATAATCTACACAAAGAATAATACATGGAAAATTTATATGGATAACAAAACAACAGACCCAGAATTTTATAAAATATTTGCAATAATTACTGCGATAATTGTTTTGTTGACTATTATAATTGCAATACTATCCAAAATCTTTGCTAGCTTTTCTACTGATGCCCATGAAAACTACAAATCTGAATTACAATCTTTAAGTAATATAAGAACTGAGCCTACAGGAAAAATCAACCTGGCCAGCAACCCGTCGATTAAACAGGAAATAATAGTGGCTGCAAAAACTAATTTAACACCAAAATCCGGAGAAGAAGTTTATAATGCAGTGTGTATGTCATGCCATACAAGTGGTGCGGCAGGTGCTCCAATGATTGGCAATAGTTCTCAATGGTCCGATAGATTAGCTAAAGGTAAAGATCAGCTATATCTAAACGCTATCAATGGCATAGGAATTATGCCAGCCAAAGGGGGCGTTACAAGCTTATCTGATGACGAAGTTAATTCTGCGGTTGACTATATATTATCAAAAACTAATTAATTATTCAGTTTCTTCTCTAATTCTTCAATTTTCAGTCTAGTTTTAAGCAAAACATCTCTTTGTATATCAAATTCTTCTCTTGTGACAAGATTTAGCTTATGTAAATAATCTTCTATGAGGGATTTGATATTATTTCTTACTTCTTCCTTTAGACCGTCTTTATCGGATGGCAATAATCCCTCAATTCTTTTAACAAGTTCAATTATTCTATTTTCTTCCATTGCTGCACCATTTTGATAGTTTATGCACTATTTCGTACATTAACATTATCATTATTAGATATGTACATTATATTACATTATGGGATAATAAATACGTTCAATTAACTAGGCATTTACGGTTCTGGCATAGTTTATGCATAACATAGAGTGCTAGGCTAATTACGTTGATATACGTCCGCCTAAAACTTAAGACTTAAAACTCAATTATAAGCCTTAATTAAAACTTAAAATATATGGAGAAAAATATGAAAACACTAATGAGAAAAATGCTATCTGCGTTTATGGCAATAGCACTGATGGCACCGATTGCTGTAGCATCAGAATCTGCTGTAGCAGAGGAATCATCTGTTAGCTACAATGTTGGCTATATGTCAGAGTATTGGTATAGAGGTGTTCACCAATCAGATTCTGCTGTAAGTTTTGGAGCAGATTATGAAGCTGGCGGATTTTATTTAGGCACATGGTGGGCCGATGTTGATTCAGGTCTTGAACATGACTACTATGCTGGCTATGCATTTAGCGCAATGGGAATGGATATGTACTTAGGTGCTACTGGCTATTACTACACTGATAATTTTGATTCAGATTATGAAGAAATTAACTTTGGTGTTGCGATGGGCCCAATTGCGATAGATCATGCTGATGGTAATTATGATGGTAGTTCAGTTACTGATACAGGATACCGTTTTACTTCTATAGCATTAGATCTTGGAGTTGTTGGTTTACCAATGACATTGACTGCAGGCTTTTGGGGAGGAGATTCATCTCTAAAAGGTAATGTTTATACGTTAGATTATGCAACATCAGTTGCAGGTGTTGACGTCGGTTTACAAATAGGTAGAAACGATGACGACATTACACAGGGAACTAGAGGTGCAAGTGCTGTAGATACAACATTTGGAGTCTTTAGTCTCGGCTATAGTTTCTAGTTAAGTTTTAAGTTATAATTGAGTTTTAGGGGGACGTGTATCAATGAAGTTAGTAATAGCAGTAGTCAAACCTTTTAAATTGGATGAGGTAAGAGAAGCTTTATCATCAATAGGTGTTCAAGGCATTACAGCAACTGAAGTTAAAGGGTTTGGTAGGCAAAAGGGCCATACTGAACTATATCGTGGTGCCGAATATGTTGTTGATTTTCTGCCAAAAATCAAACTTGAAATTGCTGTTAGTGATAAGTTGGTTGATCAAACTATTGATACGATTATCAAAACTGCAACAACAGGAAAGATTGGAGACGGTAAAATCTTCGTTCTTGATTTACAAGAAGCTATTCGGGTTCGTACCGGCGAAAAAGGAGAAGAGGCTCTTTAGTTAATAAACTTTATTAATTAGGAGAACCTAATGGAAACACAAGTCATTGAACTGGCTTATGCACTTGATACATTTTACTTTCTTGTAATGGGTGCGTTCGTCATGTGGATGGCAGCTGGATTCACAATGCTTGAATCTGGTCTTGTCAGAGCAAAAAATACTGCAGAAATTCTGACCAAAAACATCGCTCTATACTCTATAGCCTGTATTATGTACATGGTTGTTGGGTATAATTTGATGTACCCCGCAGGAGGCTCTGGTATTATTCCAGATTTAGCCTTTTTCTTGGGTGGTGACAATTCTGCTGAAGACGTTATTGCAAGTGGTGGAGATATTTACTACTCAGGTATATCTGATCATTTCTTTCAAGTAGTTTTTGTAGCTACAGCGTGTTCAATTATATCTGGTGCTGTAGCGGAAAGAATGAAGCTATGGCCATTTTTATTATTCTGTGTATTTATGACCAGTATAATATACCCAGTACAAGGATATTGGAAATGGGGCGGCGGATTTTTAGATGCTGCCGGCTTTTCTGATTTTGCTGGTTCTGGTGTAGTGCATCTATGTGGTGCCGCAGCAGCATTAGCAGGCGTTATGGTCTTAGGATCTAGAAAAGGAAAATACAAAGATGGAAAAGTTCAAGCTATGCCAGGTGCTAATTTACCGCTAGCTACACTTGGAACATTCATCTTATGGTTAGGTTGGTTTGGATTTAATGGTGGATCTGAATTGATTATCTCAAATGTTGCTGAGGTAAATGCAGTATCATTGATATTTGTAAACACAAACTTATCAGCAGCTGGTGGTGTTATGGGAGCATTGATTTTGTCTAAACTTATGTTTGGTAAATCAGACCTTACAATGGCACTAAATGGAGCTATTGGTGGTCTTGTTTCTATTACAGCGGAACCACTAGCACCAACACCAGGATTAGCTCTAATCATTGGAGTTATAGGTGGACTAATAGTTGTATTCTCAATTGTTACACTAGATAAAATGAGAATAGACGATCCTGTCGGAGCTATATCAGCTCATGGTACATGTGGTATCTGGGGATTGTTAGCTGTATCTTTAACTGGCGGCTCTCTTGGTGCACAAATCTATGGAACTATCGTCATATTCTTATGGACGTTCATAGTGAGTCTAATTATATGGAATATTATTAAAATGCTATTCGGAATTAGAGTTACTGCGGAAGAAGAAGAAGATGGCATTGATATTTCTGAATGTGGTATCGAAGCATACCCTGAATTCAGCAAATCAATGGATGGTGGTCCATCGGTTTATCCAAAAAAATAGTTCTAAACTATAAAGAAAAGGCGCAATTTTATTGCGCCTTTTTACATTTAATGAAAGACCACATACCTAAAGGATATAATGGCATAGAAAAAGAATTTACACTTAATGATCGCATTCCAATTTTTTTGAGCTTTCTGCTAGCAGGTTCAATAATTTTCTTTACATCTAAATATGGTGATCCACTCTGTTGTATAAAAATTGCATTTTTGGATAGTATGTTATAAATATTTTTATAAAAAATGGTCGAGTATAATTTGTTCGCAATTACATTAGGATCAGTACAATCGATGATAATCATATCATATTTATTACCATCATAATTATTAACGTATTTATATCCATCATCTATAATGATATTTACTTTTTTTCTATTCTTTTGATGTAATTTAAAATTATTCACAAAATATTTTTTACATATCTTAATTACCTTATCATCTATCTCAACCACATCTATATTTTTTACATCAATAGAATTAAAGATTTTGTTAACTAAACCAAAATCACCTCCTCCAATAATTAGTATATTAAGAGACTTCTTTTTGGTTTTAGCTAGGAAAACACATTTGTCATGATATTGCTCAAATCCTTTTTCTGTAATCATAAAGCAATTATCAAGTAACAGAATACTTCCATAATTTATTGATTCATATACTTCTATTTTCTGATATTCTGATTTTCCTCGATACAAAAGCTTATTGCACTCTATGCTGAATACTGTCCCCGATTCTTCGTTATATTCTTTTATTAACATAGACCTTTGTATATAATGGTTCAATTGCTTTTGATTATATAATATCTTTGCTTATATTTCTAAATTGAAGGAGAATATATTATTGTTAAAACATAAACACCTTTTAATACGCGCCGAAGTAAATAATTGCCCCATGCAAGATGATTTAGGCTATGTCCTAGCTTGGATGAATAATCTTATAAACAAAATAAACATGAAACTCTTGCAGGGGCCTAATATTTCGTATATTAACCAAAAAGGAAATCGTGGTATCACATGTATGGCTCTAATAGAAACAAGTCATATAGTACTTCATATATGGGACGAGCAAGATCCTGGATTATTTCAGCTTGATGTTTATAGCTGTAAGGATTTTAATCTTCAAGATGTAATTTCATCCTTAAATGCTTCCTTTGACATTACTAAATTACAATATAAGTTTCTTGATAGAAGCAATGATTTAATTATGATAAAAGAAAAATAGTTATTTAAATTTCTTTAATTCTAATTCATATTGTATTTTTGAAATTATATAATTTAATAATAAACATGTATTTTTATAAAGCCTAGAATTACGCCTATAGTCAGCTTCTGCAATAAAATCTACTCTTTGAGCATTATAGAGATCTTTACATGTATTAACTTGTTCTGTAATTCTTTTTTGATATACCGCAATAGAATGGCCACCTTCTTTTTTTATTAAAGCCATGCTCGGGACATCAGTCAAACCATCGCCAATATATATTATATTATCAAAGGGTATTGGTCTATGTGATTCTGGCATATGAGTATTAATGCTCTCAGATAATTTTTCCTTGCCTTTATTTATTCTAAATAAATACTGAGTTTTTGTAGTATCCGTGACTACAACTTTTGGAAATCTTGCATGTTTACTCTTATCATAAAAGTATTCAGAAGCAAAAATCGTTTTAATATATTTTTTGATAGATATGCCTTCTAATATTTCAAGATGGCCAGCAGAAATTATATAATGACATATATCTATATTATTTCCGGATTTGTCTTTCACATAATTATTAATATTCTGAAACCATTCTTTAACTCCTTTATAATATTTAATATCTTTCCCCATTTTATAAAACTCATTCTTGGAAATTTTAATATTTTTTTTGTTAGCTTGTTCGAGTAGCTGCCTCATATAAACCATCATTGTCTCACCACCAGTTAGACTAGCCTCTCTAATAATATTTTTCCAAAACATATTAGGATTAATACCCAGCTTTGGTAGCAACGTATATTCTTGCATTGTTTTGGGTGTTAATGTTCCATCAAAATCATATATAATCGCTATTTTATTTTGTTTCATTACATTTCCTTTGGACTACTTATGTTTAGTAAGTCTAGCCCGCATTTTATAACTTTCTGAATAGCCTTAATGAGATATACTCTATCATAGTTAATTTTATTGTCTAAGATTTTTACATTTGCATAGTAACTGTGAAATTCTTGAGAAAGTTTATATAGATAGTTAGTAATTAAATGTGGTTCTAGCTGAATAATCGCTTTATGAAAGATTTCTGTAAAGCTATTGAGTGTATCAATAATTTCTTTCTCAGAATCATTATCCAATGTTTTAAATTTATGTTTATTGATATCATATCCTTCTATCGATATTAATATTTTTTCAATTCTAGCAAAGGCATACTGTATATAATAAACAGGATTATTCTTACTATCTTGAATTGCAATATTAAGATCAAAATCAATATGTTGGTCCTTATTTTTTGTTAGATAAAAGAAGTTTATAGCATCATTGCCTATTTCCTTCCTTAATGATTCTAATTCAATATATTGTCCTTTACGTGTAGACATCGATATTTTTTCCCCATTCTTAAATAAATTTGCAAATTGTACAAGGTGAACATCTAGTTTATCAATATCGTGCCCTAGTGCCTTCAGACCTACTTTAACTCTCGGTACATAACCATGATGATCAGCCCCCCATATGTTTATCACTGAATCATAGTCATTCATTTTTATGTTGTGATATGCTAAATCACTAGCAAAATATGTATAGTTTCCATCAGATTTAATTATTACTCTAGGCTCGTCAGCTTGTATCATAAGGGCGCCATCTTTTGTAAAGGTATAATTATCTTGTTCCAATTTATTTATAATTTTTGAAACATTATTGTTTTCAAATAACGAAGATTCATAAAACCAGTTATCAAAATCTATATTTAGATTCATCAATGATTGCTGTATAATGCCTACCATCAGATTTACAATATGAGTTTTTAGATTTTTTTCAGGCCCACTGCTATCAATTTTTTTAAAAAAGTCTTTAGAATTATTTATTATTAATTTTTTCTGTTCTTCAGTGAGATTAGATGCGATGTGATTGATATATTCTCCTTGATACAGTTCATTATATCCAGCCGCATATTCATTATCTATTTTAGAAAATATACTTATTAGTAGAATATGAATTTGATTACCGAAATCATTTACATAATATTCCTTCGTAACATTATGACCTTGTATAGTTAAAAACTTAGCAATTATATTTCCATAAATTGCACCCCTGCCATGTCCTACATGGAGTGGCCCAGTTGGGTTAGCTGATACAAATTCAACATTTATTTTTTTTGGATTATCAGTCTTGCATCCATACAATAGATTATCAGATTCATTAATTTTCTGTATAATATTATTCTTCATAATATCTGTAACTTTGAAATTTATATAGCCAGGTTTTGAAAAAAAATATATAAAATCCTCTTGTTTATCTAAACTGGCAATTATTTTTTCTGCAATAGTCGTTGGATTTATTTTTAGTTTTTTGGCCAGCTTCATAGAAATATTAGTAAAATAATCTGCATCGATATTTTTTGCGGTTACATTCTGTACTTCTATGAACTCTTCAAAATTACTTCCAGGGTATGATTCCCTTATTGCCTTACTTACTAATTGTTTAATTATATCTTTCAATCTTTATCCTCATATTTGAGTTAATACAAATCAATAGGATCAACATCTATTGACCATCTGATACTGCTTTTTTTTTGTTTAGTTATATATTCTCTTATTTCTGAAGTTTTTTGTAGTAAAAGTTTTCTATTGTTAGTATTAATTAGTAGTTGATATATAAATCTATTGTTCTTTTTCAAAATAGGAGCAGCTGCAGGGCCTAGTATTCTGAAATTATTACCATCAAATTCTCTTTTAATTCTCGCAAGGAAACTTAACCCATCAAGTTTATTCATAGATGAAGCTCTGAATAATGTTAAGTAAGAATAAGGAGGCAGAGATGAATTATAGCGTTCATCTAATGCATCATTTGAAAAACTATTATAACCATTGTTTAATAACTTGGTCATTAATGGGTGATTTGGTTTACGAGTTTGAATCACTACCTGTCCTTGATTAGTATGACGCCCCGATCTTCCTGCAACTTGAATAATCATCTGAGAGATCTTCTCAATTCCCCTGAAATCAACACTGTGTAGCCCCGCATCAATATCTATAATCCCAACAAGGTTCAAGTTAGGAAAATCATGTCCTTTTACGAGCATTTGAGTACCTATGAGTATGTCAATTTCACCAGAATGAGCTTTATCTAGAAATTTTTTAAGTTTTTTAGGAGTGGTAATTGTGTCACTGTCGATTCTCATTATTTTATGATTTGGAAACAATTTATTTGCTTGTTTTTCTATCCTTTCAGTCCCAACTCCTAAAGCTATTATTTCGCAATTGTCATTTGAACATATTTTTTTTGGATTTATTTTCTTTTGATTTCCACAATGATGACAATAAAGCTTATTCTCAAATTTATGAAAAGTCATATAAGCATCACAGTTACCACACTTTGACATCCATCCACATGTTTTACATAGTAATGTGTGACTAAAACCTCTTCGATTTACAAATAATAAAACTTGTTTTTTTTCTTTTAGGTTTTCTTCAATAGATTTTATAAGTGTATAAGAAAAACCTTCAGTAGTTGTATCTGTATTAATATCTACAACTTTTACAGATGGTAGTTTGCTATTATAAAAACGAGTTTTCAATATATAATGCTTGTATTTATTTTTCTTGCAATTATATAAACTCTCAAATGACGGTGTAGCACTACCTAATATGATTGGAATATTAGAGTGTTTTGCTCTAAGTACTGCTAGGTCTCTAGCATGATATTTAAACTTCTCTGATTGTTTCAATGATACATCGTGTTCTTCATCTACTATAATCATTCTGAGATTTTGAAATGGTAAAAAAACAGATGATCTTGTTCCAATAATTATATTAATTTCCCCAGATTTACATTTTTGCCATGTATCTATTTTAATTTTCTCTGATAATGATGAATGATATTCATATATTTCGCCTGAGAGATAAGTTTTAAATCTTTGAAGAGTTTGCGGTGTCAGATTAATTTCAGGTACCACAATAAGTATTTGACCTTTCATGTTTATAATTTTTTGAGCTAATTTAATATATATTTCTGTTTTTCCACTACCAGTGACACCTTCAATCAGTGATGGTGAAAATATATTTAAATTTTTTTTTAAGCTATGATAAATTAGATTTTGACTATCATTCAGTTTCACTTTTTTTAGTAGATTGATTTTTTCCTCTGCAGTTTGTATTACCTCAAGCTTCTTGCCTAATTTTAAAGCAGATGGAATAGTACTAAAGATAACTTGACCAATTGGATGCTGATAGTACTCTGCAGCCCAATACGATAGTTTTAAGATATCTTTTACAATGATTGGCTCTTCATCTATTACTTTATCTATTTCTTTAATCTTATAAGCAGTTTTAGTATCTTCGTTTTTATAATTTTTGCGAATGACAACTCCAACCATAGTTTTTGAACCAAAATTTACAACTACACGTACACCTGGCTTAATGTTATTTATCGTACTGGGTATGGAGTAATCAAATGCAGTATATAATGGTAGATTTAGAGCTACTTTAACTATAGAGTCCATATCTCATTATACTCAATGTCAATATTTTTTGTCATTTCTCAATGTCTTTATATTATCTGTGGTTTATCCACAGTTTGTGTGGATAAAGTTGTGGATAAATAGAGTAATTATTTAATAATTGGTTTTAAATTTTACGTCTGCCCACATTGTATAAATAATAATCAATTATAAAAATGTTTAATAATCAATTAGTTACACATCTAATAAATATTTAGGTTTTATTGAGTTTTATTAAGACTATGTAAATGCAGCCAAGTTAATTATGTTAATAAAGTGTGCAGCACTGCTATTTTTAAGGGCTTATAATGCTAGTTTCAAGCACTTATGAGACATATATATTTAGTTTTCGAGATACATTCATTATCTGTCTGAGAGTGGAATTATAGTGTTGAGATAAAATTCAGGACGAAGACTATTAAAATTTAACGTCTATATAAGAAATATGATATATAATTCCTTATATGGTCATGAATCAACAAATTTTAAGGCTGAATTCAGCTGGCCAGCCGATTGGTTGGATTAATCACGAGACAGCTGCACGATTATATTACACTGATCAAGTGGTTTATGAATGTGGATCATCTAATATCATATTAAGAGGCGGTTATAACCGCATAACAAGCCTTAGAAGCTCATTAAATATTAATTCTATAGTTGCCACTAGGAATATGAGTAAACTCGATTATTCAGCATTTACGCCTTCTTTGACAAATTCTACTCTTTTTAAGAGAGATGCGAATAGATGCCTATATTGTGGAAACAAATTTAGCTTTAAAGAATTGTCTAGGGATCATGTGGTGCCCTTGTCAATGGGTGGGGAAGACAAGTGGACAAATGTCGTTACAGCATGCAAACGATGTAATAACCACAAAGGCGGTAGAACGCCAGAGGATGCAAATATGATGTTATTGGCCATACCTTTTAGTCCATCAAGGGTTGAATATTTAATACTACGTGGCAGAACAATTTTAGCAGACCAAATGGAGTTTCTCATTTCACACATTTCTAAGTCTAGCCCTCTTTATGAAAGATACACAAATCTTTAGCATTGCTTTACAATAGTTAGATGAATTCGAAATATTCAGATACCACATTAGTTTTATTGGTAAATCTAGGCACACCTAGTAAGCCAGAAACTAAAGAAGTAAGAAAATATTTAGCTGAATTTTTGTCTGATAAAGATGTTATTAGAATGCCCAGAATTTTTTGGCTACCTATATTACATTTAATTATCCTAAGATTTAGACCAAAGAAAAGCGCAGAACTTTATAAAAAAGTTTGGACAAAATGGGGATCTCCTCTACTGTATAATACTTATTTACAAGCAGGTTTGCTTAGAAAAAGGTATGCTGATAAATCAGATGGCAATATTCTAATAGATGTCGCTATGCGTTATGGCGAACCAAGCCTTGAGAACAAGATTACAGAATATTATCAAAACGGGCTTAGTAATATCCTTATCCTGCCAATGTTTCCTCAATATTCAACAACCACAGCTAAATCAATAGCATCTAAAATTCACGAGATTTCACGAAAACATAATAATTTCGATAATAATTTAACAATAAATATCATTAAAGATTTTCATACAAATGAAAAATATATTAGCGCATTAGTTGATAGAATCATAAATCACCGAAAAAAATTTTCATCCTCAAAGAAGTTATTACTATCATTTCATGGAATACCTCAGTCTTATATCGCCAGTGATGAGCCATATCAAGATCAGTGTTTCAAGACAGCTAAACTAATTGTAGAAAAATTACAACTTAAACCCGAGTCGTATGATATTGTTTTTCAATCCAGATTTGGTAAAGCTGAGTGGATAAAACCATATCTTGCTGAGACTTTAGAAAAGCTTGGCAAATCTAATGAAGATGACATACAAGTATTTTGCCCTGGATTTGTCTCAGACTGTCTGGAGACTATAGAAGAGATCAACGAAGAGTCCAGAGAGCTATTTTTGGAAAGTGGTGGGAAAAAGTTTGATTATATCCCTTGTCTAAATGGCGATTCTAAATTCATAGATGCATTGGAATCAATAATTGACAATAGAGATCATTTAGCAATTAGCTATAAGAGAATTCTGGAAAAGATTACTTAAATTTTCTAAGTTTTTTTGGAACTAAAGGATGTTTAAGTTTTGCATAGTCCGGAACTCCATTCTTGAATGGAGGATAGTCTTCACCATATACAAGATTATTAATATATTTCCTACATTTAGCTGTAATACCATAACCATCTTTAGTTATATAATTTTTGGGTAATTTTTTTTCAATGTTTGCTACATTTGAGAGATTTGTGTAACCTACACTCCATTTGTAAGAGCCCCCTTTTTTGCTCTTAATTGTCAGCATTACTCCGTCGATACCTTTATTAATTAGATTAAGTGAAGCATATCCAATTGCATATGCTTGCTTTACATCTGTACTAGAACTGATGTGTCTAGCAGCTCTCTGTAAATAATCAGAAACCGCCCAGTGAACTTTATATCCTAATTTGTTTGTGATTAGGTTGCTTAGTTTTGGCGCAACTCCTCCTAAGTGTGCATGGCCAAAGCTATCTTTGGTTTTGCTTGCAGCTAAAAATTCACCATAATTATCTTTTATACCCTCTGAAGCAACTATTACACAATAGTCATTTTTATTAATACAGTTTTTTACTTTTGAAAGAAAATTTTTTTCATTAAATTCTATTTCAGGAAATAAAATTATATGAGGTGGATCCTTCGATATATTTTTTATTATTCCTGACGATGCTGCCAGCCAGCCCGCATGCCTACCCATAACCTCCAATAAAAAAACTTTTGTAGAACTATTTGCCATAGATGCTACATCTAAGGATGCTTCATAAGTTGATGTAGCAATATACTTTGCAACAGATCCATAACCAGGACAATTATCTGTAACAGGAAGATCATTATCAATTGTTTTAGGTAATCCAATGCATTTTAAATCGTAATTATTAGTAGTACAGAATTCTGAAAGTTTTAATGTAGTATCCTGTGAATCCCCACCGCCATTATATAAAAAATAACCAATATTATGTGCTTTAAACACTTCAAGTATTCTCTCAAACTCTTTTTTATTCTTTTTATGATCTTTTAATTTTATTCTACATGAACCAAAAGCACCTCCTGGTGTATGAATAAGTTTTTTGATTTCAGTTTTTTTTTCACGTGCAACATCAATAAGCTCTTCATTTATTGCCCCGGCTATACCATTCTTCCCGATAAGTAACTTTCCATATTTATTTTGATTCTTGGATAGTGAATCAATTAATCCGGCAGCAGTTGCATTTATTACTGGTGTGACTCCCCCAGACTGGGCATAGAATATATTTTTTTTATTTTTTTTCATATTGTAATTTTTTTATGTTTAATAACCAGGAAGAAATTTGTTTTTTATCCATACCCATATCATTTAAAAAGTCCTCTATACCATTAACATCAATATCTCTTGGTTGAATATTCTCAATTTCTATTCTAGACGCTTCGATATATTCTAGTGTAGCTAGTTTTTTGGAAAGATGAATCATTTTATGATTATCTTTTATAATCTTAACAAATCTTTTGTATTTGCTCCCCAGTTTATCCGGAATGCTTTCAACTTCACTGAGTATTTTATCCAAGTTACCAAAAGTTTTCATGAGTATCGAGGCAGTTTTTTGTCCAAGTCCTGGTGCACCCGGAATATTATCAACGGGATCGCCCATTAAAGCTAAATAATCTGGCATTTTTTGTGGTTGGAATCCTAAATTTTCTTCGAGATCACGATACGAATATTTTTTATCTCGGTAATCCCACCATAAATCGTCTTTATATATCAATTGATATAAATCTTTATCATTTGTAAGAATGATATTAGACAAACCTTTATCCCTACAACATTTAGATATTGTATATAAAATATCATCAGCTTCATAAGATGTACTAGCAGAATTATGCAAACCCATTAAATCTAGAAATTTCCTACATAACCCAAACTGTTTTTTCAACTCCTCAGGAGCAGTTTCTCGATTTTTTTTATAATCAATATAGATATTATTTCTAAAACATGTCCCTAATGATTCATCAAAAGCGAAACTAATATACTTTGGTTCATATTTATTAATCAACCTTATAACAAAGCTTGTGAAACCTAGAAAAGCAGCTATAGATTCATATTTAAAAGTTTTTACCGGAGGAAGTGAAAACCAATACTTCAAAACAAACCCAGTCGAATCAACTAGATATGAATTTTTATGTGCTAATTCATTCGACAATTTTTATTAAATCTCCTACTTTGGGATTACTATTTGGGTAATGCCCATTTAGTAGTCGGAGCTTATCTATAGAATAATTACCTAATGGTGAGGATTTTGCTAGTTTTTCGTATGACATACCCTCACGAAATCTAATAACCTTAATCCTCAGTCCTCTAGAATTTTCAACCTCACTATCTGTCATTTTACTAAAAGTTTTTAACATTGATAAGGATGTCTCATCGTTATCAAGATTTTTTAAAGTTGTCACAGCAATCCATGCTTTTGGTTTCATATTTTTGGTCTTCAAATCAAAAATCACAGTAAATCGTTTATAAGATGAATCCATAAGACTCTTTGAATGATACAGCATAGTATGCCCATTTAAACCATTATAGCTTATAGGCTGAGAACTGATTTCTTTATTTGTTGACAAGAAGGATGTTTTATCTATACCATTTTTGAGATATTGCTCTGGATTTAAACCATTATCTAAATCATCTTGCAGAAGTTCATCTGCCCTTAATATCATTCTATCTTTATCTCTTAAAAAAACTAATTTATCTGGATCATTTTTAAACTGCCAATCTTCATTAATAGTAAATTTTATTGCAAAAATAGGATGATAAAATACTGAATCTTTTACATAACCTTCCTCAGGACTTGTGCCATAGAGTGAACCGTCTAAAAGCTTAAGAAATTTTTCCTTATTATCGTCTTTATCAGATGTTTTGAGCTTATTTTGTTCAAGCGCCTTAATTCTTTTTTCATTATCAGGATGTGTTGAAAAAATCCCATGGTATCCTATATTAGGTTCTCTATTTTCTGTTTCAGCTATCTTTTTTTCTAGTTCATCGGAATTCATTAGTGTTTTTAAGAATGCTGCCATGGCATTTGGATTATAATCATTATTTTCTAGATATTCTTCACCAAGTTGATCTGCTTCTAATTCAAATTTCCTACTATACCCTCTATTTATAATTACATTTACAAGATTGAATGCATTACCTGTAAGTTGTCCTCCCGGAACATTTGATTGTAGTATACCTAATAACAAATTAGTGAGTTGAGCTGTACTCATCCCTCTTACTGCATGCCTAGCTGTGATATGACCTATCTCATGCCCTATAACACCAGCCAATTCGTCTTCTGAGTTAAAGTAATTTAACATTCCTCTATACATGTACACATAACCGCCTGGAGTTGCAAAAGCATTAAAGGTTGGATCATCGATAATAGTAAAAGTCCATTTCAAATTTGGGCGATGACTTTTCTTTGCAAGTTTTTGTCCAAGATTGTCAAAATAGTCATTTAACTCTTTATTATCTAGAATTTTAGATTCTTTTAAAATGGATTCATGGTAAGACGCACCTATAGATATCTCTTGTAATTCTGTGATTGTAACAAAGTCTGGCATTCCTGAGACAGGATTAGTTGCACACCCATAAATTACAAAACAGCAAGAAAGGATAAGCACTTTAAATACCTTTGGAAAAATATACATCTATTTATAGTTCTCTTTAAAATATTTCTCTAAATCTTTTAATGCCTTGGCTCTATGGCTTATGCTATTTTTTTTAATTGTTGAGAGTTCAGCTGAAGTTTTATTAAATTCTGGCAAAAAAAACAATGGATCATATCCGAAACCATTTGTTCCTCTCATACTCTCAGCAATATAACCTTTCCAGCTCCCACTTGAAATTATCGGGAATGGATCATTTGGATATCTCATAAAAACTATCACACACCTATAACATGCCTTCCTCTTATTATAAGGCACCCCATTTAATTCTCTAAGTAATTTAGTATTGTTGCTCTCATTTGTAGCGTTTTCCCCAGAGTACCTTGCAGATTTAACACCTGGTCTTGAATTCAAAAAATCTACCTCAATACCAGAATCGTCAGCTATAGCAGCTAGCCCTGTCTTAATCGATGCACTTCTGGCTTTTAATATTGCATTCTCTACAAAAGTAGAGCCTGTTTCTTCAACATCTGGTATCGCTAAATCATGACACGTTTTCAGAGTTATTTTAGACTTGTTTAAGATTTTCTTAATTTCAATAATTTTGTCTTGATTTTTTGAAGCAAGAATAATATCCATAACCACCTTAAATTTTATATTTGCTTTATATAGTATAGAATATAAAGATTATAAGACAAATGTATGAAAAAAAGCAATCACATAGATCAGTACGGTAACGTTAGAATGGTTAATATATCAGAAAAATCAGTCACACTTAGAAAAGCAGTTGCTACAGGAACAATATCAGTAAATAGTGATGTGATATCATCTATAAACAATAAACTAAATAAGAAAGGAGATGTCTTAGCTGTATCTCAAGTTGCAGGCATTCAAGCTGCAAAAAATACATCTTCACTCATACCGTTAACGCATCAGATTTTGTTGAAGTCTGTTACTATAAATTTTGAAATTATTGATTTAGATATAATTTGTACTTGCGAGGTAATAAGTGAAGGTAAAACAGGTGTTGAGATTGAGGCTTTATTTGCAACAGAAGTAGCTTTATTGACTATATACGATATGTGTAAATACATAGATAGAAATATGATTATAAAAGAAGTTAAACTGTTAATGAAAAAAGGTGGTAAGTCAGGTGATTTTAAAAGAGAGAAATGATTAATATATTCAAAAAAATTCTTCTAATTATCTTGATTATTATTATTAGCATTATCTTTTATTTTCTATTTTTTTTTAATCCAAATGATTTCAAGCATGAAATAGAGACTTATCTCTCTTCGAAGACAGGTTTAGAAATAACATATGAAGGAGATATTAATATTATTTATACTCCAGAATCAGTTGTTTCAGTTCCTAATATAAGAGTTCTTGAAAATAATAATTTAATAGTAGAAATCCAAGAACTAAATATGATTGTTGCTACAGAAAAAATTAAAGATAAAATTTTAGATGTTAAAAAAATTGAAGCAATAAATCTGAGATATTATGGGATAAATATAGACGATATTCTTTTGAAAACATATTCTATTTTATCATTACAAAATATTAGTTTAGATACAAATAATATTACAAACTTAAAACATATGTCTGCATCTGCTATTGTAAGAGATAATGCTATGATTATTAGTAATATTGTTATGGAATCTCAATTATTGCAGGCAAGTGGTCAAGGTAAAATTAACATTGATGATAAGAATACTTCGATTAATCTAACTGGTGAGATTTTAGATAAGATCGATGTAAGCCAACAATATATAAACAGATACCCAGAAAAACTATCTGGTGAAGAATTGCCAATTATTATTAGTGGTAAAATGGAAAACCTATCAATATCAATTGATTTAGAAAAAATTATCAAAAAGAAAATTAATCCAATTAAAGATAAGATTGTAGATGACATTAAGGATAAAGTAATAGATGAGCTTAAAGATAAAATCAAACTCCCATTTTGATACCATATCGGTAATTCAAGAGGCATTGCTCAAATGGTATTCAAATAATGGCAGACATAATCTACCTTGGAAAGTAAATGATATCTATAAAATCTGGATATCAGAGATAATGTTACAACAAACTCAAGTAAAATCAGTGATACCTTACTATCAAAAATTTATTCAGAAATATCCTACAATATCAGATCTTCTAAAAGCAAAGCAAAATGATATCTTAAAACTATGGAGTGGCCTGGGATTTTATAGAAGAGCTGAAAATATTTTTAAAACTTGTGAAATATTGAAAAAAAAACATAATGGTAAGTTACCTGTAAATTATGATGATCTTATACTTCTTCCAGGTATAGGGAAAACAACTGCTTCTGCAATCCTTACTTTTTCAGGCAATGGAGCTTATAGCATTCTTGATGCAAATGTTAAGAGATTTCTCTCAAGACTTTTAAGAATAGAGAATACTACAAAAAATAATAAGTATCTTTGGGATTACTCAACACTTTTATTGCCAAATGACAAAGCAAGTGAATTTATACAAGCATATATGGATATTGGATCTATGATATGTACGCCTAAAAAACCTAATTGTGGAATTTGTCCTGTTGTAAAATATTGCATTTCTCATACAAAAGGTTTTTTAAATACAAATGAAATAAATAAGCCAAAAATTAAAGAAAATAATATTTGGGTTATGGTGCTAGTAAATTCAAAGAATCAATTTTTCTTAGAATCTGTAAACTATAATGGATTGTGGAGAGGGTTGTATTCATCGCCATTATTTAAAAATTATGGAGAGCTATCAGATTGGATTAAAATCCATAATATAGAACTTAATAAAGAACATACCATATGGAAATTTGTTCATCATCTCTCACATATAAAATTTAGCTTTAATGTCATATTTTATAAAGTTAAATCAAATAAAAAGATTAGCCTATCGCCTGATAATTGGTATAATCTATCAAACATAGAGTTTGGGATGCCAAAATATCAAAATAAAATCATAGATAAATATAAGAGTATAAATGACTATAATTAATTGTTTAAAACTTAAGAAGAAACTAGAAGGTTTAGATTATCAGCCATATCCAGGCGATATAGGAAAAAAAATTCAGGAAAATATATCAGCTGAGGCTTGGTCTTTATGGATGAATCATCAAACAATGTTAATTAATGAGATGCGACTAACACCGGTAGATCCTAAAGCAAGAAAGTTTTTAGAAGAAGAAATGGAAAAATTTTTATTCGGTGAAGGTTCAGAAGCTCCAGAAGGTTATGTGCCAGAAAAGAAATAATTCAACGCCCAGGTAGCTCAGTCGGTAGAGCAGAGGACTGAAAATCCTCGTGTCGGCAGTTCGATTCTGTCCCTGGGCAAAAAATCATGAATCAGACAAATATAAATCAACTACTTCATAATGCACTTTCTCTTCATCATCAAGGCGACTTAGATAATGCAGATAAAATTTATATACAAATCCTTGAGATGGATAAAGACAACTTCATGGCAAACCATCTCCATGGCTGTGTTTTATCTCAAAATAAAAATTATGAAGATGCAATAATCTACCTAGAGCGATCTGTCATATTAGATAATAATAACTATGAAGCGAATAATAATCTTGGGATTGCATATAAAAATTTACAAAATCATGTGAAATCAGAAAATTGTTTCAAAAAAGCTATAGATATTAATTCCATGGATACTAGAGCTTATTTTAATTATGCTAATTTAGAAGCGGACCTATTAAAATTTAGTGAAGCTATCGAACTTCTTAAAAAGGTTATAAACATAGATGGTAACCATCTTCAGGGTTATCAACGCTTAGGCGAAGTATATCAGTATAAATTTAGACAAGATCGTAATATCAATCATTTAAATGATTCTATCGATTACTTTAATAAAGCATTATCAATTAATCCTTCATCTATTGAGTCAAATATAACGTTAGCAATGTCTCACTTGTGGTTGAATAATATTGATGCTGCAGATAATTATTTTAAGGTTGCTACAACCCTAATGCACTCTTCAGAAGAAGCAATAACAATGAATATTAATAATTATTATAGTAATAATGTACTATTAACTTCACTAATCAAACATGAGTTTGAACAGTTAACGCATATCGATCAGGATAGCGATGATATAAGAAATCATAAATTCACCAAAGAGTATTATGATTCTTTGAAGAAACTATATGATAAGACTTTGACTGGTAATTTGAAAGCAGAAGATGTTACCAAAGGAATGAAAAATAAATTATATAAGATACTATATAATAAGCCTCCAAAAAAATATAAAAATAATTTGATTAATAAAGAAAATATATCTGAACATGAAAGTGAGTACCTTGATAGCAAACCAGAAATACTCATAATAGATAACTTTTTAACCAATGAAGCATTAAGAGATATTCAAAAATTTTGTAGGAATGCTAATATTTTTAAATACCCATATTATGGTGGCTATGTTGGTGCATTTTTATCAAAAGGTTTAGCCAATAAGTTCATTCTAAATTTAAGCGAAGAGCTTAGATTAACTTATAAAAATATATTTAATGATTTTAGATTAACTCAAGCATGGATATTTAAATATGATAGTCAGAAAGTTGGTACTAACATCCACGCTGATCAAGCTGCAGTAAATGTAAATTTTTGGATATCACCGGAATCCGCAAATCAAAACAAAAAAAACGGAGGACTAATGATATGGGATGAATTACCCCCGAAAGAATGGAATTTTGATGATTATAACAGTTTAGATAAGTCACCAAAGATTAAAAAAATGTTAGAAACTAACAATATCTCAAAAAGAATCATTCCATATAAAGAGAATAGGGCGGTAATATTTAACTCTAAACTATTTCATGCTACTGATGATTTTGATTTTGAAAATACTTACATAAATAAAAGGGTTAATATTACTTTCTTATATGATTAATCTATTTTGCCCTCTTTAAAAATTTGTGTATTAACACTATAATAGTAGGCATGGACACACCTTTAAAGCAAAAAGCAGTATTTAGACTTGGTCAAATTGTATATCACAGTAAATTTAGATATAGAGGTGTGATTGTAGATGCGGATCCATATTTTCAAGGTACTGATGAATGGTACCAGAATGTAGCAAAATCTAAACCTGACAGAAACAAACCTTGGTACCATGTACTGGTTCATGGTCAAGGCAATGAGACATATGTGGCAGAAGGCAATTTACTAAGTGATGCAAGCACAGACCCTATAGACCATCCTTTTGTTGATATATTCTTTGATGAATATGATAATAGTGGCCAGTATTCTCTAAAACAAACCTTTAATTAATGAAAATTTTTTCTGAATTATTACAGAAATTATCTTCGAATCAAAAGTCAAATGTAAACATTCATGAGTTTGAGTCATTTGATGATTTAATACTTGGAACTTGTATTCTATTGATTGAGGTATCTAAAGCAGATGACAGTTTTGATGAAGTTGAAAAAGATAAAATAGTAGATATTCTTAAAAAAAATTTTAGCCTTGAAAGTGACCAGACCAAAATCTTGATTAAATTAGCAGATGAAAAAAATCAAGAAATGATATCATTATATGAATGGACTTCGGAAATGAATAAAAATTATTCATATAGTGAGAAAGTCAATGTTATTAAGGTACTTTGGGATGTAGCATATGCTGATGGCCATATAGATAAGTATGAAGATTATACAATTAGAAAAATATCAGAATTATTATATGTAAAACATCAAGATTTCATCAAAGCAAAACTACGATAGTCATCTAATTCTAAATGTAGCAATTTGACCAAAAAAATTTGGTGCAATTTTGGTGAATAAACTTGCCTGTTGTTTGTGGTTAGTCACTAATACTTCTTCAATATTTAGGTTATTTTCTTTACAAAAAATCAAAAAGTCCTCTATCGTACAAAGATGGATATTAGGGGTATCATGCCATTTAAATGGTAATGATTGTGTAATTGGCATCATGCCTCTAAATAATAATTGTAGTCTTGATGACCAATGACCCATATTTGGAAATGATACAATTATTTCTTTTCCTATCCTTCTCATTTCTTTGATGAGTTCTTGTGGGTTTTTAATTACTTGTAATGATTGCGCTAAAACAACATAATCAAATGAGTTAGATTCAAAATCTTTTAGCCCATTATCCAGATCAAATTGTAGTATATTTATATTATTTTTAAGTGACATTTTAATATTATTAATATCATTATCTATACCATATCCTTCGATATTTTTTTCTTGTTGTAATATTCTTAATAATTCCCCGCTGCCACATCCTAAATCTAAAACTTTAGTATTTGGCATTATCCAGGAACTAATTTGTACTAAATCTTTTCTAAATGCCATTGCATGCCTCGTCTATAAATTCCTTCATAACATCAAAATAATCCTGATTATTCATCAAGAAGGCATCATGACCTCCATCTGCATTGATTTCTGAATAGCTGATTCGTTTGTTATTATTAATTAATATTTTAACAATCTCTTTTGATCTGATTGGAGGAAATCTCCAATCTGAAGTAAAGGAGATTACAAGAAATTTTGCATTAGTAATATTGAGATTTGAAATGAACATATCCCCCATATCTTTGATAGGATCAAAGTAATCTAATGATTTTGTCATTAATAAATATGTATTTGCATCAAAACCAGATACAAACTTTTCACCTTGATATCTTAGATAACTCTCGATTTGGAATTCTACATCATAATTATAGTTTAATTTCGATAGCTTGAGGTCTCTTCCAAATTTTTCTTTCATAGATTCATCTGACAAATAAGTTATGTGACCTAACATTCTAGCAAGCGCGAGTCCTTGATTGGGTGAAACATTATTTTCTAGATAATTACCATCACACCAGTTAGGATCTTTCATTATTGCTTGTCTGGCTACCTCGTTGAATGCAATATTTTGTGCAGTTAATTTCGGTGCTGCTGCAATTATTATGCAGTTTTCAATCATAGATGGGTATTGTACTGACCATTGAAAGGCTTGCATTCCGCCAAGACTCCCACCTATTACGAATTTCCAACGATTAATACCTAAGTGTTTCATTAGATTTTTTTGAGAGTCTACCCAGTCAGATACTGTTATAATTGGAAAATCCGATCCATATATTTTTTTATTTTCAGGATTAATTGTTGATGGGCCACTTGAACCATGACATCCACCTAGGTTGTTAGGGCATACAACAAATAGTTTGTTAGTATCAATAGGTTTCTCTGGGCCTATCATATTGTTCCACCAACCTGGTTTTTCTTCATTACTATAAAGACCAGCAGCATGATGATTTCCTGACAGAGCGTGGCAAACCAGAACGGCATTACTTTTATCTTTATTTAATGTTCCATATGTTTCATATTTCAGAGTATATTTTTCTAGTACTTTACCAGAGCTTAATTTTAGAGGTTTATTGAAATCAACTATGTAGGTTTGAAGATTAAGCATATTATTTTTATTCATTTATAAAAATCTTGTTAAATTAAATATTGGCGGTAATAGTAACATTTGCAACAGATTTATTAAAACTAATAAAACAATTGGTGATAAATCTATGCCAGAAAAATCAGGCATGATATTTCGAATTGGCCTATATAGTGGATGACATATTTCTTCTATTAAAGAAAAAATTGGATGTGAATTATATGCCATGAACCAACTACCTATTGCTCCTATGATTACAGCATACCAAAGAATATCTAATATTTCCTTTATTGCAAACCCAAAACCTGCTACTAGCAGCGCATTTAAACTATATTCAAAACCACTAAAATTAGGATTTATATAGATTTTCAGAGATGTGGCAAGCGTTATTATTAATATAATCATAATATCCACTTTCCCTATGTATAATGGAATAATTCTTAATGGCATTAAAATTGGATTTGTAGCCCTTACAATTAGCTGAGTAACCGGATTATTAAAGGTTACTGACATTAGTTCACATAGTAGTCTTAATATGAGGAGAAATTGAACAAAACTAACGATCGTCAATGATAAAAATATTATAGGTTGTGATGCATAATTTTCCATTATTTTTTAGTACTCATAGTTTTTGCTTTTTTAAAAGCTCCCTTTATAGCCTTTTCAAAAATATCATTGAATTTGTATTTCATCATAATTTGAAGAGCTTGTTCAGTTGTCCCTCCTTTTGATATAACCGACTGTTTAATATTAAGATGATGTTTTTTACTAGCAACTAAATTATATATTGTTCCATAAAATAGTTCCCTGGCATATTCCTCTGATTTATTTCTTGAAAAACCCATTTTGATATAAGCTGATACCATAGTTTCTAAAAAATTAATAACATAAGCTGGACCGCTTCCAGATAAAACTGTAATTTTATTAATATCATTCTCAGATTTAACATGATGAACATTGCCTAGAATATTAAAAAAATTAGCGAGCAGTACTTTATCATTTTTTTTATAGTACTTATTTGTATAGATAAATGTTGAGGCATAATTACATTCAGAATTAATATTTGTCATTACTCTACTAATGGCAATTTCCATATTTAGTTGCTTAATGATGTTTTTTATATTAACACCAGCCATGAGGCTTACAATCTTACTCTTATTGTCTATGAATGCCTGTAATTTTATAGCTACATCAGAGAAGTGATACGGCTTAACTGCTATGACTGTTAGATTACTTTGAGATATTCTATCGTCAAGTGATTTCGAAAAATTACATGAAAATTTTTTAGCTATTATTCTTTTTTTTGAATTTATATCATATAAATTAATCTTTATCTTTTTATTTTTATTTCTTAATCCTTTGATTATTGAATTAGATAAATTTCCTACTCCAATTATTGATATAGTTTTAATCATTAGTTTCTCTCGCCAAATATTAAAGTGCCTATTCTAATCATGTTCGACCCATTTTTTAATGCTATTTTATAATCATTACTCATCCCAATTGATAGGGTATCCACAGTGTTATATTTAAGTCGTAATTTTTTATATGTTGAATTAAGCATGGCATATGAATTCTCTTTTGCATCCAAAGCATTTGCTTTTGATGGTATTGCCATTATACCTCTAAATTTGATATTTGAAAGAGAAGTGATATATTCTGCAAAGTCATCAATATCACTAATATCTAGGCCTGACTTGGTATGCTCATTATCTATATTGATCTGAATGCAGGCATTAATAAGTTTTGAGCGTTTTTTAGACTCTTCATTGATTTTTTCAGCATGTTTTGTGCTAGATATTGTTTGAACCCAGTTGAAATATTCTACAATATTTTTTATTTTATTTGACTGAATTTTACCTATGAAATGCCATTCATTCGTATCGTCATTTATTTGCTTTATTTTTTTTATTGCTTCATCCACATAATTTTCAGCAAATGTCTTATAACCATATCCGATGACTTTATTGATTTGGTCTATAGTTTGTGATTTAGTGACAATAATTAGTCTAATCTTATTGTCAATATCAAAATCTTTGATGTCTTGTTCTATAGACAAAATATTTTTTTTATAAGGAAAATCCATCTATTTATTTTCTAATAGTAAAGACATGATTGCCATTCTAATTGATATACCAGATGAAACTTGATCAAGAATTACTGAATTCGAACCATCTGCTACATCAGAATCAATTTCTATACCCCTATTAATAGGACCTGGATGCATTACAATCACATCTTTTTTGGCAGCTAGAAGTTTTTTGCTAGTCAAGCCATACTTTTTATAATAGTCATTAGTTGATATTAGTGCATCATGCATTCTTTCTTTCTGTAATCTTAACATTATTATTACATCTGAATTACTTATGCCTTCTTCAAGATCAAAAAAATAATTTACGCCTAGAGCATCTTTGTTATCAGGCATTAAATTTTCGGGACCAATGATATTGATTTCATCTACACATAATATCTTTAAGCTACATATTAATGATTTAGCAACTCTAGAATGAAGTATATCTCCAACAATTGAAACTTTTAGATTATTAAAACCACCCTTATATTTTTTAATTGTATACATATCAAGCATTGCTTGCGATGGGTGGGCATAGGTGCCGTCACCAGCATTAATAACAGCAATCTTCTGATCAACCTCTTTTGCAATAAAATGAGGTGTACCAGAGTTTGCATGTCTAACAACAAACATATCACATTGCATCGCTTCTAGTGTTTTTATCATATCAATTATTGATTCACCTTTTAATGTTGACGAATTAGCGATATCTATATTAATAAAATCTGCTGATAGTCGCTTAGATGCTAACTCGAAAGTAGTTTTTGTCCTTGTACTAGGCTCAAAAAATAGGCTAGCAACAGTCTTACCTTCAAGATTTTTAAATTTTTTATTTTTGTCAGATGCGAATTTATCAGCTAAGTTCAATATATCATTGATATGTCTTTTTGTGAGATTCTCAATATTTAGAAAATGTTTCAGTTTATTATTCTTATCAAATTGAATGTTATTATCAATAACCATGGTATTTATTCTATCATATTTTCATTAAACCAGCTCTGTAAGATTAAGGACGCAGATATGTCATCTAAATCCTTCCTTTTAATAATATTATAATTACTTTCTCGTATTTTACTATAAACCAATTTACTTTCTTCCGTCGATAAGTACTCTGATATTGTAACTATTTTTATCTCATCTTTATAAAGACTTTTTAATTTTGAAATAAACTTTTCTAATTGTGAAAGAAGCTTGCTTTTTGATTTACTATATGGATAGCCTATTACAATTACATTAGGCTTCCATTCTTTAATAATTGAATGTATTAAACCCCAGTCTTCTTTATTATTTTTATTATTAATTATTTTAACAGGCCTAGCTTTTTTCGTAATAAGTTGACCAACAGCAAACCCTATCTTCTTTAAACCATAATCTATAGACATATACATGTAGTCTTTATTTAATAAATTATTTGATGTCGGCATGATAATTATTTATGGCAGAAGTAATATGAGATGCAACTTCGTATCTCAACTCCTTATTTATGGTTTCAATTTGTCGTATGCCTGTCGGGGATGTTATATTTATCTCTGTTATGTAATTTCCTATCATATCTACACCGCTAAAATATATCCCATTATTTTTAAGATATTCAGCAATAGGCACCAGTATCTTAGTATGTTCGGGATTAATTCTATTTATCGCATACTTGCCCCCGTATGATAGATTTGCTCTAAAATCTCCCTTTTTAGGATACCTCACCAAAACATCCTGATGTATTTCACCATTAGTTATCAAAATTCGTGTATCCCCATTATCAATTTCATCAAGATATTTTTGAACCATAATATACTTTTTGAAATTGTTTGTTAAATTTTCAATGATTTTTTTTAAGTTATTGGTTTTTTTTGAAACTTTCGTAACCCCAATGCCACCCATTAGATTAAGGGGTTTTAGAACAACTTCATTATTATTATCTATGAAATTTTGTATAACATCTATATCCTTACTGATCATAGATGGCAATAGATGAGTATTAAGATAAGTCCCGAGAATCTTTTCATTAAAATCTCTTATTGTTTGAGGTGAATTAATAACCATCGTCCCTTTGTTAACTAAGCAATCAAGCAAGAGGGTCATTTGAATATAACTTGTATTTACTGGCGGATCTATTCTAAAAAGAACACAAGTAAGATTAGCAAGATTTTCATATCTTTCATCATTTAGCTTATAATATTCTTTTTTATTTGGAAATACTTCTACCTTGCATACTTTAGCTATGACTGAATGATTTGTCATATGTAATGTTTGTGGAATAATATATATTATTTCATGATTGATTTGAAGGGCATCCATCATGGCAAGTGTAGAATCCGTGCTTGGATTTATACTTTCAATAGGATTCATGATTACTCCTATGCTAATCATACCTAAATCTCAATATTATAAAGCTCTTTCGATGCAGCAAGTATAGCCAGTCTTGCTACAACACCATAAATATAAAATTTATTTGTGTCTGAATATATCGTTTCATTACTATTAGGACTAATACAAGCTTCTTTAAAAGGAATTGGGTGAAATGTCATTCCTGGTGAATTTAAGTTTTCTGAATTATTTTTAGAACTATGCAGTCTGTAAAAACCTCCTACTAAATTATTTCCAAATGAATATATTACTGGCTCCGCTATACTTGTTTTAGCATGTAATGTCTCGTTAGAATAAATACCTTCTTGTAGTATTACTTTATCAAGTTTGTTACCACCTTTTATTCTCGTCATTTTTGTTCTTTGTTTCCTATTTAAGTTTAGTAGTTCATCAATACTCTTAATTTGTATGATGCCCATTCCATATGTCCCAGAATCAGCTTTTATCATTATATATGGGTCCTCATTTATTCCATAGCATCGATATTTTTCTTTAATAAGTTCAAATAGTCTGGAAGCATGATGAACAATACAATCCTCTCCTTGTTTAGTTTGAAAATCTATCTCGCCACAATTTCTAAATAGAGGCTCAAGTAGCCATGTATCCAAGTCTAATAATCTAGAAAAATTACTTGCTACGTTACTGTAATATTCAAAATGTGAAGTTTTTGATCTATTTGTCCACCCAATATTTTTATGTGGGATTATAGGTTGTTTAACCCTATTAAGTATATCTGGTATCCCATTAGATAAATCATTATTTAGTATGATAATATCAGGAACAAATTCATCAAAAGATAAAATGTCATTATCTAGCCTAAAACCCTTATTTTCCAGTTCATTATTCATTAGGGTAACGAATTTTATTTGATAACCTGCTTTATGAATTAAATTTGACAGGTAATGTATATTATCATTATAAAATTTATTCCTTGTATGACTTTCCCCGATTAGTAGAACTTTATTCATTGTAGGAGAAATTCTTTCTAAGGCATGTTGGATTGCAGAAACATATAAAAATTCTAGATTCCTATCTAAATTATTAAAACCAGCAGGGAATAGATTTGTATCAATTGGCGCAATTTTATAACCAGAGTTTCTTAAGTCAATTGAAGTATAAAAGGGAGCTGGATATTTTACCCATTGTTTCCTAAACCATGATTCTATTTTAGTATGATTAGATATAATCAATGAATGCAAATTTTCATTAGGGAATATCTTTATATATTGAGCGGTTGAGTCAATTTTATACATATTAATAATTCCTTAATGTAGATTGAGCAACTATGGCTGCCGTCTCTGATCTAAACACTCTATCTCCAAGTTTTATTATACTCCAGTTATATTTTTCTAATAGTTTAATTTCTAAATCTGAAAAACCACCTTCAGGGCCAATCAAAATAATATGTTTTTTACCACTTTTATCAGAGTTTGTAATCGTTCTTCCATCTATATGGAAACATAACTTTTTATAATCATTATATTTGGCATTATCAACTATTTCTTCAAAATGAGTTGCATCATCAATATCTGCTATGAATAAACCATGTGATTGTTCAGTAGCACTTATTATGATCTTTTCCCAATTAGATTTTTTTTTGTTATAAGCCCCTGGTTGACATCTATCAGATATTATAGGAATAATTTTACTTATACCAAGCTCAACTGATTTTTGTATTGTTAGATTCATTGATTTTATACTAGAAATACATTGTAGTAGTATAATTTTATGAGTATCAACTTCATTATGTCTAATAACATCCATCACATTTAATACCATCTCTTTGGTACTATAATTTATTTTCGCTAGGTATTCTTTGCCATCACCATTAAAAATTAAAATGTTATCTTCATTTTTTATTCTTAAAGAATTTTTAATATGATTTAATGTTTCATCAGCGATATTAATATTTTTTCCTATTGATATTTTATTATCAATAAAGATTCTATGAATTTTATTTTGTTGCAATGTTAATAGCTCCACTAATTACTTCTATGACCTTATCAATTTGTTTCCTATTTATAATATAAGGTGGCATGAAATAAATCACATTACCAAGAGGCCTCAATAATACACCATTTTTTAAACCATACTCATAGCATCTTATTCCTCTTCGTTCCTTCCAATCATATGGTATTTTTTTTGACTTATCTTTTACCATTTCAATAGCAGAAATCATTCCATGTTGCCTTACATCACCAATATTAGGATGATTCCAAAACTTCTTAATTTTATTATAGATATATCTTGATGTTGATTTGTTTTTTTGGATAATATTTGAATTCTCAAAAATATCCAAAGATGCATTAGCTGCAGCACATGCTATCGGGTTTGCGGTATAACTGTGTGAGTGAAGAAAAGCATTTAATTTAGTATATTCATCATAAAATGCATTATATATTTCATCAGTAGTTAAGATTGTAGAAAGAGTCATATATCCACCAGTTATCCCTTTAGATAAACAGATAATGTCAGGAGTAATGTTACTTTGTTGATATGCAAACATGGTACCAGTTCTTCCAAATCCTACTGCAATCTCATCAGTGATAAGATGTATTTTATATTTATCGCAAGCTTCTCTGAGTAATTTTAGGTATACAGGATGGTACATTCTCATATAGCCTGCACATTGTACCAAGGGTTCAATAATTACAGCACAAACATTTTTATGATTTTTTTCTATTGAGCTAAGCATTTTGTCAAACATCAAGGAAGTATGTTTTTCATCTGAATGACTAGTATTTTTATTATAACAATCTGGCGAATCTACTATGATTGTTTGCTTCATCAGTTTTTCATATGTTTTTTTGTATAAATCAATATTACTTACTGATAATGATCCAAGTGTTTCGCCATGATAGCTATTTGATAGTGCTATAAATTTACTCTTCTTCTTATAACCTTGATTTTTCCAGAAGTGGAAACTCATTTTCATTGCAGCATCTATGGAAGACGATCCATTATCAGTGAAGAAGCACTTTTTTATTTCCTTAGGTGACTTTTTAATTAATCTCTCTGATAGTTCAATTGCAGGCATATGTGTAAATCCAGCTAATAAAACATGCTCAAGAGAGTCAATTTGTTGTTTTATTTTTTTATTTATATATTGGTTAGAATGCCCAAATAAATTTACCCACCAAGAACTTATTGCATCAATGTAATTATTATCATCAAAATCTTTTATGAAAACTCCTTTGCCGCTCTTGATAGGTATTAAAGGGATTTTTTCATGATCTTTCATCTGTGTGCATGGATGCCACAAAACCTTTAAATCCCTTTTAATGATTTTATTTCCATTTTTAAAATGAAAGTCAGACATAGTAGATTAATATAAGATTATAGATATACTAATATCTATATGTATCTTTTTTGTATGGGCCATCTTTTTCAACACTTATATAATCGGCTTGTTCTTTAGTCAGTTTTGTTAATTTTACTCCGAGTTTTTCTAAGTGTAGTCTAGCGACTTTTTCATCAAGATTTTTTGGTAATACATATACTTTATTCTCATAAATTTTATGGTTATGCCATAATTCTATCTGAGCCATAACCTGATTAGTAAAAGAGCATGACATTACAAAACTAGGATGTCCTGTAGCACAACCAAGATTTATTAGCCTTCCTTCAGCTAAGATTATTATTCTTTTACCATCTGGAAATATTACATGATCCACTTGAGGCTTGATATTTTCCCATTTGTATTTTTTAATACCGTCTATATCAATTTCATTATCAAAATGACCTATATTGCATACAATAGCGCCATTTTTCATTTTTAGCATTTGATCATGACTTATTACTTTAAAGTTGCCAGTAGCTGTAACAAATATATCGATTTCTTCAATGTAGTCATTAATATCTACTACTTTATAGCCTTCCATAGAGGCTTGTAGCGCACAGATAGGATCAACTTCACTAATTAACACATTCGCTCCTAATCCTCTTAGAGATCCTGCAGAACCTTTTCCTACATCTCCATAACCGCATACAATAGCAAGTTTGCCTGCAATCATGGTATCTGTAGCTCTTTTTATTCCATCTACTAGTGATTCTCTACATCCATATAAGTTATCAAACTTAGATTTTGTCACTGAATCATTTACGTTCATTGCTGGCATCATTAATTTGTTATCTTTCTCCATTTCATACAGACGGTGGACTCCAGTGGTTGTCTCTTCTGAAACACCTAAAATATTTGATAGCAAGTCTGGATATTCTTCATGAATAATTCCCGTTAAATCACCACCATCGTCTAACAGTAGATTAGGCTTCCAATCATTTGGGCCTTTTATTGTCTGTTCAATACACCATTTATATTCCTCCTCTGTTTCCCCTTTCCAGGCAAAAACTGGAATATCCTGACTAGCAATAGCTGCTGCTGCATGATCTTGTGTTGAGAAAATATTACATGAAGACCATCTAACATCTGCCCCAAGATCTACTAAAGTTTCAATTAGAACAGCTGTTTGAATTGTCATATGAAGACAGCCTATAATTCTCGCACCTTTTAATGGTTTTTTGTTTTTATACTCTTCTCTTAGTGCCATTAAACCAGGCATTTCTGTTTCAGCAATCTTAATTTCTTTTCTGCCATATTCTGCTTGAGAGATGTCTGCAACTTTAAAGTCATTCCCTATTTTTTTAATTTCATCAGTTTTCATAATGTTTTCCTTTTACAATCATAATTCGTTTTTTAGTATATCAATCTTATTGGTTTGTTCCCACGTAAAATTGTCATCTTCTCTCCCAAAGTGGCCAAAAGCAGCAGTGGGTTGATATTTCCTATTTAGAAGGTCTAATGTTTCAGTTATTCCGAACGGTGTTAAGTCAAAGACCTTACTGACAATTTTAGATATTTCTCCATCTGTCATCTTGCCTGTTCCAAATGTATTTATTGAAATAGAGGTTGGTTCTGCTACCCCTATTGCATAAGATAGTTGAATTTCACATTTTTCCGCTATTTTCGCTGCTACAATATTTTTTGCAACATATCTAGATATATATGCTGCAGATCTGTCAACTTTAGATGGATCTTTGCCCGAAAACGCTCCACCACCATGTCTTGCCATGCCACCATAAGTATCTACAATTATTTTTCTGCCGGTCAATCCACAATCACCCATTGGACCTCCATCAATAAATTTTCCAGTTGGATTAACAAATATCTTTGTTTCATTAGTTATATAGTTGCTGGGAATTGTTGTTTTAATTATTTCTTCAATAACAAATTCTTCGATTTCTTTGAGGCTGACTGTATCATTATGTTGAGTTGAAAGCACAATAGTATCAATAGTTTTGGGTTTATCATTCTCATATTGAAAAGTAATTTGGCTTTTTGCGTCAGGTCGAATCCAATTAATCTGCTTTTTTTGAACGATGGATGCTTGTTTTTCCACTAATCTATGCGAGAAGTAAATAGGCGCCGGCATAAGAACTTCTGTCTCATTAGTTGCATAACCAAACATTAGACCTTGGTCGCCAGCACCCTGCAATCTTTTTTCACTTCTATCTACCCCAATCCTTATATCAGATGATTGTTGATTTATGAGCTTGGTAATTTCTACTTCATTCCCATTGAAGCCTAATTCATTTGAATTATATCCAATTTTTGTTATGACTTCTCTAAGTTCATCATCAAAATCAAGAGATTCAGTAGATGTTATCTCTCCTGCTACAACTATATTCCCAGCAGTTTTAGATTTTCCTTTAGTGAGGACCTCACAAGCTACCCGTGCATTTTTGTCATTTTTAAGTACATAGTCTAACACCACATCAGATAGTTGATCACTCAGCTTATCTGGATGTCCAGGCGAAACGCTTTCAGATGTAAAAAGGTAGCTATTACTCATAATATTAAATACTAGGTTAATATAGCATCAAATAAATATTATTTGTAAGTAAAAAGCTATTTTTTGAAGTTTTTTAATATATTTTTTTCTTCTTCAGTCAACATTTTATTGTCCGTATATTTTTTTAATACAATATGATATAAATTTTCGTCTGATGATTTTTGCTTGTTGGACAACATATCATTAAGCGTAAGCTCTGCAGATTTTATAGATTCATAAGTTTTTTTAGAAGAATCTAATTTAAGGAAAATATTTTTTATATCCTCACTTTCATTTAAGAATGAATTAAGCCGATACCCTGATGCAGACTTCATATTTTTCAGTAATTTTAACATTTGAATTATATTTTCATTACTTACTAACTTAATAATTTTATCTCCATATTTTTCAATCAAAGATGGATACTCAATAAATATTTTACATATTAAAATGTCGGAAATACCAACATCATTATTTAACGATTTAGTAGTTCTATTTTTCTGTATATTTTCAGTTAATAGAGATTTTTTTACATTTGTAATTTTTATTACTTCATCTTGTAGAAAACCCTTGTATAACCCATCCGGTATCGAATTTATTAATGGTCTAATCGTATTAACAAAATGAGTTTTATCTTCAACATTATTTAGATTCAAACCTAATTGTAATTTTGCTAACATAAATTCTGACAATGAAATTTTAGACTCAAGTATATCTTTGAATTTACCTGGATCTGTATTACAAAGATCATCGGGATCCATGTTATCTTTTATGAAAGTGAAGTAAATATTTGTATCATCGCGTATTTCTGTGAGACAATTTTCTAACGCTTTCCATGCAGCTTTTTTGCCCGCATCATCACCATCAAAGCAAAATATAATATTTTTTGTATACCTTAATAGTTTTGTTATATGATTTTTTGTAAATGCTGTTCCAAGAGTAGCAACAGCATTATTGAGGTTATTTTTATGCAAAGCAATGACATCTGTATAACCTTCAACGATTATAATGTGGTTTTTTTTTGATATAGCAGATTTAGCTTCAAATAAACCATATATTTCATTGCTCTTATGAAATATTTCTGATTCTGGTGAATTTATATATTTTGCATTCTCATTTGTATCAAGCGTCCTTCCTCCAAATGCTATAATATTTCCAGATGTATTTTTAATTGGAAACATTATTCTATTTCTAAAACGGTCATAGTTCTTGGTGTTCTTATTAATAATCAGGCCAGTATCAGTTGCAGCTTTTATTTGATTTTTTGCTGTAAATAGCTTTGTTAAATCATCCCATGCGTTTGAAGCTAGACCAATATTAAACAAATTTATCATTTCATCATTTATACCTCTTTTGTAAAGATATTCTTTTGCAAGTGTGCTCTTTAATAAATTTTTCTTAAATCTTTCACATGCAGTATTATTGACATTAATTAAATTTTTATAATTATTGCTTTGAGCATTATATAGTTGAGGAATTTCAACATTAGCAATTTTGGCTAATTTTTCAATTGCTTCCATAAACGTCAAGCCATCATGTTCTCTTAGAAATTTAATTGCATCTCCTGATGCACCACATCCAAAACAATGATAAAACTGTTTTGTGGAAGAAACATTAAATGAAGGCGTATTTTCCGCATGAAATGGACATAATCCTTTATGTCCGGAACCATGTTTTTTAAGTTGTACAGACTGACCAATTATTTCAACTATATCAACACGAGACAATAAATCATCAATAAAAGCTCTATCTAAACTCTTCATCTTTACGCAACTTTTGTGATTGATATTAAGAGGTGATTAATATTGGATAATTTAGGTTTCACAATAATGAAATGTTTTATTTCCTTTTCAGAATTATCAATTATATTCTTGGAAAGATAACTTCCAGTTTTTTTAAAGTGCATCCTGATGAGCTTCATTAGAAAATCTTTATGTTTTGTAAGTGCAGGGTCATCTATTTTTTTAATTTCAACAGACTCATCATTTATTTTATTTTTAAAACATTTATTCTTATCATACACAAACGCTAGACCGCCTGTCATCCCCGCGCCAAAATTTTCACCAGTATCTCCAAGCACAACAACAGCGCCACCAGTCATATATTCACATGTATGATCGCCGCTACCTTCTATTACCGCAGTGCAACCAGAATTCCTCACACCAAAGCGTTCGCCTGCTATCCCCTCTGCAAATAATTTTCCTCCAGTTGCTCCATATAAGCATGTGTTACCCATTATTATCATTTTATTTGCATCTTTCTTAATTGATTGAGGCGTTTTAATTATAATTTCACCATCAGCCATACCTTTGCCAACATAGTCATTTGCATCACCTGTTAGAATTATGTGTAAACCACCAGCATTCCACACACCAAGACTTTGTCCAGCAGTCCCAGTAAGTTCTAACCTAATAGGATTATTTTTTAAACCATAGTTACCATGTATCTTCGCAATCTCACCTGATAGACTTGCTCCTATGCTTCTATCATAATTCTTTATTTTGTAAGAGAAAGTTCCTTTCTTTTTCTTTTTTATAAGAGGTAAAGTATCTTTCAAAATCTTCTTCGCTAGTAAAGCTTTATCAAATGGATCATTAGATGGTGATATGCAATAATTTGGCATATTACTTTTTGCTTTAAACAGTAATTTTTTTAAATCTAGTTTCTTATGTTTTAGTGTTGTGCCTTTTATTTGTTTTAATAATTGTGTTTGACCTATAATATCTTCCAGAGATGTAAATCCTAATTTTGATAAAATCTCCCTTACATCTTGCGCAACAAAATTGAAATAATTAATAACCCTTTCAGGACTCCCGCTAAAATGATTCATTCTAAGAATTTTGTTTTGTGTTGCTACCCCTGTTGCGCAATTATTAAGGTGACAAATTCTTAGATATTTACAACCAAGCGCAACCATAACTGATGTTCCAAAACCAAAACTCTCAGCACCTAAAATCGCTCCTTTGATAACATCTAGACCCGTCTTTAACCCACCATCTGTTTGCAATCTTACTTTATGTCGTAAACTATTCATCATTAAGGTTTGATGAGCCTCGCTAATACCTAATTCCCATGGGCTCCCAGCATATTTTACAGAAGTCAATGGGCTTGCACCGGTTCCTCCATCATATCCTGAGATGGTAATCAAGTCTGCATATGCTTTCGCGACACCAGCTGCGATTGTTCCTACACCTGCCTGTGAAACTAATTTAACAGAAATAAGTGCTTTATTATTAACTTGTTTTAAGTCAAAAATAAGCTGAGCTAAATCTTCAATCGAGTAGATATCATGATGTGGTGGTGGAGAAATAAGTGTCACTCCTGGCACTGAAAATCTAAGCTTCGCAATCATCTTATCAACTTTATCGCCTGGAAGTTGACCGCCTTCGCCTGGCTTTGCGCCTTGCGCTATTTTTATTTGTATGACTTCAGCATTTACAAGATAATGAGGCGTTACACCAAACCTGCCAGATGCAACCTGTTTTATTTTTGATGTTTTATTTGTATTATATCTTTTTAAATCTTCTCCTCCTTCGCCAGAATTTGAACGTCCTCCGATTGTATTCATTGCTACCGCTAGAGCCTCATGCGCTTCTGGTGATAACGCGCCTAAAGACATACCTGCTGTATCAAATCTTTTAATAATGTCACTAGTACACTCAACATTGTTAATAGGAATTTGCTTATTCCTAGAATTTAAAGTATATAAATCTCTCAAAAAACTAGGATTCCTACTATTAACAAGATCTGCATATGATTTATAGTCATTATATTCTCCAGTAGTTACACACTCTTGTAATGCTTTAACTACATTTGGATTATAGTCATGATATTCTTGTCCATGTACATATTTTAAAAAGCCCCCAGTCTTAATTTCCTTAGAAATATCCCAAGCATTATTACGATCATCTTCTAAGTCTAATTGTATGTCTTCAAAAGATGAGCCAGATATACGACTAATACTATCTTTAAAACATAAATTAACAATTTCTTCATTGAGTCCAACTATTTCAAACAATTGAGCACCTCTATAACTTGACACACACGAGATACCCATTTTCGACATAATTTTTAAGAGACCTTTATTAATCCCTTTAATGTATTTTTCAACACTATCACCATATTTTTTTGCAGTTATCTTATTCTTACTCACCATTTCATATACTATTTCATATGCTAAGTAAGGATATATTGCAGTAGCACCATAACCTAACAGTACGGCATAGTGATGAGGGTTTCTTGTAGATCCTGTTTCGATTATTAGATTAGTATCACATCTTAATCCATGATGTATTAATCCATGATGTACTGCACCTACCGCCATAGGGGTGGGAATAACCAGCTGATTTTTATTAACTTTCTTGTCTGATAATACAATTGTTATATTTCCTTTTTTTACACTTCTAATTACCCTGTCACATATTGTATTAATAGCTTCTTCAAGATCTAAAGATGAATCATAATTTAAATTAATAATATCGTGGGGATAGTTTTTATGTTTTGACTCAAGTATAGACAAATATGTTTGTCTATCCAGTATAGGTGATTTAAGAATTAATCTATCGGCATGTTTAGAAGACTCTTCGAATAAATTTCTTTCCTTACCGAAACAAACTTCTAATGACATAACCTTTGATTCTCTCAATGAGTCTATCGGAGGATTAGTAACTTGTGCAAATTGTTGTCTGAAGTAATCATATATAGATCTATTATGTCTAGATAGAACAGGCATAGGAGTATCATCACCCATTGAACCTGTAGCTTCTTGGCCAATATCAGCGAGAGGTGCGATAATTTCTTTCTCTTCCTCAAAAGATACATTAAAAATTTTTTTATATGTATTAAGTCTATCTGTTGATATGCCTATAGGTTCTTCTAAGTCTGGATTATAATCGCTTGCTTTGACTGAGTATTTCTTTAACCATGATAAATATGGATGTCTATCTTTAAGTATATGATTAATTTGGTCTGTTAAAAGAATCTCTCCTTTTTCAGTATCAACTGCTAACATTTCGCCTGGGGCTAGTCTCCCTTTAGTTATTACATTTTCTTGCTCATAATCATATACGCCAATTTCTGATGCGAGAGTAATGTGTCTATCATCTGTTATTACATATCTTGCTGGTCTAAGACCATTTCTATCTAACGCACAAGCAGCATATCTTCCATCTGTAAGGACAATTCCAGCTGGGCCATCCCAGGGTTCCATATGCATTGAATGATACTCATAACATGCCTTTAATTGTTCGTCTAAATTTTTCGAATTTTGCCATGATGGAGGCATTAAAGTTCTCATAGCACGAAATATTCCCATATCACCGGCTAATAATAATTCAAGCATATTATCTAGCGTGTATGAATCTGAGTCAGATCTAGATATTAACGGATGAAGTTTATTTAATTCTGGCATAGACTCAATTTGAAGTTTATTCCTTCGAGCAAGATACCAGTTTCTATTTCCTTGTATGGTATTGATTTCTCCATTATGGGCCAGATATCGAAATGGTTGTGCTAGTTTCCATTGAGGTAGTGTATTAGTAGAGAATCTTTGATGAAAAACGCATAATGACGTTTTCATTTTTTTATCTTTAAGGTCTGTATAAAACTCTCTAATATTATTAGATACAATTAAACCTTTATAAGATATAACTTTTGAAGATAAACTTGGTATGTAAAAAACTTTATCATCAGATAATATTTTTTCAGTTTGGATTCTAGCGATGTATAGTTTTTTTTCGAAGTCAGATGCTATCATGACTTCTGGTGCGTTTATAATAATTTGTTTTATTATAGGTAAATTTCTTAAAGCGTCATCCCCACATACTTTTTTATTTATAGGCACATCCCTCCAGCCCATCACATTTAAACCTTGTTTTCTTAATTGGAAATGTAGCGTTTCCATTGATTTTTTTAAATATTTTTTATTCAGAAAGACAGATCCAAATGCATAGTTTTTAGCTAAATCAACATTGAGGTCTGCCGCAAGAGATTTGCAAAACGAGTCAGGTTTTTTTATGAGCAAGCCACAGCCATCACTTGTTTTGCCATCATCGGATACTGCGCCTCTATGAGTTAATCTTTGCAAGGCCTTAATGCTAGTTTCAATTACCCAATGCGAAGGCTTGTCATCCATTTGGGCTATTAAGCCGAACCCACAATTATCTCTTTCGAAAGATGGGTTATATAAGCCACCTTCATGCGCATATTTTTTTTTCTGCTTCATAATACTAAAATTCTAACATATTATTAGATTTAGAGAAAATTTACCTTTGGAAAGTATTTACCATTTTTGATATGTATACTCTAGAAATTCTATCAAAAACCACGCATTCACCAAGTGATCTCAGAAGCACGAAATTAATCTTCCCATCTTTCTTTTTTTTATCAAAATCCATATGTTGCATTATTTTTGTGGTTTTTAATTTAGATGGAATTTGAATGGGTAGGCAAAACTTTTCTAAAGTATTAACGATTAAGTTAAATTCATCAATTGTGAGACTTGCTTTTTCAACGGAGAGTGCCGAGGCAAAAACCATTCCTAAGCTAATAGCTTCTCCATGCAGTATTTTTTTATAATTCATAGCTGATTCTACTGCATGTCCGAGTGTATGCCCAAAATTTAGATATGCTCGTATATTACTTTCCTTTTCATCTTTGTGAACAATTTTAACTTTTTCTTTAACAGACGTATTAATTAGTTTAATTAAACTAGTAGTTTGTCTGTTAAGTATTTGATTGGAATATTTATTTAGCCACTTTAAAAATGATGGGTTACTTATAGCGCCATATTTCACCACCTCTGCTAAACCTGATATGTATTCTTTATCTGTTAATGTCTTAAGGTATTTTATATCAATTAGAACAGCTTCTGGATGCTTAAAGCTCCCTATTAAGTTTTTACCTAAAGTATGATTAATACCACACTTACCACCCATAGAAGAATCAACTTGAGCTAGCAAGGTTGTTGGTATATGTATCAATGGTACTCCTCGTAAAAAAGTGTCAGCAGCAAAAGCAGCTATATCACCTATAACGCCACCACCAAGTGCTAATATAGTGATATCTCTATTAAGTTTGCTTTTAATTAAGTAATCATGAATTTTATTTAATGAATTAATATTTTTATATTTTTCTCCATCGGGCAATACATAAGAAAAAATATTACGCTTATATAAAACTTTTTTTAAATCTTTTAAATATAACCTAGCCACAGTCGTGTTAGTAATAACAACAACATTATTTGTCTTCACATACGCATCAAGGCTCTTCCTTGTAATAATATTATTGCCAATTGTTATTGGGACAGTCTTTGTAGATACTTTCAGGTTGATTTTATTCATATAAAATAGATTGTATATCTTTTACGATAGAAATTTTATCTTTATTAGATACTTTTATTATAACATCTGCAATTTCTTTATAAACTTTATCTCTTTTCGTTTTTAGATTAGTAAGTTCTTTCTTTAAATCTTTATTTGACAAAAGCGGTCTATTTTTTTTATTTTTTAATCGTTTGAGCTGTGTATCAACATCAATATCTAAGAAAATTATATGCCCGGATTCTTTCATAATGTTAATATTCTCTCTCCTCAATATTATTCCCCCGCCAGTTGATATAACTAGGTTAACTTCTGGTTGACATTTATTAAGCTCTTTTGTTTCTAGTTCTCTGAAATACTCTTCACCATATTTCTGGAAAATTTCTGTAATATTGCACCCCATAATATTAATAATCTCATTGTCTGTATCAATGAATTTACGATTTACTTTTTTAGCAAGTATTTTTCCTATTGAGCTCTTACCTGAACCCATAGAGCCAACAATAAATATATTAGAGGAATCCATATTTTATTTTACATTATAACTTGGACTAATGTCCCTGATAATATCTATAAGTAAGTTAACCTTGCTAGGATCAATATCTGGAGTTATTCCAGATCCAAGGTTAAATATATGGCCTACTGGACAATTGTAGTCCTTAAGTAAATCATTCACTGATTTGATCATTGCCTTTTCATCACTCCGGAGTACTTCAATGTCAAGGTTTCCTTGCAAGGCAAATCTATTACCTACAGCTCTCTTAATATCACCAATTTTAGCAGATGCATCTATACCCAAGACATCTATATCCAAATTTTTTATTTGATTGATTTTAGATTCAGTATTTCTAACATAATAAATTAGTGGAATACCAGTTTTACTAATTGAATGTTTAATCTTGTTTATGTATCTAAGAGACAATTCTTCATAACTTTCATCATTTAATAAGCTACCCCAAGTATCGAATATCATTGAAATGTCAATTCCATATTCTATTTGCTTATTCAGATAGTCAATACTTATGTCAGTTAACAAATTTAGGATGTTATGTAAGAGCGGCTTGTTTGTTTTTAATAACTTTTGGACATTTGTAAATTCTTTGGAAGAATTTCCTTCTATCAAGTATGTTGCAACAGTCCAAGGGCTTCCTATAAAACCTATTAATGGTTTTTTACCATTTAATTCATTTTTAAGTTTTTTGATTGTATGAAATACATAATCTAAATCATTTATATCATAGGACTTATTTAGTATTTCAAAGTCTTTATCAGTTCGGATTGTTTTGTTAAATACAGGTCCCTTTTTTTCTATAAAATCTAAATCTATCCCTATAACTTCTGCGACAATAAGTATGTCTGAGAATACAATTGCACTGTCCAATGAATATCTTCTAAGTGGTTGCATTGCGATTTCACATGCTAGGTCTGGATTTTTAACTAGATTCATAAAGCCTCCGGCCTCATTTTTTAGCTTGATATATTCTGGGAGATATCTCCCGGCTTGTCTCATTATCCAAACAGGAGTCCTGGTAACAGGCTCTTGTCTAATAGCTTTTAAGATTAAATGATTAGGAGTTTGCGACATTAAGTTTTTTTTCTACTACGTCATTTAAAAACTTTATAATACCATTTGCAGCATTTCTTCCTTCAAAAACAGCTGTCACTACTAAATCTGAGCCTCTTACCATATCTCCGCCAGAAAAAATTTTTGGGTTATGAGTTTGATGCATATAATCTGAACTCGAATTTACAATCACACGTCCGATTTCATCTGTTTTCACTTTATTAGATAATAACCATGATGGAGGATTAGGCCTAAAACCAAAGGCCATAATTACCTGGTCAGCTTTTATTATCTTTTCAGACCCTTTTACTACCACAGGAATTTCTCTTCCGCGTATATCAGACCTTTCAAGTTTCGTTTTTACAAATTTTACTCCTTCCACTTTATCTTTTCCGAGTATCTCAGTTGGCTGCATATTCCATAGGAACTTAATACCTTCTTCTTTGCTATTTTTAACTTCTCGTTTAGATCCTGGCATATTATCTTCATTTCTCCTATATGCACAATAGACTTTTTTAGCACCCTGTCTGATTGCAGTTCTATTGCAATCCATGGCAGTATCACCTCCTCCAAGAACCAATACTGTTTTATTTTTCATGTTAATGTAATCACATTCTTTGGACTTCATTAATCGTCGTATATTAGAATTTAAATATGGTAGTGCATCATACACTCCATCAAGTTCTTCTCCTTTAAAACCCCCTTTCATATAGGTATAAGTACCCATCCCAAGAAAAATTGCATCAAAGTTCTTATCAATTTCTTTAAAGCTTATATCCTTGCCAACTTCAGTATTAAGCACAAATTCAATGCCCATGCCTTCCAATATTTCACGTCTTTTTAGAACAATATCTTTATCTAGTTTAAATGGAGGTATTCCAAAAGTTAGCAGACCACCTATTTCTTCATATTTATCATAGATTACTGCTTTTATCCCATTTCTAGCAAGAACATCTGCACATGCAAGCCCAGCAGGACCAGCACCAATAATACCTACCTTAAAATCTGTTTGAATAACTTTGGAAAGATCCGGCTTCCACCCTCTCTTTAAGGCTTCATCTGTAATGTATTTTTCTATACCCCCAATTGTCACTGCTCCAAAACCATCATTTAGTGTACATGCCCCCTCACATAAACGATCTTGAGGACATATTCTTCCGCATATCTCTGGGAGAGAATTAGTTTGATGAGACAAATCAGCAGCTTCGAGTAGCCTATCCTCTGATATTAGTTTCAACCACTGAGGTATATAATTATGTACTGGACATTTCCATTCACAATAAGGATTTCCACATTCTATACATCTACCTGCTTGTTCACCTGCCTGTTTAACTGAATAGTGCCCATAAATCTCTTTATAGTTTTTTAATCTCTTAGACGAAGATACCACCTTAGGGTCCATTCGTTTTAGTTTTAGAAATTGAAGATTTTTATCCATAACAATATCTTATACCATCTAAGGCTAAGTGGTCGATAATTTTATTAGGTACTTGCTGATATAGGCAATATTATTCAAGAAAGGAGTTTTTTAGTCAACTTACTGACTAGTGACATATCCACATTTTCTGAGTA
>MDSW01033266.1_pt1 | contig 59306 bp, 56 predicted proteins | sample 811171 | NCBI WGS metagenome assembly MDSW01 (sample SAMN05326641, study PRJNA326480) | marine metagenome | isolation source: seawater | place: Atlantic Ocean: North West | collected 2012
CGCCGATCCCGATCACGGTTATTACATGACCCGCGATCCGTTGGGTCGAAAAGGCGATTTCATCACATCGCCTGAGATTTCGCAGATGTTCGGAGAATTGCTGGGTCTTTGGGCGGCCGTGGTCTGGCAGCAGATCGGACAGCCGCAACGGTTCAATCTGATTGAACTCGGCCCCGGCCGGGGCACGTTGATGTCGGATGCACTTCGCGCGGCGGGGGGTGTGCCCGCATTCATCGATGCGGTCCAGGTGCATATGGTCGAGACCAGCCCGGTTCTCAAACAACGGCAACAAGATGCGCTCCGCAATGTCGCCGTGCCGATTGACTGGCATGAAACGCTCGACGGCATCCCGGCAGGTCCCAGCGTCGTTCTCGCCAACGAGTTTCTGGACGCCCTACCGGTCCGGCAGCTGATCCGTGCGGACGGGCGATGGTGCGAGCGGATGGTCGGATTGTCCGGCGACGGTTTCTCCTTCGAGGTCGGCTTGCCCGTCGAGGATGCACCTGTGCCCGCCGCGTCTCGGGACGCGCCGGAGGGCAGCATTTTCGAGGTTTCTCCCGCGGTTGCGGATGTAACAGAGGCGTTGGCAACGCGCCTTGCCGATGGTGGCGGGGCGGCATTACTGATCGATTACGGCCACGACCGGTCGGGGCTGGGCGAAACGCTGCAAGCCATCAAGGGGCATGAATATGCCAACCCGTTAACGTTGCCTGGGGAGTGCGATCTGACGGCGCACGTGGATTTCGCCACCGTGGCCGCTGCTGCCGCAAAGTCGGGTGCACGCGCATGGGGGGCGGTCGGACAGGGAGAACTGTTGGAGCGTCTGGGAATTGGCGCTCGCGCGGCGCAGTTGCTACAGGGCGCAGACACGCGGCAAGCCGAACAAATCGGCACCGCGCGTCACCGACTAACCGCACCCAACGCCATGGGGCGGTTATTCAAGGCGTTGGCGATAACCGATCCCGAGCGGCCGGCACCGCCCGGTTTCGAAACCGTGTCTCCGTTTTAGTCGGTCTTGCAGGTCTTGATGCCGAGCGGCAGATAGGCAGGACACCAGCGGATGATGCCGGTCGCCAGCGGCACGACGCCGACCCAGCCCCACACCGCGTATTCATGCTGCGAGAACAGCGCGACGGCGATAAGTGCAATGCCAACGATGATTCTCAGGATGCGGTCTACGCCGCCAACATTTGCCGTCATGTGACTTCCTTTCCATACACATTCGATATGACGAATGTGTTTACGCGGAAAAAACCCCTCGCGCCTTGATGCAGATCAATTCACGAGGGGCTAAGAAGTTTACTGCGCGAATTCGATCCGGTCGAAGACCGCGTCGAGGGCTTCCTGTGCGCAGGATTCGTCGATGTCGCCGCCCGGTGCGCCGCTGACGCCAACCGCGCCGATGCGCATGCCGCCGGCACTGATCGGCAGCCCGCCGTCCATCATCTTGATATCCGGGAGGAGGTTCAGATTAGCGGCCAACTCGGGCCGGCTGGCGCGGAGTGCCGCCGTCGGTGTGCCCGCCATGAGGGCGCCGCGCGCCTTGCCCCCGGCAATCGCGATGGTCTGCACCGCGGCGAACTGGTGACGCAGTACGGCGATATCGTTACCGCCCCGGTCGACGACGACCGCAGAGACCGAATACCCCTTGTCCGAGCATGCCGTCACCGTCTTGTCGGCGATATCGCGGGCCAACGCGGTGCCGATGGCCTTGACGTTCAACACGTCCTGGGCGCGCGCATCATTCGTCGCGGCGGCGGTCAGCGCCGTCGCAAGGGCCAAGCCGGAAATGGCGAATTTCATTGATCTGATCATGGTTGCTCTCCCTGTTGCGGTGCCGCCGAAACGGTGGCGGTCATGGTGCCGCACTTCTAGCATTTATCCTCTGTAACAACATATTCTATATCCGGAATGTGTAAATAGATAGAGCCAAGCGGGCCTTTAAACGCCGCAACGTTTCATCGATAATCAGCGCATGATCACAGCCGAGAATCTCGCCGACGCCGGGGGCGTCCGGCATATGTTTTTCACCCGTGTCGGCGGCGTCAGCGCCGGCATCTTCAACTCCCTCAACTGCGGACCGGGATCGTCCGACAAACGAGAGCGCGTTCTCGACAACCGGGCGCGCGCGATGGCGGCGCTCGATCAGGATCCGGCTAATCTGGTTACCGTTCATCAGTATCATTCCCCGGTTGCGGTCGAAGTGCATGAGCCCTGGGCCATTGGTGAGGCACCGAAAGCCGACGCCATGGTGACGACCACACCCGGCGTCGTGCTCGGAATTTTGACCGCTGATTGTGCGCCGGTACTGTTCGCCGACGCGGATGCCGGCGTCATCGGCGCCGCCCACGCGGGTTGGAAAGGTGCGCTTGGGGGCGTCATAGATGCGACGGTCGAGATGATGGTCGAGAACGGTGCCCAGGCGGACCGGATCTGCGCTGCGGTCGGACCGTGCATCCAGCAACCGTCGTATGAAGTCGGCGCGGATTTCCGGTCCTCGTTCCTCGAAGCCGGCTCGGGCAACGAACGGTTTTTTGAACAGGGCGTTGAAGCCGGAAAATACCAGTTCGATCTATCGGGCTATGTGCGTTATCGGCTGACGGAATGCGGTGTCGGTTCGATAGAGGTTTCGCCCGCCGACACGTACACGGACGAGGACCGGTTTTTCAGTTACCGCCGCGCGACACACCGGGGCGAAGCGGATTACGGTCGCGAACTATCGGCCATCGTTCTGGAAGGATAATCGCGAATGGCGCTTCATTTCAGCGAGCAGGAGCTTGCGTCCCGGCGTGAGCGCACCTGCCGTGCCATAGCCGATGCCGGGCTCGACGGCATGCTGCTGTTTCGTCAGGAAAGCATGTACTACCTGACCGGCTACGACACTTTCGGCTATGTCTTCTTTCAGTGCCTTTTCCTGGGCGCCGACGGGCGGCTGATGCTGCTGACCCGTGCGCCCGATCTGCGCCAGGCGCAGAACACGTCGATGATCGAGGATATCCGGATTTGGGTCGACCGGCCGGACGCCGGGCCGGCTGATGAACTTCGTGGAATACTCGACGAGTTTGGCTGCCGTGGGCAGCGTCTCGGCGTCGAGTACGAAGCCTATGGTTTGACCGCCCGGAACGGCAAGCGGCTCGATGCCGCGTTCGATGGGTTTTGCTCTCTTGAGGACGCCTCCGAACTGATCAGCAAGCTCCGCGTGATCAAGAGCGACGCCGAAATCGCCTACGTGCGCCGGGCTGCCGAACTGGCTGACGATGCGCTCGATGCCGCCATTGACGTGGCGGGGCCGGGCGTATCCGAGTCCGACATTTTGGCCGGGATGCAAGGCGCGGTGTTCAAGGGCGGCGGGGACTATCCAGGTAATCCGTTCATTATCGGCTCGGCGGAAGATGCGCTTTTGTGCCGCACCAAATCGGGCCGACGTACGCTGGACGAAAACGATCAGCTCAATCTCGAATGGGCCGGGACCTACCTGCATTATCACGCGGCGATGTTTCGGACGATGGTGTTCGGCGCGCTGCCGGACCGGCAGAAAAAGATGTACGACGTGGCGTACGAGGCGTTGCTCGCGGTCGAGGATGCGCTCCGCCCCGGTAACATCGTCGGCGACGCGTTTCAGGCGCACGCCGATGTCATCGACCGGGCCGGCATGCGCGAGCATCGGCTCAACGCGTGCGGCTATAGTCTGGGAACCACGTTTCAGCCGAATTGGATGGACTGGCCGATGCTCTATGCCGACAATCCGGTCGAGATCGAACCAGGCATGGTATATTTCTGCCACATGATCATTTTCGACAGCGATGCGCAGTTGGCGATGTGTCTGGGTGAAACCGTGCTGACCACCGAGGGCGCTGCGGAGCGTCTCTCGCGCCATTCCCTGGACCTTTTGCATAAGGGTTGAACCGCGCATGCCGCACATGATGATTTTCCTTGGGGTGCTGATGCTGGGCCTTCTGGCGACATGCGTCATCGGGCTCGGCCCGGCATGAACGGGCGGGTATGACGCGCGCGTTCGCCCTGTTCGTTCTCGCCGTTTTCGTCCTGCAGGCGTGCGGGCCGCTGCCCCGGCCGTTCGGGCGGGACGAGGGCGACCCGGGCGGCAAGTTGGCCCGGCAAATCTTCTTCGAGGGTGTCGAGGTACAGCCGCTGACCGGCACCACCAAGCCGATGAGCCGCCTCGTAGCCGACTCCATCATCGATAACCTTCAGAAAACTTACGAAATCCCTGCGGCTTACGAAGGCATGGACCGGAGCGAGTTCGTTCTTCTCGGGCATGTGATCGAAAACCGCAGCGATCCCGACGCCGCCAAACCAGTCAGTATCGAGTGGCAACTTCTCAGGCGCGACGGGGAGGTGGTGGAGGAGTTTGTCCAGGCCGTCGACGCCAGCCGGCTCGATTGGGATTACGGCGCGGCGCCGATGTTGCGAAAGATCGGCGACGATATCGGCACCCGCGTCGCCAAAGCGGTTCTCGGCGAGCGTTTCGGGGCAGCGGGGCAGGACCGTTTGCTCGGCCGCTCGGGTCTTTTCATCGGTCCGGTGACCGGCGCACCCGGAGACGGCAACGCGTCGCTGCGCCGAGCCATCGCGGTCGCGCTCGGCGGTGGCGGGGTCAAACTGACGAACAATCCGGTCGAGGCATTGTTCACGTTGAACGGAACAGTCGAAATGGGACCGCCCGAAAACAACGCCCAGTCGATCAAAATCGTCTGGGCGGTCAAGGACGTCGACGGCAATGTCGTCGGCCGGGCCCAGCAATCCAACGTGGTTGCCGCCGGCAGCCTCGATCAGACATGGGGGCGGACGTCCGCGTTCGTCGCCGCTGCCGCGACCGAAGGCATCATCAAGGTCGTCGAGCGCAATAACCCGAACCGGATACGCGGCCCCAATCTCGGTGCACCCAGGGCCCCCAGGGCGATCCCGCAATCGCCGCCGCCGGCGACCCCTTCACTGCCGCAAGTGCCGGGGCGTGCGCCGCCACCCCCTTCCTGAGCCCAGAACCCCGGACTGTTTTTACTGAAAACGGCGGCCGGGACTGGTAGATTCTATCCGTGGCGACATGGCTCTCGAGACATGAGAATACATGGCGGCCGGGTGTGCGCGCCCGGACGAAGGGCCTTGCCGTCTATGCCTTGCTGAGCATGGCTTTGCTGCTGACGGGATGCGCTCAATCTACGGGTGCCGAGCCGCCTGCGGGTGCCAGCATAAGCCGCGAATCGGTGGGCGCGGGCGAGGACATGTCGGGTATCATCTTCGTGGTGCCGCTCGAAGGCGCTCCGGCGCGAACCGGGCTTGTGCTGGCAGATGCGATCGCGGCCGAAATCCGCGACACCAATCATCCGGCGATCCTCTCATACGATTCCAACCAGGCGGGCGCGTCCGTGGTCGGCAAGGTTGCCACCGCCGAGACCCGCGGAAACGTCATCTGGCTGGGAATCGAATGGGCGATCCGAGCACCGTACGGGACCCACGTCGCCACCTACAGCCAGCACGTCGTGGTCGACGCCGGGATGTGGATGCGCGCCGCGCCCGAAGCGATCAACCTGATCATTGCCGACGCCGCTCCCAAAGTGGCCGAGATGGTCAACGACGAGGTCGGCCCCCCCGTGTTGGCAGCGATGCGCCACCCTGACGTGACGCCCGAACCGGAGAATAAACCCGATCCGGCGGTTACCGGCACTACCATGGATGTGCGGCGCGCGCAGATGGGGGCGGCCGATGGCTCTGCATCCGAAACCGCGTCGCCAAGCGCAGGCCAGCCGCTACAGGAAAACGCCCCGGCACCGTCCGCGCCGCAACCGTTGGGGCGGATCGCAGATGCGACCAACGGCCAGGTCGTGCACCCGCCGGGCGCATCCGAAGCCATGTCCGGGCCGTCTGTCCGGACGCCGCCAGCGCCGGCGGCGCAATCATCCGGGGCGCCCCCCGACGGGTTGCCGTCCTTGCTGACACCGGTCCCGGCGCAGCAGACGGCGAACATGGATGCCGCCCAGACGCCGTCGGGGCCGCCCCAGGCGCTGACGCCGGGTGCTCGGGCCGTCTCGCCGCCGCCGGGTGGGGTAACGGCGGAGGCCGCGAAGACGGCGGATAACGAGGGCAGCTTCCTGGACACGTTCACACCCAATATGGATGCAGAGAAACGTGCGCCCGACGATGCCCGGCCGCGCACCGACGAGGTTGCCTTCGCCAAGGTCCGCTGGGGGCAACCGTCGTTTCTGATCAAACCGGTCACCGGCGCGCCCGGGAACGGCAACGAAGCGCTGACGGCGGCGCTGAAATCCGCGCTCCGCGACAAGGACCTGACGATTTCCGAAGACCCGCGCCAGGCCGGGTTCATCATCCAGGGCAAGGTCGATACCGGTGACCCGGTCAACGGGCGGCAGTACATCCGCATCATCTGGCGGGTGAACACCGTGACGGGCGAGGAAGTCGGCAAGGCGGTGCAGGAAAACACCGTCGTCGCGGGGAGCCTTAACGGCGAATGGGGGCAGGTCGCCGAAGCGGTTTCGTACGCCGCTGTTCGCGGGATCAGCGACTTGTTCAGCGACGCCGACGCAAACCTGACCAGCCGCGAGCCGCTGCCGGAATTCCCGGATGTGCAGCTTCCGTCCGTGCCCGGACGCGCGCCACCACCACCACCTTCATATTGATCCCATATCGGGACGATCCCTTAACGTCATAAAGGGGTCATCAAAGCGTTTACACGCCACCATCGGGTTGGTATGTTCCGCGCGCTTTTTCCGGGGCTCAGGTTAGTTTTATGAAAATCATTGCTTGCAACAGCAATCGACCGCTCGCCGAGGCGATCTCCGCGTACGTGAACCTGCCGCTGACCAAGGCCAGCGTGCGGCGCTTCTCGGACATGGAGGTATTTGTCGAAATCGAAGAGAACATGCGCGGCGAGGATATCTTCGTCGTGCAGTCGACGTCCTATCCGGCGAACGACAACCTCATGGAACTGCTGGTGACCCTCGATGCCGCCAGACGCGCGTCTGCGCGCCGGATCACGGCCGTGATCCCTTACTTCGGCTATGCCCGCCAGGACCGCAAATCGGGTCCGCGCACGCCGATCTCGGCCAAGCTCGTAGCCAACCTGATTACCGAGGCCGGCGCCGACCGCGTCCTCACCATGGACCTGCATGCCGGTCAGATTCAGGGTTTCTTCGATATCCCGACCGACAACCTTTACGCCGAGCCGGTGCTGAGCGAGTACATCGAAGAAGAAATGAACGGCAATACCGACGATCTGGTCATCGTTTCGCCGGATGTCGGCGGCGTGGTCCGCGCCCGTAGCCTCGCCAAGCGCCTGAATGCCGATCTGGCGATCATCGATAAGCGCCGCGAACGCGCCGGCGTGTCGGAAGTCATGAACATCATCGGTGAGGCCGAAGGCCGTCACTGTATTCTGGTCGACGACATCGTCGACAGCGCCGGCACGCTATGCAATGCCGCCGTGGCGATCATGGAAAAGGGCGCCAAGTCCGTTTCGGCCGTCGTCACGCATGGAGTGCTGTCCGGTGGCGCGGTGGCGCGTGTGACGTCGTCGCCGCTGGAGAAGCTGATCATTACCGACAGCATTCAGGCAACCGAAGCGGTTCGCGTTGCCCAGAACATTCATCAACTGACGGTCGCGCCGCTGATCGGCGAGGCCATGCAGCGCATCAGCCAGGAAAGCTCGGTTTCGTCGCTTTTCGACTGATGACATGGAATTCCGGCCCAGTGGTTGGGCCGGTAACGGGACGGACACCCCTGGAGGCCGTCCCAAATTGAGCAAGGAGTTAAGACAATGGCTCAAGCCCATCCACTAAATGCGGAGCTCCGCGAACGTGCCGGCAAGGGGGCCGCTCGTGCTGTGCGCCGCGAGGGACGTGTCCCTGGTGTTATTTACGGTAACAAGCAAGAACCCGTGCTGATTTCCCTCGACCCTGTCGACCTGATGAAGGAATACCAGAACGCCGGTTTCTTCTCCCACGTGTATGAAATCGCCGTCGGCGGCGAAAAGTATAAGGTGCTGGCGCGCGACATGCAGACGCACCCGATCAACGACCTGCCGATCCACGTCGACTTCATGCGCTTCAGCGCCAAAACGCGTCTCGCGGTCAACGTTAACGTGGAGTTTGTCAACGAAGAGCAGAGCCCGGGCCTCAAGGAAGGCGGCGTGCTGAACGTCGTCCGTCACGAGGTCGAGCTGCGGTGCTCGCCGGAGAGCATTCCGGAAAGCCTGATTGCGGACCTCAGCGGTCTGGACATCGGCGATTCGCTGCACATCAGCGCCATCTCGCTGCCCGAAGGGGTCGAGCTGACGATTACCGATCGTGACTTCACGATTGCGACGATCGCCGCTCCGACGATCTTCACCGAAGTCGAAGACGAGGAAGGTGAAGAGGGTGATGAGGCCGAAGGTGCAGCCGAGGCCGAAGACGGCGAAGGCGACGGCGAAGAAGGCGGTGACGACGAGGAGAAATCCGAGGATTGATCCCGGGCATTTCGCCCTGGACGGAGGTTTCTCATGTTTCTCGTTGTCGGTCTCGGCAATCCCGGTCGGGCCTACGCCGAAAACCGTCACAACATCGGTTTCATGGCGGTGGACGAAATCGTCCGCCGCCATGGTTTTTCGCCCTGGCGCTCCAAGTTCCAGGGCGAAATTGCCGATGGGCTCATCGGTGGCGAGAAGGCAATCTGCCTGAAGCCGATGACGTATATGAACGAATCCGGCCGCTCGGTTCGCGAAGCGGCCACCTTCTACAAGATCCCGCCCAGAGACGTGATCGTGTTTCATGACGAGATCGATCTCGCCCCCGGCAAGCTGCGGGTTAAACGTGGCGGCGGTCATGCGGGACACAACGGGCTCCGTTCCATTCACGCCGGCATCGGGCCTGACTATGCGCGCGTGCGTATGGGCGTCGGTCATCCCGGCGACAAGAATCTGGTGAAGACCTATGTCTTGAAGGATTTCGCCAAGGCCGACGACGAATGGCTGCAACCGATGGTCGACGGTTGCGCCGAATTCATGGACGACCTTCTAAAGGGTGACGATCCCAGCTACATGAGCAAGGTCGCCCAGAAGATCAGCCCCAACCGTCCGAACGCGCCGCGTCCGGGGGCAGCAGATAACGAAGAGGCATAATCGAGATGGGTTTCAATTGCGGTATTGTCGGCCTGCCGAACGTCGGTAAATCGACGCTTTTCAACGCGCTGACGCAGACGGCGCAGGCGGAAGCGGCGAACTTTCCATTCTGTACCATCGAACCGAATACCGGACGGGTCTCCGTTCCCGACAAGCGCCTCGACGCCATCGCAGCGATTTCGAAGCCCGAAAAGACCGTGCCGACAAGCCTCGAGTTCGTCGACATTGCCGGCCTGGTCCGCGGCGCGTCGAAGGGAGAGGGGCTCGGTAACCAGTTCCTCGCCAACATCCGCGAGGTGGACGCGATCTGCCATGTGCTGCGTTGCTTCGAGGACGAGAACGTCACCCATGTCGAAGGCAAGATCGACCCGATCGCCGACGCCGAAACGGTGGAAACGGAACTGATGCTGGCCGACATGGAGAGCCTGGAAAAGCGCGAGACGCCTTTAACCAAGCGGGTGCGCGGCGGCGACAAGGAAGCGGTCAAGGAACTGGCGCTATGCGAACGCGCGCTGGCGCTTTTGCGGGACGGCAAGCCGGCGCGCATGCTGGAGGTCGCCGACGACGAGAAAAAGGCGTTCCGGATGCTACAGCTTCTGACTGCCAAGCCGGTGCTCTATATCTGCAACGTCGAGGAGGAATCGGCCGCCGACGGCAACAGTCAGTCGGCACGGGTCTTCGAAAAGGCCGCTGCCGAGGGCGCGGAAGCCGTCGTCATTTCGGCCAAGATCGAGGAAGAGATCGCCCAGCTCGGCTCTGCCGAAGAAAAGAAGGAATTCCTGGAAACCCTGGGGCTGGAAGAGACTGGTCTCGCGCGCGTCATCAACGCCGGGTACAAGCTTCTCGACCTGATCACATTTTTTACCCAAGGACCGAAAGAAGTTCGCGCCTGGACCGTGCGCAAGGGTGCCAAGGCACCGGAAGCGGCGGGTGCCATCCACAGCGATTTTCAGCGCGGCTTCATCCGGGCCGAAACCATCGCCTATGACGATTTCATCTCGTTGGGGGGTGAGCAGGCTTGCAAGGACGCGGGCAAAATGCGCCAGGAAGGCAAGGAATACGTCACAAAGGACGGCGATCTGATGCTGTTCAAGTTCAACGTATAGAGCACACTCGTTCCCCGGCCGTGTGCCGGGGCCCATTTCCGCTCACAACTGTTCATCGAAGCTAAGGATGGGTCCCGGATACCTGCGGTTCCGGGAAATAGCGAAGTTTGCGGGAAGGAGAATGAAATGTTCTGGCTATTTATGACCGGCGCGATATCGCTCGAAGTCGTCGGCACGATATCCCTGAAACTATCGCAAGGCTTCACGAAGCCGGTGTTCGTCGCGGTGACGGTGGTCGGTTATCTGGCGAGTTTCGGCTGCCTGGGGCTCGCGTTGAAGGGATTGCCGGTCTCCACGGCTTATGCGATCTGGGCCGGGGTCGGCACGTCGCTGGTCGCGATCATCGGGATGGTGTTCCTGTCCGAACCCGCGAACATGCTCAAATACATCTCGATCGCGCTTATCGTGGTCGGCGTCGTCGGTCTGCATCTGGCGGACCGTTTGGTTTAACTGTCGGCACCCGGTGGGCGGCTACGCCGCGTCACGATATAAAGTGCTGCAGGCAGCATGATCGCGCCGACAATGGTCGGCAGTTGCCAGTCTTCGGCAACCCAGATCGCTACATAGACAAAGCTCAGGGTCATCACGATGACCGCCAGCACCTTGCCGCGGATCGGGATCACTCTGTGCAAATGCCAGTTGCGTACCGGGGGGCCGAACGTGGGATGGGTCCAAAGCCACATCTGGAAGCGTTCCGAACTGCGCGAAAACGCCCAAAGCGCGGCGATCAGGAACACCGTCGTCGGCATGACCGGTACGAAAATCCCGATGATCCCGACGGCGATCATCAACCATCCGAAACCGATCAGTGTCCACCGCAACCATGCCGCGCCGGCGATGGCGGGGGCGGGCATTTCGGGGGGCTCGGGGTCTTCGTCTTTGATCGGCTCCATGCGATGGAGCATACTCGTCGGACGACGCAAACGCGAGAACGACAAGGCCCGGCAGTCAAAAGATGATCCCCGATGAACTTCCATTTGGCGCCGCCATCGGCGACGACGGCGTCTGGCGTCAGGTTTTGACGCGGGTCCCGGGCACCGACCCGCGCCCGGCGCTGTTCTTGGACCGTGACGGGGTGATCGTCGAGGAAGTCCATTACCTTCACAAAGTCGATGAGATGAAAATCGTATCCGGCGCCGCCGAGGTGATCCGGCACGCCAACGCGTTGGGCGTGCCCGTGGTCGTCGTCACCAATCAAGCGGGCATCGGACGCGGCCGGTACGGATGGAAGGAATTCATCGAGGTGCAGGACGCGATGCTGGACGAACTGGCGTCCCAAGGCGCCTTCGTCAACGCGGTCTTTGCCTGTCCGCATCACGCCGATGGCGTCGCACCCTATAACGTGGATAACCACCCGGCCCGCAAGCCCAATCCCGGGATGCTGCTGGCTGCCGCGGAACGCCTTCCCTTGACGTTTGAGGGCTCATGGATCGTCGGCGACCGTGCGGGCGACATCGAAGCGGCAAAGCGCGCCGGCTGCGCCGGTGGCGTGCATGTGTTTTGCGGGCACGGCAACCAGCCCGGTGAGCGCGATGCGGCGATGTCGCAGCGGACCGCGAATTTCGACGTCAAGGCGGCGGAAACCATCGCCGACGCGGGCGGATTGATTCCGCTGCTGAACAATTCAACGGGAGAATAAGCTCATGGCAGAACGCGCCGAAATCGTCATCGATAATGCGACCATCATCGACGGTACCGGCTCGCCCGGCGTACCGGGTGGCATTGCCGTTGCTGGCGACCGCATTTCCGTGGTGGGGGATGTCTCGGGGATCGAGGCCCGGCATCGGATCGACGCCGGCGGTCATGTCGTCGCGCCAGGCTTTATCGACTGCCATACGCATGATGACCGGATGCTTCTGGACGACCCGGCGATGGCCTGCAAGGTGACCCAGGGGGTGACGACGGTGGTCGCCGGTAACTGCGGGGTCAGCCTCGCGCCGTTCCTGCCATCCGACGACTGGGACATGCCGGTGCCGATGGCGCTTCTGGGGGACAAGAAACAGTACAAGTTTCCGAGCTTCCGTGACTATGCCAAGGCCTTTGAAAGGGCCCCCGCGGCGATCAACGCGGCGATGCTTTGCGGACACAATACGCTCCGTGCCGAAGCGATGCAGGGCGACGTCAAACGCCCGGCGACGGAGAACGAGATCGCCCGGATGCAGCAGAAAGTGCGCGAGACCATGGAGGCGGGCGCGATCGGCATCAGTTCAGGCCTGATGTATCCGGCCGGGTTCGACGCGCCGACGTCGGAAGTCGCGGCGCTCGCCGAGGCGGCAGGCAAGTATGGCGGGCTGTATGCGACGCATCTCCGTGACGAGGCTGAAAAGCTGGTCCAGTCCATCGAGGAGGCTGCCGAGATCGGCCGCGCCGGTCAGGTCGCGGTGGTGCTGTCGCATCACAAGATCACCGGAAGGAACAATTGGGGTGGCACCAAGCTGTCACTGGAGAGAATCGAGCAGTTAGCCGAGGGACAGACCATTCACTTCGACGTCTATCCCTACGTTGCCAGCGCAACGGCGTTGATGGTCGAGCGGATCTCGGTTGCCGAGAAGGTGCTGATCGTCGCCTCCGACAAACATCCGCGCACGGCGGGTTGGTACTTGCACGACATCGCCGAAGAATGGGGCATGACCCAGGCGGAAGCCGCCGAAGAACTCATTCCTGCGCAGGCGATCTACTTTGCGATGCATGAAGACGACGTCCGGCGCGTGCTCGCGCATCCTCGTGCCATGGTCGGTTCCGACGGCATTCCCGGCACCGACGCACCGCATCCGCGCCTCTGGGGGACGTTCCCACGGGTGCTCGGCTACTATTCGCGTCAGGAAAAGCTGTTCCCGCTGGAAACGGCGGTCCACAAAATGACCGGGCATACGGCAAGCGTTTTCGGTTTCCGCGATCGTGGAGTCCTCAGGCCCGGCGCCGTCGCCGATATTACCGTGTTCGATCCCGAAACCGTGCTCGACCGGGCCACGTTCGAAAAACCGACGACACAGTCGGATGGTATTGATCACGTCATTGTCGGTGGCGAGGTGGTGTTCGAGGACGGCAAGCAGACAGCGGCCCGCCCGGGGCGATTGGTCCGCCGTGACGCGGCCTGACCTGGTCATCGCAAAGCGGCTTTAAAGTCATCAGCGACCTGTTAAGCTGACGGACATAAAAGCAATATTTGTCTGGTGCTCGGGATAGGAATGGCGACGTCGAAAGGCAACGAACCCATCCGAAGTGACGAGGTGGAAGCGCTCCGCGATGAACTCGCGGCGTTGAAGCGGCGTATTGCGCAGATGGATGACGATGCGCTTTTTTCCGAAGCGATGGAGAACAGCTCCGAAGCTATCGTGATCTACGATGAAGACGGACTGCTGGTCGCCTGCAACCGTAATTTCCGGGAACTCTACGGCTATTCCGAGCAAGAGGCGCGAGAGGGAGTCCACTTTCGCGAGCTCGGCCGGATCGACATCGAACGCGGCAACGTCGTCATTGGCGACGAATTCGGGGGTGGTGAAGAGTATCTCGAGCGCAAGGCCGAATACCGGCGCAAGCTCGAAGGATCGTTCGTCGTGCATCTGAAAGACGGCCGCTGGATCAGGACCACGGACCGGCGCATGCATCGGGGCGGCTTCGTCAGCGTTCAGGTGGATATCACCGATATCAAGAGAAATGAGCAGGCGCTTCGCGCCGCCAAGGAAGCCGCCGAAAAAGCAGCGCAGTTCAAATCTGAATTTCTTGCCAATATCAGCCATGACCTGCGAACGCCGTTAAACGCGATCATCGGCTTTTCCGAGCTGTTGATGTCGGAGATAAAGGGGCCGCTGGGAGATCCGGATTACCGGGAATATGTCGGCGACATCCACGCCAGTGGGCAGTTGCTGCTCTCCATCGTCAATGACCTTTTGGATACCGCCCAGTTGGAAAGCGGCCGGTTGAAACTGGACTGCGCCGAATTCGATGCCGAGGAATGCGCTCGGGATGTAGTGAAACGGCTGCGGTCGATTACCGATCGTAAGCGACTCGTCATGGAGATCGAGACAGCGGACGGCTTTCCCGAAAAGGTCTACGCCGACCGCCGTGCGACCATCCAGATCCTCAACAACCTGATTGCGAATGCGGCCAAGCACTCCGACGACGGGGCCGCGATCCGTATCCGGTGGCATAACCCCGAACCCGGGGTCAACGCGGTCAGCGTTATCGACACCGGTAGCGGCATGGGGCCGGAGCTGATAGAGAAAGTCGGCGATCCGTTTTTGCAGGAAGGCTCATACGCGCTGCATACCGGCGAAAAAGGGGCGGGGCTTGGTCTTTATATCTGCTCCAAGCTGATTGCCGCCATGGGTGGCCGGATGGAGATTGAGAGCGACCTGGGCCAAGGCGCCACGGTGACCATGGCCTGGCCCGATGACTGCGACGGTCCGGGCTGCGCCTGACGGTTATCGGGCGCGCCCGTATGCGGCCCTTGCGCCTATTCCAGCGTTTCCATCATGCGGATCATCAGGCGGCAGCGTTCGACGAGGCTTGAATAATAGATGAACTCGTCGTTGGAATGCGCCCCATGGCCGTCGGCACCCAGCCCGTCGAGGGTCGGAATGCCGAGCGCGCCGGTGAAGTTTCCGTCCGAACCGCCGCCGGTTTTGAGGTCCTTGAGTTCGAAGCCGATTTCGGCGGCGCACTTTTTCGCGTGTTCGAACAGTTTTTCGATCCCCTCGAACTTCTCATACGGCGGCCGGTCCACACCGCCTTCGACGGTAATCACGCAATCCTTGTCCTCGGGCTGAAGTCCTGCAACGAACGCCATCACTTTTTCTGCAGCGTCCATGTCGGGGATGCGGATGTCGACGCTGATCGTGCAGTCTTCGGGGACGACGTTGGTCAGTGTGCCGCCGTTGATGATGCCGACGGAACAGGTCTGGCCTTTGTCGTAATCGGTCAGTGCTTCGAGCTTCAAAATGATATGCGCCATTTCGCGGATCGCCGAACGGCCGTCCATGTGCCGGGCGCCGGCATGGGCGGGCACGCCCTTGACCTTGATCTCGTATTGAAGTCTGCCGTTGCGGGCGGTGACGATCTTGCCGCCTTCGCGGGCCGGCTCGGTGACAAGCACGTATTTGTTCTTCTGGCCTTCCTCCGCAATCATCTTCTTGGACGTCGGTGAGCCGATCTCTTCTTCGGGGATGAACATGAAGGTCACCGGCAACGGTGTCTCTTTCCCTTCCCGGATCAGGTGGCGCATGGCGTGAAGCGCGATGTAGGCGCCCGCTTTCATGTCGTAGATGCCGGGGCCGAAGACCTTGTCGTCTTCACGGCGGATCGGGTTCTTGGTTTCCTTGATGCCGATCGGGTGCACGGTATCCAGATGCGACAAGACGAGAATACCCGGTCCGTCACCGCCCCAAGGCGTGCGGCATTTGAGGATGTCGCCGAAACCGTCGCGGCCCGGGGTGCGGTCGATCTCAAGTCCCATGGTCTGGGCTTCGGTTTCGACCTGATTGACCATCTTGTTGACGGCCTCGCCGTCGTGGCTCGGGCTTTCGATCTCGACCCAACTCAGCACGCCGGCCAGGATTTCTTCTGCGTCGAGTGCAGGCAGGTTCGATTTGGCGTTATCCATCTTTTCCCCCAGGGGTTCCGTTGTTATTAGAGTGTGCGTCCTTGAGGACGCCGGGATTTAATGCGCGCCCGGACGGGCGATGCCCACTAGGATAATTCACGAACCCGGAGCGTCAAACATCATGTCGGTTATCAATCAGTTGAAATTGCGTCAAGCCGTGTCGGGCGACATCGCCGCAATCGTTGGGTTGCTGAGCGACGATCCCTTAGGCGCGAAGCGGGAGAACCCCGGCGATCCGGCTTACGAAAAGGCATTCGACGCGATCGACAAGGATCCCAATAACGAGCTTTGGGTGATTGAAGGGCCGGACCGACGCGTTATGGGGATCCTGCAACTCACCTTCATTCCCGGGCTTTCGCACACCGCCGGCTGGCGCGCGCAGATCGAGGGCGTGCGTGTCGCAGACGAACTGACGGGGCAAGGGGTCGGAACCTGGTTCTTTAAACAGATGATCGAACGCGCAAGAGAGAAGGGCGTTCGGATGGTGCAACTGACCTCCGACAAGTCGCGTAAGGACGCGATCCGGTTCTACGAAGCGCTCGGCTTCAGCGCGACCCACGAAGGCTTCAAGCTCAAGTTCGAATAGCCTCCTCACTTGTCCTCTCCTCCATCAATGGAGGAGAGGGACCCGTCGAAATACGAGTTCAGCTCAAATCCCTCTCCCCCCTTCGGGGGGAGAGGTTAGGTGAGGGGGTCAATCTTGGAGTTTCAGGTGATACGACTTCGGCCGCGTCAGGCTGAGATAGCCGAGGCTTGAGAGCGCGGCGCCCCGGCCCGTTTCCTTGCATCCCGTCCAGCAGAGACCCGGGTCGAGATAATCGGCGCGGTTCATGAAGATCGTACCGGTTTCGATCCGCCGTCCGATTTTCGCGGCACGGTCCGGATCGGCGGTCCAGAGCGACGCGGTGAGCCCAAAGTCGCTGTCGTTCATGAGCTCAATGGCTTGTTCATCGCTATCGACCTTCATGATACCCACCACCGGGCCGAAGCTTTCGTCCCGCATCACACGCATGTCGTGGGTGACGTTGGTCAGGATCTGCGGCATCAGGTACGCGCCGCCGTCGTCTTGGGGGAAGAGAGACTTATCGATCAGCGGTGTCGCCCCGGCCTTGATCGCTTCATCGGTCTGCGCGCGGACTTCATCGGCGAAGCGCACGTTGGCCATCGGGCCGAGAGTGGTGGCTTGGTCCAACGGGTTCCCGAGCTTGTAGCCGGAGACGATTTCGACCGCCTTTTCGACGAATTGATCGAAAAGCGATGCGGTGACGTAAATCCGCTCGATCCCGCAGCAGCACTGCCCCGAATTGAACATGGCCCCGTCGATCAGGACGTCGGCGGCGGCCTGAAGATCGGCGTCCTCCATGACATAGCCCGGATCCTTGCCGCCGAGTTCCAGCCCGACGCCGGTGAACGTGCCGGCCGCCGCCGTTTCGATGGCGCGGCCGCCACCGACGGAGCCGGTGAAGTTGACGAAACCGAATGACTTGGCGGCGATCAAAGTCGACGTCGTGTCGTGATCCAGGAACACGTTCTGGAACACGTCGGCGGGCACGCCCGCTTCGACGAAGGCGCGCGCCATGCGCTCTCCGACGAGGAGCGTCTGCGTCGCGTGCTTTAAAAGTACGGTGTTGCCCGCGATCAGCGCCGGCGCGACCGTGTTGATCGCGGTCATGTACGGATAGTTCCATGGTGCAATGACAAGGACCACGCCGACCGGCTCGCGTTCAATCCGACGTTGGAAAGTGCCGCTTTCCTCGATCACCATGGGTTTCAGTGCTTCCGGCGCGATGTCGGCCATGTAGCCGGCGCGTTCCTCGGTGCCGCCGAACTCGCCGCCGTATCGGATCGGCCGGCCCATCATGTGTGCGAGTTCGGGGACGACCTCATCCGTCATTTCGCCCAGCCGCGCGACGCCCGAGCGCACCAGCCGGATGCGCTCTTCCATCGGCACCTCCTGCCAGTCCTTCTGCGCTTTCCTGGCGCGGGCGACGGCGGCGAAGGCGTCGTCACGGGAAAGGACGGGACGTTCGGCATAGACGCTGCCGTCGATGGGGGAAATGCATTTAAGGGTGGCGGTCATGGAGGTCCCCTGCGAATGAATGTGAGTGAGAGCGTCTTCTTAAGACGCGGCGGGGCGGACGTAAATACCCCCGGCGCACGGGCACCGGGGGTATCGTCAGCCGTCACGCGGATCAGCTGTAGCGGTACGGGCGACCTGCCTTCAGCATGTCGGCGTTGTACTTCTTGAAGATGTCGACGACCTTTTTCTTGGTCTCGGATTCCGAGGCGATCTCGTCCCAGAACTTGACCGCGGCCTGCTCGACGGTTTCCCATTCCTTGTCGGGGATGGTGGTCAGTTTCATCTTCTCGCCGTTGACGCGGAGCGACGCCTCGCCGCCCCAGTACCACCACTGACGATAGTAGTGCGAACTGTCGAAGGTGATCCTGATCAGTTCCTTCATCTTATCCGGCAGCTTGTTCCAGCTGTCCATGTTGGCGAAGAACGATCCCGCCCAGGCGCCCGAGATGTTGTTCGTCAGGAAGTAGTCGGTGACGTCTGCCCAACCCACCGTGTAATCCTCGGTGATGCCGGACCACGCGATGCCGTCCAGTTCGCCGGTCTGTACGGCGACCTCGATATCTTCCCACGGCAGCGTCACCGGCACGACGCCGAACTGCGCGAGGAAGCGGCCCGCGGTCGGGAACGTAAAGACGCGCTTGCCCTTGAGATCTTCGAGGCTGTGGATCGGATTCTTGGTGGCGAAGTGGCACGGGTCCCATGCCCCGGCGGAAATATGCTTCACGCCGACCTTGGAATACTCGGCGTCCCAGATCTCGTTCAGGCCGTACTGGTTGAACAGCACCGGCACGTCCAGCGAATAGCGGCTGGCGAACGGGAAGTAGCCGCCGAAAACCGTGACCTCGGTCGGCGACGCCATGGAATCGTCGTCCGACTGAACGGCGTCGATGGTGCCGGCCTGCATGGCGCGGAACAGTTCGCCCGTGGGCACGAGCTGGTCGGCGAAGAACAGTTCGATTTCCATTTCGCCGGCGGCGATCTTGTTGAAGCTGTCGATGGCCGGCTTGATCACGTGTTCCGCGAGGGCCGCGCCTGCATAAGTCTGCATGCGCCACTTGATCGGCGACTGCGAATGAACCGCGGGCGCCGCAAGCGATGCGGCCCCGGCAACACCGGCAGCGGCGCCGGCCTTAAGGAAGTTACGTCTCGTCGTCATTGTCCTCTCCTTTGGGTTTGCGGTTGTCCGTTTTCCTGCCCCAAGCGATGTTGGTTCGTGTCGCCCCTTTTCGGGGTCCTGATTATTTTCCGTAAATGTAATTCGGCAGCCACAGCGCGATTTCCGGGAAAGCCATGATCAGCGACAAGGCCGCTACCATGACCAGTACGAACGGCAGGATCGAACCGTAGATATCTCGGATCGTAATCTCCGGCGGCGCCATGGCGCGCATCAGAAACAGATTATAGCCGAACGGTGGCGTCATGTACGCGATCTGGGTGGTGATCGTGTAAAGCACGCCGTACCAGATCAGATCGAAGCCGAGCGCGGCCACCAGCGGCACGTACAAGGGCGCCACGATGACCAGCATCGCGGTATCGTCCAGGAACGTCCCCATGACGAGAAACGACAGCTGCATCAATATCAGGATCGTGAGGGGGCTCAGGTGCATCTGCTCGGTAAACAGGTTCTCGATCGCCTTGACGGCGCCCAACCCATCGAACACCGCGCCGAAACCGAGCGCGGCCAGGATGATCCACATGAACATGCACGAGATGGCCAAGGTCTGGCGGACCGAAACCTCGAACACGTCCCTGTTCATACGACGCTTAAGGACGGCCGCCATGAACGCGGTCAGCGCGCCGATGGCGGAACTTTCGACAAGGCTGGTCCAGCCGTTGACGAACGGCACCATCATGGCGGCGAAGATCGCAACGGGGAGAAGTCCGGCGCGCAGCAATCTCAGCTTTTCCGACATCGACACGTTGCGCTCTTCCTTGGGGAGCGCCGGACCGAGAGCCGGATTAAGGCGGCAGCGAATATAGATGTAGACAACGAACAAGCCCGCCATCATCAGGCCGGGCACGACCCCCGCGAGCCACAACTGCCCGACCGGCTGGCGTGCGATCATGGCGTAAAGGACGAGGACGACGGACGGCGGGACGAGGATTCCCAGCGACGATCCCGCCTGAATGACACCCGTCACCATACGCTTGTCGTAGTTGCGTCTAAGGAGTTCCGGCAGCGCAATGGTGGCTCCAATGGCCATGCCCGCGACCGACAGGCCGTTCATCGCCGAAATCAAAACCATCAAACCGATGGTGCCGATGGCGAGGCCGCCGTTGATGGGGCCCATCCAGACGTGGAACATCTTATAGAGATCGTCGGCGATTTTGGATTCCGACAAGACGTAGCCCATGAAAATGAACATCGGCAGCGTCAATAACGGGTACCATTTCATCAGCTTCATCGCCGATGCGAACGGTATCGTGGATCCGCCCGTCCCCCACAGTGCCAGCGCGGCGATGGCGGCGACACCGCCGATGGCGGCGAACACGCGCTGGCCCGTCATGAGCATCAGCATCATCGACGAGAACATCAAAAGCGCGATCAGTTCATAGGACACGGGGCTAGATTTCCTCACCCCTGATCTTGGCGATGTCCTTGCAGAGTTCCGCCAGCGACTGCAGCAGCATCAACAGGAAGCCGAGGCACATCAGCGTCTTGATCGGCCACAAGACCGGTCGCCATGCGGTCGGATTGCGCTCGCCGTACCGGAAGGCGTAGGCCGTGCTGTCGATGGCGCCGTACAGCATCACCCCCAGATAAAACAGCAGTAAAAGCACCGTGACGGAATCGAAGCACGCTTTCTTCTTCGCCGACCAGTTGGCGTAGAGCAGATCCATGCGGACGTTCGCGTTCAGCTGGATCGAATACGGCCCGCCCAAAATGTAATAGGCGACCATGGCGAACTGCGCCATTTCGAGCGTCCAGAGCGACGGGAGGAAGAACGTTTTCGATATCGACGACCACAAGAGAATGCCGGCCATCACGAAGATCCCGTACATGGCGATGCGGCCGATCCGGTAATTCACGGCCTCGACATACTTGACGAACAGCTTGATCGCCTTCGGCATCCGCCCCCCTGAGCGTCTATTACCCGCCGTGCTTTGCTGCACGTGCGAATATACAGGTTAGCCGACCTGTGATAGCGGTCAAGCGGGGAACTCCAATTGCCCCCTCACCTAGCCTCTCCCCCTGAAAGGGGGAGAGGAATCAGGGCGCGATGTGTCTCGGCAGGGTCCCTCTCCTCCATTTATGGAGGAGAGGACAGGTGAGGAGGTCAGACCATCAACGCCATGCCGTCGCGGCCCGGATCGGCACCGCCGTCCATGCCTTTTTCGGTGAGGCGGATCGCATGCACGCCGGCGAAATGGAAGTTGAGCGGGTAGCGGCGGAACGTGTAGCCGTCCGCTTCCAGTTCGGCCTGCACGAAACGCGGGATACGGTTGACGATTTCGATGATGTCGCTGGTCGCCGAGAACCGCGGTGCAGAGACCGCCTGCTGCGCGTCCATGCCGTGGTCGATCACGTTCAGTATCCCTTGAAGGACGCCCATGGCGATGTAGGTGCCGCCCGGTGCGCCGATCAGCAGCATCGGCTTGCCGTCCTTGAACACCATCGACGGCGCCATCGAGGTGAAGCGCGACTTGCCGGGTGCCAAAGAACCGGTCATGCCCGGGCGCGGGTCGAAGACGCCCATGCAGCCGTTATAGACGAAACCGAGCCCCTCGGTCGTGACCCCCGACGGCATGCCGAGCGAATGGGTCATGGTGACACAGTTGCCCTGTGCATCGACGGTGCAAAGGTGGGTGGTTTCCTTCTGGTCCTCGCCCTTCTGGAAGCGCGGCACATGGGTTTTCTCGCCGGACTTGATCTTGTCCGCCATTTTCTTGGCGTAGTCCTTGGACAACAGCATATCGAGCGGGATATCGACGAAGCGCGGGTCGCCGACATGCTTGTCCTTGTCGACGGTGGCGATCTTCATCGCTTCGGCGACGGTGCGGATATATTTCGGTGAATTCAGGCCCATCCCCGCGAGATCGAAATTCTCGAGGATGTTCAGCATCTCCAGCACCATGATGCCGCCGCCCGGCGGTCGGGAAGACGCGATCTGGTAGCCGCGGTAATCGGTCCACAGAAGCTCGGTGTCTTCGGGGCCGGCTTTTTTGAGATCTTCGGCCGTGATCAGGCCGCCGTTGGCTTCCATGTCGGCGACGATCTTGGACGCGATCTCACCCTCATAGAAATCGTCGGCGCCGGCTTTGGCGATGCGGGAATAGGTCTTCGCCATATCGGTGTTGGTGATAACTCCGCCCATTGGTTTCATGGAGCCGTCGGCGTTGAGATAAATCTTCGCCGTGGCGGGGGAACCGCGCAGATATTCGATGTGTTCGACGCGTCCGCCGGGTTCGACCTGTTCCCAGAAGCGGCGCACGTGCGGGCGGATCATCCAGCCGTTGGCGGCGTATTCGATGGCCGGCTGGATCACTTCGGCGAGCGACTTCGTGCCCCATTTTTTCAAAGCGGTGTCGTAGGCGCGCAGGCTTTCCGGCGTGGCGATGGACTGATAGCCGACCTCGTTGACGCGGCCTTCGAGAATAAAGCCGAAGCCGTCCTCGCACTCGTGCAACAGCTTGTCGAGCCACATGTCCTCTTTGACGCCAAGGGGTGCGCGGGCATGGAAATCCAGGCACTGGTGGGTTTCGAAATCGGGAAGGTAAACGTGCATCGAGCCGAAACCCGCGATCCCCGACATGAACGGGTCGACGGTCGTCTGCACCAGCGCCGTCGCGATCGCAGCGTCGACGGCGTTGCCCCCGGATTTCAACACCATTGCGCCGGCCTCTACAGCCTCCGGCTGCGGCGCGCACACCATACCCTTAGCCATCTCAGGCTCTCCTTCTCGGTTTTATCTTCTGGTCGTCGTTATTCGGCGTAACTGGGATCGATGCGGTCGAGCATGCGCTTGAAGGCATCCCACTGCATCGCGGCATTCTTGCCGCTGGAGTAGTTCTTTTCGAACTGTTGTGCGGTTTTCTCGCAAGTCGCGTCATCGACGATGCGCAACTCGCCGCCGCCTGTCTGCGCCATCAGTTGAAGCTGGCACGAGTCGTTCAGGCGTTTATGCAGAATGAAGGCATGCGCGACGCTGTCACCGACGGTCAACAGCCCGTGGTTCCAGAGAATCATCGCATTCAGATCGCCGAGGTCGGCGGCAAGGCGGTCGCGCTCGTCGAGGTCGTCGGCGATGCCTTCGAAGTCGTGATAGGCGAGGCGGTTATAGAAGCAGAGCGACTTTTGATTCAGCATCAGAAGACCGTTCTTCTGTGCGGATACGGCCATGCCCTCCATCGTGTGGGTGTGCATGACGCACACCGCGTCTTCACGGTTCATGTGGATGGCGGAATGGATCGTGAATCCGGCTTTGATATAACCGAAGGGGCTTTCCATGATCTTGTTGCCGTCGCAGTCGATCTTGATAAGCGACGATGCGGTGATCTCTTCGAACTTCAATCCGAGCGGATTGATGAGGAAATGATGGTCCGAACCGGGCACTCGCGCCGAGTTGTGGGTGAAAAGGACGTCATCCCAACCGTAGTGGGCGACAAGACGGTAACAGGCCGCGAGATCGACTCGCATTTGCCATTCTTCTTCCGAAACCCGATCGCGCACCGACGGCAATTCGAGTGCATGGACGTTGCTCATTTCTATTCCTCCAGCTACGACTATCCCCTAAGGTTCCATCATCACGGGCCTTTCCGCAAGACCTGCAAATTCTAATATCTATTCGATCAGGGAGATCAGAAGTGTCGGACAGCAATTCGGGAGCGGGATGGAACGTCTCGCCCAGGGACTATGTGCGTGGCCTGGAGAAAGGGTACGAGGGGGAGCGTCTAAGCTCCGTCTACGTGCCGATGCGTGACGGAATCAGGCTCGCGGTCGACGTCCATCTGCCCGGCACCGAAGACGAGGATAAAGCGTATCCGACGATCTGCATTTTCACGCCTTATTACCGGCGCTTCGCACTCAGTGAAGGGCACCGTGATGGCATCGATCCCTGCCCGACCATCGCCTTTTACCGAGACAATTTCGTCAAGCGCGGCTATGCGCTGGTCTGCGTGGATGTCCGGGGCTCCGGCGCCAGCTTCGGTTGCCGCGACGGTTTCCGATCACCGGCCGAACGTCTCGACCACCACGACACGGTTGACTGGGTCGCCCAGCAGCCCTGGTGCGACGGCAACATCGGGGCGACGGGGATTTCGTATCCCGGCGCCGCGTCCGACTTCCTGGCATCGACCAACCATCCGAATGTGAAAGCCGTCGCGCCGCTGTTCGCGGTTTGGGACACGTGGTCGAACCACCTTTATCCCGGCGGTGTACTTTTGACGTGCGTGACCCGGAATTACGGTCAACTCGCCGATGCGCTCGATTTCGACGACCGCGACCTGATTCCCGATTACGCGTATTTCAAGGACGACGATCTGGCCGGACCGGCGCCGGTCGACGAGGACACTGACGGTTCGCTCGTCAAGGCGGCGCTCAAGGACCATGTCGCCAACTTCAACATGCAGGACTTCGCGCAGCAGTTCCGCTTCCGCGACGATGCACTGACGGACAATCCGGACTATCAGAGCCGTGTGATCTGCCCCTACAACTACGCCAGCCGGGACGCCGACAAGAACACGGCGTATTACACGATCTCGGGCTGGATGGATGGCGGCGGGTATTCCGTCGGCACGATCCAGCGCTACCTGTGGCTGAAAGAAAAGCACCACCGTTTGATGCTGGGGCCTTGGGACCACGGTGCGCGCGGCCACGTCAGCCCGTGGCGCGGTGACAAGCCCGAAGCCCAGCAGCCGTTCGTCGCCGCCGAAGTACTGCGCTTTTTCGATACGCATCTGAAAGGGATCGACGCCGGGATCGAGGACGAGGCGCGCGTGCACTACTTCACCATGGGCGCGGAAGAATGGCAGTCGGCCGACAGCTGGCCGCCGGCGGAACCGGACACCGTACTTTATTTCGGCGCGGACAAGACGCTCAGCCCGGCAGCCCCGGACGCCGACGAAGGGGTCGACGACTATCAAGCGGATTACGACTGCCGGACCGGGTTTCATACCCGCTATGACCGGCTCTACATCGCCAACGTCGACACCTATTACGACGACTGGCACGGTCGTGACGAAAAGATGCTGAACTTCACGTCCGAGGCCTTCGACGTGGACACCGAAATGACCGGCCATCCCGTCATCGATCTGCACTTCACGTGCTCTGAGAAAGACGGGACGTTCTTTGTCTATATTTCCGACATCACCCCCGAAGGTAAGTCGCTCTATGTGACGGAAGGAGTGTTCCGCGCGTTGCACCGGAAGATCGGGGATTTGCCCAAGGATATCCCGCCGACGGGACCGACCCATTCGTTCAATCGCGCCGACGCCGAGCATCTTGTCCCGGGCGAGGCGGCGAGCGCATCGTTTGAGTTGCTGCCGACGTCCTATCTGTTCCGGGCGGGGCATAAGCTCAGGGTTTCGATCGCGGCGTCCGACAGCGATCATTTCACACGGATTCCGGATGGACGCCCGCCCAAGTTCGTCTTTTTCCGCACAGCGGAACAGCCGTCGGCGATCCGGCTGCCGATTGTCCGCCGCTAGGTCATTGAAAATCAAAAACCCCCTTCCGATATGCAATGTTGTGAAGGGGGTTGTATGGCCAACGAGCTGATACCCGATATCGATCCGGCGCTGCAGCCGACGCCCGAGGATTTGAACTTTGACCTCAAAGCAGCGCTCCGGGCGATCTATCTGATCCGTACCCGGGTCCCTGAGGACGGCTTTACGGCTCGATCGCTCGGCAGCGAGCGGGCCGGACACGCCGTACTGATCGACGAACGAGGCATCCTGCTGACCATCGGCTACTTGGTGGTCGAGGCGGAAAGCGTCTGGCTGGTCGATGCCGACGGTGCCGCGGTCGAGGGACATGTGCTTGGTGCGGATACCGAAACAGGCTTCGGGCTCGTGCAGATGCTGGGCCGGCCGTCAATCAAACCGCTTAAAGTTGGGACCGCGACCGACCTCGAGGTCGGTGACCGGGCGATCGTCGCCGGGTATGGCGGCTGCGGCCAGTCGGTGGACGTCGAGGTCGTGGGCCGTCGCGAGTTTGCCGGTTATTGGGAGTACCTTCTGGATAACGCCATCTTCACCTCGCCGCCACACCCGTTCTGGGGCGGCGCGGCGCTGATCGGCAGCGATGGGACGCTCAAGGGCATCGGTTCCCTTTTCGTGCAGGAGGGGGCACACGACGGTGGCGATGACGAGCCTCGCGAAGGCAACATGATCGTGCCGATCGATCTGCTCGACACCATCAAGGACGACCTGCTGCAGCACGGTCAGCGTATGACGCCGCCCCGGCCGTGGCTCGGCATGTTTTCCGCCGAGAATGCGGGCAAGGTGGTGATCGCCGGATTGTGGTCGGATGGCCCCGCCGACAATGCCGGTCTCGAAGCCGGCGATCTGGTACTCGAGGTCGGGGGTAAACCCGTGACCAGCATGGCGGGCATGTACAAGGCGATCTGGGGACTTGGCAGCGCGGGCGTAACGGTGCCGCTGACGATCTTCCGCGACAAGCGCATTATCGAGCTCGAAATCGAAAGCGCCAGCCGGACCGAATTCTATAAGAAACCCGGTCTGCATTGAGCCATGCCGCTGGTGTCGGGTCGTGACCTCGGGATCGCCGGCGCGGATATCACCCTTTTCGAAAATGCTTTTTCCGATCCGGAACACCTATTTCGTGCCGTCGAGGCGGAAGCCGACTGGCACAGCGAGAACATCACGTTGTTCGGTCGCACGCACGCCATGCCGCGTTTGATCTGCTGGATGGGCGATAAGCCCTACCGTTATTCCGGCCTGACCCATCCCGCCGCACCCTTCACGCCCGTGGTACGCGAACTCGCCGAAAAGGTGGCGCAAATCGCGAAGGCCGACTTTAACGGCGTCTTGCTCAATCTCTACCGCGACGGGCGCGACAGTATGGGCTGGCACGCCGACGATGAAGCCTCGCTGGGGTCAAGACCCGTGATCGCGTCGGTCAGTCTGGGGGCGACCCGCCGCATGCGGTTCAAGCCGAAGAAGCATTTTGACGGAGAGCCTTTCGGGATCGACTTGCCTGACGGAAGTCTGCTCGTCATGAGGGGAGAGACACAGGCCAACTGGCTGCATGCGGTGAGCAAAACCGCGAGGCCCGTCGGGCCCAGGATCAATCTGACGTTCAGGAAGATACAGGAATAAGCGTCATCAGGCCGGTTCGGCCTCGGCGGCGAAGTCTTCGGCCATGATCGCTGCGTATTCCTGCAGAAGCGGCACGTGCGCGACCGCGTCCTCGACGCTCATCCGCGCTGCCGGGGCATGGATCGCGAGCCCGGCGATCACCGCATCCGTATCCGAATAGACCGGGACGGCGACCGAAATGATGCCGTCGTGAAATTCCTCGTTGTTGACCGAATAACCGCGCTGCCGGGTTTCGGCGCAATCGGCTTCGATGGCGTCGATGCTGGTAAGCGTACGCGACGTGAAGGCCGACAGTTCGACCCGTTCCAAAAGCCGCTTGCGCGTGCGTGGCGGCAGGTAAGCCAGAAACAGCTTGCCGAGACCGGTGCAGTGAACCGGCACGCGGCTACCCGGGTGCAGTTCGGCGCGGAGCGGGAAATTGCTTTCGACCCGGTCCAGATAGAGCACGCTGTCGCCGTCCAGAACGCCGACGTTGCAGGTTTCCGACACCTTGCCGACCAGGCGTGACAGCACCGCGTTTCGTGGTGCATAGCGGACGCACCAGCCGAACACCTCTTTCGAGATATCGAACATCTTGGGGCCGATGGCGTACCGGTCGCGTAACGGTTCGCGGAACAGGAAACCGTATTCCTCGAGCTGACGGGCGGTGCGATGGACGGTCTGTTTGGGGCGGCCGAGCGCTTCGGATAGCTCCGGCAATGACAATGGGCGCCGCGCGGCGAGGATGGCCTCGATCACCGCGAACGCCTTTATGACGACCGGCTCAGCGTTATCGTTCATTTTATTCCCCCCAAACCCCGCAATTTTCCTATCACTTTGTTCACGAATGGAAAAGGTTTACGGCGAATTTTCAGACGCCCAGCAACCGGGCGGTGATTTCGGGATTCCGATCCAGTTCGCTAAACGTGCCCCGATAGGCGATCCGGCCGGTCTCCATGATCACCACGTCTTCCGCGGCTAACCGGGCGAGACGGCGGTTCTGTTCGGAAATCAGAATAGCGATCCCGGCGCGGCGTAATTCGCCGAGGGCGTCACCGAGGCGGCTCACGACCACCGGGGCGAGCCCTTCCGACGGTTCGTCCAGAAGCAGGAGATCCGGGTTTCCCATCAGTGCGCGACCGACGGCCAGCATTTGCCGCTCGCCGCCCGATAACGTCCCCGCCGGCGCCGTGCTGCGCCGGGCGATTTCGGGGAAGAGGTCGAAAACGCGAGCCACGGTCCAGGGGGCGTCCCCGGACGCACCCGCTTTCTCACCAGTCAGCAGGTTTTCGGTCACGCTCAAGCTCTCGAATATCCGGCGTTCCTCGGGGACGTAGCCGATTCCTGCCCGGGCGATGGCGTCGGATGAAAGTTTAACGATGTCGTTGCCCTTGAAGCCGATCCGTCCCTGCCAGGTGGGCGTCAAGCCCATCAGGGTCTTGAGGGTCGTGCTCTTTCCTGCGCCGTTGCGGCCGAGGATGGCGAGGCTTTCCGATGCGCCGAGGGTGAACGTGACATCCTCGATGGCGAGCGCCTTGCCATAACCGCTGCGGACGTTCTGGACGTCAAGCATCGCCGTCCTCCGGTGCACCCAGATATACGCGTTGTACCCGCGCATCGTTGCGAACCGCGTCGGGGGTATCGTCCGCGATCAAACGACCCTGGTCCATGGCGAGGATTCGGCTCGCGTAACCGAACACCGCGTCCATATCGTGCTCGGTGAACAGAACGGTGATCCCGCGCGCGCGGACCAGATCGGAAATACGTTGCATGATCCGGTGGCGTTCCTCGGCGGCCATCCCGGCCGTCGGTTCGTCAAGCAACAGCAGCGCCGGTTCGCTGGCCAGCGCCATCGCCAGTTCCACCCGTTTAACGTCACCATAAGCAAGCGTGGTCACCGGCGCCGCCGTCATCGCCGACATGCCGACGTCCTCCAGCAGTTTCTCGGCTGTGTCGGTGTTCATGCCGGCAGCCATCAGGGCTGCTTCGACATTCTCAATAGCAGTCATGGAGCGGAAAGTGGCGGCGATCTGGAAGGTGCGACCGATGCCGGCACGGGCGCGCTGATGCGGTTGCCAGCGGGTGATATCGTGGCCGCCGAAAAGCACCGTGCCGGCGTTCACGCTTAGGGCGCCGCTCAACAGGTTGAAGCACGTGGTCTTGCCGGCACCGTTCGGGCCGATCAGGGCGGCGACATCGCCGTTATTAAGAATGAAGGCGACATCGTCGACGGCCTTCAGGCCGCCGAAGTTTCTGGATATCCCTTTGACGTCGAGGACGGTGCTCATGCAGACCCCTCCCGCCGGCGTTTAAGCCAGCCAGAGAGCGATCCGGCAATGCCGCCCGGCGCGAACACCGCGATCCCGACCACGGCGGCTCCCAGTAACGCGCGCCAATAGGGTAGACGGCTCAAGGAGTCTTCAAGCAATGCGAAGACACTGGCCCCCAGGATCGGCCCGGCCGGCGCATGCAACCCGCCCAACAGCACCATGACGAGGGCGTCGACGGAATTCGGGATCGCGAGCGTGTCCGGGAACACGCTTCCCTTCGAGAACGCGAAAATGCCGCCCGCCAGCCCGGCGGCACTTCCGGCGATGACGATTGCCGCCCAGTTTCTGAGCTTGATGTCGATGCCAAGCGCCTGGGCGCGCGCCGGTGCGTCCCGCCCAGCCCTGAGCAGTATGCCGAAGCGTCCGCTGGCTAGCATCATCAACGAAACAATCCCGACCGTGGTAAGGGCGAGTGTGAGGTAGTAGTAGGCGGTCGTGCCGCTCGCCCAGGCGGCGGGCCAGATGCCGAGAATGCCGTCGTCGCCGCCGGTGACGTCCTGCCATTGGACACTTGCCGACCATAGTATCTGCGCGGCCGCCAGTGTCAGCATCGCCAGATAGACGCCGCTGAGCCTGACCGCGAACCAGCCGATAATGGCCGCCCCGATGGCGGCTGCGACGGGAGCCAGGATAAGGGCGGCTTCCATGCCGATACCGGCGCGCTCCACCAGCAGCGCCGCCGCGTAGGCGCCGATCCCGAAGAACGCCGCATGACCGAACGAGACGAGCCCGCCCGTCCCCATCATGAAATGCAGGCCGGCGGCAAACAGGGCGAAGATCATGATGTCGGCCGTCAGAACGATCACGAAATCTCCGGCGATGAAAGGCAACACGAAAAGCGCCGCGATGAGGACGGCCGCGGCGAGCCGGCCGGCTTGCCCGAGGGTTTGCGGCGGTTGGATTTCGACCGCGTGCGGCGCGGTTGTCGCCGGCTTTCCCAACAAACCGTAGGGCCGGATGATCAGAACCACCGCCATGGCCGCGAACGCCGCGACCAGGGTGATCTCCGGCAGGATCAGGATGCCGAACGCGTTCAATTCGGCGATCAAAAGAGCCGCCAAGAATGCGCCGGTGACGCTACCCATGCCGCCGATGACGACAACCACGAACGCCTCGGCGATGATGTTGAGGTCCATCAGGAGGCTCACCGGCTGCCGTGGCATTTCGAGCGCGCCACCGAGCCCGGCAAGCGCCGCGCCGATGAAGAAAGTCGCCTGGAACAATCGCGCCGGACGCACGCCCAACGCCTGCAGCATTTCCCGATCCTCGGTGGCGGCGCGCACCAGTATGCCGAAACGCGTCCGGGTGAACATCCACCAGATTGCGCCCAGCACCGAGAAACCGACGGCGATCAGGAACAGATCGTATTCGGGGACCGGTTGGTCGAATATGCGGACGACACCGGTCAGCCCGGGCGCGCGTGGCCCCAGAAGATCGGTTGGCCCCCAGATCCAGAGTGCCGCGTCCTGCACGATCAGCACCAGGCCGAACGTCGCGACTAGTTGGAACAGCTCGGGCGCGCCATATAGCCGGCTTAGAATTGTCCGCTCCATCACCCAGCCGACCGCACCGACGGATAGCGCGGCCAACGGCACAGCAAGCCAGAAGCCGAATTGTTGCGAAATCGAATAGGCGATGAATGCGCCCAGCATGAACAGCGAGCCGTGCGCGAAATTCACGATTCGGGTCACGCCGAAGATGATCGACAGCCCGGCGGCGACGAGAAACAACGAAGACGCGCTCGCAAGACCGGTCAGGAACTGGGCGAAATAAAATCCCATGGCGGGGCTATCCTATGGGAGCCGATGCACGCGAGGCCAGAACTTAACCGCTCAAGCTATGACGGCATCGGCTTCCAATTCGACAAGCCAGTCGGGGTCGACGAAGCCGGATACCTGGACGAACGTGCAGGCCGGACGAATGCCGGCGAATATCTCTCCATGTGCACGGGCCGCTTCTTTCCAGCTATCGATTTCGGTCAGCATGACACGGGTGCGGATGACATCGTCAAACGAGGCACCGGCACTCGTCAGTGCGGTTTCGATGATTTCCAGGCATCGCTGAGTCTGGCGGTAAACATCGCCTACACCGTCCGTGCCGCCAGCTACTGCAATCGGCGCGGTGCCTGAAATAGCAATTGTGTTGCCGATACGAACTGCCCGACTGAAGCCGATCTCCGGTTCCAGGTAAGAGCCGGAGGTAATCAGTTTTCGTGTCATGTCTTGTCCTAGTTCGCCGGTCGCATCGCCCGTGCTTCTTGCGCGCTCGGCAGCACTTCCGCGCCGTCGATGTAGCGCCAGTCTACCATCTGCCCGCCGCCGTCGACGACATCGGTGCGACCGACCCAGGAGCCCATGGTGGCCTGGTGGTCGGCGGCGCGGTAGACGATCTCGCCTTGCGGGGTCGCGACCTTGAGGCCTTTCATGGCGGCGATCATCTTGTCGGTGTCGGTGCTCTTGGCTTTCTCCAGGACCGCCGCGATCGACAACATGGTGTTGTAGCCGACGAGCGAACCCATCTTGAGCGTTTCGCCCCAGCGCTTCTCGTACGCGGTGCGGAAAGCGTTATGTTCCGGCGTGTCGATCGCGTACCAGGGATAACCGGTGACGATCCAGCCCTTGGGCGCTTCGCCCTTGAGCGGCTCGAGATACTCCGGCTCGCCGGTCAGCAGGCTGACGACGGTGCGGTTCTCATAAAGGCCGCGGACGGTTCCCTCGCGGACCATCGCGCCCAGGTCCGGACCGAAGGTGACGTTGTAGATCCCGTCCGGTTTCGCGGCCTCAAGGGCACGGACCGTGACGCCCGCATCGATCTTAAAGAGCGCCGGCCATTGTTCGTCGACGAACTCGACGGAGGGTTTGAGCTTCTTCAGCACCTGTTTGAACGCGGCGACGGCGTCTTTCCCATAAGCATAGTTCGGCGCGACGGTCGCCCATTTGACGGCGTCCGTTTTCGAGGCTTCTGCGGCCAGCATCGCGGCTTGCATGTACGTCGATGGGCGCAGACGGAAGGTATAGTCGTTCCCCTTGGACCAGATCAGCGCATCGGTAAGCGGCTCGGCGGCGACGAACAGCACCTTGTTCTGCTTCGCGTAGTCGGAAACCGCGAGGCCGATGTGCGAGAAGAACGTCCCCGTGAGCAACGCGACCTTTTCGCGTTTGACCAATTCTTCCGCGATCTTCACGGCATTGCCCGGCTTGCCGGCATCGTCGCGGCTGATCACCTCGAGCTTTTGGCCATGAACGCCGCCCTTGGCGTTGATTTCCTCAAGCGCCATTTGCCAACCCTTTTTGTAAGGCTCGGTGAAGGCGGGCAGGCGGGTATAGCTGTTGATCTCGCCGATGCGGATCGGCTCTGCATTGGCCTGCGTGACGGATACGGCGAATACCGCCGCAATAGCGGCAAGGCGCGGAAACTTCATCGGATGTCTCTCTTTGTGTTCTGTGAAGAAACGGCGGCTCGATAATCCCTGAACCGCCTCTTGGGCACATATGTAGCGGCAATTTTACGCAGTGAAAAGGCGCATGCCATCTATTTTGCGAATTTCAGTTGTGAATTTGGCGTCTTGCGCTCCCGCGCACGATCAACACAATACTGAAAACTTCGGGAGAACAATGCATGCCATCAATGAAAGCGGCGGTCGTCGGTCTCGGCGCCATGGGAATGGGGATCGCGACCTCGGCGTTGAAAGCCGGTCTCGACGTCACCGGATGTGATGTTTCGGACGACGCATTGAAGGTGTTTTCAAACGCCGGCGGTGCGACCGCGAAAACGCCGGCCGAGGCGGCAAAGGATGCGGACTGTCTGGCCATCGTGGTCGTCAATATGGACCAGACGGAGGCGGTGCTGTTCGGTGACGGGGGCGCTGCGGAAACCCTGAACGAAGGGGCCGTCGTCATGGGCTGCGCGACGGTGCCCCCAGCCTACGCGCGCAGCGTCGCCGAACGTTTGAATGCGATGGGGTTGCTTTATCTCGATTCGCCGATTTCAGGCGGTGCGGCGAAGGCCGCCGCCGGCCGGATCACGGTCATGGGATCGGGTACGGCCGATGCGTTCGCCAAGGCGCGGCCGTTCCTGGATGCGGTCGCGGAAAAAGTTTTCGAACTGGGCGACGAGGCGGGACCCGGGTCGACCATGAAGATGGTCAACCAGTTGCTGGCGGGTGTGCATATCGCGACCGCAATGGAGGCGTTGGCCCTGGGTATTCGCTCGGGACTGGACGCGGAGAAGATTTACGAGGTGATCACCGCGTCGGCCGGTAACTCGTGGATGTTCGAAAACCGCGTGCCGCATGTTCTGGAAAACGATTACAGCCCGAAAAGTGCTGTCGAGATTTTCGTCAAGGATCTCGGTATCGTGCTCGAAACCGGCAAGCGGGAAGGTTTTCCATTACCCGTGTCGGCCGCCGCACACCAGCAGTTTCTGGCCGCCAAGGCGATGGGCCTCGGGCGCGAGGACGACGCCGCCGTGATCAAGGTGTTCGCGGAGTTGGCAGGGATCGAACTTCCGCGCGGAAAAGGGTAAGATTTCGCCATGCCGATGTTCGCCGCCAATCTCACGCTCATGTTCAACGAGGTGCCGTTTCTCGACCGCTTCGCCGCCGCGCGCGAAGCGGGGTTCGAGGCGGTCGAATTCCTGTTTCCCTATGCGCATCCGGCGCCCGAGGTGGCGGCGAGGCTGGCGGATAACGGTCTGACGCAGGCGCTGTTCAATGCGCCACCGGGTGATTGGGACGCGGGGGAGCGCGGGATCGCGGCGCTCCCGGACCGTGTGTCGGAATTCCGCGAAAGCATCGACAAGGCGCTGGAGTACGCGCGTGCCCTGGATTGCCGGACGCTGCACGTCATGGCGGGCCTGGTGCCCGATCCGGCGATGCGTGACGACATGTTGGCGTGTTATGTCGACAATATCCGCTTCGCCGCCGACCGATGCGAGGGCGAAGGGGTGACAGTGTCGCTTGAACCGCTGAACAGCCGGGACGTGCCGGGCTACCTGATGCCGACGAGCGCGGCCATTACCGATGCATTGGAAAGGATCGACCGTCCCAACGCCGGACTGCAGTTCGATTTCTATCACGTGCAGATCATGGAAGGGGACCTCGCCAAACGGTTCGAGGCGATGCTGGACGATATCGTGCATGTGCAGATATCGGGCGTGCCCGAACGCCATGAACCGAACATCGGCGAGATCAATTATCCGTATCTCTTTAACCTGATGGACCGGCTTGGCTATACCGGTTACGTGGGCTGCGAATACAATCCGCTCGGCGACACCCGGGACGGCCTGAGCTGGCTTTTCGACTGATTTTCCAGGCTCGACGGTAGGATTTGTCCCGCCGCAAAACGGCCAAAACCGCTGGCTTTCGGCCCGTATACCTGTATAACCCCAGCCATATTTTGCATTGCGACATTGCCATGTCCGGGTATGGCCCCTATCTGGCATCCGGAGGCATAAAGGATTTGACGAGGACAATATGACGGAACGTGTACAGTCCAGCGGCTTGCAGATCGACAAGACGCTCTTCGACTTCGTAAACGACGACGTACTACCGGGGATCGGTATCCCATCCGAAGATTTCTGGGCGGCCTTCGCCGGAATCGTTGCAGACCTGACCCCGAAGAACCGGGCGCTTCTGGAAACGCGTGCCGCGTTGCAGGCCAAGATCGACGCGTGGCATCAGGAGAACAAGGGCAAGCCGTCCGACCTTTCGGCCTACAAGACGTTCCTCGGTGAGATCGGTTATCTGGTGCCCGAGGGCGAGGATTTTTCCGTCACGGTGTCGAACGTGGATCCTGAAATCTCAACCATCGCCGGGCCGCAGCTCGTCGTCCCGCTCACCAATGCGCGATATTCCCTGAATGCCGCCAATGCGCGTTGGGGCAGCCTCTACGACGCGCTTTACGGCACCGACGCGATTTCTTTTGACGACGGTTGCGAGATTACCAAGGACTTCAATCCCAAGCGCGGTGCAAAGGTTATCGCCTGGGCGCGTGACTTTCTCGACAAGAGCGCCCCGCTGGCGTCCGGCTCGCATGCCGACAGCGCGGGGTACCGGATCGCTGACGGCTCGCTCGTTGTCACGATGGCCGACGGTTCGGAAACCGGCCTCGAAGTGCCGGAAGACCTCGCCGGTTACAATGGCGACGCGAGCAATCCGGACTCGGTTTTGTTCGTCAATAACGGTCTGCATTTCGAAATCGTCATCGACCGCGATCATCCGATCGGCAAGGACGATCCCGCCGGGATCGCCGATCTGATCATGGAATCCGCGATTACCACGATCATGGACTGTGAGGATTCCGTCGCCGCAGTGGACGGCGAAGAAAAGACGCTCGTCTACAGCAACTGGCTGGGCTTGATGAAGGGCGACTTGACGGCATCCTTCGAGAAAGGCGGTAAGACGGTAGACCGCGCGCTCAACCCGGACCGCACCTACGTCACGCCGGGCGGCGGGAATGTGACGCTCTCGGCCAGGTCGTTGCTGCTGGTCCGCAACGTCGGTCACCTGATGACGACGCCGGCGGTGCTCGATGCCGACGGCAACGAAGTCTTCGAAGGCCTGCTCGACGCGATGGTCACCTCGGCCATCGCCAAGCATGATCTCGATAAGCTCGGCCGCTACCGGAACTCCTACGCCGGGTCGATGTATATCGTGAAGCCGAAGATGCATGGGCCTGAAGAAGTGGCGTTCGCCGCCGAAACCTGCGCCAGGGTCGAAGACGCACTCGGCATCGAACGTAACGCCCTCAAGCTCGGCATCATGGACGAGGAACGCCGCACCACGGTCAACCTCAAGGAATGCATTCGCGCCGCCAAGGACCGGATCGTGTTCATCAACACAGGCTTCCTGGACCGCACGGGTGACGAGATCCACACGTCCATGGAAGCGGGTGCGATGATCCGTAAGGGCGACATGAAACAATCCGCCTGGATCACGGCCTATGAAGACTGGAACGTGGACGTCGGTTTGATGTGCGGCCTTAAGGGGAAAGCGCAAATCGGCAAGGGCATGTGGGCCATGCCGGATCTGATGGCGTCGATGCTGGAAGAGAAGATCGGGCATCCGAAAGCGGGCGCCAACACGGCCTGGGTGCCGTCGCCGACGGCAGCGACACTGCACGCGACCCACTACCATCAAGTGATGGTGTCGGAAGTGCAGGAGCAATTGAAATCGCGCGAACGCGCCAAGCTCGACGACATTCTTTCTTATCCGGTCGCTGACCGGCCCAACTGGTCGGATGAAGATATTCAGGCGGAACTCGACAATAACGCACAGGGCATTCTGGGGTACGTCGTCCGCTGGATCGATCAGGGTGTCGGGTGCTCCAAGGTGCCGGACATCAACAACGTCGGCCTGATGGAAGACCGCGCGACACTGCGTATCTCGTCGCAGCACATCGCCAACTGGCTGCATCATGGGATCTGCACCGAGGATCAGGTGTTGGAAACCATGAAGCGCATGGCCAAAGTCGTCGATGGGCAGAACGCGGGTGATCCGAACTACAAGCCGATGGCGCCAGCGTACGATGGCATCGCCTTCAAGGCGGCATGTGACCTGGTGTTCAGGGGACGCGCGCAGCCGAGCGGGTACACCGAACCGATCCTGCACGGCCGCCGCCTTGAGTTGAAAGCCGGCTGAGCAGTCATCGCAACACGGGTTGAAAGGAAAGGCACGGTTGAACCCGTGCCTTTCCGCTTTATATAACCCGTTATGACTAAAGGTTTTCTCAGGCGCCTCCCGGTCCGTCTTATTCTCATTGTGGCGCTGCTGGGCACGGCGGCGTGTTCGTCGTCCCGCAAGACTCAACCCGAACATTCGGCGACCGAGCAATTGCTGGCCACCAATGCCGTCGACAAGGCGGTTCGGCAGTTGCGTCTGCCGCTGCCGGGCGGTGCCAGGGTTTATCTGCGGACCGACGGGATCGAGGGGCAGTATGCATCCTACGCCAAAGCGGCGATCCGTGAAGAAGTGCTTGAGCAGGGCGCCTATCTGACGCCTGAGCGCGCAGACGCGGACACTGTCATCGACGTACGGTCCGGCGCGCTGTCGATCGATGAATATGAAACCCTGGCCGGGATGCGGTCTTTCGAGGTGCCGATCCCGCTCGCCGGCAATATCGAGACGCCAGAGATCGCTCTCTATAAACGGGCCGAGCGGCGCGGCATCGCGAAAATGGCGGCGACGGCTTACAGCGCCGATGAGGGGAAACACATCGCCTCGACCGGTCAGAAGTACGGCTTTTCGCATAAAAAAGAGTGGACGATGTTGATCTTCTTTTCATGGCGGAAAGACGACCTGATCCCCAGCGATCAGGAACCATCGAAAAACTCCATAGAACTTCCTGACTGAGACCGGGAAGCTTCGACGTGAACAAGCCGGGCTTGCGCCCGGCTTGTCCGTCAGTGGCAGCGGCCCATGCCTGCCGCCGGCCACCTGGACGACCGGGCCACGGCGTCGGCCCGGCCTCCGTTTCCGCGACCTCGTCACATCAATGCATAGCGCGCTTTCATTTATAATTAAAATCGATTAAATTTATAGAATTGATAGAGTTTAATTATCCGGAGGTGTGACCATGAACCTGCGCGATCTCGAATACGTCGTCGCCGTTGCCGAGGAAGGGCATTTCGGCCGTGCGTCCGAACGCTGCCATGTTTCCCAACCGGCGCTTAGCGGTCAGATCAAGAAGCTGGAGGATCGCCTCGGCGTCCAACTGTTCGAGCGCACCAACCGTCGTGTCGCGGTGACGCCGATCGGCGCCGAGGTGGTGGAGAAGGCGAAGCGCGCGTTGATGATCGCGGAAGAGATCGAGGATGCGGCGGCAGCCTATTCCGATCCTCTCGCGGGGCCGTTACGGTTCGGCACCATCCCGACCATCGGCCCGTTTTTATTGCCGGCCATCCTGCGGCCGACGAAAGAGGCGCTGCCGAAGATGCAGTTGACGCTGCGCGAGGACGTTACCCAGGAACTGGAACGAAAACTGACGGTCGGCGAGATCGATGTGGCAGTTACCGCCACCGATCCGAAGGAATCGGGGATCGAGGAAATCCCGCTTTATGACGAGCCATTCCGGGTCGCACTGCCAGATGGCCACCCGCTGGATACCGGCCAGGATCTGGATGTGACGACGCTGAACAATGCGGAGCTTCTATTGCTTAAGGACGGTCATTGTCTTTCGGACCAAGTAGCAAGGCTCTGCGGGCTGGCACGAAAGGCGAATGTGAAGGGGTTGGATACCCAGGCTTCGAGTCTGGAAACCATCGTCGGGCTGGTGGCCGCTGGCGCGGGTATCACGTTTCTTCCTGCATCCATGGTCGGTGATGCGAACCGGGTACGCCCTGGTATTACGATCCGGCGCGCAATCAACAAGGCCGCGAGCCGGCGGGTCCGGATGATTTTCCGCGAGACTTTTCCGAAACGTGCCCTGCTGGCCGCGATGTCGGCGGTGATCCTGGAAAACCTGCCGGAAGGAGTGACGCCGGCCTAATTTTTAAGAGAGGGCGTGACCGACAGGCCCACCCCTTCGATACCGGCGATTGCCGCCAGTTCGTCGTTCCCAGAATTGTCGCCGCTGATGCCGACGGCCCCGACGATGGTTTCGCCGTCACGGATCAACACGCCACCCGGCACCGGCACCATCCGGCCGCCGGAGGCGGCGGCGACGGCGCTCAGGAACGTTGCGTTCTTCTCTTTCAATTCCCGGCCGTCGAGCCCGAAACCGAGTGCGCCGTAGGCTTTGCCGATGGCGATCTCGGGCCGGAGAATGCCGCTGCCGTCGGCGCGCTTGAAAGCGACCAGATGGCCGCCCGCGTCGAGGACTGCGACGGTCAGCGGGTCGAAACCGTTTTGATCGCCATAGGTATGCGCACCGTCGACAATTCGGCTGGCTTGTTCGAGTGTCAGCGTCATCGTGCCCCCCTTAGTCGCGCAGCGCGTCGGCAAGATAGGCGGCGGCCGCGGCGACACCACCCTTTGAGTTTGCATCCGTCAACCCGAGTGAATCCAGTGCAACTTCGAGCGCACCGAGCGTCCCCATCATCATCGGCGCATTGACGTGGTCCATGTGGGCGATACGAAAGGCCTTGCCCGACAGGTCGCCGATGCCGAGGCCGAGTGTGACGCCGAGCCGGTCGAAGCAGAACGCGCGGATCGGCTCCGGTCTCAATCCTTCACGCAACATAAGCGTGGTGACGGAGACCGAACGTTCGTCTGGCTCGGTTATGTTGTAGTCGAACGAGCCGCCGTTCCGCCACACGTCGACGGCGGCATGAGTAGCACCGGCGAGCAAACGGTGGCGTTCGAAGATATTCTGCAGGCCCTCTTCGAAGATCATATCCATCGCTTTGCGAAGTCCGAACAGCAGGTGCACGGGCGGCGTCCCGGCGTATTTACGGTAATGCTCTTCCTGGTCGCGGCTCGACCAGTTCCAGTAGGACGTGACCAGATCTGCGGTCTTGTGGCGTTCCTTGGCTTTCGCATTGGCGGCGACGAAGCTCAGGCCCGGCGGTGTCATCAGACCCTTCTGCGAGCCGCCGACGGCAACGTCGACGCCCCACCTGTCCATCTCGAACGGCATGCAGGCGAGGGACGCGATGGTGTCGACCATCAAGAGCGCATCGTGACCTGCCGCGTCGATGGCGGCACGGATGGACTCGATGTCGTTGACGCAACCGCTCGCGGTGTCGACCTGAACCACGAGCACGGCCTTGATCTTGCCTTTGGTGTCGGCGCGAAGTGATTCCTCGACCTTGCCGGGGTCGACGGCGCGCCGCCAGTCGCCGGGCACGCGTTCGACCTCGATTCCCATGGATTTCGCAAAGTCGCCCCAGCCGACCGCGAAACGGCCGCTTTCGAGGATCAGAATCGTGTCGCCGCGGCTCAATACATTGGCGATCGACGCCTCCCACGCGCCATGACCGTTGGCGATGTAGATATAGGTGTCGCCTGTTGTCGCGAAGATGGTTTTAAGGTCCTTGAGACAACGGGTGGTGATACTCAAAAGCTCGCCACCCCCTTCGCCGCCGTAGATGTCGATGGCCGGGCGGTGCATGGCACCAAGGACCTCGTCCGGCACCGTGGTCGGACCGGGAATGCTGAGAAACTGTCTGCCGTGTTTGAGTGTCATGGAATCTGCCGTGCGCGGAATTGAGGCCGGAAACGAGCCTGATCCTTCCCGACAGCCGTTCGCTTGTCCAGAACGGAAATTGTTATCGAAGCAATCGGTGAGACGCAGTGATTGCGTCCCCGGGTTCGAGCGTTAAATTAGAACGCCTGATCGGGGAGGATCATCATGGAATTCGACTTTGTTATCGTCGGCGGCGGTTCCGCCGGGTGTGTACTCGCCAACCGGCTCAGTGCCGATCCGGGTTACAGCGTCTGCCTGATCGAGGCCGGCGGTGAGGACCGGAATCCATGGATTCATATCCCGGCGGGGTACGTGAAGACCATGGTCGATCCGACGATCAACTGGCTGTTCGACACCAAACCCGACGAGAGAACCGGCAACCGCGCCATCCCCGTGCCGAGGGGCAAGGTGCTTGGCGGCTCGAGTGCGATCAACGGTATGCTTTACGTCCGGGGCCAGGCCGCCGATTACGACACCTGGGCGCAGATGGGCTGCCGCGGCTGGTCTTTTTCCGATGTGCTGCCGTATTTCAAGCGCTCGGAAAACCGTGAACAGGGCGCGGATGAATTTCACGGAGCCGGTGGGCCGCTGAACGTCACCGAAACGACGGTGCGCTACGATACCCTCGACAAGGTGATCCAGTCGGCGGGTGAACTGGGTTACCCGATGAACGTCGATTACAACGGCGCCGATCAGGAAGGCTTCGCTTATTTTCAGGTGACGCAGCGTCACGGCCGCCGTTTCAGCGCCAAGAACGCTTACCTAGACCCGGTGCGGCGGCGCGAGAACCTGCATGTGGAAACCCACGCCTTCGCGCAGAAAGTCGTGGTCGAAAACGGCCGCGCCACGGGCGTCGTCATTCGCCAGGGCGGGAAAGAACGGACGATCCGTGCGAAACGGGAAGTGATTCTGTCGGCGGGCGCCGTGCAATCGCCGCAGTTGTTGGAGCTTTCCGGCATCGGTCAGGGGGACCGGCTTAAAGACCTCGGCGTCGATGTCGTGCACGATCTCAAGGGGGTCGGTGAAAACCTGCAGGATCACTATATTTCGCGCCTGTCCTGGCGGCTTCGGGGGCTCGATAGTCTCAACCAGTCGACGCGCGGACTGAAACTGATGATGGAGGTTCTTCGTTTCTTCACCCAACGCAAAGGGGCGCTGACCATGCCGGCCGGGATCATTGCCGGCTTCGTCAAAAGCCGTCCCGAACTCAAGGACCCCGACATCCAGTACCACATCGCGCATGCGACGTTCGCCAACCCGCACAAGCGCGTCTTTGATAAGTTTCCAGGGATCACCATCGGGCCGTGCCAACTTCGCCCGGAAAGTCGCGGTTATATCCACGCGACCTCGCCGGATATGGAGGTGAAGCCGGATATCCAACCCAATTTCCTGGCGACGCGGACAGATTGCGAGGTGCACGTGGCAGGACTCAAGATCGGCCGCCAGCTCATGGCGACGAGCGTGCTCGGTCCGTACGCGGAGGCGGAACTCTCTCCCGGGATCGACGTTAACGACGACGAGGCGCTGCTGGCTCATGCCAAGGCGACGGGGGCGACGCTTTATCACCCGGTCGGCACCTGCAAGATGGGCATGGACGAGATGGCGGTCGTCGATCCGGCACTGAAAGTCAAAGGGATCGAGGGACTTCGCGTTGCCGATGCCTCCGTCATGCCGAACCTGATCAGCGGCAACACCAACGCGCCGACCATGATGATCGCGGAAAAGGCCTCCGATATGATTCTCGGGGATGCGCGCTGATTATTTGCTCAGGTCTTCCGGCGTGTCGATATCGAGAAGCGTGCCCGGATCGTCGACCGGGACCGCAATGACCCGTTCCGGGTGCGCATTCAGGATTGCGCGCGCCCCGGTATCGCCGGAAAGCGCGCAGAGGCGGGTGAAATAACGGGCGGAAAACAGCACCGGATGGCCCCGTTTGCCGTTATGCACCGGCACCACGATATCGTGCCCACCCTTGTGATCGAGTGCGCCGAGCATGGCCGTCAGGGTGTCGGGCCTGAGTTTCGGCATGTCGCCCAGCACGACGAACAAAGACGTCATTTCGGTGTTGATGGCGTTCGCGCCGGCCGCAAGCGACGTGCCCATCCCCGACCAAGGGGTCGCGTTCCGGACACATCGGACAGCTAGGCCGTTGAGCGCGCGCTCCACCTGATCGGCATCGTGACCTGTCACCACCACCACGTCGCCCAGGTTCGCGTTGAGAATGCGTTCAACGGTCACGCGGATCATCGGTTCGCCGTTGACGGGGTGGAGCAGTTTGTTGTCCGTTCCGAAACGTTCCGAGCGCCCGGCGGCAAGAATAATCGCGGCCGCCTTTGTGGTGTCCGGCTTGGCCTTCATACCGGGAATTTCTCGCGGTAGGTCATCAGCACCTCGGCCACCAGTGAGATCGCGATCTCGGGTGGGTTGCGCGATCCCATGGAAATGCCGAGCGGTCCCTTGATGCGTTTTACGTCGGCTTCGCCGATGCCGTCTTCGATGAACCGGCTGACGCGTTCGGCATGGGTATTCCGGCTGCCGAGCGCGCCGATGTAAAACGCATCCGATTCCATCGCAGCCTTGAGTACTGGGCCCTCGAGTTCGTGTTCATGAAACAGCGTCGCCACCGCGGTCCAGCGGTCGAGCATGTCGGCGGGCAGGGACTTCGACGTCGTTGCGCCAACGGCTTGGCATTGTCTGGCGATCTCGTCTTCAGTGGTGACTGCGTGGACAGCGATGTCGGACGCCGCAGCGATTTCCGCCGTGGCGGCGAGCACCGGTCCCTTCCCGGCAACGACGAGTTTCAAGGGCGGACGGTAAAGCCGGTCGAAGGTGTCGCCGTCGTGCGTCAACTGCAGGCGATCCGGATCGCCTGCGTCGTCGAGGCGGCTCTTACCCGTCGCCATGTCCGTTACCAGCCGAACCGGTTTGCGTTCTTCCATTGCTTTGACCAGGTCGTCGACAATGGCGTCTGAGAAACCGACATCGATATAGACGTCGATGGCACTGCCGCAGGGAAGGGCAATGTCGAAGTAAGGTGAATTGACGCCGTAACGGATCGAGCGGTTCTTCCCCTCATCGATCGCCGCTTTGGTCTCCTCGACGAGCGCCCCCTCGACGCAGCCACCAGAGAGGAATCCGGTGAAGTCGCCGGCGTCAGATACCGCCATTTGACTGCCGGCGGGCCGGGGTCCCGTTGGTTCGACGTTGTAAAGCGTCAGCAGGGCCGCGCGTTTCCCCTCGGACCTCCATTTGCGGAGGTCCGGGAGGACGTATTCTGAAAATCTGCCGTTCATGGTGCCCTATATAGGCTTAACCGGCGGCTTTTGCATCCCTGATGGCTTGCCACACCTTTTCAGGCGTCAGCGGCATGTCGATGTGATGGACGCCGTATTCTTTCAGCGCATCACAGACCGCGTTGACGATCGCCGGCGGCGCCCCGACGCAACCTGCCTCACCGGCGCCCTTGACGCCGAGAAGGTTCTTTTCGGTCGGCGCATCCTCGTAATAGTCGATGACCATTCGTGGCATGTCGTCGGCGCGCGGCAGCGCATAGTCCATTAGCGAGCCGGTCACCAGCTGACCGCTTTCGTCGTAATGGATGTTTTCCATCAGTGCCTGACCAAGGCCCTGGGCAATGCCGCCCATGACCTGGCCGTCGGCCAACATCTTGTTGACGATGGTGCCGAAGTCGTCGACCACCCAGTAACCATCGACCTTGACCGTACCAGTTTCGGGATCGACTTCGACCTCGCAGGCGTGACCGCCGTTGGGGATCGAGATGATGCCGCGCTCGAACACGCTCGAGATATTCATGCAGCCGGGTTCCAGATCGTCCGGCAGGCTATCCGGGTCGTTCTGGGAATCGATGGCGTCGCGGATCGTCATCGTGTGGTTCGTGCCCGGCACGTGGAAACGGCCTTCCTCGAACTCGATTTCGCCGGCGTCGACGTCGAAGCGGTGCGCGGCGATCTTCTTGCCGACCTCGATGATCTGGCGCGACGTCTGGGTGACGGCACTGCCGCCGACCTCAAGCCCGCGCGAGCCGCCGTGGCCGCCACCGATGTCGGTGGCGTCGGTATCGGACTGGCGGAACACCACATCTTCCATGGCGATACCGAGATGACCGGACAGAAGCTGCGCGAACACGGTTTCATGGCCCATGCCGGTCGACGCGGTCCCGACGGAAAGTTCCACCTTGCCGTCGTCACGGAACGTGACCTTCGCTTCTTCCTTCGGGCCGCCGCCGGTGCATTCGAGATACATGCACACCCCGAAGCCGCGCTTCAGGCCTTTGGCTTCGCTCGCTTCCTTGCGTTTTTCAAAACCTGTACGGTCCGAAATCTCGATCGTCTTTTCGAACACTTCCGGGAAGTTGCCGCAGTCGATATCGAGGCCCATCGGCGACTTCATCGGGAGGTCACTCGGCGGGATCAGATTTTTGCGGCGCAACTCGATCGGATCCATGCCCAGCTTGGCCGCCGCGTAATCGATGATGCGGTCCATCTGGTAAGAGCCTTCCGGACGCCCGGCCCCGCGGTACGGGTCGAGCGGGCAGGTGTTCGTGAAGGGTGCAATGGCGGTGTAGTAAATGCCATCGAACCTGAACGGGCCGCCCTGGGTCCGGCTGGAACCGCCGGTCGGTGTGAACGGGCCGACGGTACCGCAAAACGCGCCCAGATTGCCGACGGTTTCGGTGCGCAGGCCCCTGAACGTACCGTCGTTGTCGAGCGCGAGTTGCACGGTCGAGACCTGGTCGCGGCCGTGGGTGTCGGACAGAAAGCTCTCGGAGCGGTCGTTGATCCATTTGACCGGGCGTTTGATTTCACGCGCCGCATGCAGGATCAGGATCGGTTCCGGATAAACGCCGTTCTTGCCGCCGAAGCCGCCACCGACGTCGGGGGCGATGTGGTGCAGATTCTCCTTGCCGATTTTCAGCACGGTATCTGCAATCGTGTCGCGGTTCGCGTGGATGTTCTGCGACGCGTTCCACAGGGTGAATTTGCCGGTCTCGGCATCGTAGTCGGCGAGCGCGCCGCGCGGCTCCATCGGTGCCGCAGTGACGCGGTTGTTGATCAGTTCCAGCGTGATGACGTGATCGGCATCCTCGAAGGCCTTTTTCTGCGCGTCTTCGTCACCGAGTTCGAAGTCCAGGCAGATGTTGTTCGGAATATCGTCCCAGATCTGCGGCGCGCCATCCTTAATGGCGTCCGACTGGTGAGACACCGACGGCAGGCTTTCGTAATCGACCTCGATCAGTTCCATCGCGTCGCGGCAGGCATCGAGGCTCTCCGCGACCACCAGCGCGACCGGTTGGCCGACGTAGCGGACACGGTCGATGGCGATGGCGTGGTGCGGCGGTTCCTTGAGATCGGAGCCGTCCTTGAATTTGCGGACGCCGGACTTGGTTGGAATGGTGCCGTAGCCGGCAGCTTTCCAATCCTCGCCGGTGACGACCAGCAGAACGCCGTCGAGCGCCAAGGCTTCCGTGGCGTCGATGGACTTAATGTCGGCATGTGCTTCGGGGGACCGCAGGACCATCGCATAAGCCTGGTTTTCCAGGTTCATGTCGTCGATGTAGTGCCCATGACCGGTCAGGAACCGGAAATCTTCAACGCGGCGTTGATTTTCGCCGATACCGTTGCGTGCAACGTAAGTAGCCATGTGTCTCTCTCCCGCTTAGCCGTTCGCTTCCGCTACCGCACGACGGGCGAGGACGCCGATCAGGTGCGCACGGTATTCGCGGCTTGCGTGAATGTCATTATTCAGGTCATCGGCCGGCACCATGCCGTCCTTGATGCTGTCCGGGCTGAAGCTGGCGGTCAGTGCCTGTTCCATTTCGGCGACGCGAAATACACAGGGGCCGGCGCCGGTGACGGCGACGCGGACGGTGTTGCCGAACTTCGCGACCATAACACCGACTAACGCATAGCGGGTCGCCGGGTTCGGGAACTTGATGTAACCGGCGGCTTCCGGAATGGGGAAGCTGATTTCGGTGATCAGTTCGCCTTCGTTGAGCGCGGTGTCGAACATCCCGGTGAAGAAATTGTCGGCCTCGATCTCGCGTTCGTTGGTGACGACCGTCGCCCCCAGGCCGAGTACGGCTGCCGGATAGTCGGCTGCCGGATCGTTGTTGGCGACCGAGCCGCCAATGGTGCCGCGGTTGCGCACGTGCGGATCGCCGATGCCGCCCGCCAGTTTGGCAAGCGCCGGGATCGCCGATTTGATGTCGGCGTTCGCCGCGACCTCGGCGTGGCATGTCATCGCCTTGACCGAAATGCTGTCGCCACCGGCGGAAATACCGGAAAGACCATCGACACGGGCCAGTGAGATCAGGTCCGACGGCATGGCCAGGCGCTGCTTGAGGACCGGGATCAGGGTCTGACCGCCGGCCAGGAACTGCCCGTCGTCGCTTTCGCCAAGCGCGGTTTTCACGTCGTCGACGGAGGTGGGGTTTTTGATACCGAAATCGTACATGGTCAGCCCCGCATCCCTTTGGCACCGGTTTTTACGGCGTCGATGATGTTCTGATACCCGGTGCAGCGGCAGATATTGCCTTCGAGGCCATGGCGGATGCCGTCCTCGTCGATGTCCGGATTGTTCTCGACCAGCGATACGGCGGTCATCACCATGCCCGGCGTACAGAAGCCGCATTGCAGGCCATGGTGCTCGCGGAAAGCTTCCTGCATCGGGTGCATGTTGTCGCCGTCGGCAAGCCCCTCGATCGTGCCGATGTCGGCGCCGTCGACTTCCCAGGCGAACACGGCACAGCTTTTCACCGTCTTGCCGTCGAGCGTGACGATGCAGGCGCCGCACTGGCTGGTGTCGCAGCCGACGTGCGTGCCGGTCAGTTTGAGCTGTTCACGGATAAACGTGCTGAGCAAAGTGCGCGCGCCGACCTCTTTGGTCACTTCGAGGCCGTTTACGCGAACGGTAATCGCGGGCATATACTTCTCCCCCCGGAATGTCTTAAAAGGGCCAAGAACAGGCCCCGGGCACTCTCGTTCAAATGTTCGTAACACAAAGCGCACCGCCGCACCGGGGGCTCCGGGTGGCAGATCGCCTGTGTCGATCCTATATAAAAATTGGGGATGACGCCGGGCGTTGCAAGTCTTTATACATTCTCATAACAATTCCGACCGAATTTCGGCTGCCCGGCCAGGATACTGGAGAGTTTTTTTATGAAGTTATCCGATGAAAAGCGTCTTGATGCGCCGAGAGAGGAAGTCTGGCGCGGCCTGAACGACCCGGACATTCTCAAACAGTCGATCCCGGGCTGCGAGTCGCTGGAACAGATTTCCGACACTGAATTCGAAGCCGAAGTCCGCGCCAAAGTTGGCCCGGTGAAGGCTAAATTCAAGGGTAGCGTGAAGCTTACCGATCTCAATCCGCCCGAAAGCTATCGCATTTCCGGTGAGGGCAAGGGCGGCGCCGCCGGTTTCGCCAAGGGGGGCGCGCTGGTGACCCTGACCGAGGACGGCGACGGCACGATCCTGAAGTATGACGTCGACGCCGACGTTGGCGGAAAGCTCGCGCAGATCGGTGGGCGGCTTCTCGAGGGTACATCGAAAAAGCTCGCCGGCGAGTTCTTCGACAATTTCGAGAATGCACTCAAGGGAGGCGGCAGCAGCGACTCGGCCGCCGAGGGTTCAGGCCAAAACACCGACGTCGAACCCGAAACCGATACGGCACCCGCTGAATCCGCGCCGTCGCAGCCCGCGCCGGCCGAACGCACGGTATCGGAATCCGGGACCGGCGTTTCCAAGATCCTCGTTATTATCGGGGCCGTGCTCGTGATCGGTGCTTTGGCGTTGACGATTATGCAGTAACGGGTGGGCGGCATGGCCGATAAGACGCTTTTGATCGTCGGCCACGTTCCGTCTCCGAACACGCAAGCGCTCCGCGATGCGGTCGAGGCGGGGGCGAACGCCGACGAGATCGACGGGGTTCGCGTTCTCGCCAAAAGTCCCTTCGACACCGATGCCGGCGACGTGCTTTCCGCGGATGCGATCATCCTCGGGACGACCGAGAACCTCGGTTATATGTCGGGGGCACTGAAGGATTTCTTCGACCGCACATATTATGGGGTGATCGAGGAAAAGCAGGGTCTGCCTTATGCGCTATACGTGCGCGCCGGGCTCGACGGCACCGGCACCATCAGGGGCGTACAGTCGATCGTGACCGGGCTTCGTTGGAAGGCGGTCCGCGATCCGCTTCTGTTGCACGGGGAATGGCAGGAGGCGTTTACCGATGACGCGCACGAGTTGGGCCAGCTCGTCGCCGCGGGTCTCGAGGCGGGCGTCTTTTAAGTCTCTTCTAGCTCACAATCCTCACGCAGAATTGGCCCAACGCTTCCTTCCAGAGCCACGCCACGGGGCCGACCTCGGCATAGACGATAAGAATGTTTTCGCCGAGGCGTTCCACCGGGACCTGAATCAGGTCGAGGAAATCGTTCAACTCTTTTGCGGAGAGGCATTGCGGGAGAGACACCGGTCGTACCGAATCGTCCATGTGTAAAAGATTATCACGAAAAGATATCGCAGTGATAAATTTTACACTGCAGCGCACAAGAAACAGTTGTGCCGTAAACACACAAACGAACCGGTGTCTCTCGCGGCCATGCGGCGGGTATTGAAAACTCCGGGGCGTTTGGCCACAGTGTCAGCCCCAATTTGACGATCCCGAAACAAGGAGACCCAGATGAGCCGCATCGTCTATGTGAACGGCGAGTACCTGCCTGAAGAAGACGCCAAAATTTCCGTATTTGACCGTGGCTTTCTGTTCGCCGACGGCGTTTATGAGGTTTCCGCGGTGATCGACGGAAAGCTGATCGATAACGAGGCGCACCTGGCGCGTCTGAAGCGCTCCATGAGCGAATTGAAGATGACGCCTCCGGCGACGGGCGACGAGATCATCGCGATCATGGAGCAGATGGTCGAACGCAACGGGATCGACGAAGGGCTGGTTTATCTGCAGGTGACGCGTGGTGCCGCCGATCGGGATTTCGCCATGCCGACCGATGCGACGCCGTCGCTGGTCATGTTCACCCAGAAAAAGACGCTCACCAAGAATCCGGTCGCCGATAAGGGGATTTCGGTGATCACGGTGCCCGACATCCGCTGGAAACGCCGCGACATCAAGACGGTCGCCCTTTTGCCGGCGTCGATGGCCAAGCAGGCAGCGCTGGACGCGGGCGCCAACGACGCCTGGTTCGTCGAGGATGGCTTCGTTAACGAGGGGAGCTCGAACAACGCCTTTATCGTTACCGAAGACGGCAAGATCATCACCCGGCATCTGGGGAACGAAATCCTGCACGGGATTACCCGCAAGGCGGTGATGGAACTGGCGAAGCGCGAAAATCTGGAAATCGAAGAACGTCCGTTTACTCCGGAAGAGGCTTACGACGCGCGCGAAGCGTTTTCGACCAGTGCGTCGGCGTTCGTCATGCCGGTGATCAAGATCGACGATCACACGCTTGGGAACGGGGTCCCGGGCCCGGTAACGGACAAGCTCCGCAAGCTCTACATCGAAATGGCGAAGGCCGGTTGACATGCGGCTTCAGAACAAGACCGCCATCGTTGTTGGCGCCGGCCAGCAACCGGGTGAAACCATGGGCAACGGGCGTGCTGTGGCACTGCGCTTCGCGCAGGAAGGCGCGCGGGTGCTTTGTGTGGATATCTCGGAAGAGCGCGCGCAGCAAACCGTAGAGCAGATCTGTAACGAGGGCGGCGAGGCGGAAGCGTTCATGGTCGACGTCACCGATGAGGACTCCTGTCGGCACGTCGCCGAGGAGGCGCAAAAGCGCTTCGGGCGGGTCGATATTCTGCATAACAACGTCGGCCGCTCCCAGGGAGATCGCAACACCGTCGACATGGATTCCGACATGTGGGACGAGCTGATGGCGCTTAATCTCAAGTCGATGTTTCTGATGAGCAAACATGTGCTGCCCACCATGCAGGATCAGGGATCGGGCGTGATCATCAACGTTTCGTCGACGTCGTCGTTCGCCGCGCGTCAGACCGTGACCTACAAGACATCGAAGGGCGCGGTAAACACGTTCACCCAGCATTTGGCGTTCGAGAACGCGCGCTTTGGTATTCGCGCCAACGCGATCCTGCCGGGCCTGATGGATACCCCCATGGCGATCGAACGCCGCGCCCGCGAACAGAACCTGGATCGCGATGCGGTGCGCGAAAGCCGGAGCAAGCTGGTGCCGTTGCAGAACCATGTCGGAAATGCCTGGGACGTGGCCAACGCGGCGTTGTTCCTGGCTTCCGACGAAGCGCGCTACATCACCGGCGTTCTGTTGCCGGTCGACGGTGGGCTGCTCGTCAAGATCGGCTGAGTAATTATCAGGCGTTGCCGCTTTCGGGCCCGGCACGTTCGGCCTCGCCGGCGGCGGTGGTCGAACGATCGACTAGCATCTTGGCGAGATTGGCGGTGACGTCGGCGGGCGCATGGATCATGCGTGCCCGGACAGCGACGGCCATGGCCAGTGCCTGAAGGACGTCGCCGTTCGCCGTTTCCCCGCAGATATTGATGTCCTTGTCGACAGCGTCGAGCACTGCCGTCAGCAGTTGATTGACGCGCATCGGCGATGCGGTTTCATCATGCAGGGGAAAAGTAATGTCGAGAATGTCGCCGGTCGCGGTTTCTACGCGGTAGGGCAGGGGGCGCATAGCGGTCTCCCTCTCAGTTCAACGTCGTCGTTGCCCCCAAGATGATGAACGACGCCCCGAGATTCAAGCGCCGCCGGGCTTGGTCGGAATTTCGGTCGAGCGGTGCTTGTGCTGGAGCGCAACGCCTATCCCCTTGAGACGCGGCAACAGCCAGAGCGTCAGCAGCGTGCCGATAGGTCCCCAAAGAACGATATGGACCCAGATGGCGGGTTCGTACTTGAATTCGACCCAGACGGCGAGGGCAACGAGTACGGTCCCGAGGATCAACAGGGCCGGTACCACGGCGCCGTCGCCGGCGTCGTGTTCGCTGAGAACCAACCCGCAGACCGGGCATTCATCGACGATTTCAAGGCGGCCCTTGAAAATCCGGCCCTGACCGCAACGCGGGCAGCGCCCGGCAAAGCCGAGGCCGATGGTTTCCTTGATCGTTCGTTCCGGATAGTCCGACTGAGTGTCGTTCATGTGCATTCCTTTAACGCGGGCAATATCAATATACAAAATGTGAATATGTATGAAAGGCCCGTCGATGCAAGGGCTCGCCCTTGCCTGACACCCTTGCCGAGCTTAAAACCCGCGCATGGCACCCCCGCTTTTGACCCTGACCGACATTGCGCTGACCTTCGGCGGCACGCCGCTTCTGGACGGTGCGGAGATGTCCGTTCAACCGGGCGCGCGCATTTGCCTGGTCGGGCGCAACGGCTCAGGTAAGTCGACGTTCCTGAAGATTGCCGCGGGCGAGATCGAGCCCGATGGGGGGGAGGTGTTCCGCCAGCCGGATGCGACGATTCGTTATTTGAACCAGGAGCCCGATCTTTCGGGATTCGAGACGGTTCTGGCATTCGTCGAGGCGGGGCTTGCCCCCGGTGACGAGCCGCACGTCGCGCAGATGCTGTTGGGCGATCTCGGCCTTACCGGTGACGAAAACCCGGCGACGTTGTCGGGCGGCGAGCGTCGGCGCGCCGCGTTAGCCCGCGCGCTGGCGCCGAGGCCGGATATTCTTTTGCTCGACGAGCCGACCAACCACCTGGATCTGCCTGCAATCGAATGGCTTGAGCGTGAACTCAAGAGCCGCCGAGCGGCACTGGTGCTTATTTCGCACGACAGACGTTTCCTTGAAAATCTCTCGGATGCGGTGATCTGGCTCGACCGCGGCCGGACCATGCGGCTCGACAAGGGGTTCGCGGATTTCGACGATTGGCGCGATGAAATCCTCGAGCGCGAAGAGACCGAGCGCCACAAACTCGACCGCAAGATCGTCGCCGAGACGGCGTGGCTGCACAAGGGCGTGACAGCCAGACGCAAACGCAACATGGGGCGTCTGCGGGCCCTTCATGATCTCCGCAAGACCCGTCAGGACCTGCGGTCGACGGCGGGCGAAGTGAAGATCACATCAAGTGACGCCGAAGCTTCGGGTAAGCGCGTGATCGAAGCGGAACACATCTTCAAAAGCTATGACGGGCGGACCGTCGTCGATGATTTTTCGACCCGAATCCTAAGGGGCGACCGGCTTGGTCTGATCGGCCCCAATGGGGCCGGGAAGACGACGCTGCTAAATATGCTGACCGGCACGATGAAACCGGATTCGGGGACGGTCACGCTCGGCACCACGCTCAAGATCGCGACGCTCGATCAGAACCGCGAGCAACTGGCCCCCAATACGACGATGCGGGATGCCCTCACCGGGGGCAGCGGCGACAGTGTGACGGTTGGTGGTCAGCAGCGCCATGTGATCGGGTACATGAAGGACTTCCTGTTCGATCCGATCCAGGCGCAGACGCCGGTTTCGGCGTTATCGGGCGGCGAGCGGGGACGGCTGATGCTGGCGCGCGCCATGACGCGGCCGTCGAACTTATTGGTGTTGGACGAGCCGACCAACGACCTCGATCTCGAAACACTCGATCTGCTGCAGGAAATGATTGCGGACTATGCGGGCACGGTGCTGATCGTCAGTCATGACCGGGATTTCCTCGACCGTGTCGTGACGTCGGTGATCAATTTCGAAGGCAATGGCAAATGGCAGGAGTACGCCGGGGGCTATTCGGACATGTTGCACCAGCGGGGTCGGGGCATGGAATCCCGGGCCAGGCCCGAACCGCCAGACAGACCTAGGAAAGCCGAAAAACAGGAGAAGCCGAAAGGGAATTCGAAGCAGCGTATGTCATTCAAGGACAAGCACGCGCTGGAAACGCTTCCCGGCCGGATCGCCGAACTGGAAGCGGAGAGCAAGCGCCTCCAGGCGAAGCTCGCGGATCCGTCGTTTTATCAGCGCGACGCGGCTGGGTTCGATCAAGAAAGCCGCAAGCTTGCCGACGTCAGCAATGACCTTGCCTCGGCGGAAGAGGAATGGCTGCGGCTCGAGATGCTTCGCGAAGAGATCGAAAACGCCTAATTGCCTTATCAGCGGGTCGCGACTTCAGACTCGACATTTTCCGTGACCTGCACGTTCTTCGGCGTCGGCAGCTTGTAAAAGATGTGCCGGCCGATTTTGGTCAGGCGCTGTTTGGCCCCGGCCCAATGTGGGTTCACATAATCGGCGTGATACCACAGCGCACCGTTCGTCGGGTCGGCGGCGATGCCGGCGCTGACAAGACGTGCCAGCGTCGTGGCACGTCGCCATGCGGTGGCATTTAGCGGCTCGTCTTTCTTGCCGTCACACCACCAGGAAAATTGGCAACGGTGGCGGCGTGCTTCGCCACCCTGGCGGACGACGTCGCAGACGTTAGACGGGAACAGGGGGCTCTCGACCCGGTTGAGCGTGACGGCGGCCACGGCGAGCTGACCGGGAATCGGTTCCGAGCGTGCTTCCCAATAGATGTTGAGCGCAAGGCATCGCAGCTGTTCCAGCCGGGCTTCGTCGCTTTGATGGGCGATGAAGTTTGCTGCAGGTGCGAAAAGCCTCTGGGTCCCGGTGATCCGGGAATCCGCCTCGGCTGCACCACGGGTCAAAGCAGGCAACAAAAAAACGCTGACAATTAGCCCAGAAGCCAAAGCCAGCGCCAAACTATGACGCGACATGTTGTGGTGTCTCCTCTATCCTGCTTCTTCCCCAGAAAAGAAGCGAGACCTCATCCTGTATCGTCGGTTCGGGCAGCTATATAAGTACTCGTAGTAAATTTTCAACCCTTAATGTTGCAGTGCACAAAAAAGCCTCATTTCGGTCACTTGCGGGTCATCACGGCGCATGGCATTACCAGACCAACCGAGTTTCACTCGTTTCGGGGGTATCCCATTGAATAAACCAGTCCGAAAAGCCGTCTTGCCCGTTGCCGGTCTTGGCACGCGGTTTCTGCCGGCGACCAAATGTATGCCGAAGGAAATGCTGCCGGTCGTCGATAAGCCTTTGATCCAGTATGCTATCGAGGAAGCGGAAGCCGCCGGGATCGAGAAATTCATTCTCATCACCGGCCGCGGCAAGAACCTGATGGAAGATCATTTCGATCACGCCTTCGAGCTTGAGCGAATATTGGAGAAGCGCGGCAAGAAGGCGGAACTTGAACTGGTCCAGCAGTTCCCGGAACCGAGCATGATCCAGTATACCCGCCAGCAGCAAGCGCTGGGTCTCGGTCATGCCGTCTGGTGTGCCAAGGATTTCGTGCACGACGAACCGTTCGCTGTGCTCCTGCCGGATGACATGGTGCTCGCCGAAAAAGGCTGTCTCGCACAAATGATGGACGCTTATAACGAGGTCGGCGGCAACATCGTCGCCGTGACGGAAGTGCCGCGCGAGCAGACCAACCGATATGGTATTCTCGATATCGAAAGCGACGACGGGAAACTCGCCAAGGCGACCGGCCTGGTCGAAAAACCGGATCCGGCAGACGCGCCCTCCACACTGTCGATCATCGGTCGCTACATCCTGCAGCCGGACGTGTTCGAGCACCTGGACAAGCAGATCGCAGGCGCTGGGGGTGAGATTCAACTGACCGATGCCATTGCCGCGACCCTAGACCGCGTGCCGTTCCATGGCCTCCGGTACGAGGGGACGCGTTACGATTGTGGCTCCAAGTCCGGTTTCATTGCCGCCAACGTCGCCTATGCGCTCGAGCGTCCCGATATGGCGGACGATGTGCGCGCTGCGTTGAAGGATATCCTCGACTAGGCCGCCGGCAGCATACGTCATCGGACCATTCTTGGGAGGGAATGCGGTGACCGAATATATCCTCGCCATCGACCAGGGCACGACATCGTCGCGCGCCCTGGTGCTGGACGCTTCATATGTTGTGAAGGGCAGCGCGCAACAGGAATTTACCCAGCATTATCCGGCGTCGGGCTGGGTGGAGCACGACCCCGAAGAAATCTGGAATTCCGTCGTCGAGACATCCAAGGGGGCTATCGCCAATGCCGGATTGACGGCTGCCGACATTGCCGCCATCGGTATCACCAATCAGCGCGAGACGACCCTGATCTGGGACCGGGATACGGGTAAACCGGTCATGAACGCCATTGTCTGGCAGGACCGCCGCACGGCGGAGGCGACCCGGAAGCTGAGAGACGCGGGTTACGAGGCGGCGGTGACCGACAAGACCGGTCTGTTGCTCGACCCTTATTTCTCGGGGTCCAAGATCGCCTGGATACTCGACAACGTTTCGGGCGCCCGCAAAAAGGCGGAGAAGGGCAAGCTCGCCTTCGGGACGGTCGACAGCTATCTGATCTGGCGCATGACCGGTGGAAAGCGTCACGTCACCGACGCGACCAATGCCAGCCGGACTCTGATCTACGACATTCACACCGGCGACTGGTCGGACGAACTGCTCGATCTGTTCCGGGTGCCGCGCGCGATGCTGCCCGACGTGCTGGATTGCGCTTCGGATTTCGGTGAGACGACCCCGGACGTGTTCGGCCGTGCGATCCCGATTACGGGTGTCGCGGGCGATCAACAGGCGGCAACCATCGGGCAGGCATGCTTCGAGCCGGGAATGCTGAAATCCACGTATGGGACGGGATGCTTCGCGGTCCTGAACACGGGCAAGGACCCCGTGAAGTCCAAGAACCGCCTTTTGACGACCATCGCTTACCGGCTCGGCGGCGAGGTGACATATGCGCTGGAGGGCTCAATCTTCGTCGCCGGCGCCGCCGTGCAATGGTTGCGGGACGGGCTTGGCGTGATCGAACGTGCGGAACAGAGTGGTGAACTCGCGGCAAAATCCAATGAAGACGACATCTATTTGGTGCCGGCGTTCGTCGGCCTGGGTGCGCCTTATTGGGATCCGGACTGCCGGGGGGCAATCTATGGATTGACGCGCGCAACCGGTCCGGCGGAACTGGCACGCGCCGCGCTCGAGAGCGTTTGTTACCAGACGCTGGACCTGGTTGACGCCATGCGCGCCGACTGGTCATCCAAAAGCGATACGGTCCTTCGGGTCGATGGCGGGATGGTGGCCTCAAGTTGGATGCTTCAACGCCTTGCCGACATTCTGGCAGCGCCGATCGACCGGCCGAGAATGCTGGAGACGACGGCGCTGGGCGCGGCCTACCTGGCCGGAATGCACGCTGGGGTCTATGGGCCGCCGCCGGCGTTCGCGGCGGAATGGGCATCGGAAAAAAGATTTGTCCCCGGGATGGATTCCGAGACGCGAACCCGGAAGATCGAGGGCTGGCGGACCGCTGTCCGCCGCACGCTTTTATGAGCGGCTCTCGACAATCCCGATAAGCGGATTATCCTTGGCCCCGTCCACAGGGGGGATCAAGGGGGAGAGAGACATGTCCGAACAACCGCTCGGCAGTCCGGACGACGCCGCCGGTGCGCCGGCGGGTGGGCTTGAAAGCACACCGGTCCGCGCCACCATTCCGGCCGACGAGATCGGCGCGGTTAAGCTGACGCCGAGTGGCGACTTCGAGGCCGGCAGCTATCAGACGTTCACGCTCGTTTATACGGCGGGTAAATTCGGCATCGACGATTCCGGTTCGATGCGGATTTGCTTCCGGTTCGCGAGCGACCAGACGCGGCCCCAGTTCGACGACCCGAAACGTCCGAATTTCACAACCGTGACTGCATCCAACAATGCCGTGCTGCAGTATCATTACGATCCCAAGGGCAACGTTCGGCCGTGGGATCGCACGCTTTATATCAAGGTAGTGAAGGGCTTTCTGCGTGAAGGCGATACGATCACGGTGGTATTCGGCGACACGTCCCAGGGCTCGCCCGGTATGCGGCTGCAGACGTTTTGTGAGGAAACTTTCGAATTTCACACCCTCATAGATCCCATTGCGACGTATTGCTATCAACCCGTCCCCGATCAACCTGTCATCAGAATCGTCCCCGGCCAGCCGGAAACCTACGTGTGTGTAGCGCCCACATTGGTCGCGACGGGGAACAAATTTCCGCTGAAAATGAAGGGCGAGGACTTGTGGGGAAACCCGTCCGATAAATGCGCTGCGACGTTTGACGTCCGCGTCACGGGCGACGCTAAGATCGAGGGGGTGCCGGTAAAAGTGACCTTCACCCCCGGTGAATTCGCAAACATCGTGGAGGGACTTTCGATGCCGGCCGCGGGCGAAGCGGTGATCGAACTCGTCGATGTGGATGGCAACGTCGCCGCGCGCTCGAATCCGATCCGCGCGATGGAGGCCCCGGAACTCAAACACTACTGGGGTGATCTTCACGGACAGTCGGAAGAAACCATTGGCACCGGCAGCGCGGATGCGTACTTCGCCTATGCACGCGACCGTGCCTTCGTCGATGCGACAGGGCACCAGGGGAATGATTTCCAGATTACGACGCCGTTCTGGCACGAGCTCGACAGCCTGTGTGACAAGTATGACGAGGCGGGCAGTTTCATCGCCATCCCCGGCTACGAATGGTCGGGCAACACCGGCCTCGGCGGTGACCGGAATATTTATTTTTCGGAATCAGGCCGCACGCTCCGTCGCTCGTCGCACGCGCTTGTGCAGGATCACAGCGATATCGACACCGACGCCAACAGCGCCCGCGACCTGTTCGATGCGCTTGCGGAAGGGAAGGAATGGGACGTTGTCGGCTATGCGCACTGCGGCGGCCGCTACGCCGACGTGAAGCTGGCACATGACGGCCGGTTCGAAAAATCGATGGAGATCCACTCGTCCTGGGGCACCTTCGAATGGTTGGTGCAGGACGCCTTCGAAATGAGCTACCGGGTCGGCATCGTCGCCAATTCCGACGGTCATAAGGGCCGGCCGGGGGCGAGCTACCCGGGCGCATCGCTGTTCGGTGCGGTCGGCGGGCTGACCTGCTTCCTGAGCCCGGAACTGAGCCGCGAGGCCATTCTCGATTGTATGCGCAAGCGCCGCCATTACGGGACGACCGGCGGTCACGGCGGGCGCATGTACATCGACGTCAAGGCGACGTTCTCGGACGCCGCGACGCTTTATCACGACGATCCCAAAATCGGGCCGAGCGAGGGCTGCGCGGCCGATACGGCGTTGATGGGCGATATCGTGCACCTGCCATCAGGCGAAGCGACCATCTCCGTCGATATCGCGGGCGCCGCACCCATCGAGCGGGTCGATATCTTCAACGGTCTGGATCACGTCGAAACCATCCGTCCCTACACGCCAGAAGACTGCACCAATCGCATTCGCGTGGTGTGGGAGGGGGCGGAATACCGGGGCCGTTTCAGACAGGTCATCTGGGACGGCGAAGCGCATCTTTCCGACAACAAGATCATCGACGCCAAACCGATCAATTTCTACAATCGTGACAAGACGCTCGACAGGACTTCCGATACCTCGCTCGCCTGGCGGGCGTTGACGACGGGGAACATCGGCGGTTTCGACGTCTGGGTCGAAGACGCGTTCGGCGGCACCCTCAAGATCGAGACGCCGCTGGTGAAGTGCGGTGTGCCGCTTGAGGAGATCGATATGAACGACGAGGTCTTCGATAAGTCGGACATCCTGCCCAGGTATCTGAAGATTTTCCGGATGCCGGCGGAAAACCCGCACCGTCATATGACGTTTTCGCGGAAAATCGACCTGAAGGGAGAGGGGGATAACCCGATCTTCATCCGTGTCACGCAGGAAGACGGC
>MDSW01074612.1_pt1 | contig 59032 bp, 81 predicted proteins | sample 811171 | NCBI WGS metagenome assembly MDSW01 (sample SAMN05326641, study PRJNA326480) | marine metagenome | isolation source: seawater | place: Atlantic Ocean: North West | collected 2012
AGCGGCAGCAGCAGCAGCGATATCGCCTTCTCCTGCTGCTTCGCTTGATGCTGCTGCTTCGCTTGATGCTGCTGCTTCGCTTGGTCCATCCAGTAACGACCCGTTGTCATCCATTTCATCGTTAGCATTATTCTCTGTTCCTTCTTCCATCATTGATACCGAAATTTCTTCTGCAATTTCTATGTATTCACGCATTCTCCCCGCCGCCGCGTCCCCACCACCGCCGCCGCTACTAGCGTCATCTGATACTACATGTCTGATATCATTGATGAGATACTCGTTGATAACATCACGCATACTAGAACGAGCATTATCGTTTATCACAGTAGGAAGATTATTATCTTCATTACGATTCATAATAGGACAACTTTCTGCCGCAGATTCTGCTGCTGCTCCCTCTTCTGCCTCTGCCCCACTCATAACTGCTTCTGCCTTTGCCAAATCCTGACGCAGTTTATCACCTCTAGTTGTTACCCTACCTCCTTTTCTTTTCTTTCCTTTCCCCCCTACCTTTCCTTTCCCTCCTCCCTTCATCGGAATTAAATTCATTGCATTGAATTTTTCTATCAATTCGTCAATAGTAACCTTGACCATATCCGTTTGCATTTTTACATTAGTAGAACCACTTGAATCAGCTGAATCCGCATTTTTCGCTCTAATTTTAAACTTTAAAGTCAAATCTTTCCCGTCCTTTGTGACAACTTTAAAAGTTAATGTATTTGCCCCTATATCAAGACTTAATCTAGTACTTGGGTCTATTATAGCGGCATTAAGTGCCCTACAATCTATTAAATAAGTTTCATGGCAAGTACTTATTAATATCATATATGGTAATGATTGCTTTCTATAATCATCAACCCCAAAATGTAGTAATCCGCTTAAGAAGTTCTTAAGCAGTTCTATGTCTTGAGATTCACTTATTCCAGTTTTAATTGCATTCATCTGTATACTTGTAAGTATAACCAACTCTCCTGGACTAAGTCTTGTTCCGCTGTTTAATTTATCTAGAATCTTTTGTTCATTGTCATCCTGACTACTTATTATTGTAATATCCAACTCGTGTTTTCTCCATATACCTTTTCCAACACCGTTATTAATTATTGTAATATCTGTACCTGTAGAAAAATAGGCTTTAAGTGAAATACCTATTAATTCGTCACCATACCCAATTACTATATCAGATGAACTATGTTTAGAATAAGGTTGATGTTCTATACCATAGACCTCAGTAAGACACTCCTCTAACCGAGTTGGAGTATTTGTAAACCAGCAAGATATAGGTACAGAATCATCTTGTGTCATTTTTTCTATATATTCTAAAAGTAGATGTCCTTGTTTCCAACCTTGTCTAAATTTAATAATTGCTGCAACTATATCACTGTTTTCAATATTTCGTGTGTTTCCACTATTAGACGTGATTGTTGATTCAGAAACTCCATGCAATCTTCTTATAAGGTGTCTATATAAAAGAATATGTTCATCATCAGTCAAATCCGTTCCCCAACTTTGTAACCAAGGCAACAATGCATCATTAGTTCCATCAAATGTACCTTGCATGACATCATTTCTCATAAGGGTATTGAACTGAGAACCAGTCATTCCTTTTGTGCCTACATCTTTCCACGCATTAGTTGAGGAATTAAAATCTCCAGTGATATTTTTTATCATTGGTTGCAAATTGGATAAGTCGGATAAAACGGGGTCTGGATTTTTTGCATTAAAATTTATGCCGTTTAAATAACATAACATTTTTGCTGTATACGCTATATCTAAAACTGAAACCCATGTTCCGGTTTCATTAATATCTGATAAATAACTATTTTTATTTTTCAAACCAGCTAATTTTAACAACCATACAAAATGATCTTTAATTAATTGAGGATCAACACTTTCCGACGTTGGCATATATATATAATAATAATATTTTTAATTCAATATTTAAATCATATCCACAAAATAAAAATAAATTTAAACAGCGCTGCTAAGACTGTGTGTATAAGGGTTATTTTTAAAAGCAGCGAGAAGATTAGGGTCCATGCGTGAATGATTAGGTTGTTCGTAAGTTTGAGGTGTTTTCATTTTTCCCATGGTGGTCATATTAGGACCAACATTGTTGTTAAATCCGCGTTCCACGCGTAGAGTGGGTAATTCTTGGCGATTGCATTGTTGGTTGATTTGTCCGTTATAAAGTCCCATACCGCCTTGAATGATTTGTCCGCTTTGAGTTTTATCATTTTTAATATCCATATTATATCCGGCTTCATAGGATGTCATATTACCAACTCCAGGTCCTGCCGCCCCGAGAATATTATGGTTAGTAGTACTTCGTTGATTGTTGTCTAGAGGTTCAAGAGGGCGCATAGTAGAAGCGTGTTTTGATGCCGCGACGCCGTTGGGCATAGCACCGAGTGCCATAGGGTCGTAAAGTGTAGTATCGCGTGTAGTAGGTGCGATGCGGTCGGTAGGTGCTCTGTAAGTTCCGTTTTCATTTTGTATGTTACCGTTAGGTCGTATATTACCGATAAAGTTGGTTTTTTTCCCTGGTCGTAGAAAATCCATAACAGGAGCAATCATAGCATCGACTAAACTATTTGGATTTCCTTCGCGGTTGCTGTTAATAACGCTTCTATTGTTAGTATTATAATGAATACTATTTTGTCCGTGGTCGTCAATAGTTGCTTTTTGATTGCTGTGAAGGTCAACTAATTTCCTAGCAGGAAGTTGTTGTTTGTGTGGAGGTAGGTATTCTCCATTTTTAGTTTCTTTGGTAGTAGTACCAGCATTTCCCATATAGTTAGTAGCATCAGTAAACCTGTTGATATTAGGTGCAATATAATTTTCATCCATACCTGGTTTAACATATGCACCAGTAGTAGTGAGATATCTTTCAGGTCCATTTTTAAAGAAAGTATCAGGTCCCCGTTTTTCCATTTTACCGATAGTTCCAAGAGATTTAATATCGCTGTGTGCGGGTCCTTGTCTGTTGTTTAAAGAATAAGTCATTTTAGGATTGTTATCGGTTCTTAATTGATTAACATTTTTAGGTAAATAAGATTCACGATTAATCATACCCGAATTAAATCCCCCAGTTCCGTTATTATTTTGGTAGCCTTGGTTAATTCCGGGTCCAACTTGAACTTCTTGCCAAGGTTTAACATTATTCATGGAGTTAGAAGTATTCATTCTAGATCTTATAAAATCGCCTTGATTAGGCATACCATGAGTCCATTGCATATTATCTTGAGGTTTAAACATAGGAGCTTGTTCTTGTTTTTTAATTTGTTCCGAGCCTTTTCCTTGCATAGTATCTAGAATAGAATCGCTGCTTTGGTCTTCAATAAAAGCATTTCCTCTAGTTTTGGAACCAAAAAAAGGAGTCATATTATTATGTTGAATATTGGAAGTAGAAACATAATTTCCAGTAAGAGATTGAAATTGTGAAGATTCATTAGATTTGTTTGATTGTGGTGAAAAATATTTTGCAGCAGTAGTATTATCATTAACTTGTGCGTTATTATTATTATTATTTTGGTAATTATTAATATCTCTATCTTGGTTAGTAATATAATTATTAAAATTTTCTTTATGAATAGGTTTCTGTTTATTTTCACAAGATGCGAACCATCCACCGATAGCTAATACAGGTATAGCAAATTCCATTATATATACAATAATAATATAATTCTATTTATTTTCACTTGCCTAAAGTTTTATTAAATGTAATATTTTTAAAACCATCTTTTTCAAGAAGATTTGTATTTACATTAGTTTCAAACGGGTAGCATACATTTTCTTGTGGATTAAGAGGTAATATAGCATTTTTAGTTTTATCCAAATCTCTGTACCACCATACAGGATGTGTTGATCTTGATTGTTGTGTAGTATCTTTATAATTAGGATATTGTTTAGGTGTAGAATTTACTTTATATGTCGAATAAGAGTAGCAATCTTTAGATATAGGTCGTGTAAGGCCTCTAAAATCGCTTTCAATATCTACTTGATTGGTGTGTAGATTACCACCCCATTTAGTAAGTCTAATTTGAGGGTCTTCATAGAAATAAGGATTTGTTCCATTACCAGGTACATTAAATTGATATAGAGATATATTCATAGTTTCTAAAAGTCGTTTATTTGTTCTAGCTTCATCATAATTAAATCGTGTGAAAGCCATATTGATATATAGTTATATATATATTTAAATATAACTAAATAATAATTTAATCGGTTACTTCCATGTTAACGGGTTCTTGAGGAGGACCTTGGAATAATTGTATGCAGTCCCATATTTTAGCCGATTCTTGTATATTAAAAGCCCCTCTTTGTTGTGCGTGTGTAATAAAACCAATTAGAACATTAAGAGCAACATTTTGGTTACTAAGTTCAACATCAACGAGTTTAACTTGTGTTTGTTGAGGTGTTACAGTGTTAGATGATGCATCAGTGTTAGGTGCATCGGCAGATTTAGGTGATGTATTTAATTCAGACATTATAAAACTACTAAATATAATATTTTTAAGTAAATTTACTTAAAAATATTATAAATTAAAGTTGTGGTCTTTGATTATCTTTATGGTATGTAAATTGAGGAGACACTTGATAAGGTCTTTCAAAAAATGTTTTAGTAGGTAAATTATGTAAAATAGGGTACATAGGTTTTTGTGGGTTAACAAGATTAGTAGCATTAATTCCAAATAATCTCGATTCTAAATCAATACTATTATTAGATAGAGCAGTATTAGGCATATATTGAGGAGCATTAATCCCTACATTAGGGAAAGCAGGTTCATGATGATTTCTTTTCATAGGGTGTATTACATAATCTCTGTGTCTTTTGAGTTCAGATTGAGAGTGGCAATAGTTATTAAAGTTGTTTATATTTCTAGTAGATGCCATTTAGTATATAGTTAGTTAATATTTTTGTTTAATTCAATGAATAATTCATTTTTATGTTTTTCGAGTACATGATTGTGTGTTATAATATCACAAATGCATCTGTGTGTAATATGAAAATAAGGGTATGCTAATAAAAAAATAAATTGTTGTTGTATTTGTGATGATTTTAGAGCAGATTGAAAAGTAGGATCAGATTTAGTTAATTTTTCAAGATAATTAATAATAGTATTAACAGTATTATCATTCCAAGATTTAAGTTTACATGCTTGCAGGAATTGGCATCTATATAGGTCATCGCTTAAGTCATTATCATTTACAAGTTGATAAGTGCATAAAAAGTTAGAATCATACATATAAATTAAGAATATTGATATTTATTATGTTGTTCGGCAAAATTTTTTTGTCGAGTTAGGTCTCTAGTAGAAATTCCTCCCCGAATCCATCCGGAAGATGCATCTTCTTCTACTAAATGTTTAGGGTTATTCATAGTTTGTTTAATAGGTTCAATAAGAGGATAATGAAAGTAAGGAATATAAGATTTTTCGCTGCTGCATTGTACTGATTTTTTATGATTATCTTGATTAGATTGTAGCATTTTAGTTTCGACTTCACAGTTACCAGGTCCTTTTCCTAAATAAGGAACGGTTAAGAATGGTCTAGATTGTAGACTAATTCTGCATTTTGAGTTAGATTGTATTCCACCAAGAAGTAGTTCAGAATTTTCTTTAATATTGCAACCGTTCATGCCAGTTTGATGACCGCCATTATAGAATACACTTGGTTGTGAAGTAGCAAATTGTATAATATTATTCATTTCACAGTCTTTAGTGTAAAAATTTGTTAATCTGTAATTGCATACTTGTGTACTTTCTTTATTTTTCAAAGTATATCCACATTGGTCGTTTAGTAATCGTGAATCATGATTAAACATTATATATTTCAAATATATAATTTTTTTAGATGAAAAGTTAAATTAAGATAAATGATTAAAAGTAGGCATATTACCAGTACATACACTATTATTTTCTTTGCATGATTTCATGTCACCATAACAAAATTGCATGAAACCATTTTGGTCGTTAGGTATAGTAGAATTTGCAGTAGTATAAAATTGTCTCATAGACTGATCGAAATTAAGTTCATCTCCTAAATCTTTAAACAATCGAGAATCTAAATCATTGTTAGTAAGTATTTCTTGTTTTACATTTTGGTTAATTAATTCAATATTTTCAGGTGTATAAGATTTATCAGCAGGAGGTCTGGTAGGATTTGATTTAATTTCAGGTAAAGATACATTCATAAGAGGATTATCAGTTGTAGGTTTTTTCAAATTATTATTTATTTTGTATTTTTGTCCGTTTGTTTTATTATTAAGGTTACTATAGTGTTCTTTTTTTTTAGTATGATAATAAATAAAAATGAGTAATAAAATAGTAAGAATACCGCTAATAATATAATTTAAAGATTCAGTAAATATCAATCCAAAAATAGATGTTAAAATAACTAATTTAGTGATAGCATTTAAATTACTTTCACACGATAAAGAATTATTAGGTATAAAAGGTTGTTTAAAATCGATAAGTATATTTGGTTCATTAATCCAGAAAGTGCTAGACATCTATATATTTTAGTCTATTTATTTTTTTTCTTTTTCTTCTTTTTTTTAGGTTTATTATTTTCACTATTAGTTGTTTTATTTGGGCGTGTACTTCTTTCAACAGATTCTCCAGTTGAAAATACGTTATTCATAAGAGTATTAACTTCAGCATCAATTTCGGATTGAGTTAAAGAAGGAGTGTTGATAGTTGTATTTGTTTTATTATTAATGCGTTCTTTCATGCGTTCTTTCATTTTAGCTTGTCTCATTTGTTGCTGTAATTTACCTTGCATTGCACCAAAATTCATTTTTGCATTTCGTCCTCCGGCACCGCTGGGCATAGGTATACCCATATTTTTGAACATGTTTTCCATATGATTCATTCCAGGCATATCTTTCATTTTTTTAAGCATTTCGCTTGCTTCTTGTAATAATTCTGTTTCTTTTAATTCCCCGGATTTAAGTTTTTCATCTAATTTTTTTCCTACAGATTGTACTAAACCCATTAATTTTTTCGGGTCTTTTAATAAGTTTTTGAAAAGATCAGTAGAATTTTCAGGATTTTCTAAATCAATATCCATATCTTTCATAGTTTCATTTGTAATTTCTTTTGCTAAACTACCAATTTTACCATCAAACATTTCTTGAAAATGTGCGTGTATATTTTCAGGATTAGGCATTGTAAATTTCGGTTTTGTTTCATTTCCTTCATCATTTTCCTCATCATTTCCTTCATCATTTCCTTCATCATTTTCTTCATCATTTTCTTCATCATTGGTATTTATATTTTTAAATATATCTTGTAAAGAATTCATGGTTTCTTCTAATTTGGATTTAAGTTCCTTTTCATCGATTGCTTCAAATAGTTTAGCAGTATCACCAAAAGATTCATTAGAAGAAAGATTACCAGATACATTAAATAAAATAAGTTGTAGATATTTCCAAATACAAACTCTAGTATTATCTGAAATATTTTCTTTCCATAATAATTTAAAATCGATACCTGGTAAAAATTCAAGATTATTATCTTCATTAGTAAACATATCTTGATTTTCATATAAAATATCAAAAAATCTTAAAGGAAATACTAAATTAGTATGTTCGTAAAGTCTAGCGATAGCATTTGGTTTATCTTCAGTATTTAAGCAAATGGATTGAATATCTTTATGTAAATTAGGTTTTAATTCAGGAAAGGAAGTTAATAAATCTTTTGTAAAATCTTTAATAATTTTCTCAAATTCTTCCATATTATAATAAATATATCATTGTTTTATTTAATATCATATTTAACAAATATACAAATTGCTAATTTTAGATAAATTTTGAATGTATTTCATAGTAATAGTTTTATTATCATTGTTTAAATTATTAATATTATGTTTTAAATTTTCAAGCATTTTAACAATAAAGGAAGAATAATCTTTAAAAAAAACATCGTTTTGAAAATTATGATTTGCAAAAAAATTAATATCATTATTTTCAATTTGAGTTTTAAAATGATCTGCTATATCTGTTTTCCAACTTATAATAATAGCTCTTGGGTTCATTTTTTTACAACTAATAAAATAAGTTTTATTTTGTTCGATTTCTTTTGAATCTGGTAATAATGTTGTTAATAGTTCTATAAAATTGCTTAATTCAGTTATAAAAGTTGTTAAAACTAATTTATTGTTATTTTTATTAGACGCCATATATTTATTTAAAAATATTATATTTAAATAAGTATTTTATATATTTAGATTTCTGGATTGTATCATATTATCTACAGAAATTTCTCCAATGGTATCTGCTTTATAATTATCAGGAGGTGTATCTATATTATCAACTTCATTAATTGTAACAAAATTATGTATTTGCCTAAGTCCACCATTTCCTTTTGTGGATAATTCATCTATACTTTGGTCTAAAAAACTATATTGGTCGGATACATTATTTATTTGATTTAAAGAAAAACAAACAGGTTCTTCGTTCATAGAAGTAGCAATTTGCTGTAGAGAATTAATTTTTGGTTCAAAATATTTATAAATATCGTCTCCAAAAATAACATGATGACTTTTATTTAGTAATAATAATGCAGGTACTTTATTAACTGTAGGTGGTAATAAAACTTCATGTTTATCTTCTATAATTAAATAAGTGGAGTTATTTTTTTGTATTCGTTTATCGATACATAGATAATGAATATCATCTAATTGATATTTATTTAAATGATGAATGCATTTTTTAGATTTTTCACAAAGATTGCTATAATATAGAATATGACTCATTTATAATAAAATAAAAAGAGTTTTTTAAATAAATACATTTGTTAAATTGATTTATAAAAATAAAGAATATATATAATAATAAATGACAGAAGTACCCGTAATAATGAAAAACGCGCCAAAATATGAAGGAAGATTGGAATGTACGTTTACTGGATGTGATGTCAGTTTAGTAAATGGTATACGCAGAACAATATTGTCTGATATACCGGTATATGGGTTTAATGTATTTCCTTATGCGGAGAATGATGTTCATATTGAAGTAAATACAAGTAGACAAAATAATGAAGTACTTAAACATAGAATGTCATGTATACCAGTACATTTAACTGATTTTACACTTCCATTTCGCGAAGCATTATTTGAAATTAATGTAACAAATAACACTAAAGACATACAATATGTAACTACAAATGATATAACAGTACGTCAGGTACCACCCGAAGATGCCGATGAGATGGGTCCGATGAATAAAGAATTATTGAAAAAAATGGATCCTAAATTGTTATTTCCTGTAGATCCAATAACAAAAGACCCCATTATAATTTGTAGATTGAGACCTAGTATAACAAAGGATTTATCTGGCGATAGTTTAAAATTATTTGCTAAAATAAGTATACACGTTGCAAAAGAAAATGCGTGTTATAATGTAATAAGTACATGTTCGTTTGGTAATACAATGAATTTATCTGCAGCAAATATAGCATGGGAGCAAAATGTAGTAGAACGTAAATATGAAACACCAGAAGAAGAGGAAAAAGAGCGTCAGAATTGGTTGTTGTTGGAAGGTAAACGTTATTTCAAAGAACGTAGTTTTGATTTTATAGTAGAAAGTATAGGTATATATGAAAATGAAGTATTACTACAATTGGCATGTAAAATCATGGTAGAAAAATTGTTATTGATGCGAGACCTATCTAATATTACTATAAAAGAAAGTAATACAACAATACCAAATTGTAAGGATATGTTACTTTCAGTAGATTATAGTGTAGGTAAAATTTTGGAACATTTCATTTATCAAAAATATTATGAAGAAAGTAAACAATTACAATATGTTAGTTTCTTTAAAGAGCATCCGCATAATCTAGATAGTATATTACGTATAGCATTTAAACCAGGTACAGATGTTACATTAGAGGTAATATTTCCAACCGTATGTGATATGATAATAGATTATTTAAAAAAGGTTTCAAATTTGTTTTAGATATAATAATAATTTCTATTGTATCTATAAGATATGTCATCGCAGGAAACAAATATTAAATTACAATTAAAAGATATTATAGAAATAATAGCACCATCAAATCCAGATTTACATAATAAACGATATTTGATAGATTATATAGATAGTTATGAAATAAGGATAGTATCTATAGATGATATAAATGAGCCAGTAATAACCTTAACCATAGGACCTACAGGTGTATTAGATAATAAATCAATAACAGAAATAAATTTATTAAGTCGTGATGATAAAATTGGTTATGCAAGACAAAATGGGTTGCTTCCAGATGTTTTAATAGATATTTTTTTTATAGGCGATGAAGAATTGATAGTATCTGGTAAAATATCAGATTTAGTAGAAGATATGATAGAAATATTATTAGAAGATGGTTCAATAATATATATTGATTTTGCCTATAAAGGTATACCAAAAGATATACCAATAGATAAAATAGTAAAATAAGTAATAACAGAAGAACAAATAAAAGATAGTAGATTAGGCGATGAATTAGAAGATATTCAATTGACTCAAGCATTAGATGTTAGTAATATAGAATCAAGACCATTACAACAAGATACCGTACAGGATACGAATCCAGAGTTGGAAACAATTCCAGAGTTGGAAACAATTCCAGAGTTGGAAACAATTCCAGAGTTGGAAACAATTCCAGAGGAAGAATATGTAGGTACAGAAGAGTTAGTAGAGGTAGAAGGGTCACCTTTAATAGATAATTTAAATAATTTAGTAATAAATGCAGATTTAGTTCAATTTGGTCCTGATTTAGAAGATGTAAAACATATGATAGAATTACCAGAAGAACAACAGCGATATGATTTGGATACACAAGTAAATGACATGATGGATGATATATTATCGTCTTATTCCTTAGATAAAAGAAATAAAAGATTAATAGGTTCAATACATACAACAATAGAAAGATATAAGCAATTGCGACAACTATATTCTGTTCGTGATGAAGAAGGAGTTTTAAATAAACCTCCTACAATTAGTGATAGTAAAAAACCATTGTTAGATAAATTATATGATAATATACAAGAAATACCATGGATAATACCAGTAATGAAAGCGAAAAAGGTAATGTATAATTTACATATGCATGATATAGGATATTATAATGATGTGATACATTCGAATATAGACATGGCAATAATAGACTTTAATGATATATGGGATGAGTATTATAGTAATATTAGTAGTGACCATCAAAATAAGTATATTACTTTACATAATAAGTTACAAACATTTACTACACATATGGTAAATGATACAGGAATATCACATTTATATTCATTAGAAGTAAATGGTAGGCAACATATAGTATTAAATAATTATTTAGATTTTAATTCAACAACTATATTTAATAATACATGTGAGACAGCACCAGAAAAAAACTTGTTAGGTGAAGTAATAAATTTTGTATATAATATGCCTTATTATACAACTGTATTAACAGAAGGGCAAACTTATAAAGACAAAAATGATTTAATGAAAAATGATACTTTGGATATACAATCATTATTACTATTACCTTATCCTTATTTAGATTATTCTCGACTAAAATTACCAAAAACATCAATAAAAGAACGTACGCAATTAAGTAATAATTATCCTAGTATGTATCGTATATTAAATAAAAATGTACCAATAACAACAAAAACAATATCACTAGACTCTACTTATGCGGAACCAGAATTACAATCGTTATTTTCACAAATAACAGTAATGCCTCCATCAGAATCTATATTATCCTTATCAAATGAAGAACGTTATAAAACATATTTACAAAAAGTGATACCTACTAATAATAATTTATTTAAAATGATCCAATCTCGAATAGAAAATGGTTTATCGTATTATGAAATAATGAAACAATTAGAAATATTTCATATATATGAATGTGATATACCGATACAAATGTTTCAAGATATTAAAAATTATTTAATTAAACAAATAAAAGCATATAAGGTAACGTTTAAAGAGCGTCAAAATGCATTTCAGCGATTAAAATATAAGTATAATAATAAAATATTAAATGAAAATTTAATAAATCAATTATCAAAACAAGTAGATGATGTATTGCAATTATACTACATGCATAAAGAAGTAAATGAAACAACATCCGAACAATTATCAAGAATGTTGTATATGGATAGTGGTGGTTTATATAATTCAGCAGTGTTATTGCAATTATTAGATTTACATGTTGTAGAATCTATGAATAAAACCATAGAAGAAAAGACATTAGAATTAAATGAAAAATTATTAAAGACAAAAACAAAATGTAATAAGTATATATTAGTAAAAAAATACAATACGATAGAGCAGTTAGATGCCGATCAAAAAAAAGAGATATATGTAGATAAAGAATATGATCCAACAAATTATACGTTATTAGAAACATATGAAGATGAAAAAAATAAGATGGAGTTAAAAGAATTTATGATATTTTTAATAGAAAAATTAATGCAAGATAAAAAATATACACAAGAAGAAGCTACCGTAGAAACACAGTCTATTTTAAAAGGTAAACGTATTGTAGATAATAATACTTATGCTGTATTATTAATAAATGATAATGGAATAAGTAGTACTTTATTCTATAAAAGAACAAATGATGAATGGGTCGTAGATAAAACGATAGATGAATCTGTATTTGCATTGACTTCTGATGATTTTTGCAATATAAATGAAAGTTGTACGTATACGTATAATAATAATGCCTGTATGGATGCAAATATTATAAAACAGCAACATAATAAGGCATTAATAGATCGTATATCATCACAAATGAAAAGTGAATATTATTTATCAAAACAAGAATTGGAACAATATTTTAAACATAATTACAACAATCGATTTCGTGAATTTCAACAATTACAAATATATGCAAATAAATCCTTATTGGAATATGATACAATGAAACGAAAATTAGTATCAAATATGGAAGAAGAAGAAGAAATAATAGAGTCTCCATATAAATCTTTGGTGGATGTTATTTTATCTGAAAGTGATATTATAAATAAATATGAATATATTATTGAATTAGTAGGACAGTATACACGTTTACCACTATCAACAGAAAAACCAAATTGGTTTTATTGTAAGGAAAGTAATATTCCGTTATTACCTGTATTTTATTACGAATTAGCGAGTAATTATAAAAATAAAACTTTATATGAAATTACATTAAATCGTGTAATAAAGGAACATGGAATCATTTCAGATAATTTTATAGTAGACAAGCATAGCGGACATGTAATAAAAGTAATAGATTATAATGAGGATGAAGGTTATACAGTAGATGGATTCAAGGAAGTAACACGTAGTGTAATAGAAGAAGAACATACTATTTCGGTTGCGAAGGAAGTAGTTATGGACGAAATACCAAATACAGAAGAAACCAAAATGATGTATAACATAATACATACATTAAATTCACATATGGGAATTCGTATGTCAATAGTTGATATTAATTTAACAGTAATACAATCAAATCAATATTTTATAAATTCATTAGAATCAGAAGAGGACTATAATAAACGATATGAATTACTAGCAAAAAAAGGAAAGGTATTACCGAAATATGAAGAATACAAGGATTTTATGATATTACTATACACAATTACAGTATTATTTACAATTATACAAACAAGATTTACAAAATCACAAGTAAAAAAATCAGTAGCAGGTTGTTTAAAATCATTTTCTGGTTATCCATTAGACCCCGAAGATACTGATCTAAAAGGGTTAACCTATATGGCATGTGTAGTTCTTAAACTAAAATCTAGTATAACACCGTGGTATACCTTAGGTAAAATAAAGACCCCTAGTTTAGTTAAAAAAATGAAATTACTAATAGAAAATACTTTAATAGAGAGTTCTTATTTACGTGAACGTATAGAATTATTTGCAGAGTCGCATAAAAGTACGATACAATATAGTTTAATACCAGATGAATTAAATGTAAAAAAATGGACCCAATTTAAACCACCATTATCAGTGTATTCCATACATCAACCAGATTCAATAGCAAGTCATGTTAAAAAAAATATAGAAACAAATAAAGATGCATATTCTATAGTATATTTAAAATTATTACAATTTTCCTATCGTATAATGCATACAATAAATAGTACAATAGCAACTGAAGTTCCTCATTTCATAGGTGAAGAAGGTCCATATAAAGATAATTCGTGTTGTGATGAATTAATATTAGAGTATACTTCACCCAAAGATTATTTTATAGAAAAGAAAGCAGAATTACGTAAAAATTTGTTAACTATAACTGATTTAAGTGAATTATTAAATAAAATAACACAATCAAACAATACAATATGTGTTATAAATGATTTGGGATATTCTGAACCAATATCTTCAAATATAGTATTATTTTCAGAATTAGTTATTTATAAAGCATTTATCCATTATTGTAAATTTAATAAAGATATACCTATTAGTGAAGATTTAAAAGCAATATGTTTGGAAAATAATAGTGAATATAATGATGATGATTCAATACAAATAAAAATAAAAAAAATGAAATTAGAGGGTAAATTATATACAATAGAATCATTGTACCAATTGATGCAAATAGTTAATATGAAAAATGTTATACATCTAGACTATTCATTTAGTGAGATATCAAAATATCATATGTTAGAAGAATCTTTATTACAATTAGATGAAACGGATGATGGTAATATACCTACAGAAATAAGAGAATCATTAAAAAGTTTGATAGATACGTTTGATATAACAATAGAAACAAAAACAAAAGAAATGGTAATGATAAATCGAATAATAAAAACTGAATGGAAAAAATTGGAAAAGAAACTATTAAAAATTAAAAAAACATTAGATAAAAAGGAAAAAGGTACAGTAGATAAATTTTTAGCAATAATAAATAAAGATCATAGTGATAATATGTTATCATTTCTGTTATACGTGAAAGAATTCATTATATCTATATGTAAAAAATATCCAACTATGATTCTTCATAAATCTGATTTTCAAAATATACCAATATTAAAGCATTGGAAAATAACATCATATAATCATAAAATGGATATAATAAGTTCGATAGCAAAGTATTATGGACCTTTTACAACTTTTTATGATAATGAAGAAATAGAACAATTACTTTTACTTGTATTGGAAAAAAATGATAGTATACTTAACTTTATGATGTCGTTACCTTATTTTTCAGCATATATAGATATTGATAATATAAAGCATTTCCATGTATTAGATGAAGATATGATAGTAGATATAGTTTTATATTTATTACTGAAATCATTAACATTATATTTGGATAATATAGAAAATGTAAATACTACGCATCATGGATTAAGTAGTAGCGAAGATATGCGTGTTGTATTAGCGAGAAAAAAATCTATTCAAGAATCCACTCATAAATTGTTGATAATGTATATGAATCATTTTAACGAACATTATGACAAAACAGAACCAAAATATACAGAGTTAAAAAAGCGAACATTATATGCAAAAGAAAAAGAAAAAAGTGAATTAGTAAGATATATGAGTGATATGTCAGACGAACAACGTAATGCGGAACAAGCGTTACGTGCAACGGGTCAAGGTCGATGGGCTACAGGTCAACAAAAAGGATATAAAGAATATAGAGGTACAACATATGATGATGAGACGAAAGAAACAAGAGAAACACAAGGTCAGATTGATTTCACAGGTGAATATATGGATACAGATGATTTAGTAGTACAAGAAGAGCATGATGAAGATGAAACAGTGTTTAATGAGGAAGATGAAGCATTAAATATGGAAGATATTATAGGTGAGGAAGATGATCTTGATATAGAATAGGTATATTCATTATAACATAATAAAAACTTTATTATGTTAGTATATAATGCGTCAATCAATATTTTTATTTAAAAATATTAAAAATATTAAAAATAGTAATAAATATATAAAAAAATATAAAATACCAGATTACGACATAGATGTTAATCCGTTTAAGTTATACGTACAGGACTCAAAAGATATTACACAAAAATTAAAGAACTTATTTGAAAAAAAATAAATCTAAACCATAAATATAATGGATGAAACCTTATATAAATGGGTTTATATTATATATGTATATATTTTAATAGTAATTAAGATAGTATATTTGGTAACATTAATAACAGTAAAGGTCCAAAAAGATCCAAATGAAACTATATTGAATATAAATGATATTAGTAAAAATATGGTAATGGGTATGTTAGCAATATTAATGATATATATATTTCATCCCAAACGACTAGGAGCAATTATAGTTCGTGGTGAAACAAAATTTTTAATGTTTTTATTTGGAGTAATATCATTATTAGACATACCATGGTCGTATCCATTTGAAAAATTAATAGTTAAAAATAAAATAGGAATAACACAAGACCATTTATCATTGGGTTTAGGTATAGTAATAACATCAATTGTAACAGGATTAGTATATATTAATAACTAATAAATTGAAATAAACATAATTATATACGTTAATGTATACCAATGAATACCAGAATAGAAATTATTTTAGGATGTATGTTTTCAGGAAAAACAACTGAAATGCTTCGACGATGTAATCGTTACAAAGCAATAGGAAAACAAATACTAATTATAAATCATGAGTTAGATTCTAGAACAGATAATAGTGTATTAACGCATGATGGTAATAAGCAATCGGCATTAAAAATAGAAAACTTAATGGATTTGATAACTGATAAGAAGTATAGGGATATATTGTATAATACATCTGTAATAGGAATAGATGAAGCCCAATTCTTTGGTGATTTAGTTGAATTTATAGTAGAAATAGAAAAATTAAATAAAATAATAATAATATCAGGATTGGATGGTGATTCGGATCGAAAACCGTTTGGAAAAATTTTACAATGCATTCCATTATGTGACACTGTAGTTAAACTTAATGCATTGGATATGAAAAAAAAAGATGGAACACCTGCAATCTTTACCAAACGTATTATAAATAACTCACATCAAGTTTTAATTGGTAATGCAGATGCTTATATGGCAGTTTCTCGTGAGAGTTATTTTAATAATAACTAATATAAATAATAAAATTATTTATCATTAATAAATTTTTTTCGATAATTTAGAAATAAATATAACCATTGCAAAATATATTTATTTGTTGTATAAAGTTATAAAAAAAATATGCTAGAATAATATAATGTTATCCAAAACTATATTGCGTAAAAATAAAGTATTTGTAGCAATAATGGTATTTTTTCTCTTATATGGTATATTTTATATAATAAAACCAGCATTTGCGTATAATGAAGATGGTACATTAAAACCATTTGGTTTAGGATATATGCATAAAACTATAATACCAGCATGGTTAGTAGCAGTAATATTAGGTATATTATGTTATTATGTAATAATGGTATATTTTACATTTTATTAAAAATATTATCTAATTAAATAGTATATGGCACAAACTCGTCGCAACCAACGTAACCAACGTAACCAACGTAACCAACGCAGTCAACGCAAGCAACGCAGTCAACGCAAGCAACGTACTCAACGCAAGCAACGTACTCAACGCAAGCAACGTGGTGGTAAGCAAAATGAATTTTTCAAGTTGATGATGAATGCTAAAAAAAATAATTTACAACAATTTGAATACAAAGGTAAACAATATAAACGTCAACAAAAAAAACATTTAGTATTTTACAAGGCTTAATTGTATAAAATAATGGTATAAAATAAAAGAACCATATTGTAAATACATCATAGAACATTGTTTATGATTAATAAATTGTAAATTATTATATCCATGAATAATGCGTATTCCCATCCATTTAATAAAGTAATAAAGACGTTCATATAAGCAATAAATATTTATAGTAGTTATATCAAGGTCAAGACCAATACCTCCGTTTACTTCTAATACAATAAATTTTTTTCCTTGTTTTAGAAGTTTATCAGATTTATATTTGATATCATATCTTCCAATATGATTACCTGGTATAGATAACCCAATACGATTTAAGTGTTTAATAAATGGTTTAGTGAGTAAATCATTACGTTTAGTACCTGAAGGATATCCATTCCATATATTATTTAAATATTCTTTACCATAATTAATGATAGATTCTTTATGATTTGTACGTTTTATACATGATACATAATTATATGTATTATTAGTAAATATATATGAAATTCCAATTTCATTAGGATAATCAGTATATTCTTCAATCATAGTATAATCTGCATGATATTTTTTAAAATATGAATCATGTTCGCTGTTATTATTAATTTTATTAACAGCGATACTAAAACTGTCGCAAACATATGGTTTTAAAATATATGGATAAGAATACTGTTTAACAGATTCAGTGTTATAATAATCAGCATTTAATCTAAATTTTTTAGGTATAAAAGATAAAGTATATAATTTGTTATAAGTAGCATGTTGATAATCATGTGGATTAGAACATATCATTAAATATGTAGTAATAAAAAACATAATACATAAAAATAATATCATACTGTATATAGCATAACTTTTATCATTATTATTTAAACTTAATATTAATTGGATAGGTTAACCGTACAACTACTATTTACAATATATACATATGCTACATTAATAGCCATACAACCACTTAGCAATATCCATACAAATTCTCCAATTGCATCTTTCATAACAATAAATTTATATAAATCATTTTTCATGGTAGGGTCATTTATAGCATCATCATTCATTAATGGTTTTAATCTATCAATAGAATCTTGAAAGTTTATAGTATTTAATTCATTAATTATAGTAGAAGAATCATTATATATATATTCGATGCTTTTTAGTAAAGCTTTATCATTTATATTAGATTGATTAATAGATTCGGGTGTTTTTAACATTTTTACAAATGAGTTTTTAATTCCACCTAAATAAGCAATTAAATAACCTAAAGTATTAGAAAAAGGAGATATCCAACCAGGAAACATTAATAATAAAACATTAATAGTACAAAATATACCAATCCATGGTAATAGAGTAGCAATAATAGAAGTAGTAAATTGGTCGGTATCATTACAATTATCTTTAGCAATCATACTATTTAATTGCCATTGTATGATAATTGTTATAAGAATATATCCAAGTATCCAAGATTTATCGTTACTTGTACCAAATATAATTTTAAGAATAGTATAAATTACAGTTATAATAATAAATACACCAAAACAAGTGCTTATATCAGCACTTAATTTATTAGAATTATCTTCATTATCTAAATTTGATTCAGACATATAGATAATAGGTATAAATTTTTTTCTAATAATAGAAGTAATTATTATGAATTATATTGAACGTCCAAATTTAATAGAACCTGGCACAAAATTTTTTTTTAAATCTACATTGAAAGAATGTAGTGCGATAAAACAAAAATATATGAATCGATTATACAACATAACAATGTTAGTTTTTTTTTTATTTATATTTGGTTGTGTTTTATTTTATAATTATAAAGGAAGATTAAATAAACAAGAACAATATATTAAACAAGAAAAAGAAAGACAATATATTTTAGAAAAAGTACGCAGTTTGGATGAAATACGAAAAAAAGAAAGTCAAGAACGAATAACAAATTTGCCTATATTAACATAATAAAATGTAGAAACACTATATATGAATAATGAATGTCGTACAGCAATAGAAGATTATTATACTTTAAAAAACGATTACGATCAATCATATAAGACAAAACGAAATGTAATTATAGCAGATAAAATAAAGTATAATACATTACAAAAAAGACGAAATGCTATCGCACAAATAAAAAATCCTTGCGTACATTGTAAACGATTAGTAGGTACTATATTTAGTATGGAAAATCGTACTTTAGAAGCAAAATGTGGAGATATAACTAATCCATGTCCGTTAAATATTAAAATATATAAAGGTCGTGTAACTAGATTAGAAGATGATTTTATAGCATGGCAAGAAGATTATATTAAAGAATTTACAAATACTATAGTAGAAACAAAATTAGATGTGTTATTTCAATATATATCAGAAGAAGATGCAGTAAAAATATTTCAAGAAACAAAAGAAAAATTAGAATTATATAGAATGGGATATAATACAGATTATCAATTATATTTAGAAAAAACCACAAATGACGTAAATAGTGATGATTTAACAAAAGCAAATAATACGTTAATAAAATATAAAAATGCAATAAATGAATTAATGCAAAGATTTTATAAAAGAAAAGATAAACGTATATTTCAAGATATAGTAAGATTATATGTTGTTAAAATAATGCCTTTATTAGATACTATACGTGATTTAAAATATAAATATATTCAATTGGAATATGATTCGGATGAAGAAAATTACAATTTAAAAACTAGGAATTATTTAATAAGAGATCTCGAAACAAATACAAATGAAGATGATGAACCAGCACTTTTATCAAATATAAAATAATATTATAGAATATAATGAAATTTCTTAATTTATCTTATTTTTTGTGTGCGTTAGCTATAGGATTATTTTTAAATTATATACACAGTCCAGAACAAAAGGTAATATATGTATATCCTACTCCTGATAATTCAAATAAAATATTATATAAAGATCAAGCAAACAACTGCTATAAATATACTGCTAATGTAGTAAAATGCAGTAATAATGCAAAATCTATACCAGCACAGGTTTAATAAAATATAATAGATATATATATAATGGAAATTAAGCGATTGTTAAATACTGATTTTGGTGTTAAATTAATGTCAATAGTATTAGGTTTAGGATTGGCGACATTGTTTAGAAAAGTATGTAATGGAAGAAATTGTATGATATTTAAAGGACCTTCTATAGATGAAGTAAAAAAAAATACGTATAAAAAAAATAACAAATGTTATCAATTTAACTATGAAAATGTTGATTGTGATACTAAAAAATCTATAATAGATTTAACAGATGATACAAGTGAAATTAATAATATAAAATCTACATTATTTTAATATAATATAATAGTATATATCATGTTAAAACATAAAACATATAATAAAAAAACGTTACGTAAATATTTTGAGTGTGTAAATAAGGAAAGTAAAAAAATATTAAATAAAAAAGATTTAAAAACGGTAAAAAATATTCAAAAAAAAATAAAATTTAATAATAAATTACGTGCTCCTCGTATTATATTGATTATGAATGAAAATATTTTAAAAAGACAATCTGATTTATCTAAAAAAAACATAAGAATTGCGAAAAATAATATTAAAAAAGCAAAACACCAAATAAAAATAAATAAAAAAAAAAATATGAAACAAATTACATTAAAAGAATTATTACTATTGAAAAAGTATCATAAACAAGTAGGTATAACAATAAAAAAAAAATGCTAATTCTATTATTTATACTATATTATGCGTAAATAATAGCAATCCTTACTTCTTTAGTAATATAAATGGATACTACTAGTATTAATGCTTTGCCTGTTTCACAAAATAATATTATGCAACCACAACAACAAGAGCAAAATCAAGTAACTAATGTTTCTCCTACTAGTGGATATAATCCTAATATTGCACCACCATCAAAACCACCACCATTATTAAGTAATGATATGATAAAAGAAGTGACAAATAGTATTCAAATGGCAAGTCAAGATGGTTCTACTCAATTGCCTTCACGAGATATTCCTAGAGATACTTTACATATGGCTACTGACGTACAAGTTAATGCAGATCATATACCCGTAGAAGAAAAAATGCGTGATTATATAGGTGAATACGATGATACACAAGAAATTATTCAGAAACATATAGAAGAAGAAACAAACTATAGTCGGTTAGAAAATATATATAATGAAATACAAACACCTGTATTAATAATGTTATTATATTTTTTATTTCAATTACCTGTAGTAAATACCATGGTATTTAAAGTATTTCCTAAGTTATTTAATAAAGATGGAAATTTAAATATGAGTGGTTTGTTGTTAAAAACTAGTTTATACGGTGCACTTTATTATGGTATAATGAAAGGAATATCTTATATTTAACTGAAAATATTATGGCGTGTCTAATGAAATTTTGGGAGAATCTGTATTAATAGACCTGCGAGATCTTTGTATATTTTGTTGAATCATTTCTGATTTCAAATTAATTTGAAATATTTTATGAATCCCCAATCCTTTTAGGTCTTCAAATTCTTCCTTAATTTCATTTGAGAAGATATATTTTTCTTTTATCAACTCTTTGTGCATGATATCGCTAATCACGATATGATTTTTTTTACATATGCCCTCAAGTCGTGCCGCTAAATTCACATTTTGTCCGGACAACCGAAATGTTTTCCCATCCCATACTCCACCCGCACACTCTCCTGCAACCATACCGCACCTAATATGCGTGTTATATGGATATAAAATAGTATTTAATCGTTCCGTTAATTTCAAAGCAAAGTAAATGCATTCGCAATGAATGTCCGACAATGATAAAGATAAATCGGGACAATGTAAAAACAATAACGAATCCCCACACGCTTCAATAAAACGTATAAACGGATAAAAATTATGACTCACCATACTTGACGATTCTTTAATGACCTCGTGAAACATGAGAGCAATTTCTTTGGGAGTTTTTTGTGTAGAAATAACTGAAGAATTTGCAACATCCATCATGATAATAACACAATTCATATAATGTTTAACACAAAAAGTCGGCGAATTCGTCATATGGTCCATAAACTCTTTTGGTATATTGGGAGCAATGGAACAATCATTATCTACTTTGAAATACGCTTTACAAATAAACGGATCTTTTAGTATATTTGTTTTTGTATTTGGTTTTATAACAGGATGCGTATCTGTAATCCAAACTAGTTTATCATTTTTTGTAAGAAAAGACATGTAACGTAATTTTGTGATTTCTTTTATAAGATTATTTAAAATCTTCATAGTTAATTTAGTATTATATACTTCTAATAAATATTTTTGCATAATTTTTGATAACAACAATGGTCTAAAATCATTCCCAACTAATTCTTCTTTTCTATATTCTAATATATCACACATTCGTTCATCTACATCAATCACTATGTGTGACGGTAATAATATTTCTACCCAATATTCTTCCGGTATTTCAATAGAAAAATTACGTTTAATATGAATTTTTGAAGATTTATCTGATTTTTTACAACATAAATACATAATACAGGTATATATAAAATATAAAGCATTCTTTAATACAATTTGTAACAATTAACACTATTATTGGTTTATAATTGCTTGTCGTGATATTATAGAATCTATATAAACAGTTATTCCAATAATAGAATATGTGATTAAAATAAATATTACTTCCATTATAATATTTTTATTAAATAATTTTATATATATTTATTAATTTAAATAATGTAGTATCCTATTATAAACCGAAACAATCAATTCAAGATTTTCCAGAGGTAAAAACTGAAAGTATAAAGGTTCCTATGTCTGGTAGAGCAGGGGTGAGTATGTAATTATTGATTAACAGCAAAACAAAATATCAACAAAATGTATATCCGTATCTTGTTTTTTTTTTATATAATGTTTAAATAGATATAACACATAAAAATAACAATAAATACCGTTCAATATTTCGTTAAATTCGGATAAAATTATATTTTCGGAGCCTGAATTCCCCGTTCTTCTAAAAAATGTTCTAATTCTTGTTTTAATGTTTTTATTTGACGTAAGTTATTTTTCATGGCAAGGCATTTTTCAGAACTTATATACTGTTTATATTGCAATGATTTATCTTTTAAATCTTTATGCAAATTAACCTCTTTTCTAATATCATTATTTAAGGTAATCAAAGTATTTAATTGTTTATTTACCGTAGTATCATATTTTTCTATAAAATTATTAATTGCTAAAGTGTTAGCATCAGATGTGTTAACATCTTTTGATAATACATTGTTAATATTTGATCTTATTCGTAGATCATTTTGTAGTGCTTCTAAATATTTATCTAATTCTTCTGGTTTATATTTAATAAACTCGGCTAAAGGTGAATCCATTGTATATGTTATGTAATATTTATATTTTTACAAAAAATTTAAATCATACATAGCAATGATTCGTGTCCTGTGCTTTTGGTTGTATGTCTAGGTGTATTTAATAATCGCTTTGTGGAAATTATATATATATATAGTATAATGAAAAAATCTAATAAACTTATAGTTGTCATTTGTATAGCAATAATAGTAATTTTATTATTTGTTATGAATTCGCAACATAAACCAAGTAAAAAAAAATGTGCTTCATTTTATTCAGAAAAATCTTCGCATGCTCCTAGTGAATTAATTCGTCAATTAACCTTAAAATTCGAGTGCGATATAGATCCGACATTTAAAGTAGATAAATATATTTATGATGATAAAAAAGCTATGATTGGTGCTATATCTGGTTCCAAGTTAATATACCATGGAACTGCGGATATGCATCAGGTAATTATTGATACAGAATTTAATAAAGAAAAATTTTACGGATATAAAGTACATAACGGAGCTTTAAAAATATATAAACACATAAAACCACAAATTCAAAATGTATATATAGATACAGTTTACGGATATTCATTAGGAGCGATGGTAGGTGCACTTACTATATTTGACATATACAAGACACAAAATATTAATGTACGTGGATATTTTATAGGTAATCCACCGATTGGTGAAAAGAAATTTAAAAATGATTTCAATAAACATTTAGAAAATGTATATTATACAACTCATCCATATGATTATGTTGCACAACCATTGTTAATCCCTGTAAAAACATGGATTTATAGAACCATATTTAATTACTATTCTGTTGGTAAAAAAGTAAAGAAATTTCCTTATAAAAAAAAAGAAGGACAAAGAGCATTTGTTCCGCATTTTCGCTATTTCTAATATTTTATGTAAGATAAGATGATTTGGTTTAAATATTGTACTTATAATTTGTCTACTTATTAACCATACATATCCCGATATCTTCTATTATGTATTGAAATATTAATTTTTTTTTTTTTATTATCAAATCCTTTGCTTTCAAACAATTGTTTTAATTTTGTCTTTCTTACTTCCCATATAGAGTCTTCTAAAATGTGTGTTTTACACCCATTAAAATCATAGCAATGATACATATCCGCACATTGACTTAAAATATACTCTATAGCATACATAGGAACATTTATATTATGACATGCCATATCTAACGGGGATAAATAGTATCTACATCTTAGTTGTCCATAATTTGATTTTAGACTATGTGGTGCAATACGAATGATTTCTTTAAGATCCTCAAATGTATCATTTGTAAAAACGGAATGACTACTGTATGCGCGCGGTAAAGCAGAACCAGTACATAGTAAATCTATAAGAATACTACTAATAGGTTCATTTCTTCTATATTCATTTTCGTAGTAAGAATATTTTTGAATAAGTAGGTATAATTTATGTAAATCTTTTTTATACTTATCTAAAAATGTATCCTTATGATTTTTAGTGTAAAGGACTATTTTATAGTTTCTGTTATCAAGAAAGCAATCTTTTATATTTTGATTGGTTATTGTTATAGATGATGGTAATTTTAAGAAGTTGTGAATGATGTAATGTATTTCCTCTGGTAATTCTAGCATTATGTTTATATAATTAAAGTAAAGGATTATTAAATTCAATTTATGATAAAAAAAGAATACTCCTACATAGCAAGGATTCGTTCTAGTGCTTTTGGTTGTATATTTTGCCTTATACATATCATAAATTGATTAAACTATTATAATAGTTATTATAGTTTAAAAAATGTCTTCTATGGTAACAACCGTTGCGAAAGTACCAATCAGTTATGAACCTACTCTATACAATGATAATTATGTAGATTATTTGGGTAAATATTCGTGGAGGCAATTTGAAGAGTTTGGCGTGAAATGTCCTTGCAGTAAGGGTTCTAAGATATATAGAAATAAAAATTCTTTTAAGCATCAACATTGTGTTACGAAAAGGCATAAACAATATGTGAAAAAACTAAATCAAGAACCAGAAGAAGGATCGTTGCGTGGCGATGATGATGGATTCACAAAACAAATCAAGGAATTGAAGATCTCAATGGTGAAAGAGCACGAGGCATATCAATTGGAAAAGCAACTAAATAAAAATCTACAAAGTCAAATCAAACACATTATTGGCGAGAAAGAAGAAGCGGAAGCGGAAGCAAAACAAGCAGGGGAATATGTGCAAGAAATGACGAACAAGGTAGCAGAACTAGAAGCCAAACTAAAAAAATATGAAATGATTACCCAAGAGATGATGAAAGTGGGTGGATATGAATTGGCCTAAATATACTATAGCTATTTGCGAAAATAATGTTACTGCTATTATTTCCTTCACATAGCAAGGATTCGTTCCAATGCTTTTGGTTGTATGTCTGGTAGAACCGGGTGGCTTTCCCAGAAATACTTACAGTAACTCCATTTAAAGTCGCAGTCATCAACATACCAATCGGTTTCTAAGAGGCGTTTTTTTATGTTAGCAGGCAGTAGATATAGACTGTTTTTAGGTAGCACATAACTAAGTTGAAAAAAGTTGGAAACGGGTGCTTCAGGTTTTCTCGCCAGGAGTTGTTTAAAATGATAGGGAACATGTTTAATGAGATCACTAAACAATGGTGGATAATCGTATTTGTAGTACCAGTTCCAATCAATACACCCCTTAGTGTAGTATTCCATGTTCCATTCTAGACCTTCCACATAGTTGATACAAATTTCTTGTCGTCGTGCATCGTTGATCTGAGTATCAAAAAGCATTTTGTAGTATCTTTCTTCCCAATAGGCTTCGTAGGGGTTGATGTATTTTTCCGCTTGCCTGTGTTTTGTAGGTATATTTAAAAATTTAAATTCTTTTTCTTCGTCGTTGTTTGTAGGATAATATTTTTTCTCGGCTTTAACGCGTTTTTTGTGTTCTAGAATAAATAGTTCTCTTTCTTCAGATGCAATTTCTTGTATAAGTATTCTCACGTTTTTCCAGTGAATTTTTTCGCCATCGTATAGGCAATCACTGTTTTTAAACATGCCTCTATATTTTTCTATAAGATAGTAGATACCATCAGTACGTATATTGACGCTGGGGAAATGGGGCATAAAATCGTTTCCGAGCATAAAGCACATAAAGATGTAGTCATACATTTTGTGGATGTAGTTCACGTCACCATCTTCACCTGCGAGTTCAAGTGCTGTTTGTTGTCCGAGGAGTTGCATATCGAGTAGATAAGTTTTGTTGGGTTCGAGAGATGTAGTAATAGATTTAATAAATTCCGGTGTTTCGCGATATAGGTAAATATTTTTTCTGCAAGAAAGATGATTAAGTCCGAGCATAATAAGGTCCGCATCAAGACCGTAAATTGCTGCAATTTTCTCGGTATTTTTAGTGTTGCGTATATGTTGCATAATTTTGTGTTCACCTTCCCCGCAATTACGTGAACCGTTGAATATAACTTTAATATGAAAATTTTTAAAATAGTTGTTTACATAAGAGTCAAGATTTTTCATAAACGTTGTTCCAGGAGTAATAGCGCAAGTATCCCATTCTTTATTATTTGTTTTGGATAATATAGATTTAAGTATATTTTTGGTGTATTGTCCTTTAAATCGTCGGTCTCTTTGTTGTTTTAGTTTTGCGAAAGGTGCTATTCCGTCAAAACTAATATAAACGAGTTCTGTAGGTTGAATTTCTTGAATATATAGGGATATCTGTAGGCAGATTTGTTTATAAATATCTTCATCTTCAACTTCAACTTCAACTTCAACTTCACCCTTTTTCTTTAGCATAATTCTTATACAATCGTAAATAATAGAATTAGAATCAAAATATAATTCATGAATAATATTTATACAATTAGGTTGTATAATTTTACTGTGGTTTTTAATAATATAAGAAAAATATGCAGGTATTCCCATTGATTATAGTATATGTATATGTCTTTATATGTATATAGTAAAGAGTGTGTCAAATTATATAAAAAATAATAAAATGGTTATATACTATTAATGCCAGATATTTCAAAAAAAGATGTAATACTTGGTCGTGTTGTGTATTATAAAACTGTTATATCTAAAACTATATTAGCAATACAAAAATATAAATTAATGGAAGTATTGACACATAATGATTATAATTTAGGTATCGCTAATTTAGAAAAAAATAATGAGATAATACATTCATTAGAATTAGCATTAAATACGACTAATACAATAACAGATGCACATATTAATATATTACAAGAGATAAATGATAATTTATCAATGGTATGTAAAAATTATGGTACAGAATCAATAGAGGATATATTGTGTATATGTTTTGGAACATCATTTATAAAAAATTGGTTTCCAAATATAAATCAAACAAAGTATGCTATATTAAATAAGTATTTTCATCCAATAGGATATAAATTAATTTCGTGTACGAAAACAAGGCAAGTAAAACCAATAGAAAAGAATAAAATAATAGACGAAAGTAAAATTGAGGAGTTCGCGGAAGATTTAGAATGTTTTGATTTAGCGAGAACAAATAAGAAATTCAAAATCAGGTTATTGGGAATGAAGGTTGCAGTTTTTCATAAAGAAAAAAAATCAATGTTAATATTGAATGGTATAGTAGATGATATGATAATGAGTTGTATATATAATGATTATATTACTGAAAAGCGTAATAACTTATATAGTATAATAACTAAAGAAAGTGACGTCGTTCATTATAAAGAGTATGTAAAAACAATAATATTAAAAGAATGGTTAGTTTATAATGAAAATGAATTATTTCATAAGTTTAAAGGATATGATAGTCAATTAAAATTATTAAAGCAAAAATCAATAACCCAAGTAATAAATGAGTTTATTAATAGTGATTTGTATTCTCAGCGTATGTTGTTGATATTAATGTTATCTAGAATGAATGTAGAAAATTTCAAATATTTGGCATATTTATTATATGATTTGTTGTCTAATGATGTAAATGGTACAATAGATTCAATAGATCAAAAGATGTTGTATGATAGTTTACCGTGGTATATAAAAACAAATTTTAAAATAGCAATGACAGAGACGATAGATTATACAAATAATTTGATTAAATTTGAACAAAATAAAATTCCGTTAGAACAGCAAATTTGTTTATTAAAAACCACTGATGCCATAAAAGAAAAGGCTATGAGTAAATTGCGAGAAATAAAAGCAAAATCAGAGGATTCAGGATCTAAATCTAGGCAATATTTAGATGGTTTATTACGGATACCATTTGGAATATATAGAAAGGAAGAAATATTAAGTATAACACAAACAACAAAAGATATATTTAAAAATTTGATATTAGATATAAATACATTAAATATATTAAATTTAGATTATGAGTATTCGTATAATATATTAGAATTAAAAAAAAATATTACACAAGTAAATAAGATAATAGGTGTAGAAAATATATTAACATTATTAAAAAAATCGATAATAAAAATGACAAAAAATCAATTAGTAAAATTAATTACGTATATTAATAATATTATAAAAACAGATTCATTAAATGTAGTTAAAATAGTATATTCATCAAAAAAAATAAATGAAATAAGAACATTATTAATGGATTTTATAAATACCAATACTACAGTAATAGATATACATTATTGGAGGCGTATATATTATATGGATAATCATTCAAATATAACTTCCATAGAGCAAAATATAACTCAAATAAATACAAATCAATTAACTATAAAAAATTATTTTTCAAATGTAAAAAATACATTAGAAGATTCTGTATACGGACATAAAGATGCAAAACGTCAAATAGAACGTATAATAGGTCAATGGGTTAATGGAGAACAGACTGGTTATTGTTTTGGATTTGAAGGTCCTCCCGGTGTAGGTAAGACTAGTTTAGCATTAAATGGGATATCAAAATGTTTAATAGATAGTGATGGGAGTGCTAGGCCATTTTCGATAATAGCAATGGGTGGTTCATCGAATGGTAGTACATTAGAAGGGCATAATTATACTTATGTAGGTTCAACTTGGGGTAAGATAGTGGATATTATAATGGAAAAAAAATGTATGAATCCAATAATATTTATAGATGAGTTAGATAAGGTAAGTAAAACGGAGCATGGTCGAGAAATTATAGGTATATTAACACATTTAATAGATAAAACCCAAAATACTCATTTCCAGGATCGTTATTTTACAGGAATAGATTTGGATTTGAGTAAAGCATTATTTATATTTTCGTATAATGATGTATCATTAATAGATCGTATATTATTAGATCGTATTCATCGTGTAAAGTTTGATTATTTAAGTTTACAAGATAAAATAGTAATAGTAAAAAAATATATATTACCAGAAACTTATAAGCAAATGGGATTAGAGAATACAATATATATAGATGATGATTTAATAGAATATATTATAGAAGAGTATACGAATGAACCAGGTGTTCGTAAATTAAAGCAATTAATATTTGATATAGTAGGTGAGATAAATTTGGAGGTATTAAATAATAACACCGATGATTGTAATATACCGATTCATGTTACTAAAGATATGTTAATAAATAAATATTTATCACATTATACTCCTTATGAACCACAAAAAATATCGTTAGAAAGTGAAGTAGGTGTAATTAATGGATTATGGGCGAATTCAATGGGTAATGGAGGTATTATTCCAATACAAGTGCGATATTTTATAACGAATAATTTCCATGAATTAAAATTAACTGGAATGCAAGGTGATGTTATGAAAGAAAGTATGAATGTAGCAAAGACATTAGCATGTAGTTTAGCAAAAACGTCAGGAGTAACAAAAAAAATGATTACAGATAAATTGCAAGGTATCCATATTCATTGTCCGGATGGTGCGGTTCCTAAGGATGGACCTTCAGCAGGTGCTGCAATAACAACAGCAATATATAGTTTAATATTAAATAAGAAGATTAATCATTTGTATGGTATAACAGGTGAAATTAATTTACAAGGAAATGTAACAAAGATAGGAGGTTTAGATTTAAAGATAGTGGGTGGTATTCGTGGAGGAGTAAAACATTTTTTGTTTCCATACGAAAATATAGAAGATTATAATAAATTTTTAGAAAAGAATAAAAATAATAAATTATTGGAAGGAATATCATTTAAACCGGTAAAGACTATTCATGATGTATTAGGTAATATATTAGTATAACTACATACATAGCAAATAAAATATTTGATATGTATATATGGCGATTCAATTATCAATTACAAATGTATTTAGGTTTGTATCATATGTAACTCCATTATTATTAATTTTTTTCATGATAATGATATCAGTATTTAACCAAGATGTAAAAGGAATAATATATTTGGGAGGGGTATTAATAACAATATTCATTACAGTAGCAGTAAAAAATATGATAAAACATCCAGCAAATAATCCAGCATACACATGTGAATTATTTGATTTTCCCGGTAATGCATCTAGTTATACAGTTCCATCATTGAATAGTGTCTTGATTGCATTTACATTTGCTTATTTATTTAAACCAATGACAGATTATAATCAAATGAATTATTCCATTATAATATCATTATTGGTATTATTTATAATAGATGCTGTAACAAAAATAACAAATCATTGTACTCCTCCGTTAGGTGTAATAGCAGGAGGGTTAATAGGTTATGTAATAGGTATGGCGTATTATGCTATTTTAAAATCAACTGGTAATGAAAAAATGTTGTATTTGAATGAATTAAGAAGTAATAATGTAGTATGTTCTAAACCAAGCGAACAACAGTTTAAATGTTCTGTATATAAAAACGGACAATTAATATCTGGTGATGCATCATCTAACGTGCCTGTATCTAAATCACAAAGTAATTAATAATGTTGATGTATAATTAATTTAAGACGTTGAAATATTTTATTTCTGCGTATAGACGTACCCATCATACGTGTGTTTCCATAATTTTTACTGAATAATATAAAAACATTGTTAAATATAATTTTAAGATTACCGTTTACATATTTATTCATTTGGTTATAAGGATAAATAGGTTTTAAAGTCATTTTATTAACATGGTTATGAAAATGATAAAAAAATTGTTTCATATGTTCTTTTGTGGGTAAATTTTTAATAGTTATCATTCTTAAATAATCAGTAGCATGTTTAGTACAATCAGGACAAGGTAATATGGTACAAATATTTTTAATGATATTTAATATTATAGGTCCTAAAATATTATATTGATTATTGGGTATACGTTCAACAAGAGTATGAAAAAGAATCCAAGTATATTGTCCCCAATTATTTTTATGTTTATTCATAATGTATATAAAGATAAAGAGTAAAAAAATAAATAATATAGATGAATAATAAATGTTTTTTTGAATTATTAAACGATTCATTAAATATTAGTGATGAAGATATAATATCACAAACATGTTGCATAACAAATGGACCATTAGATGATACACGTATAACATTAAAGTGTAATCATAGTTTTAACTATATTCCTTTATATCAAGAAATTATTAAACAGAAGAATTGTCGTGTTAGAAATAAATATTTAATGAAAAATTGTATAGAATGTCCGTATTGTCGAAATATACAAACTACAATACTTCCTTATAAAAAATTACCAGGCGTACAAAGAATAAAAGGAGTAAATTCTCCTAAACAATGGAGTATGTTAGTAAATAAATGTTTAGTATGTAATATACAATGTTCCGAACAATTTTGTAGTATAATACATGATAAAATGTATAATAGATGTCATTGTATAATAAAAAAAAAAAATAATAAAACTGAAGTTAGATGTCATAATAAAGGAAATTATATGATAGAAGGTGATAACATTAAATTATGTGGTATACATCATAATCAATATCAAAAACATGGTATTTCAAAATTAAATCTATTTAAAAAAAATGATTAATGTATATAAATGACAACAAAAGAAGAGTTGATAGAACATATTCGTAGTTGGGTAACTACTGAAAATAAAATAAAACAATTACGTAGTGAACTTAAACAATTAAATCAATCTAAAAAAACTATATCAAATGATTTAATAGAAATTATGAAACAAAATGACATAGATGCTATAGATATGAATGAAGGTAAGTTATTATATAAAAAATCAATTGTGAAATCACCTATAAGTAAAAAACATTTAATAGCATGTTTAGAAACCTTTTATAAAAATGACACTGAAATAGTAAATGAATTAACCTCGCATATATTAGATACGCGTGAATCTAAAATATATGAGTCAATAAAACATAAAAATTAATCTAATCCAATAGTATGTATAAATATGATATTTCAAATATATGTAAACCATTTAAGCAAGAAGATATATTAGAAGGAAGATTGAATTTATGTATATATTATGCAAACACCTCGTTATCAACTATTTTTATAGAATACTTATTATATAAATATAATGAAGGTCCGTTAAAAGACCATATGATAATACCGTTTATAGAATATACAAAAAAACATAGTTTAGAAAATCAATTGCGTATTTTTTTTTCAAAAGTATTTAATGAATCTATAGAAGGTGAATCTATAAATATTAAAGGATTATATAATGGTACTTACTTATTTATAGATATAAGTAGTTATATGCAAACCTATAAAGAATCATTGGGATTGTTTAAATCTTATGCCGATTGTTGGTGGTTAGCAACATTATATGAAATAATAAATACAAAACAGATTTTTGATATAGTAATACATGATAGTGTAACTGATTTATTTATAAAAAATCCATCATTAACAAAAATTGTGTATAATAATGTACCAGTAGAAAACCCAATTATAGTATATAACGGATATTCATATAATAGATGTTTATTCGTTTCTATATTTGGTAAAAATAAAAGTTTTTCAAACGCATATTATGGTAATTATTATTACTTTACTGATTTCAAAGGTGCGATTCATTATGGTAATAAAACAAATACAGGTAAAAAGATATCAATAGGTATAGTAAGAAGTGTATTGTTTACTAAAAAAAAATATGTTGTTTTGAATAATCCAAAAGATAAAGCATCTGATTTATCTATATTTCCACAGTTATCTAGTAAAGAACAAAAGTTATATTCTAAAATTTATAATCCTTATGGTGAATGGGGTTTATCATATGATACTTTATTTGTATATAAACCAATATTACAAAATGGTTCTACTTTAGATAAGGATTTAAATATAGTATCAACTAGTAATGAATCGAATAATGTATTAAATTGGATAGAATTAGATTTATCTCGAAAAAGTATATCAAGTGTTTTAAAATAATAAATATTATATTAAATGAATATATATATATGTTAAAAAAAATATTATTAGCAGTAGTAACGGCGATTGCATTAAGTATATCATTAGTTAGTATATTTACATTTTTAGGAGTATCCGTAGAAAGTTATGCAAATTGGATATTTTGGATGGATGCATTGGTAGTATTTTATATAATATTGCCTAGTAAACAAAATACTATATTTAGTGCATAAGTTTATATTTAATTATAAATATATTTATTAAATATAGTAATAATGAATCATAAAATACTATTATATCAATATGGTAAGGTAGGGTCAACTAGTATTAAACATACTATAAAAAATAGTATTTATGCAAATAAACCATTTGAAAAATATAATAATAATTTAATACAAACACATAGTCATATAGTAGCAAAAGATGTATTAAAAAAACATCCGGATGTATTAATAATTGTCATTGTACGTTTACCTGTATCTCGAAATATATCAGATTATTGGGAAAATATTTATAAGCATTGTCCTTTTTATAAACAAACCTCTATAGAAATAATAGATGATATTTTTAATAAACAAGATTATATAACACAAACCGACCAATGGATGAATGAATGTTTTAATATATTAAATATAGATAAATCAAAATTTAAATTTTGGCATGAAAAAAAATATACATTACATAAAGGTAAATATAATACTATTTTTTTAAGATTTGAAGATTTACCTTACACTACTAAACATATCTTACCTAAATTTGGGATAGTAAATACAAAAAAAGAAAATATGAGTATTAAAAAAACATATGCTTCACATTATTTAAAACATAAGAAATATCATACTGTTACAAAAAAAACGATAGAACAAATAAGAACAAGCTATTTTCAACGTACATTTTATACAGATAACGAACTGTTAATACATATTCGCGATTGGAGTGCTCCACAATCATGGAGCACTGTATCAAATACAAATAAATATCTTAGATTTATGTAATTTGTGAAAAACGTGTTTTTTTTCACAAATTGAAAACTTTTTTAACAAACAAAAGTTAAGCATCACACTATCTAATTGCATGATGGAAGAGTACAACGCATCTAAGAATCACCGCATCGAGCGCAATCGCCGCAACAAATCCGCACTTGGTGACGGAAAATGGTTGCAGCGACGGTTTCAGCGTGATGCTGTGTCCGTTCAACGCATGTCGAATTCGCTCGACGTAGAGAATATGACGGATGCACCATTCTACCGAACATTCTTTCCGGACTACATGGAGAAGTCCATCGCGAAAATGGGAGTGAATCCTACGAATAAAAAAAAAAATGACCCTAGTAGTGCGTCGTGACAAAAAGGCGAAGATTTCCAAAGCGCGCGCACGTAGTCGCCGAACAAAAATAAATGGACTAACATCCTACTTCGTTCACGACGAAGACACCACAAGTGTACCTCAAAACACATCACAAAAAACTGAAGACACCAAGGCATGGGAGGAACATATCGAATTGCTAGAGACTGAATTGACAGAACGGACATTGATGGAAGTTGCGGTGATTGCATTGAAGTCACAAGCAAATGTCCTCGCATTGCATCGCGGTACCAATCGTAAATGGAGTACTGTAATTTAGAGAGAGAAATTAGCGCGCGCCCTTTTGTTTAGTATCATATAGCAATTTTTTTAATCAAAGTTTAATCAGTTATTACATTTATTTATTATAATCCGCTTTTAATAAGCATTTTTTAATTTGTTGTAATTGTAATTGATATCGCCGACTTTTTTCTTTCTCGCGCATAAGTTCAGTTATCAATACTTCTATTTTTTGTTGTTCTGTTAAATACATTTGTCTGTATGTATCTATTTCTTTTTTTAAAGCGTGCATTTCTCGTTGTTCTATGGATTTACTTTTACGTATTAAAGGGTCAGGTCGATAGTGTGGTACTTTGTTTCTACGTTCATCATCAAAATATCGTTTCCAATATCCAATACGACTATTTGGTTCATTATAATTCATCATTATATTATAATGAAATAATACTTTTAAATATAAATAAGACAAACTCATTCCTCATCTTCATGTTGCATAAATGTAGTATAGGTCGTAGATATAGGGTGTAAAAAATAAGTTAATTTATAAATTGAAATAAAACAATAAAAATAAAGAATAGCAACTATGGAGAAAAAAGCGAATGCAAAGATTATGGATTATATTTCAGGTATGCAAACAAATATAATATCTAAAATTCAAGAAGGAATGATTAACGAGGACATTATAAAATATATTCAAGACTATGAACTATTTACTTTAGTATCGGAGGATTTTACAAAGCGAAAGCGTGTAAAAAATAAAATTCCTTTGGCAGATCGTTGTTGTGCGAAAAGAGCAGATGGAGATCAATGTACTAGGCGTAAAAAAACGGATAATGATGCGTATTGTGGAACTCATATGAAAGGAACGCCACATGGTACAATAAATATCATAGTGTCGGATATGGTAGGTATAAAAAAAGAAGTATGGGTAGAAGAAATTGGTGGAATAATGTATTATTTAGATAATAATAATAATGTATATAGTACGGAAGATATAATGAGTAATCGTGATAATCCAAAAATTATTGCAAAGTGGAATAAAAATATGGAAGGAGACTTTATATTATGTGATTAATTATGTAAATATAGTAATGAAAGAAATAATAAATGTTATGATAAAATATTTTTTATAAATAAAATTATCAAATTATGTATACATGCTTAATATATTTGATATACATGATATTAGAAGAAATATATTTTCTTATATTTATCCAAGTAAAATAATACCAGGAATGGTTATGCAATATAGAGGTAGTAAACATTCAAAACATTATATGAATGAATATATAGGAAAATTATTTATAGTTAAAGAATATATTGCTATTAATTTATTTCCATATTTAAAAGTAAATGGTATTATTATGTCAAAAGGTATTGAAACTCCAGACACATTATTTTTTCCAGATGAAGATGATTTAAAAATAGTACTGATATAATGTTTCTAGATTCAATATATGTTATATTTTCATTATATTAATAGATATGTATTATAATGAAAATAGTTTTTAATACCTTTAGATTTCCCAGAGTAGATGTAATGATAACCAATGAAACAGATGATACTAATAAAAATTACTATACATTTATGGACTATTGGGAAACTAGATATAAAAATAAGGAGCATTTTCATTTTTTAATGGACTTACAATCATTAACCCGACCCAATCTGGGTTTATGTTTAGATTTTATACGTCGTCAAAAAGAGATGAAAAAAGAATCTATTAAATACTTAGATTATTCAGTAGTAGTTCTAAATAACCGTATAATTCATAACACATTAAATATATTATGGAAATTGTGTCCTCCATTAAATACTGTATATATAGTTGCAGAAATGTCGATAGCATTAACTTTATTAAAAATTATAAATAGTCCTCTATACAATAACGAATATATAGCAACGTATATAGAATTGTATAATATAACAAAAATATAATACTATATTATAATAACATGAATTCCTTGTCCATGTTATATTTAGATACCATAAATCCATTAACACCTTATAATCGTTTATGTAGTTTAGATGTAATGTGTAGTATATTTCTGCATACAATATTGTATGTATTATTTATTATTGTAATAGCAAATGTATTTTCATTAAAAATATCATCAAAAATTTACAAAAATATAGTTTGTTTTCTGATAGTAGTTATGGTATTAGGTTATATAGGAAGATTAACGAGATCAAAAAGTGTATACAATGCTTTATTAAATAAAATGGAGTCACAAAAACAGGCAGAGCGAACTACATTAGATATTATGAATAATGGATATTTCACATTTTATTTTCTAGGTTAAATATAATGAAATTGAATAGTTCATACATGAATATTCTTATAGTAAGTATAATAACTAGTATATTTATTTACAATAGAAAATTAGATTATTACAAGGTAATACCAAGAAAAAATGTTCTTGTAGCATTATGCATAGGTTTATGGACTTATATAGCATTTAGATATAGTGTTTGGTTTGTAATAATTGGGTTAATAGTATTAAATATTATAGATCAAATAATATGATATAAAAATTCGTATAATTTTATTTGGTGTATATTAATCTAATATAAAAACCCCTCACCTGATTATTCTTCTTTATCGTTAGTTGATTCATTGGATTGAGTATTTTTATGGCATCCGTGATTCTTTAAAATACTATTTATTTTTTTATTTATATCACTAGTAGATGTAATACATAAATCAGGAATAAAAGCGTGAATAAATGATTTTATACATCCTAATAACATTAATAAGCATAATTTGAGTGATAATTTACAATGTTGTGTATAACTCATACAAACATTATCGGGGTGAGCAAAAAGAGGCATATAATTATATATATATATAATATTTAATATGATTTCATTAAATACGTTATCTAATAGTATAAATTATATACGTATAATTTATAATGAAAATAGCATTATATGTTCTGTTATATTTAAAGATGGGTACTAGTTTTGTGCATGATCTCTGCGTAGTAGGTGCTGGTGGTGGATTAGGTCGTGAATTAGTATATCAGGCGATAAATGATAGGAATAATACAGTATTAGCATTAACAACATCAGATAAGATTTATAAACCATATCGTGGGGATACGTATAATGATATAAAAGAAATGCCTGAATTTTATTCTTCATTATTAACAGTAGACAATTACTGGAAAAAAATGGATTATAGTTATAAATCATTAGTTATTTGTGTAGGTGGTCTTCCATTTAAAGTAGATTATTCAGATAATTTAACAGCAAAGTGTTTAGAAAACTTACCAAATATGTGTAAAGACGTAAGTATAGTAAGTGCCTATTCGGTAGAAGATAATTCATTAGAAAAGTTCAGTATTCCTTTTCAGATCATGAGTAATTTTTATTTAAAGGATGTTTATCGTTCCAAGCGTAATCAAGAAACAATTCTAAAGAAATATAGTAAAACAATAATTCGTAAAAAGTGTTATAAACCTAGGGCATTATCCTATGGTAATACTTTTTTACCAAGTACAACACGTAGGGATTTGGCGAAAGAAATCTTGGATGCAATATAATTCTAGTAGCGTATATAAACAAAATGAAAATAATTATCAATATATTTATAAATTCCACGGTAAATGTAAAGATAACTACTGAAACGGGTGATAATAATATAAATAATTATATGAGTTGTTGGGAAACCATTAGAAGATGATTTAAATATAGTACTAATATAATTTATATGAATATAATAATAGAAAGTATTGGTATATTTGGTTCGTGTTGTATAGCATTATCCTTATTTCCTCAAACCTTTAAAATAATAAAAACTAAATCTATGGATGATATTGCTATACCATTTGTCTTATTGACCATGGGGGGAGCAGGTTGTCAGTTAATATATGGTATATACAATGATATTTTACCAATGATAATAGCAAATATATGTGTATTAGTAAATACAATAATATTATTAGTATATAAATGTTATTTTATAGTAAAAACACTTAATTCAGACAGTTTAAATGTAAATTCTTCTATGATTATCGTAGAAAATGATATTAATTCAAATGAATCGTATTTATGATAATATATTTATATATTAGAGGATAATACTATTAGATGGTATATATTTAGTAGTGGGTAGTATTTTATAGTAGTTTATAGTATAATATATTATAGGTATATGACTGCATGTAAATATAATTTGACTTCCTAATATAAAATAAGGATTAACAGTATTATTAATATGTAAATTATTATAATATGCTTTGTTGTGTATAATAGTAGTTATATATATACTAATACTTATTTTAATACATAATTGAATTATTTCATATAAAATATAAAATTTCATATATTTTTTATTATAGTTAAAAGTGCAACAGACGATAGATGTATTAAAAATAGTTGTAAATAAACAAAGGAATACACCATATACATTATAGCAATATGGAATTGTAATAAGTATTTCAAATATTATAATCCATCTTATATAGCATGATTTGTTTTCAATTTCCTTTGCTAAATAAATATGTGTTTTTGGCATAGTTATTATTTTATTATCAGCAATAATAGGTTCACCATTATATATAATCATATTACTGTTAACATATGGTTTTACATATGGATTTTCAGGATGTAAATATATAGTATCATTTAAATGGTGTAATTCATCATCAGAATTATCTGACTCACTATTATACATTATACAAACCATAGATAATATTCTTATATTAATATATGATAGTATATTAAGATTTAGCTTATTGTAGATTTCTATTTATTCAATTTTGGGGGAAACATATCAGGTGATAGGAATTTAAAAGATGGGTCTTCGATGCTGGGAATATCATTATTTTTATATATAATGATATCATAATTTTCTATAGGGGGGTTTATAATACCTTCGATACAAGACAACCATATAAAAGACATTCTTACTATAAGCAATCTAGTAGAATGAATAATATTGTTTGAATTGAACATGAAGTTGAATAAATATAACATTATATATAAATATATATTTCAATTTCTGAAGATAAAATCTAATTCTATATTATAGATATGTTAAAGCGTTTGTTGAAGAATCCCGTGTTTTACTTATTGTTATTAGTTTTATTAGTATGTTTGTTGATACCTAAAAATAGATATGAAGGATTTGAAAATTCTAATTGTGAACTCTCTCCAGCAGAATTTAAAAAAAAGAGTCAAAATAGCAAATTATTTACATTATTTTATGCAAATTGGTGCGGTCATTGTAAAAATATGAAACCTCAATGGGAATCTGCAGCAAATAAGGTAAATACAAATGGTGTAAAAATGGTAATGGTTGATTTAGGTGATAAAGATGATGCAGCACAAGAGCAATTGCGTAAAGACTATAATATACGAGGATATCCTACTATAGTAGATATAGAAAATGGGGAAAAAACAAATGATTATTCAGGTGAACGTAGTGAATCTGCATTAGTAGAACATGCTAAATCATTGTAAAAAAAGGTTTAAAGATATCTTAAAAAACTTTAAATATATATATATATTTCACAAATTGAAACTTTTTTCACAAATACATTCTTTTGTAACCCTCATACATTAGTATTGATTACGATGAGTTCTCGCAATTCTACACTTTCCAAACAGGAGCGTTCGAAACGCGAATTACGCTGGTCCGGCAAGTTGAAGTTTGGTTCATATGATGCTTACGACGCCGAATTAGCGCGTCGCCAGGAGGAACGAGTTCAGATACGCGAAGAAATCGCGGTTGTAGTGAAAGCGAGTGATGGTTTCATTCCAGTGTTATCGCGTAAGAATGGAAAGAAGATGAAGACCAAGCAGCAGCGCACTCCAAAAAAAGCAAACGGGGTGTGTAAAAGTGGGTACGCCGTTTTTGAATACACGGATGAAGATGAGAACCAGCATTCAGAATCCGAACCTGAATCCGAACCTGAACCCGAACCTGAACCCGAACCCGAACCAACGACGAATAAGCGTTCTTACGCAGAAGCGATGATGCCTACATTGGGAGGCAATAACAAGCGTGAAGCGAACCTAAAAAAACCTACGTGGTTTGAGATGTGTGAGAGTGACGATGAAGACTAGAGAAATAGAGAGAATGGGGTGTGTAGGGGGTATTTAGTAATTGATTTTTTATTAAGCAGTGATAGCTCAGCGGTAGAGCGTTCGATTGCAGCTCGAATGGTCCTGTGTTCAAATCACAGTCGCTGCTGGTTTGAGGTAGTTCAAATCTTGGTTGGAAGTAATCTGTATACTAACCAACCTGTTGGTCTCGTGGTGTAATGGTATCACTAAGGACTTTGAATCCTTCAATCCGGGTTCAATTCCCGGCGAGACCTTTAACATAAATTGAAAAATATTTTAAATATATATTTAATATATTATTCTTTATTATGGGTTGGTTTACACGTTTCTTTTGCGGAAACTATTTCGAAGTTCGCAATCAAATCAGACGCGGAGGGGGTGGAATTGTTGTTTATAGTGAGGATAGTGATGATGAGTTTACATAGTTTTAATCTTTGTACCGTTGTTTCAATATATTTAAAATTGTAGTAATTTTATGTCCGATTTCTGTATTATTTTTATCTGGATGGTATTTCAAGATCAATTCTTTATAGGTTTGTTTATAAGTTCCATTTTGTTGATAGAGTTCATGAAATTCATCTTCTATTTTTTCTTCCATGGAAACTGCGTCTGCATTGTAATTAAAGGATGTACGAGGAGAACAGTTGTTTTTTTTTAGTTGTTGATTTTCAACTTTTAATCGTTGATTTTCTTCTTGTAATAGACGCATACGTTCTTCCCATTTTCTTTGCATGGATGCTAATGATTGTTTATATTCTTCTTTTTGGATAGTTAATTTTCTTTTAAATTCTTTTATTTGACTTTTTTCTCGTTGTTTAGTTTTTCTTTGTTCTATCTTTTCGGGCGTTTCACTAGCACAGGTTAAAACAGGTTCTACTATCGCTCTCCAAATACTTTCTTGACGAATTTTATCATATTCTTCCGGAGTTTTATTCATCTTAAATTTTAATTTATCAATTTCTCGCAATTTTTTCTCCGCTTTTCGCTTGGTGCATGACGTTTCCGAATCACCTGGTTCAAAGAGCACCGTAAATGGATTATCACCTTGCATGATAGTATGTATTTGTTGATAACGGTTTTTTAATTAAATCAATTTATGTATTTTGTTTTAGAAAATCTTTTTTGTTTTTTTTTAAAAATAAAATACATAAATTGAATTAAATATATACTCTATATGATTAATATACTATTATGCTTAAATCAAAAACCACACCCACTCTAGATGGTGTTATATCCAAAATATTTAATAGGATACGACCACAACAAATTAACATTAAAATAGATGGTGAACATATAATAGAACTTCCGTTTGGTTGGGGGGAAGGGGAACCGCCTACTCCAGAGGATGAAGATGTAAAAACAAAAACAAAAATCTACAAAAAATCCATATAAAATCTACAAAAAATCTATATAAAATAATTTTTTTATTATTATTAGATTTCAGATAATTGAATATAAATTTAATCTACGTATATTTTTTTAATATAGTTCATAAATTGAATATCTTTTATCACAATCAACATAAGCATAACTTTACTATGGAAATCCAATTAGGATTATGTTGCATGAATACCGTTCTTCGCCAGCAAAATCCCCCCGTATTTTCTTCTAGGAAAATGATTATGAAATCTATTCAAGAAAAAGGCATTGACGCATTAAAAGAAAAAATTATCCAGAATTTAAAAGACACTCTTACTCTTATGGACTGGAATGAACAACACTGCATTAAAGTATTTCGTCTCAGTAGTGAATTGTTTCCTCACAAATCCAATCCTAAAGTAGAAAATTATAGTTTTGATTTTGCCATTCCTTATTTAAAAGAAATAGGAAAAAAATCAAAAATGTATGGTCAGCGATTAACATTTCACCCAGGTCAATACAATGTGGTCGGAACCCCTGATGAAAAAACATTTCAACAAACCTGTATAGATTTAAAATATCACGCAGATGTATTAGATTTGATGGAATTAGATGAAAATTCAGTAATAGTAGTACATGGCGGAGGCGTATATGGAGATAAAGAAAAAACCATAAAGCGATGGTGTGAACAATATTATCGTTTACCTAAGAATGTCCAGCGGCGTTTGGTAATAGAAAATTGCGAGAAATGTTTCTCTATCAAAGATTGTTTTAAAATAGCAATTAAAACAAGAATTCCTATTGTATTTGATACTCATCACTTCAACTGCTACAAACAACTTCACCCTGATGAAATGTTTCATCCTCCTGAATTTTACATAAAACATATTCTTCCTTTTTGGAAACGTCGTAATATTAAACCTAAATGTCACGTAAGCGAACAAGGAATTGGACGTATCGGTCATCACAGTGATTACGTTGAAACTATACCTTCTTATCTTCTCGCTATTCCTTCTCTCTATAATACGTCTATAGACATTATGATAGAAGCTAAGGCAAAAGAACAGGCGCTATTTCATTTATATAAAAAATATCCTCACCTCAACCCTTTAACTAGTGCTGTTGTTTTAACGCGTCCTGGCGCAGGTTGGACCAACAAACAACCAAATTGTGAATGTGGATGTTAACCAAATCTCATACGAGATTCTGCATAGGACATACTTCTCCCGCTATCTGGATCAGTCATAAGTGTCGCAATCACTTCTTTATCAGTATTAGATTGTTTCACTTTTTCCAACATTTTTTTATTGTCTTCGTTCATTAGTGTATAGTAAGAACTTGTTTTGACAAATTTATCAATATTTTCACCTAAACTAATATTTGGGTCTATATTAAAATTCTTCATAATTTCAGTTACTACTTTTGTTTCTTCTTGTTGTTGTTCTGCATTCATCTTTTCCTATAATATGAAAATTATTATTAATTTCAATTTAATAGTTAGTTTATTGTTAAATCACAACCAAATTTTTTAACGACATTAATATCTAAAGTATTTAAAATCATTTCTTTTGTTATATTATTCGGCACATGACATTTTGCATCTAAACTAAATAAAGTTGTACCACCAAACGCAGCAGATTGTGTATTAGAATTTAATTTATATATATCAATACCAATAATAGATAAGTTATTTGTTATATAATGTATTATGCCTGGATTATCTGCTGATGACAATATAATATTTAGTTCGTATGTATTTATTTTTTTATCATAATCTCCATTACTTTTATAATTATATTTTTCTATAAGTTCATTAACAGACGCTTTACTTATATTATTTACTTCTAAATCAATATGAAAATACTCACCTGTTTTTATCATATTAGATTTCATTATATTTCCTTGTTTATTATAAATTTCTTTTGTTATTTTGGATATTAATCCAACACTATTTGGAATTAATAAAGAAATTTTATTCATATAAATATAATACAGAAAAAAATGTTTTTTTTAACAAATTTCACAAATTGAAACCAACTTATGTAAATAAACCGTATTCATCAATCCACTATTTACGATGATGTATACGCGAAATGTTCTTGAAGTATTGAAGACTAAAATGTTGCAGGAAATTTGTACGGAATATGGTCTCAAAACATCTGGAAAAAAGGCAGAACTTGTTGAACGTATTATCGAACATCAGGACAAATTGGAAAAGTTGCGCCAAGACTGGGACGCACGTATGTCGCATGGCGCAGAGAAACGCGACGATGGGTTCGAACGCGTGATCGGCGTATTCCAGCTGTGGTCCGACGAAAATGGATTTTGGCCTTCAAAACTCGCCAAATCGGGAGTGAGTTACGAGTGGGTGCATATTAACGAAATTCGCGCAGCGTTTGCAGACTATGACCCGAGCACATCGACGCTCCGTGAGGACAGACTTGTTCCTACACCATCGACAAAACTCGAGGTGTTTTTGGAGATGCTGTTTAACGAACGCGACGACTGGGAAATTTTCGACACCACTACTCAAGAGCGCGAGTTTGACTGCGACAGCGAGTTCAACGACCGGTGGATGGTTGAGGGAATGAAGAAGATTTACACCGAGACAGCGCCACAGCATTGGTGTGCGACGAGTTATGCAAACAGAGATTAAGAGATAATGGGTTGGGTTTAGGGTTAGGGTAAAATATAGAAAACTATTTTTTATTTATTTAATAGTATTCATTTTGATTTTATATTTTTCACAAATTGAATACTTTCCGTGTTTGTTAAACGAGGCAATAAACTATGTGTGATCAAATTCAACAAAAGAATAATGTTCCCAACAAGAAAAATAAGATGAAAAGGATAAAAAAATCTCGCAAAAAAATAGGACAAAGAGAGTTACCTGAAGAAATACTTAAAATTATAAGTGAATTTGCGAAACCAATCGGATTTATAACTCAATGCCGAAGTTGGGATTCTCAAGGTAGGATTGATATGGAAATATTCTTAGATAGTTATAAAAGAAAAATGGAATATATGACACTTTTACCTCCAGTACAACGGAATTTAATAAAATATATAATAAATGAAAAAAAAATGGAAATAATTTTACCAAAAGAAAAGTCAGTGATAATCCCACATAGAAAAGGCGAGTGGAGGGGTGGTGCGCGTGGTCGCATTCCAAAAAAGAAAAAGAGGGAAAGAGAACTCCCTCCCGGTCGCTGGGGGATGGGCGGACTGTATCTTGGAGAAGAGTTGGTTTGTGGTCATCCGTATTTATGTTCCCATTATATCCATATATAAATATAGATAATTGAAGTGAAAACCTTGATTTGAATAGATGTAGATAAAAAGATAATGCGCGCGCTTATTATTTTGAATTAGAAAACTTTTTTCATAAATTGAATTTTATAATGTAGAAAGTGTTGTAAGTAATCATAATGTCTACACATGAACACACTGAGGGAGTATCAGCGGGCGAGCGCGAAGCAGGCTATTATAACTACGATACTTTAATGAATTTAATCCATGCACCTCAAGAAAGTCTAGATGCAGCGCGCGATAAATATAAAGCAAATATGGCAGAGTTAAATAAACAGGGAAAATTCGACCAAGACATTGAAGATTCGGTCGCAGCATACAATACCTATCTAACTACGAAAATACCTCAGTATATTACGTTGCGTGCGAAGGGTGGTGGCGGAAGATTCAATGTAGAATTTGAAGTGGGTCCTGGTTTCATGGATAATACCCAAGTTGAAGTGAATTTCAAGACATCTCCTATGTCTAGTATATACTATAAACCGAGAGATGAACAATCTTTGCGAAATTTTCTAAAACAACGATTTAGTTAATATATGTATACTTCATAATATTTTTTGTCTTTAATACGCACAAGATTTATTAACTATACAGGTAGGTATCAATTCCAGGCGACAAAATAAAAAATCCACATGTGAGGATCATTTGACCAGTTTACGAGAAATTAATAGAAAATCTAAAAATGCTAGCAACAGATTTACAGTCGCGTGTATTGGAATTAGAGTTAATACGTGAAATAAATAATGGTGTGAACGTCTAGGGTCATTGATTTGGTTTAAAATCTTTTTTATGTTGTGTATATATAATGCCAAGATCTCCAAATAAAACAAGACGACTCGTTATAATTCCTGTTGCTGATACTAAAATGTATTCTTCTGCGAAAGGGATAAGAATGCCCGTACATTATCTACGTTCTCCAGACGAAGTTGTAGAAGAAATTATTGTAAATAATGGAGGGGAAAAAATTCCTGGATATGTTGATGCGTTAACGCAATCTGAGTTACGGATACAGAAAAACTATGCAAAAAATATGGTTAAGTATATAAAGTATGATATAGGTTCCGAAGAATTATATTATAATATTTTAAATTATGCTAAGAAAAAATCCATAATAGATTCATCATTCGTTTCTAGAACTATAAATAATTTTATAAAGTCTAATAATAAAACTCTTAGAGATATAGGAAATGAAATGCAAACTATGTGGGATAATAAGTTACATATGGTTCATATAAATAATTTGTGGGGTGAGTCAAGAATGCTTGAAGGCAAAGGGGGAGCAAAAAAACAAAAGAGAAAAACGAAAAAAAAAAGAAAAAGTAAAACACAAAAACGCGAGAGATAATTGCGTTAGTTTATAATATTTTTGTTGTGATGCATAAATTGATACTTTATTTATAATTTATAGAATAGTAAAAAACATGTCATCTATGATGAGCAGCAACCAGGATTCCATGTCTTCAAGTGATTACACCACACTAGTTAATGAAAATAACATACTTAAGAATAAACTCATCGTAGCAGAGGAATGGATACAATTATACCAACAACGGATTAGAGCACTAGAGACTATGGAGGAAAAAGAAGGACGATATCTTGTTGCCGAAATGCTTTTGAAAATAGAAAGAGGTCAAGGCACCCCGTTGCGTGTGCTAGAAAAACCGACTATAGACGAATCGCCACCACCAAAAGGAACCATATATATGATGAAGCGAGACTTGGAACATTTAAAGGAATTGCTTGACCCTAATGAATGGGACAATATAGAACCTTCAGATTGGGATTCAGAGGACGAGGGTGATTCGAAATATGAAGAACTAAAGGCAATTGCGAATAAGGTTTGTACGGATACGTGATATCAATAAAAAATATTACCATAAATTGAATATATTTTTTTATTTTATATTATATTTAAACTAATAATGTTGTTTTCATTACATCAAATATTTAATGTAATATGTTTTATAATTGGATATCAAATTCGTTTAACAGACTGTTTATATATATATCATCTAGATTATATAATTGTTTGGTGTTTTACCACTGTTATAGGTATTCTTTCTACTAATAATTCGTTGTTTTACTTTATGCTAATGGTTATAATTGGGTGGTTTATATGTGATTTTGCAGAAACAACGTCCATGGGAATTGATATGAAAATACCAAGAAAATATATGTAGAAAAAGTTTTACAAAAATTGATATATTTTTTAACAAATATAATATTGTACTCATTTACTTTATAAATATGGAAAATCAGACTCAACTATCAACTATTGAAAAAAAAGTACATATTACAGACAATCAAGAACTAGAGGTGCCTCTGGTGGTTCGTGTGGTCGGGTATAATGATGAGATAAATGATAACATCAATGATAATAAAAAAATCGCCCTCTCCATCGTTCTCCTCAGTATTGTCGTAGTTTTTGGTATTATCCTCATTGACGTATACAAATAAAAATTTCACCGTTTTCATCCATGTTGTTTTGTATCTTATATCAACTTTTTTGTTAACATAAATTGAAATTTTTTTTATAATAAATTGAAAAGTATTTTTATATATAAATACTATTCAATAACATTATGATTTTTACGATATTTGGTGGTGATTTTCAAAAGGGTAGTAATGAATATAAACACAAAAAGGTTTTTAAAATAAAGGAAGGGCAAGAAATTAATGGATTAAATGATGCAATTATTTGGGCGCGCGCCAACAATTGTAATACTTTGATAGTAACACAAAGAAAAATAGCAAAAAGTGACGGAGAAATTATTCGAATTTATGTTAAAAATCAAGGAGGAAATAAAGAAACTACATTGAATATGTTACGTAATCAACCACGTTCAGGTGAAAGACACGGGTGGTGTCAGCGCAAAGCAATGGTTATTTCGTAATTAGAACAATATAAATATAAAATAAATTAAATATATTACACTAAATATAGTATATGAAACCAATCTTTTTTTTATTATTTATTTCCAATCATAAAGTACTATCTTATAAGTCTCCTTGTATTTCACCAATAGATTATATGGAACCTCCTTTATGTAGTTATAATATAGTTAAACCACTTGGTTTAACTAAATCATATGAATATGCTAATCTTCTTTTTAACACTACAAAATATACTTTAAATCAAACCCAACGAGAATGTATTTTAAACAGTAATAATGAAATGAGTAATAATATTAATCAATGTGTCAAACAATTAACTATTAATCCGTCTACTATACCTATACAGGTATCTCGTGGATTAGCACAAAATAACGAGCAAGAATGGGTGTCTGCTTGTGCCAAGGATATGCCCTGTGTTGTATTTAATACTTTTGTATATAATCATAGTTTTTCTAATCTTATGATTCAATGTGGTTCAAATGAAATATATAGTTGGTTATTTAAACAAACTCCCTTTATACAATCTAGTTGGTATGGTGTGGAATATTGTCAACGTATTGATCCTATTCATTGTATTTATGAAGAAATGGAACAATGTACTATGACAACCTATAAATACCCTTGTCCTATTTCTAGATGGGTATATGCCAGTAATTTTATGCTTTTATATTTACTATCTCCCTCTATAGCCGCAAGAATGCCTGGATGTAAAATTCCATATAATATCTCTAACCTTTATAACGCATATGAAAAATAACCGGCAAAACTACTTCGCTGGGGTCTGGACCAACATGTGTAATTGGATTATTATACATTCGTTCGATTAATACAACAATATCATTTAAAGGTATAAATCCAGTTGTAAATCCGTCGGTAGGCGAAGAAGATACTTCCAAACAAGTATTTTTTTTGTTGTTACAATTTCTACGTATTTCTAATACATACATATAAGGAAATGTCTTATAAAATAAAGAATTTAAAGAGGAATTTGGTGATATATAATTCCATATGCTTCCATCCATTATGCTGTCTCCGAAACCATCAACTCCCCAAAAATAATTTGCGTCATATACCGACATGGAAGCATAACTACTCATATTTGTTTTTGCGTGATTGACACCGATAACATAGATTATATCATTTTTATTATTTGTTAATAAACCATCGGTTAATCCTATACAATTATTTGTAGTGTTATGTTTGTTATTGCAAAAAATAGCTCTATCATATATTTCCATACTAAATGGATATACTGTATCTCGACAATCTGCCAAACACATTACACCATGTTCTATACATTCAAAACCATTATCAGGAGTACCTGCTTTAGTTCCAGTAATTTGTATATCCCAGTTATCTATATCGTTTTGAATGGTATTTCTAATTAATTCGTTACCTACATATACCATACTTGTTATCATATCTTTATTAGTTATACCTAGATGCATTACTTCTCCATATCCAGTTTTTCTTTCAACTAACGGTTGCTTATTATATAACTTATAGTCCTTTTGTGTTATTTCCATACGAAATACTCTATAAGGTAAATCTTTAAAATATTGGTCTGCATCATTATTATTTAAATAATATGCAGTTCGCATTACAGTTATAAATGTATCTGAATAAGTATCTATACCCAACTTTAATTCTGTTCCTGGAAAAGAATAATTTGATATCAAATCTAATGGCACACCTGCTTCAACCAAAGCTTGTTTTGCCATTTCTATTCCTTCTATAGACGCTCCTAAAACCAATGCTAATGTTGAATTAAAACGATTTTTTTCTAATTTTAATCCCCGATCTAAATTTAAACTATCATCCAAAGAAGCAAAAAATTCACAGCGATCTGTTTCTGTACCGTTTGGACACAATCTACTATGTCCATGCATAGAATAATCTGGTACCCAATCCTTATCCAAATGTCTTGAGTATAAATAGTTAGAAAAACTAAAATACTTGCATTCTGGTGGAGTTAAACCAAGTAAAATGATTACATCATTAGGTTTTAAATGCCAAGTACCAGTATATTGATTCGTGTCTTCGATAGGGAAACCATAATATTTATCTATAGTTTCATTTGTATGTGGTGGAAAAAGCATTAAACCATATGGAGCACCAGGGTTTTGTAAATAACATCCGAAATAAGATAAAAATGGTGATGTTTCGTATAAAATATTTAAACAATCAGTGGTTTGCCAAAAACGGAAGTTTCCTTCTACTACTTCCGTAAAATTATTTACTACTGTAGATGTATTTAATAACTTATTTGCAATACCATTATAATCAAATGTTATTATTGGTACAATAGAACTTACCAATAAAAACCATTTTAGCATTATGTATAAATATATTGTTGATAACTTTAAATAAAAATTTATAATAGTTTATCTTCAAAACATAATAAAAATTAAATCCAAACGTCATAGAATATCATTTGAAATATAGTTTTTTATGTGTTATATATATAATGCCAAAACCACAAAAGGTAGAAATAGATGAATTGAATCCAGGTGAGTATTATTTTATAGAATGTTATGCTCCTGGTTATGCTGATTCCCAAGGTATGCTTTTAGGAAAGTTTGAAAAAAAACTAGACAATTTAAATTCTATGCCAGGGTGGCTTCAAGGTTTGCGTTTTTCTCATGGTCCTTATGCGGAGTTTAGTGGTATAAAAATTAAAAGAAACTCAACGAGTCATCACCCATTCCACCAAACTAAATATTTTTCTGTATATCAACCTAATAAAGGAGGTTATAAATTTTATACTAAGCCTAGTGAACAAATTCGGCAACAAGGTTATATAATAGAATCGAAAGAAAAAAATACATATTTACCACATGAACTAGGTAAGAAGATAATGGAATATGCACCACCGCCACCAACCGTCCGAAGAAGTCTGTATACTCGAAAAACCAAACGCTTTGGTGGTCGTAATCATCGTCGTTCTCGCCGAAAACATAAACGCAAGACTAATAAGAAACGTAAAAACGTTACCCATAAGCGAAAGAGCAGGAGTAAAGGTGTTAAGCGTAGAAGTAAATTGGCATAAATTGAATATAAAATTATGATATACATTATAGTATATCATAATCACAAATGGATACTCATGGCATCATTGATCCGGTAGAATTGGCGAGAATTAGAACCGCTAATGCTGAAATGGTTTATTTCCAAGATTTAAAAAAAAAAATGATTCAAAGAATTAATAAGCAATGGAAATCAAAAAACGAAATACAAGGTTCATTTAAAAATAAATATTACAATTTTGAATATACTATAGAAACAAGTTATAATCAAACAGGAAACCGAACAATACGATTTCATCATACAGGTAAAACGTTACATGACTATAATAGTTTTGATATTAATAATTGGTTAAACTCTATATTGTAAGTCACAAATTGATAATATTTTTATTAATTTATGTATATGTAACAAAATGAGTATTGTTACGGTAATAGTATATGTTTATGTTACATTGGTCGGAATTATATTGGGAAATATGATGCGTTTCGAACACAATAATAACCCAGTAAATGAATGGGTACGTATTGGATTTGCTCTAGTAACTATTAGTGGATTTCTAGATAATATAACTAATACATTCTATTATTTTGGAATGATGGTAATACTGGGATGGATGATATGTGATAGTATATTACTATAAACATTTTATGATAAAAAGTTAAAAAAAATAGTATTTTTCATAAATTGAAACCTTTTTTTTTAATTGTAGGATAAGTAACACACAATAATCATGTCCGCTCAGACGATTCAGATTCCCTCACTATGTATTCCTCGTGTATTCCATCGCGTTACCGACCGCGTGATTTATGGAACATTTGAGCGTTTGTTTGGCAAGGGTTGCATCGCAGAGTTGACCATGTTGTTGCGTCAGGACCGAAACACCAGCGAACCTTACTATCTCGTATTCATTCATTTCAACGCATATACATCTCAAGTCCTAATTCCGCGCAGCGCCAGCGTTTCGCCGACTCTTGAATTCCGTGATGACGCTGTTGTAGAAACAGCAGAATTCGTGGAAGACGAAATCTTCCAGCGCATCACCGATTTCATTACGCAACTCGATCAAGATAAAGAAGTTCGCATCGAATACCGTGCACCGCACTACTTCAAGGTTACCAACTATGTTCCGCGCAAGCCTCGTGCGACACCGCAACCGCGGATTCTTCCGAAGGAAGAATCGCGTGCAACTCCTGCTCGTTCTCCTGGGAATCAGAGTTTCGATGAATATATCAAGAAGATGAAACCTATGCAGCAGTGGTTGAAATTGAATGAGGTGAAAAACGTATTAGCAGAATTCAGCGAAAGCAAAAGCGAAAGCGGCAGCTCACCTGACATATTGACTCGTCTGGAGGAACGTTGGGTGGAGGCGAGGAGGAGGGAGTTGGGGATAGCCGAGCGTGAATGGGTACAAGTTCCCAAGAAAATCCAGGAACTAGTGTTCGACGAGTTCCCGCCGGGAGGACGGATAGTTAACACGCCACGGAAGAGCGAAGAGGAGTTCCGGCAGATTTTGGTCGCAAAGTTTAATATGGGAGAGTTGTAGAAAAAGAAAACCCGCGCGCGCTCTTTTGTTTAATAGTTTTGTTTAGAAATCTTTTTTTTTACATAAATTGATATGTATTATTTAAATAACTTTATAAGCATATCTCATTATGGAAACCGCATTTACCGAACTTCCCAGCGACACCTCGTCTCCTCTACTTACCAAAACCGCGGCGGATTGTAGTATTACAGCAGAAAACATCCGTCTAATGGCGGAAAAAGGATTTACACAATTGCAGCACACACTTGGAAGAATCAATATCAATGCCGGCGATGCATTGGTTGCGTTTAATAAACAAGACGGAAAGGATACTACAAAATTAACCCAATACTTTTGTTTGGCGATAACCCTGCTTAATATGAATAAAGAGGGATTGGATGAAATAGGCGATGATATCTTTTATAAACTCTTTAACTATGTAATAAGTGAATATAATAACAAAATGTAAATTACAGAACGTAAGACACAAAATGAAATACTTTTTTATTTTATAGTAAAATCAAAATCATTATGACTGTTGTATATGATTACGCAAATTTGCATCATCGTCTCCAATTTGACTGTATGGAAACTGAAATTCCAGATCTTCAGGCGAGTATAGATGCGATTACGAATATAAAGCAGCAAACGGCGTTACAAAATATTCGGGATATGAAAGTAAATCAAGAATATAAAGCAAGTAAACGTTACAGATACGAGGGTCTAAGTTCGGCAGTAAAAGCGTGTAACGAATGTATACGAGTGTTAGGTCTGTTGAATTTCAATACAACATCACTGCCATCAACCGAGTTGTTACATTCGGAAGATAATGGCGGCATTACATCAGAAACCTTTACAGTTGTGATTAGATAGAATGTTTACAATAACGAATAGTATGGAGTAGCGAGAAATAACTGTAATAGATTCATAAATTGAAAAATAATTTTACATTATAATCAAAAAACAACATGAAGACTGCTCTGTTGCCCCCGTCGGTGATGCCGACCAAAAGATGGACGAAAATAAATATGGAAGACGAAGTATTTGAAACACTATGGAACGCCCAAATTATTCATTATCAGAATCTTGTATATGCGATTCGCCCATTCACGCCAAACAGCATCCCAATCACAATCAATATACCCTTCAATCGCTATATAACTCTTAGAGATTTCACCATTGTTGGCGCCAATGGTGAAATCCAATCCGCAATTAATAATAAAGATATTACATAATTAGAATAACACATTATTTTAGTAAAATAATATAATCATAAATTGATATATTTTTTTTTGTTTTTAAATAACTTATCATTCATACAACATAATGTCTTCTTCAACATTTATCGGTTCACCCAAAACCATTTGCTTCAAAAACAATTTCGACATGACCGAGTGGTGTAAATTGAATATCATTGTAAATTTGACAGGCGGGCACTATGAACTTACGTATACCGCAACGTATTCAAGAGATGATGAATTTGCCAAACAAGCACATCCCATGTATGAGGTGTCTATTCAAAACGACGACGAATGTTTATTGGAAGGGGTAGTAGTAGCAGCGAATCCCATTACGGAACATATGATAGATTGTTTGTTGGGAGATGAGAATGAGATGATTCAAAAATATAATTTACTATTACGTCCGTATGATGCGTATTGTGGCGAGATACTGCGTGCCCTTGCAGAACTTGAAATTTAACAAAAAATGTGTATTTATCATAAATTGAAAAGTATTTTTGATAAATCAGCAAAAGCATCTCCTTTATTACCATGGCGTTTGAATCGATTCCGAGCATTTGCATTCCTCGTGCGCACATTAGCGTTACCGAAAATTTAGTGGAACAGACGTTTGACTATATGTTTGGTGTGGGTACAGTGCGAGACACGGATATGTTGCTGCGTGAGGATTACAAAACTGGCGAACTATTCTGGCTCATCTTCGTTCATTTCAATGCCTATGTTCCGAGCAAGGATGCAGCGAACATAGTATCGTGTATCAACAATTTCAAAGCACGCATCCTGAACGGTGAACAGGTTCGGGTTGAATACGACGGTGTGCATTTCTGGAAGGTCTACAAGCAGCGTGCATCTTCTCCGCCGGATTTTGAAAATGATGACTGGGAACCGATTCCTGCTAACAGTGACGAACTGGAAAATATGTTCGACAAGATGTTGTTGACCGCGCCAATAAATTGCCATTAGAGAGAATAGAGTGTGTGTGTGGGTGTGGGTTTAAGAAATAGTATATTTAGAACATCTTTTTTAATTATTTTTTAAAGTAATTTAAAAAGAAATGTATATTATTGATACATAACATACAATGGCGGGTTTAGAAGTAAATAATGATATAGAAAAAAAGCATTTATCATTAGTTGTATGTGGACATGTAGATGCTGGTAAATCAACGACTACAGGTCATTTAATTTTTAAGTTAGGTGGAGTATCAGCACGTGAGATGGAAAAATTACAACAAGAAGCAACGAATAATAATATGAGTTCATTTGCATTTGCCTATTATATGGACCGAGACAAAGCAGAGCGAGAAAGAGGGGTAACGATTAATTGTACGACAAAAGAATTTTATACGGATAGTTATCATTTTACAATAGTAGATGCTCCAGGTCACAAGGATTATATTAAAAATATGATTACGGGTGCTGGGTGTGCGGATGTAGCGTTATTGTTGGTTCCGGCAGAAAAAGGTGGTTTTGAAACAGCAATTCAAAAAGGGGATCATAAAAACAATGTTATTCAAGGACAAACGAGGCAACACGCGAGACTACTTTCTTTGCTTGGAATAGAACAATTGATTGTAGGTATAAATAAGATGGATTCGTGTGATTGGTCGGAAGAACGTTACAATGAAATTAAAGATGAAATGTCAAAGATGATACAACAAGCGGGTTTTAAACCACGTCGTGTTCCATTTATTCCATATTCAGGATTTCACGGAGAGAATTTAATTAAGGAAACCGATAAAATGCCTTGGTACAAAGGATGGAAGGCGAATATTTCCAAGGATGAAGTTGCTGAAGGAAAAACATTGTATGACGCATTGGAAAAGTTGGCGCGACCACCAAAACGCGCCGATTCTAAAATGGTTCGTGTTCCAATTAACGGCATTTATCAAATTAAAGGCGTAGGAGATGTGATTACAGGACGCATAGAGCAAGGTGTATTAAAACCCAATGATGTAATAGGTGTAGTACCAAGAAACCTAAGTGGATTAAAGGTATTTTCAATAGAGATGCATCATAAGATGGTTCCGCAAGCGTTGCCTGGTGACAATGTAGGTATTAATGTAAAGGGATTAGATAAAAAAAATATGCCAAAAGTAGGAGATGTAATTTATATAGAAAAATAAAATGTATTAAAACCAGTACGTAGTTTCAATGCCCAAGTTGCCGTCCAAGAGCATCCAGGTCAATTGAAGATAGGATATTCTCCATTAATACATGTACGTACTGCAAAAGCGTCGTGTAAGATGACACAAATATTATGGAAAACAAATAAAAAGTCTGGTGGTGAAAAAATAGTAAACCCTCCATTTTTGGAAGCGGGTGATGCTGCCGAGGTCATATTTGAACCAAAGCAAGGTTTATATTTAGAGACGTATGAAAATTGTCCTGGAATAGGTCGTATAGCAGTTATGGATTCAAATCAATTAGCAATGATGGGAAAAGTATTAACTGTTGAGTACAATGATGTATAAATAATTTAATGCCAATTATTTCCATTATGTAAGATAATAATATTATTAAGAAGATGTAGACATTCGTTACATTCTCTAGTAAATGAATCCATATGTTTCCTTAATGAAATTATATTTTTTAATTTTTTTTTGTTTAATCGTGTATTAACATTATGAGAAATTATATATGAATCATTATGCAATATATTTATGCAGTCTTGTTGTAATTGTAAAATTTTATTTTTAGTAACAATAACAAATGAAAGGTTTCCATTTACATCAACATTTAATAGATTGTTATAATAGATATTAATAAATCTAAATATATATTCACAATGATTCAATTGGTCGATAGTATTTGTCATATAATAAAATTTATCTAAAATAGATGCTACTTTTATACAAAAATATTTAGAATTATAATCGGTAATATTAGTATTATGAATAACCTGATACGAAATGTAATCTAATGTATATCCTTTACATATATAAGAACCAATTAGGTCAACTAAGAATTTATCTAATTTAATTAATAAATAATTTATGAATTTACTTCCATAAATATTTTTTAATAATTTAATGCGGAGAATCATAAATAATTATATAAGTATATTATAATAATTCTATTTATAAGTATATAAATATATATAAATATTCATTTATAATGAAAATCCAAACACCCATATTATTATTTTTTTTATTATGCAGTAATTATATTGAAGCACGTTATCCAACCCCTCGTTGGATAGAGGTATGTAAATTAAGTAATGCAACAAAATGGTGTAAAAATAAAACATTAAGTTTAAGTACATTTTTAAAAATAAATGGATTTGATATATTATATATGTAATTGTGTATACTAATATTATATTGGGAGGATCCAGAAAGGTAACTGGATAGTCTAGGGAATTCCCAATTACCACGTAGGTAATAGACAATATAAATAGGGTTCGACTCCTTATCTTCCCTGGGGTTATTAGTATAGTGGTTAGTACTTCACGTTGTGGCCGTGACATCCCCGGTTCGAATCCGAGATAGCCCAGCCTTTATAGCTCAGTGGTAGAGCGCCCGCCTAGTAAGCGTGAGGTCCTGAGTTCAATCCTCAGTGAAGGCTATAAACAAAAAATATAAAAGTAACTATAGATGTAAATGCCTTTATAGCTCAGTGGTAGAGCGCCCGCCTAGTAAGCGTGAGGTCCTGAGTTCAATCCTCAGTGAAGGCTATAAACAAAAAATATA
>MDSW01152177.1_pt1 | contig 58867 bp, 54 predicted proteins | sample 811171 | NCBI WGS metagenome assembly MDSW01 (sample SAMN05326641, study PRJNA326480) | marine metagenome | isolation source: seawater | place: Atlantic Ocean: North West | collected 2012
AAAACCAGATAGAACAATTACTATACAAAATAGAAGAATTAGAAGAAGGTATTAAACAAAAAGAAACTATTTTAACTGAGCAAAAATCGAATTGGGAAAAGAGAGCGGAGGAGAGACAAACTAAGTATCGAGAACAAGTCACTGATCTCGAGGATAAACTTATACAATTGGATAAACTAATAAATCAAAAAAAGATCTTTGGGGAAAATGACTCAAACGAGGGAAAGCTATTTTTACTTGAACAAGAGAAACTGCTTTCAAAAGAAAAAGAATTAGAAAAAAAATTATCCGAAATGGGGAAAAAGTTTTCATCCTTTCAAGAAAAGCAACTAGAAGAACGGAGGCAGTGGGAGCTTTTAAACGAAAAACAAGATCTGCAATATCGTGCTCAAGAAGAACAATTAGAAAAAAATCTGTCAAAAGAAGAAAAATTTAAAACGCAGATAAAACTTTTGGAGCTTAAACTCCGAGATCTAGAGAAAGAAGGTGAAATTGGCTTAGAAGAATGGGAATCTTTGACAGAGAAGCAAGAAAGGCAGTATAAAGACCAGGCAAGGCTCATTGAAAAAAATTCAACGAAGGAAGAGGAGCTTAGGTCACAAATATCGACCCTGGAAGATAAATTGTTAGGATTACAAGAACAAAGATCTAGCGAGCAGTCAAAATGGGAAGAGTTAGCAGAAAAAGAAAAAATACAGCATCAAAAAAGGATACAGGAGCTTGAAAAAAATCTTTTGAGGGAGACACAACTTAAAGAACAGATGACTAGGATGGAAGAAAAGATGCAGCTTTTGGAAGAGGATCGAGGGGTCCAGCGCCAAAAATGGGAATCTCTAGCAAGAGAGCGTGAGATTGAATATAGAACAAGAGCGCAGGATTTGGAGATGAAATTATACCGTTTAGAATCTAATCTAGCCCAGAAAGATAGAGAGTTATTTGAGGAAAAAAATAAATGGGAACTTTTATCAGACCAAAAACAAGAAAAATACCGTAAAAAGGCAAAAGAATTAGAATCTCAATTAGCTGAGTTGGAGAGAGTTATTCAAATGAGAGATGAAAATTTATATGCAGAAAAAGATAAATGGAGAAAACTGGCAAAAGAGAGACAAGAAAAAATTGATGAATACGACCCTCTTGTTGAGAACTTCAATAATCAATTAGAAGAGATGCGTAAAGAATTACTTTCGGATCTTTATGATGAAAAATTAATGCTAACAGAAGATGAAAAATCCAAAAATAGAAACCTTGGAGAGTTTGTAGTAGGTTTAAAGAAAAGATTCTTCGATGAAAAAACAGAAAAGGAAGAATGGATAGACTCGATTTATTTAGAGTTAGCTGAAGAAGATTTCTCTTTTCAGGAATATTTTTCCCTTGCGTTACCTGATGAATCTGAATCCATTGAAGAACCATCAACTCTTCACAAAGAAAAAATATGGCGTGAAGATTTAATTCCATCCGAAAGAAATCGCTATGAAACTTCGGGTGTTGATCCTGTTTTCCAATACTATTATAACGGAGGGATTAGAGTTGAGACAAATATGGCCGGAGTCCCAATTTATATTAATGGTAACCTGGTTGGGGATACCCCAATTTCAACACCAGTTCAGGTAGAGCCTGGCTGGCATCAAGTAAGCGGTTTTTCCCCTGTATACAAGCAAGTTGCAGATTCAGAAGGTCTAACTTACGTGGGTAGTGATCCAATCATTCGTAATAACCAGTTATATGGAGCAAAAACAATTTTTGTTGAGTCTGGTAAAATTGCAGATGTCTCCCTTAAATTCAATAATATGGGTAACGTACCAAAAAAATGGAAGGAATTGAGAGGTGGGTGGGCTGCTGGACTTCCAATGGTCTTGTTGTTAGTTTATTTTGTTTCATGGTCCCTTTAAGCCTGCAATGTCTTTATTAAGCTTTGAAAATGGTAATTAATGACAGCATAAAGTCTTTTATTAAATCTAAAATTGTTGATAAAAAGGATCAATTGATTGGTGTAGAGATAGAATATATCATCTATAACAAAAATTTTCTCAGATTGCCTGTAAATCCTTGCAATCATTTTTCAGCCAATGATTTTCTCCTTAATATGAATTCCGAATCGAATATGAATGGAGGATATACATTAGAGCCAGGAGGTCAATTAGAGTGGTCTAGTCCCCCTTTTAAAAACTTAGTTGATCTCGATATTGCATTTCAAAAGCACAATGACTTATTAAAAGAAAAAATAAATGCTCATGATCTTCATGTATTAGATCTAAGCGTGGACCCAAAGTATTTTCCGAAAGATATTGATTTGATCAAAAAATCAAAATATCAAATGATGGATAGAAACATGAAAAAAAGTGGTACAATGGGTCAGTGGATGATGCGTAATACAGCGAGCGTGCAAATAAATTACGACATAACAGGTAGTAAAGATTTGGAAGAAATGGTATTTATTGCAGATTGTTTAAATCCTGTAGCAGCTTACTTATTTTCAAACAGTCCTTTTAAAGGCGGCAGTAAGGTTGGAAGTAAAAACTTTAGAAGCTATATTTGGGAAAACACCGATGCAGAAAGGTGCGGCAATCTAATTGAACATGGAATCATATCTAAAAACAAACTAATTGATAATTTTATAGACTTTGTTTTAAATGTCCCGGGGATATTCCAACTTGATCTTAAAGAAAGGGTTGAGTGCAGTAATCAATCCTTAGGTGAGAGATTAATTTATTTGAAAAGGAACAATATATTAAGAGACGTTGACATTCAAACAGCTCTGCACCAAATTTTTACAAATGTGCGCTTAAAAAACCTTATTGAAATAAGAGGTTCCGATAAACCACCTTTTGGATATGAAATGGCACCAGTAGCATTTTGGACAGGATTATTAACGGTTCCTGAGATAAGAAGAAATGTATTGGATGCTATATCTAAATGGTCTTTCAATGAAAGAATTATATGGAATAAAAAATCCTTATCCTTAGATCGGGAACAAAAAGGTCCACAAGGAAAGTCATACGATTATTGGAATAAATGGGCAGGGGAGATCGCCTTGAGAGGGCTTGAAATCAGGGGTTATAATGAATCTAAATTTTTTGATAGTTTTTTTGAAATTATTTTGGAGAAGGGCCCATTTTCAATCCAAAGACAATCATCATCAGATAATTCTATATTCAAAGTAGAGAATTTTTTTATAAAATTTTAAATGTTAGATAAATTTTTAATATTATTTCTAATTACACGTTATAATACTTGTCTAATAAACTATAAATTATCACCTTTTTAGATTATTAAGATATTGTTAATTCATGTTTTTTTATTAACCTGATTCTTTGGAAAGCAATTATAATATTTACTTAAATTTAGATACAAATAAATTTTCAATTAAGAATGAAGCATTACATACAGTCAACAATTTTCCGTAAAGTGCTATCTGCAATCACGGGTCTTTTTTTAGTCTCATTTTTATTGGGTCACTTAGCAGGGAATCTCCAGTTGTTCATTCCAGGTGTTGATGGTCAAACTCAGTTCAATAAATACGCACTATTTATGACTACTAACCCAGTTGTAAATATGCTTTCAATTATAACATATCTTTCAATTATACTGCATATCATTGTAACGTTGTACCTAACTGTTTTATCTAGAAAGGCAAGACCCATAGGATATGCTGTAAATAATAACAGTGCAAGCAGTAAGTGGTCTTCAAGGAACATGTCCGTTCTTGGAGTCGTCATTTTACTATTTTTAATTGTTCATCTGAGGAGTTTTTGGTACGAGATGCATTTTGGAAACATCCCCTATCAGTACTTAGAAGATGGAACAAAGTTAAAGGACTTGCACAAAATAACTGTTAGCGCATTTCAAAATCCATTATATACTGCATTTTATATTTTATGTATGGTAGCCCTCTCATTTCATCTGATGCATGGTGTTGAATCTGCTACACAGACTATTGGTCTAAAAGTACCCAGCTATGAGAGAGCAATTAAATATGCTGGTAAATTTTTGGCCCTTACCATACCTACAATTTTTGCCTCAATTCCAATTTATCTTTACCTTACACGATCATGATATTAAATAACAAAATTCCCAATGGACCTCTCGAAAAAAAATGGACCAATTACAAGTCAGAGGTGCCACTTGTTAGTCCAGCAAACAAAAGAAGACTGGAAATAATTGTAGTTGGTACAGGGTTAGCTGGTGCATCAGCTGCCGCATCTCTTGCTGAAATGGGTTATAATGTGAAATCTTTCTGTTTTCAAGATAGTCCTCGGCGCGCTCACTCTATCGCAGCGCAAGGGGGCATTAACGCCGCAAAAAACTACCAAAATGATGGGGATTCAGTTTATCGACTTTTCTATGATACCATTAAAGGAGGAGACTACCGATCAAGAGAAGCAAATGTATATCGTCTTGCTGAAGTAAGTGCGAGTATCATCGATCAATGTGTAGCGCAAGGCGTTCCTTTTGCTAGAGAATATGGTGGAACTTTAGATAACAGGTCGTTTGGTGGAGTTCAAGTATCGAGAACCTTTTATGCAAGAGGCCAAACAGGGCAACAGCTTTTGTTAGGTGCCTACAGCGCATTAAGCAGACAAATTCAAAAAGGGAATGTAAAAATGTTTAATCGTCACGAAATGGTTGACATTGTCAAGATCGATGGGAAAGCAAGAGGAATTATCTCAAGGAATTTAATAACAGGTGATTTTAATAGACATTTCGGACATGCAGTTGTACTTGCGACAGGAGGATATGGTAACGTTTACTATTTATCAACAAATGCTATGGGAAGTAATGTCACTGCTGCATGGAAAGCTTACAAAAAAGGGGCAGCATTTTCTAACCCCTGTTTTACGCAAATACATCCAACTTGTATACCTGTCTCTGGAGAGTATCAGTCAAAACTAACATTAATGTCTGAATCATTACGCAATGATGGAAGAATTTGGGTGCCTAAGAAAAAAGGTGACAATCGTCCGCCAAGTCAGATACCTGAAGAAGAAAGAGATTACTACCTTGAGAGAAGATATCCTGCTTTTGGGAATTTAGTTCCAAGGGATGTTGCTTCGAGAGCTGCAAAAGAGAGATGCGATGAAGGTTATGGCGTAGGAGAAACCGGGCTTGCTGTTTATCTAGATTTTGAAGATTCAATTAAAAGACTTGGTAAAGATATTGTAGCAGCGAGATATGGGAACCTATTTGCAATGTATGATAAAATTACGGGGGACGACCCGTATACAAACCCAATGAAAATATTTCCTGCAGTACATTATACAATGGGTGGTTTGTGGGTTGATTATGACCTGATGACAACAATCCCAGGTCTTTATGCGATAGGAGAATGTAATTTCTCTGACCATGGAGCAAATAGATTGGGTGCTTCTGCATTAATGCAGGGTCTTGCAGACGGTTACTTTGTCTTACCATACACTATAGGGAAATATTTATCTAAAGATATAAGAACAGGGGCTATAAGTACCAAACACGATTCATTCAAGCAAGCTGAAGAAAACATAAAGGATAGAAATAGAAAACTATTAGAAAATAATGGGACCCGTTCAGTAGAAAGTTTTCATAGAGATTTAGGAAAAATAGTCTGGGATTATTGCGGGATGTCCAGAAATGAAAAAACCTTAAAAAAAGCAATTGATAAAATCAAAATCTTGAGAGAAAAATTTTGGAAAGATGTTAAGGTCCCGGGAAATGATAAAACATATAACCCCGAACTAGATAAAGCCGGAAGAGTGGCAGACTTTTTTGAACTTGGAGAATTAATGATGAGAGATGCTTTAGAGAGGAATGAGTCTTGTGGTGGCCATTTTAGAGAGGAATTTCAAACAGAGGAAGGTGAAGCCCTGAGAGATGATGGGAATTATACCTTTGCATCTGCTTGGGAATTTAAAGGTATTGATCAACCACCTGTTCTTCATAAAGAGGATTTAAAATTTGAGGTTGTAAGTCCTTCTCAGAGGAGTTACAAGTAGTATGGCTGATTTAAATTTAACACTAAAAATCTGGAGGCAAAAATCAAGTACCAGTAGTGGGTCTTTTAAAACTTACGAATTAGCAGGTCTTAACACTCACATGTCCTTTTTGGAAATGATGGATGTTTTAAACGAACAATTAATAGTAAAAAATGAAGAGCCAGTTGCATTCGACCATGATTGCAGAGAAGGCATATGCGGGATGTGTTCAATGGTAATTAATGGTCGTGCCCATGGACCCTTGAAAGGGACAACAACTTGTCAGTTACATATGAGGCATTTTAAAAATGGAGAAACAATAACTATTGAACCTTGGAGAGCAAGAGCTTTTCCCATTGTAAAAGATTTAATCGTGGACAGATCCGCTTTTGATAGAATAATACAATCTGGTGGGTATGTATCAATTAATACTGGGAGTGCACCTGATGGAAATGCAATCCCAATATCTAAAGAGGTTGCAGAAAAGGCATTTGATGCAGCCGCATGCATAGGTTGTGGTGCCTGTGTTGCCTCATGTAAAAACGCTTCAGCAAGTCTTTTTGTCTCTGCAAAAATATCTCAATTATCCCTGTTACCACAAGGACAACCAGAGAAGAATGAGAGAGTTAATAAAATGGTTTCTCAGATGGACGAAGAGGGATTCGGACATTGCACTAATACTGGTGCGTGTCAAGCTGAATGCCCAAAAGAAATATCTCTAGAATATATAAGAAAAATGAATCTTGATTACAATCTTAGTAATGTAAAAAAATAAAACTTTTCAGTTTTGGTTTTTACTTTAGCCTAAAATTAACCGGTATAGATATCCAAACACCGACAGAACGTTCTCTTTGTTTTGCAGGACGAAATCTAGTATTCCTAATTGCATCCATTGCAGCTTCATCTAAACCTGTGTTTGGAACCCCTTTAAGAATAAGAGTTTCTTTGACCCTTCCTTTTTTATCAATAAAAGCTTGGACAACAACAACACCCTCAATCCCGGCTTCCTGAGCAATCTCTGGGTAGTTTGGTCTAATTGGGGATAATGCAACAGGTGGATCATCATAAGGAATGAATACAACTTTAGGTCCAGATGGTGGTGGTGGTGGTGCATCTAAATTTGAAAAGTCATCAAAGTCTAATTCGTCAAGGGTTAGGTCGTCAGCAATATCTTCATCCTCAGATGGCACTGGGATTGAGGGCCTTGCAGGAGGAGGAGTATTGTCAATTTGTTGAGTTTGGGGGATGTCAATATTTTCTATTATAATTTGATCTATATCTTCAAACTCTACAGAAGCAAGAAATCTGGGGTAAATGAGAAATACTAGAATGACAAGAAAAATACCAGTAAGACCCGCTATGCGAACGTATACTGGGTACACATGATGAAGTTGGTTGATTTTTTTCATCAATTAGCGAGTGTTTTAGTCGAATAATTCAACTTTAAAGCATCTGCGTCCCGTAGTTTTTCATGAATGCTAGAAACTTGTTCCATTTTGGCTTCTTCATCCGCTTTTAATGAAACGACAATTTGAGGATCAGAAACTCTTTTATCATACATAATTTTTGCTATATCATCAATAGAGAAAAGGCGATCATCAATCGATATGAGGCCATCTTTAGAAACCCATATGTGTGAAGTATGCCTTTTAGATTTTAATTTTTCTATACGTTTTGCTTTAGGCAGGTTTACTGGTAAGCCCGAGTATTCACGCAAAACAGTGGTTACCATAAAAAAGATAAGAAGCATAAAAATGATATCTGGCATTGATGCCGTTGGGATTTCACTAGATAGTTGTGTTTTTCTGGAAAAATTCATTGACTATTTGCTATAGATATTCTTTTGGCATCTGCCATCTTTAATTGGTCAATCACGCGTACGTAGTCAGAATAAGCAGTTTTTGGGTGAGCTTTGACAGATACAATTAGTTTGTTATTCTCCCTAAGTTTACGACCTACAATTTTATTTATTTGCTCCACCGGAGTAGGTTCTTCGTCTAATAAAACTTTTCCTTTAGAATTAATTAGACAATTTAAGATGTTCTCTTTTCTAATCTCAATTTCAACGTCCCCAGCAGGAGGCAATACAATACCTAGACCTTTGTCTGTATCAATAGTTGTAGTGACAAGAAAAAAAATCAATAACAAGAAAGCTATATCCGCCATTGATGAAGTTGGTATTTCTCCTCCTTTAAATCTGCGTTTTTTTACCGCCATTGGGATTTATTTGAAACTACTTTTTTGATTCTGATTCGTATAAGTGGTCAATAATATTAATTGACTGTTCTTCCATATCTAAAACTAGTTTATCAATTCGAGAAACAAATAGATTCTGGAATGTTTGAATAATCATTGCGACAATAAGTCCGAATGCTGTTGTAAGAAGTGCTTGAGATATACCACCAGCAACTACGGCTGGAGAAATGTCGTTTGCGGCTTTAATTGCGTCAAATGCTGCGATCATTCCAAGTACTGTACCAGTAAACCCAAGCATAGGGGCGATTGTGATAACTGCATTGAGCCAAATCATATTTTTTTCAAGGAAGGCCATCTCAATTGCTCCTGCATTTTGGATAGCTTTTTCTACTTCTGATAGACCTCTGTTCATTCGAGATAGACCTGCATAGAAAATTGCAGAAATTGGACCTTTAGTTTGCTCACATAATTCAACTGCTGCTTCAGGTCCTCCACTATCAAGTGCATTAGTGATATCCTCAAAGAATTTTTTAGAGTCGATACCAGAAACAAGTAATGAATAAATCCGTTCTAAAGTAAAACCTAATCCAAAAATAAGTGAAATCAGGATGGGCCACATAAAATCTCCGCCATCGTGAAAATATTGTACCATTCTTTAAACTCCCTACTATGATTTAAGACCTATGAATATATTTGTCAAGGACAAACGTTTGTCCATGCAGGCTATATTTTATTAATAAACTATATAAAAAAAAATGTTTAAATATATTTTAGTTATTTTTCTTAGTTCCCTTTTAGTTTATGGATTTTAAAAAAGAATCTGCTTTATTGAAATGATCAAATGATTCTTGCACTTGATTATCCATTCTAAGTTTTATATTTGTAGATTTATCTTTTCCCCAAGTGGCACCAGCAATTTCTCCTTTTATTTGATTATTGATGAATTCAAGATCTAATAGCAGAGAATCTTTTATAAAATTAATTGAATCTTTCTGCAACATGATTAAGAAATCACTAAATAGCTTATCCGAGACTTTCCAATTATCCCTAAAAACATCAAAAGATTTAAATTCATTTTTATTTCTTGAAGCATATTCTGATGCAAAATTAAAAATAGGACGTTTTGGATTTCTGAGAACTTTTTCAGTCTCTGAAGTATAATTTTGGCGAAAAGGAATGTATATATCTGGAGTTATGCCACCTCCTCCATATACTATTCTTCCGGATTTAGTTTTGTATTTAGGGCGTAATGCTTTCAAGCTATCAATAGTTTCTTCTCGGTTACTTGAATATAATTCACGGTAATAAGTCAGATTTTGACCATCTTCATAAGGCCGTTGTATTAATCTTCCACTAGGTGTATAATACCTAGCAATAGTTACACGAATTGCACCTCCATTTTCCAGGGGTAATTGTCTTTGAACCAATCCCTTACCAAAGCTTGTTTCGCCAACAACAAGTCCTCTATCTAAATCCTGAACTGCTCCAGAAACTATTTCACTTGCACTAGCAGAACCTCTATTGATTAATACGATCAGTGAAAAATCTTCATTACCTTTTTTTGGATTAGCGATAAAAACTTGGTTGGATTCTTTAATTTTACCTTCAGTGTAGACTAATGTATCATTTGTCTTGATGAATTGATTAGATATCGCAGCTGCTTGCTCAAGATATCCACCACTATTTCCTCTTAGGTCAAAAATTAGGCGTTTCATTCCATTTTTGTTGAGGCGCCCTAATGCTTTAACCACTTCTTTTTCAGTTGTTGCAGAAAAACGTCTTAACGATATGTATCCAGTAATATCATCAAGCATTGTAGCCGCACTAACACTATATATCGGAATGTTATCACGAATAATTGTCACTGGGAAAGGATCTTTTACCCCTATCCTGCTAATTGAAATATTTACCTCTGTGCCCTTCTCCCCGCGTAGCTGCTTGAAAACTTCATCTTTAGTTATTCCATATGCATCTTTACCATCGATCTCAATTATTTTATCACCGGGCATCAACCCCACAATATCAGATGGACTATCTGGAACAGGGGAAATAACAGTAATGTAGCCATTTAAAATATCAAACTCAATTCCGATCCCTTGAAATTTACCTTTAAATAATTCCTCAATATTATCTTGTTCTTTAGCAGGAATATAGACTGAATGGGGATCTAGCTCTTCCATCAAACCATGGAAGGCACCATCCATAATTTCTTCCATATTTACTGGACCAAAATAGAAATGATTAACATATGATATTATTTGTTGTAATTCCTTTGTTTTAGATCGTAAAATTTTATAAATGTTACTATTACTAGAGAGAAGAGATTGGTTGAAAAATAGCATCGCCAAAATAAAACCTGTTAAGGATGCCAAGCATAAATGCCAAGCGTGGCTGATTTTTGTTTTCATATTATATTACAAAATTAGTTTTAATTAAAGGCCAATATACAACATAGTTCGAAAAGCAACTCCTTGAATTGCAGCAGTTGGGGAATCACCTATTTTAGTACGACCATTCAAGCTCCAACTTCCGTTCCCTATGGTGCCTTTATTAAAGCCAACACTGATTCGTAGCCCGACTCTTTCAAGAAATTGCCACTTCATTGCAATATATGGTTGAAAATTAAAAAAAGTCGCACTTACGTCACGTAATATTCCAGGTACGGGTCCCGGAACAATGACTGGCATGACCCCATCAATTATTGCATCAACTCCGTAATAAAGTGTGCCACTTGAGTCAAAAACACCATATACATTCGAAAATGTATTATCCCATCTGGGAGTTCCTGTTTGTTGGTCCACTGCAATATTAGCTCTTGCAAATCCCAATAGAGCTCCTCCCGATAATTCTAAATCTTGTAGGAGAGGCATTACATATTCTACGGATGCGGCGCCAAGTGCAATAGTAAACTTTGCTTCAATTGTTGGACTGAAGAATTCTGTGTAATCTTGAGGTTGGCCGTCTACTCCGGATTGGTAGCCTGGAATATTATTATTTTCTTCGTATATCATTATATCAGGCACAGTACTAACACTTGATGCGCCAAGGCCAGCATAACCACCAACTCTCCATTTACCGGTTACATGAGCAAATCCTTCACCACCATGAATAACGAATGGATCTTTAAAATCTTGTGTTCTTAAACCAAGAGCAGTCAATCTGGACGAGCCTGGAATTGAATCAAGAGAAATATACATGGGGCTGTAACCAATGCCTCCTCCAAAGAATTCTTCAACTGGATAGCCCATTTGTCCCAAGCAGATATTGACTTTAATTAAAACTAGTATTATATATTTTTTCATAATTAAATAGGGTTCCCTATCCAGACCTCCGTATGGGTCATCTCTTAAATTATGAAAAAATTTGAGAAAAAAATGTAAAAATTGCTTTAAAAAGAATAAAGGTGCTTTTACTTGTAAAAAAACCACCTTTAACCTTAACTTCAGTAAGTAAACGAGGTACGGGAGATCAAACGTGATTTGACTCCCAAAAGATTATTTCCTAATTTGGTTTGAATCATGCGGTTATCTACGTCCATAAGTAAAAAAATAATAAGAGGAAGACCTATTATAATTGGTTTTCTTCTTTTTTCTGTGCTTTACGCAGAGGGCACGCTTTATTTTCAAGACTCCCATGATCTTGATGAAAACGGAATCTATGAGACATTATTGCTTAACTCTGCAGATAATATATCAGCAAGTTGGGTCGAATTAGCTGATGGAAAAGTAAACAAGGTACTTTGGGAATACAACTTACCTTACGATGGGAAATTTGCAGATGCAGAATTAATTGATGTTAATTCAGATGATATTCTTGACTTAGTTGCTATTGCAGAACTATCACCATCAAATGCTACAAAAGATTGGCTTTATGTTTTCTTAGGTCAGGAAGCATTTTTTTCAAACAGTCCCCTCAGTTTAGGCTACGAAGAGTTGAGTTTTGGAATAATAAGACCGTCTAATGTTTCTAAAATTCCAAATTCTAAAAATCAGCTAGCTGTTGCTCTTGGTACGCCAGTTCGTAAAGCAATTGTTTTCGGGCTCTACATAGATCAAGATAATTTGAAACTTGAACAATTTACTACACTGAATGAGCCTATTATCGAAAATGGATATGGACATATTTTTGCAAGTGGTTTCATTAGTAATGGTTCTTCGTACTTGGCAATTGTTTCGCCAGAAGCAAATAAAATAAAAACGGCTGTATTTAATATGGATGCTGATGGAATTAAGGTAAAGTCAGACATTTTCATGGTTGGAGATGCAAAATTTTTAATTGGAGCTGGAATCCAACCATTCAAAAAAATGAAATCAGAGGTTGATGGACTTATAATTCCATATGGTACTGATGATGTTTTTCTTATGACTATGGATAATGGAAATATAAAGCTTAACAAAACAGACAAAACCGGCCAATCTCTACCTCAAATAGTTGAGTTTAGTGGTGGTAAACTGGAGAAAAAAATAATTCAAAAAGAAGACACAAATGATTTGATTCCTCCTCCCCCGGATCCAATAGAAGAAGAGAGAGTTCGATTTGAAGAGCTAACTAGCTTACCTTTTGATTACAAAGAAACTCAGTTTAAAGAAAAAAGACCTGTTGAAAAAATAAAAAAGGAATTTAAAACATTGACGCCTACTTTAGGCGACTACCTTAAGTCTGCAAAAACCCAGACCCTATCAAGCGATGAAAACCAAGATGAAAAATCTGGAGTCCCAGAACTTATTGAAGAAATGCATAGTGAGAAGTGGGCTGATGAAGCGGGGTTTGAACAGGTAGATCTGGGTGAATATATGCCTGAAAAAGTGAGTGATTCCAAAGGGCCAATAGTTCCAAACATCAATGATGATATAAATTTATTTACTAATAATGTTAAGGAAACAATAGCGTTCAAACCTATTATTCAAGATTTTTCACAATTTGAACAAGTTAAAGATCAAATAGATTTATATTATGTTTTAGCAATTACACCAGCTGTAAAAAACACCAAAGATCGTTATGTTTTTGATGGTGAAGCACCATTTGGGGTCTCTGTTAATCAAATACCTCAAATTGGGGAGCCATCTCACTTTCAGCATGGTATTAGTGCAAATCTGAATGGATTAAGATCAGGCGAGACGTTTGACTTTGCTTATTCTTTAAAAAACGCCCAAACTGACAGTATTACTACACTAAGCATGATTCATGACCTTCAAACTAATGTGGTTTTTATGTCAATAAGTCCAGAAAAAGATTCGCTGTCACAGTCATACCAACCAGATGCTTTTGATCCCGCGCTTTTTGAGTTCCCAGATTACTTTTTTGAAGGATTCCCAACATCCCTAGGAATGGATTTTAAAGATAAATTAATAAGGTTTTCATTTACTGGAAACTCGGATTCGGTAGTTCACAAAGGAATTTATTTATCCAGCACAACGCCTTCAATACCTGCCCAATCCTTGGCGGTATTTATGGATGAAGGTAAACTCCAGGCAATTCGTGGAGAGATAGTAGTGCGTCAAAATGGATCGAAAAAAATAACTACAGAATTTGATTTGGATGGTTATGTTGAGCCAAGCGTGATGTTTTCTCGACTTATTCAAGAGTATTTTCCAGACTCTCTTAAAGTTCAGCTGTTGCAGAATGGATCCTTGAAAGAACCCTTATTTAAGCCAGCAGATAAATTACCGAAAATATCAAGGGAGCAGAGGCTCCCTGAGGCTCAGTTTAATCAAACAAATCCAAGCATTCCAATTGAGCCCATTCAGAGTATTATCCCAGAAAAGGAAAAAATTGAAAAGGATTCTTTAATTACTACGCCCGAATCCTATGTGCCCGAAAATTTAAATGCAGATTTATTTGATGCCATTGATGATACTTCAAAATCTCTTGATAACTCGCTAGATGGGATTGATAGCCTTAAACTAGAAAGAAGGAAAATAGCACCGATAAATTCTGGTGATATTGACCAAGACTCATTGCCTAAACCAGAAAAATCACAGCCAAAGTCATCTGAGTTAACTCCAAATGTTAAAGATTAAAAAAATAAAATCATTACCAACCATTGATGTATATCAGTAGAACAAAAAATATTTTAGTATCTGGGATTTTGATTGTAATTAGTCTTTTAAATGGTCAAAAAGTTGTCCATATGAACGGCTCTTACGACTTAGATGGAGATAAGCTATTAGAATTTATATCTCTCGAGTTAGATCCAAACGAAGATGTTTTTCCAACCAAAGTTCGTTATTATGAAATTGATGAGGAGGGTTACCAGACTTTAGTGTGGGAGTTTTCTCCACCTACTGGTTTGGAGGGTTATTTTGTTGATGCTACTATTGGTGACTTGATGGGGAATGGTAGTCCAAATCTAATAATAGTAATGAATCTATCTCGTTTTGCCGAAAACAACTCACCACATGTTTTCCTAGCTAGTTATTCTTGGGATGGGGTTTCATTCTCTGAGTTACCATCAGCTACACTTGATATAGGGAAAGAAAATCGCTCTCTTCGCTGCAATAATTTCCAACTTATGGATCAAGATGCTGACGGAGATGAAGAAATTATACTTTCCTTAGGAAGCCCTTTCAGAGGATTTGCAATTGTTGATTATCAAGAATCGGGTTTTATTCTGACAAAAAAAGTAAGACCAGATGAGCTTTTGGTTGGATCTGCCCTACTATACGTGGCAGCAGTTGACTATGATAGTGACGGATATTCTGACGTCCTTGCAATAAGTCAAGAGGGCAGTTCATTAAAAGCACAGCCATTTTACAACATTGGTGGTGTGTTTGATTCTGGATATATGATCAGAAAAAAAATTGAAGGTATAAATGGCATATTGCCTAATTCCTTTGAACTTACCGATTGGGATGCCGATGGTTTTTTTGATATCCTTGTTGCTTTTAATTCAGGAGATGTAATCGGATTTACCTTGACCCCTGCAACTCTTCTTATTGATGAATTGCCACTTAATCCAGGACCGCTAACGCAGATTTCTATTGAGGATTTCAACCAAGACACATATGAGGATATATTAATTTTATCATCGGATATTAATACACTAACTCTAGTTTCTGGGAAAGATGGAATTGTTGAGAATACTCATAATGCTACAAGTGACATTCCACAAGGGATGCAACTTTTTTCAATGCTTCCACTTACACAGTCTGGTCTATATAAAGGCAGTGTGTTGCTCTCAGCATGGAGTGGGAAAGAAAATGGTATATACATTGTTAACATAGGGAAAAAATCTGAGCGTTTTGAACAAGGTTTTATCATAAGCTCTGATTTCATCTCAGATAAATTGCCTGATTTATTATCTAACCTTCAGGATGACCAGCCTGAAATTCCTGAGGTCTATATTGAAGTCCCTCCTGATGAAATAACTACTCTTGAACCACAAACAGAAGAAAAAATTATCACTGATCTTGGAGAATCACCAAGTTCATATATTCCACGTACTCTATCTCCAGAAGTTCTAGAAAGTAAAGTATTAAAAGAACAGCCTACTGCACTTCCTCCAAAAAAAATTGAAAGAACCCTGGAGTTACCAAAACAGCCAAAACCAAAAGAAACAGTTGGTATGCGTTTGCCAAAACATATTCTCCCTAAATATGTTTTAGCACCAAACCGTCCATTTTTGTACGAGTTGCCAAAAAATGGAGACGAAGAATTTTATAGTTTTCGTTGGGATGCGACCCCTCCTCAAGGGATGTATTTTTTTTACGAGTCAAAATCAATTAATTGGGTGCCCACAGAAAAGCAACTTGATGCTTTTCAAATCAATTATCATGTTCGGATGAAAGTGGATGAGATTCTAGAATCTAAATCATCAACATCTGATTTAAATCAGGAATATAAAGCTTTACCTGTTTTAGAGAGTCGCGATGAGAGTATGTGGATTTACGTAAATGACCCTCCAAGATTTTTAACTAAGCCAGAAGAAACTGAATTTGTGGCAGGAACAACCTTTCGATACGAGCCAATAATCCAAGATAGAAACAAAGATGCAAACTTTCAATTTGACCTTGAAATTTCTCCTGAAGGTATGACTTTTGAAAATGGTGTTCTATTATGGCAGACTGATAGCACTCATATTGATGTTTACGATGTTAGATTAGTTGTATCAGATGGTTTCGATAGAGCAGTGCAAGAATTCAAACTATTTGCAAGGGCAGGAGTGCGTATACTTTCGACAGCACCAATCGAAGGTAAGGTTGGGAAAGATTATGATTATGGGGTAAAGGTCTGGAAACAAGGTGAAGATAGCATTGTAAAATATAAATTGTTCTATGGGCCTGATGGGATGAAAGTAGATCCAAAAGGTGAAATAACCTGGACTCCTAATCCAGTTCAAGTAGACACCGTAAGCTATGCAATAGTTGCTACATATGGAGTTGCTACGGACACCCAATACGTTGATGTTTTTGTAAATCATCCTCCTATTATTAAAAAGGCGCCCTTGGCAATGAATAAAATAAATGTTGGAGGTATTTGGGATTATCAGATAGAGGTTATAGATCCTAACAGAAATGATCAAATTATTTTCACTGCTCATTCTTTACCAAAAGGAATGCGTATGGACCCCAAATCAGGTCGTTTACGATGGGAGCCAAGCTTAGAGGATATAGATTTTCATAAACTGAAAATTGAAATTTCAGATGGTCACGAATCAAGATTTATAGAATCGGAATTTTTTGTGAATGCTCCAATAAAGATTGGCTCTGTCCCTTCAATGGCGGCAACCGTCGGTCAAGAATATGTTTATCCTTTAATGACGATGGATAGAAATAGAGGATCGCTATTAACTTTTGATAAGGTTGTAAAGGTTGAAAATATATCTGCAATAAGAATGTATTCTGTAAATATCACTGATGATGTAGCCCTTGATAACATAGACCGATTTCTAGCAGATTGGCATAATGCAGATGCTATTTATTTTGTTGATCCAAAAAACCCTGCTGATTCTTTAGTATCCCGATTAAATATGAAACGATATACACATTCTGTGTTTTTTGAAGAAAATAGACTTTGGGTTCTTTTACAAACTGTTGATGGCCGGACAATAAAAATAAAAGATTTTCTTTGGGAATTTTTTGTTGGCAAAAATAAAGGTCGCCCGCCAAGAGTGATAGTTGAGCGAGTCAGCCCAATAAAGTATTCATTGCTTGATTTTCCAGAAGGTATGGTAGTGGATGAAGGATCTGGTACCATTAGATGGACTCCTAAAATCGATCAAGTCGACGTAAATAGAATTACTATTGTTGTTTCTGATGGATATACCAAAGATGAGCAAACGTTTGAAATCTATACAAATCATTTACCCACAATAGTATCTAACCCTCCAAGAATGGCTTTGGTCGGGGATCTATTTAAGTACCAAGTTAATGTTGACGATAAAAATGAAAATGTTAATCTTGAGTATACTTTAGTTAAAGGGCCTCATGGAATGCAAATGGACCGTTATGGTAAAATATTATGGGTACCAAAAGCTGCCCAGATTAATTACAATAATTATGAAGTTACTGTTAGTGATGGGTATGGGACAGATGTTCAATCAGGGAGAATTTTTGTAAATAATCCCCCTACATTAATCTCGGCACCAAAACCTGTTGGCCTCACAGGACATACTTGGAGGTATAAAATGACAACGGAGGATTTAAATAAAGATCGAGTAAGTTATAGAGCTGTAAGGTTGCCAAAATATGCATCTTTTGATAAGAAAAAGGCTACTATTGATTGGACACCGCGTCAAAACCAAACTGGGATGAACGACTTTATTTTAATGGCTATTGATGAACATGGAGCAACCTCCGCTCATGAATTTCAAGTACATGTTTTCCACGACCCTAGTTCAAAACAGTTAGTGAATACGGGATGGCCATTAATGCTTACATTTGTCGGCGTAGTTTTTGCGTGGGGAGTCTCTAGTTTATGATTTTTTGTATCGCTTTGGTTAATTGGTTATTGTCTCGGAAATATATTGTAGAACTGAAAACAATAACAGGATGTTTCACATTGAATGATTCAATTTTAACCCAATCTTTTTCTGTGGTTATTAAAAAATCAACTCCGTAGCCTTGACAACTTAAATCAATCTGATCTAAATCTTCCTGAGAATAATTGTAATGATCTCTAAAATTAATTTTTCTATAAACAACAGCACCCTTTTTTTCTATTTCTTCAATGAAACTTTGTTGATCTGCAATTGCTGAAAAAACAACTACTTTTTTATTTTTTAAATTTATATTTTTATTAAAAGTTGCTCTATCGAGCTTAGAAAAAACGCTTTCTGTTTTTGAAATGAAAAAATCAATGTTAGTCTTTTTTAATTTTTTTTCCAAAAATGGCTTTGGATAATTAAAATTCGTTTTTGTAACAATAATTAGACTGGCGCGTGAAATATTCCCCCAGGGTTCTCTTAATTGGCCAAATGGTATTAATTTATAGTTAGCTTTCTTCTCCCTATTATTAATAAGTACAATATCTAAATCTCTGGCAATTGCGCGATGTTGATATCCATCATCTAAAAGAATGATTTGTGGTTGAAATTTTTTAATTAGGAACTTCCCACCCCTATATCGATTTTTGTCCACAACTACAGGTACTCCCGTTAAAACTTTACTGATTAAGAAAGGTTCATCTCCATATCTCTTATAACCATCTTTTGGTACTGAAAATCCGTTTGTAACTAAAACTGTTCCTTTAGATTGTCTTCTATATCCTCTACTTAAAATTGCAACCTTTTTTCCTTGTTCTTTTAATAATTTTGCGAGGAAGATAACCATTGGAGTTTTACCAGTTCCTCCTAATGAGAGGTTGCCAATGCTTATGACTTTACATGGTAATTTTTTGACAGTGAAAATCCCATAATCAAAAAATAAATTTCTTATATAAATAACAGTCCAATAGATTATGTAAATAGGTAGCGTAAAACAAATAAACCAATATTTATTTAATCTTTGCATTTTCAACATTATCTTTTTCAAGGTTTTCCATTTTTTTTATGATAATTCTTTCGCATTCATTTTTATCCATACTTTTATTTAAATAAAAAGGACTTCCGTACATAATGTGAATCTCACCAAAAGGTTTTTCCAAAAAAAACTCATCCCAATTTTTAAAGGTCCACCTATTATTTGAATATGATGTAACTGGTATTATTGCAGAGCCAGACAGTTGAGCTGCTCTTATGATACCTTCTTTGGGGTGTCTTGCTGGACCAGTAGGTCCATCAGGGGTTATAAAAACCAAAGTTGATGGTTTCTTTAAAGCGCTTAAAATTTTTTTGAAAGCAATTGACCCTTTTTCTTTACTTGAACCTCTTATCATTTTAAACTTCCATTTCTCACAAATTCTAGAGATAATTTCAGCATCCCGATGAGTGCCAGCAATGGCATAGTAATTGTTCCCAGAAAGATTTTTAACAACAGATAAAAGTTGTCCGTGCCAGCAGCAAATTAAAACAGATTTCTTTAATTCAAGAATATTGCGGTAATTGTTTTCTCCTTTCACAAACCATTGGTTTGAATAGTAGAGTAATTTTAATAGCAAATCCCCAATTAAGGAAAAGAAACTAATTGCAAATAAAAATTTTGCTTTTCTTCTTATTGTTTCCCGCATGCAACTATCTTTGCGGCTCTATCGTAAACGCCTGCTTTTCCAAGTTTATATTTAATTTTATCAAATTCTGATAACATTTTTTTTCTTTCTTTGCTTTGAACATTTAATAATGGTTTTATTGTATTAATAAGATTTTTTGCGTTCATATTGTCTTGCAGATGTTCTTTGACGATCTCTTTATTTGCTATTAGGTTAACCATTGATACAAATTTTATATCAGATAAGAATTTTGCAAAATACCAAGAAATATTGGAAACTTTGTAACAAACAACAATTGGAAGGTTGTGTACCGCGCACTCCAAAGTTGCTGTTCCAGAGGAAACTATTGCTGCTGTTGAATGTTGGATAGCATTTTTTATACTTGGTTCTATAACAAAATCATGTGGGGCATTTGGTATAATGACTCCCGGCGATGGAGTGACTATGACAACTAAGTTTTTGATTATCCTCTTTAATTTGGACACGGTTTCTAGTAATATTTCCCAATGTGCATTAACCTCTTGTTGGCGACTTCCTGGCAATAGTAAAAGAGAAGGAGAGTCTTCATTTAATTTTTGACCATCAATTAAATTATTAGAGTTGTTTTCGTTTCTAGCTGCATCAATGAAAGGGTGCCCAATAAAATCTACGACCATACCCTGCGATAGGTACCATTCTTTCTCAAATGGGAAAATACAAATTGCTTGATCAAGAGTTTCTTTCATCAACTTTATCCTTTTTTTCCCCCATGCCCATGTTTGTGGTAAAATAAAATAGGTTATTGGTATATTTAAATGACTTATTTTTTTTGCAAGCCTAAGATTAAATCCTGGGTAATCGATTAAAACAATTCTATCAGGTTCATATTCTTTTATTTTAATAATCGTTTTGTTTAAAATTTTTAACATTCTAGGAAAGTGCCTAATGACTTCAGCAAAGCCCATAATACTGAGGGTATTAGTGTGTTCCAACAATTCCATACCAGCATTTTTCATTTTATCACCGCCATGACCTAAAAATAAAGAATCAGGTTTAATTTTCTTAATTGCTAGAATTAACTTAGCTCCGTGAATGTCGCCAGATGTTTCTCCAGCAATAAGAAAATATTTTTTTCCTTTTGAAGTAACCATGCGATAACTGGTTAAGAGGTAGTAAGGTATGCTTTGATTGTGATAATACTGATTAAAATAAAAATATTTTGCAAAGTTCTTTTTTCATTAAAAAAGGTTTTTTTCAAACTATTTGGGATCCGATCATCACAATTTTCCCATTTAGTTAGTCTAGGTAAAACACGTGGGACATTTTTTTTGTATTCATCATAATCTTTGCTAAATAGTTGAGAAAGTGTTTCCTCTTCCAAAGAAATTATGCTAGCATATTGGAAAATAAAAAAAATCAATACACTAAAAGCTAATTCCAGTATATAGTTTCCGCCAGAAAAAAAAACAAAACCAAAATAAATAATGACATTACCAATGTAGAGAGGATTCCGTGTGTAAGCATATGGCCCTGCAGTACAAAGTTTTGGAGCTCCAACTTTTCGGGTTCTTGTAACACCACCAGCGTATCGAACACTTAAAAACCGAATAGATTCGCCAATTAAAATAAATACTAACCCGATCCAGTAATAAGGACTTTTTAAAAATGAACAATATATAAGAGGTATTATAATTGGTAGGGGCGTATAGCTTCTAAATTTGAAAATTATTTTTCTGTAATCCACTAATTAAAATTCCTATTTATTTTTATATAGAATAATCAAATGCAATTATTTTAAATCAGTGATATTTGAAACTCATTATAAATCAGTCTCTATTTATAATATCAATGTTAATTAATTATTATGAAATTAAGGAAGAGACAAAGAATAGTAAAAGGTCAGGAAATCGTATCCATTTATTCTAAAATATTTTTAATGGAATGACATAAATATAAAATCTTGCTTTTACGATTTACTTCCAGCAATTTTACTTGTAATTCGAAAGTAATTTGGAGCGCCAATATGGCTAATGATATCAAATCTGGTGTTGGTTATATTATCCCTGCGGCAGGCGTTGTAGGTTTTTTTACAGCCCTTTTTATGGGGCAACCGATTCTAAGCATCATAATTGCTATTGCTGGAATATTAGTTTGGTTTATTTATATGTTGATTATGGAGTCTTCTCCACCGTCACCATCTCAGTTGGGGAATCTAATAATTTTTTTTGGTATTTTACTTACAATAGGCATCTTTATTGCTTTTGGTGTGGGCAGAAATATGTTCGGGGGCTACATATTTAAGACAGAAGGTTCGCTTATTTCACTTATAATACTCTTCTTTTCTGTCTTAACAGGAATGCTATATCGAAATCAAGTCATTGGACGAACTTTACCAACAAAGTTTTCATCTGGTTTGACTGAATCGGATAGAGAATGGGTTAAAAAGGCATTAGAGGGGAATGTAGATTCACAGAAAGATAAAATTCCACCAAAAGTAATTGTTGTAAAACAGGAGCCTTCAGCAAATGAAGCAGATTCTGTTAATGATAAAGAAAAAGAAAAGCCAGAAAATTCAACTGAATCTAATTCAAATATGATGAACAATCCGTATTATGCATACCCACCACCACATTATTATTACGAGGACGAATATGAAGATGAAGATTGGGATGATGAATACTATGAAGAAGAATAAATTATTATCTTAATGATTGAGAACAGACTTATCTTTTGAATTAAATCTTTTTTATATATTGAAGTGGAAGAAAATACAATCACCATCATTTACGATATAATCTCTTCCTTCTAATCTTGCGAGTCCCGCGTCTTTTACGGCCCTTTCAGAACCATATTCCTCCAGTTCTTTATATTTAATTATTTCAGCTTTTATAAATCCCCTCTGAATATCAGAGTGTATCTCTTTAGCTGCAAGAGAAGCATTGGATCCTTTTTTCAAAGTCCAGGCTTTCACTTCGTTTGGTCCTCCCGTAAAAAAAGTTCCCAAACCGAGCATTTTAAATCCTGCACGTATTAATTTGTTCAGACTCGGTTCAAGCAGATTGTATTCCTTTAAAAATACTTTTTTTTCTTCTTTTGAAAGAACAGAAATTTCGTGCTCCAATTTCCCACATATTTCGATTGATGGAGTCTCTCTTTTTTTTAAATATTCAACTAGCCTACTAGTATGTATTCCTTTTTTTTTTCTGATTAACTCTTTTTCATCTATATTAGCTACGTAAAGGATTGGTTTTATTGTAAGTAGGTGAAGTTCTGAAATGAATTTAAACTCTTCTTCATTCATAAAAAAATTTAGAGCCCTAGATCCATTATTGCAGTGTTCTATAAGTCGTAAAAGAAGATCCAATTCATCAGATGACTCTTTCTTCAAATTTTTTTTCTGCTTTTTTATTTTAACAACTCTTTTTTCTAGCGATTGAATATCGGCAAGTAAAAGCTCAGTTTCAATTAGCTCTGCATCACGTATTGGGTCTATGACCCCTTCAACATGAGTTATATTACTATCTTCATAACAACGAACTACATGTATTATAGCCTGTGCTTGACGGATTTGACCCAAAAACTGATTTCCAAGACCTTCGCCTTGACTCGCGCCTGAAACTAAACCCGCAATATCAATAAATTGCACATTTGCTGGTGTTATCTTTTTTGGGTTATAAATTTCTGCGAGTTTGTTGAGCCTTGAATCAGGAATTCCCACTATCCCTACATTTGGATCAATTGTACAAAATGGGTAGTTTTCTGCTGGTATATTTGCTTTTGTTAATGCATTAAAAATAGTGGATTTACCAACATTTGGTAAACCAATTATACCGCACTGCAAACCCATAGATTTACTTCCAAATTTTTATTTTTAAAATGTATCCGTAGAAGGGTCACTGTCAAAGTCATAAACTAAACTTTTAAAAAGCCCAACCTGCAACCCTTTGGCTGTATATATTTTTCTATTTTTAATATATAACTCACCATCACCCCATATCATTGGCATTGGTTTTTTAATTATTTTTTTTACATTAATCTTATAATTAATCATGGAATGATAGGGTCGAACTTGTCCCTTAAACTTAACTTCATTTACGCCTAAAGCGCGTCCTTTCCCAGTACAACCACTCCAAGTAAGGAAGAATCCGATTAATTGCCACATTCCATCAAGGCCTAAACATCCAGGCATTACAGGGTCACCAATAAAATGTGAATGGAAAAACCAATTTTTTTTATTTATATCTAGCTCTGCGAGAAGTAAACCTTTATCATACTTCCCACCATTCATCGAAATGGTCGTAATTCTATCAATCATTAGCATTGGTTCAGTAGGAACTCTGCTATGATCTCTCCCAAATAATTCTCCTTGAGCACATTTTAACAAGTCGTCCTTATCATAAGATGTTTTTTGTTTCATATTAATTTTAACGTAATTATTGTAAATGTTTTTCTGACTACCGAAAATTTAAAAAAAAGTACCTACTTTTCATTATCCTTTATTGGCTCAATTTCTATTAAGTTACTTTTAAAATAAAGGAGGATAAAATTTGGATTGGGTAATTATTTTAGGTGCTTCGACAGGGCACGGTGGGGCTACTGCAAAACGTCTTGCAAGAGATGGATATGGTATTATTGGGTTTCATTTTGACAGGGGTGAGGCGAAAAAAGAAGCTCTAGCTACGATTGGTGAGGTTAATGAATTAAGTGGAGGTAATTCCATTTTTTGGAATACAAATGCGGCCGCAGAGGAAAGTATTGACAAATATATCCCAGAAATAAGGACAATCACCTCAAATTCACCAGTAAAACTTTTATTACATTCAATAGCATTTGGAACTACTACAAACTTTTTTGGGGAAAAGCCTGTCACGAAAAGGCAAATTGATATGACTTTACATGTGATGGGTAATTCCCTTTTATATTGGACCCAGAAATTATATAAAGTGAAATTACTAGGCTCGGGTTCCAGAATAATGGGGTTAACTAGCGAAGGAAATTACTTGGCGATGGATGGGTACGGCCCCGTTAGTGTTGCCAAAGTGGCTATGGAAGCTATTATACGTCAAATAGGTTGGGAGCTTGGAAAAAGCGGTATAACAGCAAATACTATTCAAGCTGGTATAACACCCACAAGAGCTCTTACAAAAATTACCGATAAATGGGAGGAGTGGGTGAGACACACTGAAAAAAGAAATCCCATGCGACGAACTACCAGACCAGAAGATATCGCAAATACTATTTCAATGCTATTACAACCGGAAGCAGATTTTATTAATTGTTCTATTATTTATTGTGATGGAGGAGAACACCGCTCTGGATCTAATTGAGTAGTAAAAGAATATTTAGGAATCCGTCCTTAGAGCAAGCTTTTGTTGGATTAATTCAACCAAATCATGGCTATCTTTATTTGGTTGTACATTAAAACTTATTTTTGCTTCATTAAGAGCAAATTCCCACATTCCCCATTTTGTGTAGGCTATTGCTAGTTTGAAATGAGCTTTCCCTAAAATATCGTTCTCTTCTCTAGTCAAATCACTTTCGTTTCCCGCAAATGCTCGCGTGACTTCTTTATATTCATCAATAGCTTCTTCAATCAAACCCTTATTAAGATACCAATCTCCGAGGTTAAGGTGCCTTGCAGGATCTTCTTTACAAGCACTAAACCAGAAGGTAAGTAATATAAAAACGCAAGATGTTTTATTTTTATCTACAATATACATGAAATTATACTATGAATATTTAAAATTCATTTATGCAAAATCAAGAAGAAAATTCTATCACATATTTGCCATCATATTTTCAAATTTTTTTATTATATGAAAAAGATAGGATTAATTACGCCTCTCCGCCACTACCGCTGTTAATACCAAGATCAATCCCTAAGCTTTTCAAAGCGCTTCTCCACATTTTGCTCAACCCAGTACTGAAAATAAAATCAGGATTTGTTGACTGTATTAGCCAATCTCCATTCTCTATCTCGCGTTCAAGTTGTTTTGCCGACCATCCGGCATGTCCAAGCATCAATTTAAAAGGAATGGTTTTCTCCTCTTTTAATTCTTCTAGAACCGTTTTTTGACTAGTTATAGAAAAATCTTCTGAAATTGATAATGTCCCTGTAGTACTAAATTTGGAACTATGAAGAACTATTCCTCTCTCAAGCATTACTGGTCCACCAAAGTAAATATTCCCAACATTTGACTTAATACTGTTTTTATCAAAAAACAAGTTATTAAACATTGTCTTTAAACTCTGTTCTTTAAAATTTTTGTTAACAATTAATCCCATCGCGCCATCCTTATTATGTTCGCAGATAAAAATTACTGAGCTAGAAAAAAAAGGATCTTTCATATGAGGCATGGATATAAGGATTTGGTTTTTTAACGTTCCCATGGTGCAAACTAATTCAAAACACCAAATCTATCAAGAAAATGAAATAATTAAATAAGTAATGAATTTTGATGAAACGTAAAAAAGTATTGTAAATTCTAGGTTATGTAATTTATAAACGTTTTCTTTTAGATTTTTATTAATGCAGAAATTTGTTGAAAAAATTGTAATCAAAGGTGCTCGCCAGCATAACCTTAAGAATATTAACCTAACGATCCCTAGAAATAAGTTAGTAGTTATCACTGGTCTTTCTGGTTCGGGGAAATCCTCTCTAGCCTTTGACACAATTTATGCTGAGGGTCAGAGAAGATATGTTGAGTCTCTTTCTGCATATGCAAGACAATTCTTGGGGCTGATGGAAAAACCAGACGTTGATGTAATTGAAGGATTATCTCCTGCTATTTCCATAGAACAAAAAACATCAGTAAGAAATCCCCGTTCAACTGTTGGGACAGTTACTGAAATTCATGACTATATGCGTTTGCTTTTCACTCATATTGGAGATCCCTATTGCTGGAAATGTAATCAACCAATTAAGAGACAGACAGTGCAACAAATTGTAGATACCATTTTAAAATTTAAGAACGGTGTAAAAATGCACATTTTAGCGCCAATCATCAGAGGCAAGAAAGGGCAACACAAAAGTATTTTAAAAAATATTAAAAAAGATGGTTTTCTGAGGATTAGAGTCGATGGTGAAGTAATGTCTGTGGATGAGAAAATTATTTTAAATAAGAATCAAAAACATTCCCTAGAAATAGTTATTGATCGATTAATTTTAAAATCTGAGAGTTTTGATAGATTAACTGAATCAGTGGAACTTGCTCTTAAAATTAGCGGAGGTTTACTAGTTGTAAACGTTCTTCCTGACAAAGAATATATTTTTAGCGAGCATTTTGCTTGCCCAGATTGCGAAATTAGTATGGAGCAGCTTGTTCCAAGAATGTTTTCATTTAACTCCCCTTACGGTGCTTGCATTAAGTGTGATGGTCTTGGTGCCCACATGGAGATTGATCCAGACCTTGTTGTCCCAGATAAAACAAAAAGTTTAATCCAAGGAGCGATTGTTCCTCTTGGGGAACAACCAAGAGGAAACTGGTATGGTAGCATACTAAAAAGTTTGTCCCAACATTTAGGTTTTAACTTTACAACCCCATGGATAAAGTTAGATCCTAAGGTACGAGAAATACTTCTTTTTGGGACAGGAGATCAACAATTTAAAATGCAATATAAATCACATAGGTGGTCCGGGACTTATAAAGGGGGTTGGGAAGGTACAATTCCAAACTTAATGCGAAGGTATACACAGACTAAATCAGGTGGCACTAGAGAATGGATTGAACAATATATGAGTATGCGCAAATGCCCTGATTGCAAAGGAGCAAGATTAAAAAAAGAATCTCTTGCTGTACAAGTGGGTGGATTCAATATTGGACAAATCTCTTCTTTATCCATTAAACAGATCCAAAGTTTTTTTAAAAGTATTAACTTAACATCTACACAGAATGATATAGCAAGCCAAATTCTAAAAGAAATTGAACAAAGATTAGATTTTTTAGTTAACGTTGGTTTAGACTATTTAAGTTTAGATCGTTCTGCTTCAACCCTCTCTGGAGGAGAGTCACAAAGAATAAGGCTTGCAACACAGATTGGATCGCAATTGATGGGTGTTCTATATATATTGGATGAGCCATCGATAGGCTTGCACCCTAGGGATAATAATAGGTTGTTAAATATGCTTAAAACCTTGCGTGATATTGGGAACTCTATTTTAGTCGTCGAACATGACCAAGAAACAATTGAATCCGCAGATTATGTTATTGATTTGGGTCCCGGTGCAGGTAGGTATGGGGGAGAGGTAGCATTTGCAGGAACTCCAGAAGAATTATTAAAAGCAGAAGAGTCACCAACTGGTAAATATCTATCTGGTAAAAAAGAAATTAAGATTCCTAGAACTCGCAGTACTAAAAAATCTAAAAAATTATCTCTCATAGGTGCTTCTGGTAATAACTTGAAAAACATCAATGTTGATTTTCCAATTGGTAGGTTTATAGCGGTAACTGGTGTTTCAGGAAGTGGGAAAAGTACTTTGATAAATGAAACTTTGTATCCTGCATTAATGAAAGAGCTAAATAGAGCACGAAGCTACCCTTTGACCTACGAGACTATAAATGGAGCAGAATTTCTTGATAAAGTTATTGACATTGATCAGAAACCTATTGGAAGAACGCCGCGTTCAAATCCAGCCACTTATACAGGTTTGTTCACTGATATTAGAGATCTTTTTTCAATGTTACCTGAATCCAAAATTAGAGGATATAAACCTGGTAGGTTTTCCTTTAATGTAAAGGGAGGTCGATGCGAATCTTGCCAAGGAGATGGTATTATAAAAATAGAAATGAATTTTTTGCCAGATGTTTACGTGGTTTGTGAAGTATGTAATGGGAAGAGGTATAATAGAGAAACTCTAGAAATAAAATATAGGACGAAATCAATTGCCGATATTTTAGAGATGTCAGTTTTGGATGCTTTGGAATTTTTCAATAAAATTCCCAAAGTTAAAAGGAAACTAAAAACTTTGTGCGATGTAGGTCTTGGTTATATTCTCCTTGGCCAGCAAGCTACGACTTTATCAGGAGGGGAGGCTCAAAGGATTAAGTTAGCTACTGAATTGTCTAAAGTGAGTACATCTAAGACTCTATATATTTTGGATGAACCAACAACTGGTTTACACTTTGAAGATATAAATATGTTGTTAGTTGTACTCCAGCGCCTTGTAGATAGAGGTAATACAGTAATCGTTATAGAGCATAATCTAGATGTAATAAAAACTGCAGATTGGATTATTGATCTAGGTCCGGAGGGCGGTGATAGTGGTGGTCAAGTTATTTGCATAGGAACCCCGGAAAGTGTTGCTAATGATAACAAGTCAGAAACGGGAAAATTTTTAAGCCCAAAATTAAAAAATTAATTTAACGTTCTTTATCTTTGCTGATACCCTTTTCGTTGGATGTTTGCATGCGTATCTTTATAAGCTATCTTTGGGCAAATTAATTAAATTTTATTAATGACAGAAATACATATTGCCGACCCGAAATCTCTGGAAGAAGATTTAATAATTGAGAGATCACTGCGCCCTTCTCGGTTTGATGAATTCATTGGCCAAAGAGAATTAGTTGAGAATCTTCAACTATACATTGAAGCCTCAAATAAACGCGGAGATGCTCTTGATCATGTGCTTATTTTCGGACCTCCTGGACTTGGGAAAACTACTCTTGCGAGTATCATATCCAAGGAACTCAGCGTTAATATAAAACATGCCTCAGGTCCCGTTATTGAAAGGGCTGGCGACTTAGCAGGTATGATTACTAACCTAGCACATAGGGATGTTTTTTTCATTGATGAGATTCATAGACTAAATAGTGTAGTAGAAGAATATTTATACTCTGCTATGGAAGATTTCACCATCGATATTATGATTGATAAAGGTCCAAATGCACGAAGTGTACAATTAAATATTGAGCCATTTACATTATTGGGAGCAACAACTCGTTTGGGGAACTTAACGTCTCCATTACGCGATCGTTTTGGAGTTGTACTTAGAGTGGATTATTATAATGCTGAAGATTTATTTCATATTATAAATAGATCCGCTACTATTTTAGAAGTTGAAATCGATGATGATGGGGCTATGGAATTAGCGAAACGTAGTAGGGGGACGCCTAGAATTGCTAATCGAATTCTAAGAAGGACAAGGGATTATGCTCAAATCAAAGCAAACGGAATTATTAATGTCAACGTAGCAAAAGCATCTCTATCCAAATTAGGTATTGATGAAATAGGTTTAGACGAAATGGACCGAAAAATTCTAAATACATTAATAGAAAAATTTGCTGGGGGTCCAGTTGGAGTGAAATCTTTGGCCGTTGCAATAGGTGAAGATGCTTCAACTATTGAGGATGTATATGAACCATTTTTAATTAAAAATGGTTTTATGCAGAGAACTTCTCGAGGAAGAATTGCTGAAAAATCTGCCTATGATTTTTTGGGAAAAGAAATAACATCAAACCAAGAAAGAATATTTTAATGATAGAAAAAAAGAAAAAGTATAAACTCGGAGATTTCGATTATCAATTACCAAAAAAATTTATTGCTCAACACCCAGGTTCTAGGAGAGATTTATCAAAATTATTAGTAATTGATAAGGAAACTGGTGAAGTTGAGCACAAAAAATTTATTGATATTACAGATTATATGAGGAAAAACGACTTGTTAGTATTAAATAACACAAGGGTTTTCCCCGCTCGTTTATTTGCTAGTAAGGACCGCACTGACGCAAAGGTAGAAGTGTTTCTTCTTCGCGAACTTGCTAACGACCTTTGGGAAGTAATGGTCAGGCCTGCTAGAAAAGTTCGAATTGGTAATAAGCTAATGTTTACTCCAAAATTAATGTGTGATGTAATTGATAATACAGTGTCAGGTGGCAGGGTGGTACGTTTTGAGTTTGATGGAGGAAGCCTTCATGATATAATTGACAGGATTGGGAGTTGTCCTTTGCCTCCGTATATCAATCGGGAAGCAGATTTAAATGATAAGAAGAGGTATCAAACAGTATATGCAACAGAAAGAGGCGCTGTTGCTGCTCCAACTGCAGGGCTCCACTTCACTTCAGGACTAATTAAAAAGGCAGAACAAAAAGGTATTAAACTTGAGTACATTACACTACATATAGGTCTTGGGACTTTTCGTCCAGTACAAGTAGAAGATTTGAACCGACATCAAATGGATTCAGAATATTTTGAGGTATCGCCAGCAACTGCTTTGGCAATTAATCAGGCAAAAAAACGCTATAGAAAAATTATAGCGGTTGGGACTTCTACGGTGAGAGCCTTAGAGACAATTGCGATTTCGGGATTTCAAGTTACTCCTAAACGGGGCTGGACTGATAAATTTATCTATCCTCCTTATGAATTTAAAATGGTTGATAAAATGATTACGAACTTTCATGCACCTAAGTCAACATTAATGATGATGGTTAGCGCTTTTGCAAATAGAGATTTAATCTTAAAAGCTTATAAAGAAGCAAAGAAAAAGAAATATGGCTTTCTTAGTTATGGTGATGCAATGATGATTGTATGATTTTTTTTTTTCAACTTAATACTCTCCATAAAACTTAACTATGAGCCAAGTATCAGCAATTATACCAGCTGCTGGAACTGGAGCGAGGTTCGGAGAACCAAAGCAATTTAAATCATTAGCTGGGCTACCACTTCTATTCCACTGCCTTAGTCCATTCTTTTTATCAAAAACAATAAAAGAAATAATTTTAATTGTTCAAAGTAATAAAATTGAATTTACAAAAAAAGGTTTACAGGCATTAAAGTTTGAAAAAAAAGTAAAGGTTGTTATTGGTGGACAGGAGAGACAAGATTCTGTGAAAAATGGCATATTAGCTTCTTCAAACTCTACAAAACTGGTATGCATTCATGATGCGGCAAGACCTTTCGTAACTGAAAATCTTATAAATAAATCCGTTTCTCTATGTAAGTCAGCTGATGGGGCTGTAATAGCTTGCCCAAGTGTTGATACTGTTAAATTGAATGATAATGGATTTATAAGAAAAACTCTGGATCGTAATGATATCTGGTTAGCTCAAACTCCTCAAACATTTAAAAAAGAAAAATTAATCAAAGCAATAAATAATGCCGATAATATAGGTTTAATTGCAACAGATGAATCAGTCATGATGGAGGAGATGGGCTACTCTATAAAGTTAGTAAAAGGGGATGAAAACAATTTTAAAATAACCACAATGCATGATTGGATAAGGGCAGAGTCATTATTATGAACATGAGAACAGGAATTGGCTATGATATGCATCAACTTGTAAAGGGAGAGAAACTTATAATTGGAGGAATAGAAGTACCATCGTCTTCAGGTTCTCTGGGTCATTCTGATGGAGACTGCTTAATCCACTCAATTGTTGATGCTATTTTAGGAGCAACCGCCCTTGGAGATATTGGTGTGTTGTTTCCTAGTACAAATGACCAGTATAAAGATATTTCTAGTGAATATTTTTTATTAAATGTTAATAGGCGAATAAATGATTTAGGATTTGAAATAAATAATTTAGATTCAACGATTATTATCCAGAAGCCAAAACTGCAAAAATATATTTCAAAAATCAAAAATAATTTGAGGAAGTCTTTGCAACTCAAGGAGGATCAAATATCTGTAAAAGCGACGACCACTGATTCGCTCGGAGTTATTGGGGAAGGTAGAGGTTGGGCTGCGCAAGCTGTTGTAACCATTCTTAAAAAAGATGTCAGTTTTAATAATTAAATCTAATTCTAAGGTAAACATAGGATTAAATATTTTAAACCTCCGCTCTGATGGTTATCACAATATAAATACTATTTTTCAGGAAATAGACTTTCATGATACTTTAATTGTTGAAAAACAAAAATCTGGATTTAATTTTTCTTCCAATGTTAATTGGTTATCAAACAGTAATGATAATCTTTGCTTTAAAGCATGGGAAAAATTAAAAAGTTTATATGATTTTGGAGGTGTTTCTATAAAGCTTGAAAAAAACATTCCTCCCGGTAAAGGTCTTGGAGGTGGCTCTTCAAATGCTGCAAATGTTTTAAAAGCCATAGTAAAATTATATAAATTAAAAATCACCAAAAACAAATTAGAACAAATAGGGTCAGAAATAGGCGCTGACATACCATTTTTTATTAAGGGTGGTACTCAAATAGGGAAAGGTATTGGAGGTATATTAAAGCCTCTAAATGTACATATTCCAGGAAGATATTTATTGGTTATGCCAAAATTATTTATCAATACATCATGGGCATATGAAAAATTTAAAAAGATTTTGGACAAACCACGAGACACGATTAATTTTCCTGACTTTATAAAGAATGGAAATATCCATTTTGAGCTTTTTGAGAATGATTTTGAATCAATCGTTGTTCCAGCATATCCAGAGATTGGAGTCATAAAAAATAAACTTCTTGATTTAGGTGCAACTTACGCCAGTCTGTCGGGATCGGGCTCGACTGTGTTTGGGATTTTTGATGAAGACGCCGTTGCAAAAACGGCTGAGTCACATTTTTTATCCAAATATAAAATATTTTTGTCGAACCCCATCGAAAGCTGAAATGCAAAGAAATGATTGGGGCGTCGTCTAACGGTAGGACACCGGGTTTTGGTCCCGGCAGTCGGGGTTCGAGTCCCTGCGCCCCAGCAAAAAATTAGATTGTTAATTAGTAATGCAAAATAAGTTAAAAATTTTTAGTGGAAGGAGTAATCCTAAATTAGCAGAGAAAATATCATCATATTTGGGTGTAGCTCTTGGCAGAATTTCGTTTAAAACATTCTCTGATGGAGAATTATGGGTAAAGTTTGAAGAAAATATAAGAGGGCATGACGTTTTCTTGATTCAATCAACAAACAGTCCAGCAGAGAATATTTTAGAACTAATTTTGATGGCTGATGCTGCCATTCGTGCTTCAGCCGAAAGAGTTACCGCGGTAATTCCTTATTTTGGTTACGGTAGGCAGGATAGGAAAGATCAGCCCAGAGTTCCAATATCATCTAGAGTGATGATTGATATGATTACTGCTATGGGGACAAATAGAATTGTTACAATGGATTTACACTCTACTCAGATTCAAGGATTTGCAAAGATTCCATTTGACCATTTATATAGCAGAATGGTTCTTTTGGATTCAATAAAAAAAGAAGGGTTGAATCCTGAAACTTCAACTGTTTTATCGCCTGATATTGGCTCAGCAGCTATTAGTCAAGGATATGCAAAGCACTTAGGAATGCATTTTGCTCTTATCGATAAAAGACGCTATGCGCCAAACAAAACTGAAGTTAGTCATTTGATTGGAGATCTAAAGTCTAAAGATGTTCTAATTATTGATGACTTGATTGATACCGCAGGTACAATTATTAACGCAACGGAAGCTGCTTTGGATCAAGGGGCTAATTCTGTATCAGTTGTAGCAACCCATGGTGTTCTGTCAGATCCAGCTATCATCAAGCTTCAAAATGCTAACATACGGAAAATAATTATCACAGATACAATCCAAATTAAGAGCAATATGGAATTAAACAATATGGAAATAGTTTCAGTATCAAATGTTTTTGGGTCAGCAATAAAACGCATTTATAAAAATGAATCTGTAAGCGCTTTATTTGATTTTTAGAAAGGAAAAATAAATATGGTAGGAACCTCTTATTATAATTTAAAAATTCAGGATAGAGAAACAACAGGCACGAAGAATGCTAAATCTCTTCGAAAAAAAGGGTTAATTCCTGGGGTCCTCTACTACAAAGGTGAAGATACTATTAATATTTCAATTATGAAGATGGATTTACATCAGGCTTTTAATTCAGGGCAGCGAATTTTTGAAATAGAGTCTTCAGGAAATAAACAATACGTTATGGTTAAAGATTTACAATATCATCCAGTTACAGATGAGATTATCCATATTGATTTTATGCGCGTCAGGAGATCAGAAAAAATAAAGATATCTGTGCCTTTAATCCTTGTTGGTGATGCTGCAGGAATTAAGGAAGGAGGGTTGCTATTTCAATCAATGAATCAAATTGAAATTGAATGTTTTCCTACGGATGTACCAGAGAAAATTGATTTAGATATAAGCAAACTAGAAATAAACAATTCATACAGTGTTGCAGATGTGAAGGTGCCGAATGATGATATATCAATCGTTTCTGCACCCGAGTTAAACATTGTTTCTATCAATACCCCGGCTGCAGAGGAGGAGCCAGAGTCTGATGAGGGCCAGGTTATAGAAGACGAAGAAATCGGATCTGACGAAGGTGATGTCAAAAAGGCAGAGGAAAAGTCTGATCAAGAATCGGGAGAAAATAACAATTAGTGATGATTGCATTTATCGGCCTGGGTAACATTGGAGAAAAATATAAAAAAACTAAGCACAATGCTGGTTTTTGGGTAATGGATCAATATGTACATCGAAAAAAATTATCATTTAAAGGCGGTCCTGGAGAATATGTTTTTGCACAGCATCAGAGGTTGGAGATGATATTAGTTAAGCCAACTACCGGAATGAACAGGTCAGGATTAGCAGTCCAAGATGTCTCTAAAAAATGGAACCTTTTACCTTCAGACATCTATATAATTTTGGATGACGTAGACCTTCCCTTGGGAACTCTCCGCATTCGGCCAAAAGGTGGTGATGGTTGTCATCGTGGTATGATGGATATTATCAGGCGTTTAGGATCAAATAATATTGCGAGAATTAGGTTTGGGATTGGGACCAACGACGAGAATATGAGGCCCGCAGAAAGATATGTTTTAAGACCGTTCAATCCGGTCCATGAAACGGAAGTAGAAAAAATGGTCGGGAAGTGTGCTGATGCCCTTGAATCAATTGCGATACGAGGTATCAATATTAGTATGAATTATTTTAACAGATGATGAAAGGAAATAAATGAGTTTAATGAAAGTTAGTGTTCTTGGGTCTGGTTGTATTGCCATGATATTTTCTTTTTGGAAAACTCGTTGGATAGCAAAGCAAGATGAGGGAACTGATCGAATGAAATCAATAGGCGCAAGTATTTCAGAAGGGGCGATGGCCTTTTTAAAAGCTGAATACCGTGTTTTATCAGTATTTATACTTGTTGTAGCTATACTACTTGGACTAGTTAACTATCAAAGTGGTAACCATTTGATATCACTCTCATTCGTTGTTGGTGCATTAGCTTCAGGCTTTGCTGGATTTCTAGGTATGCGCGTTGCAACAAAAGCTAATAACAGAACAACGCATGCAGCCAGAACGGGGTTGGCCTCAGCTCTTAAAGTAGCTTTCACTGGCGGAACTGTTATGGGAATGTCCGTTGTAGGTTTAGGAGTGCTTGGCTTAGGAATACTCATTGTTCTTTTTGAACAAATATTTCAAAATAATAATATTCCTGATTATAATAAGATACTTCCTGTTCTGTCAGGTTTTTCTCTTGGAGCGTCATCTATTGCCCTCTTTGCTCGCGTTGGAGGCGGAATATATACAAAAGCAGCAGATGTAGGAGCAGACCTTGTTGGAAAAGTTGAAGCAGGGATCCCAGAAGATCACCCCTTAAACCCTGCAACAATCGCAGATAATGTAGGAGACAATGTAGGAGATGTTGCAGGTATGGGTGCAGATTTATTTGAATCTTACGTAGGATCAATCATTGGATCTATGGTTTTGGGCGCAAGTATAATTGCCTCGGGAACACTTGACTTAAATTTTGTTTTTCTTCCACTATTCATAGCATCTTCGGGAATTATAGTATCAATTCTGGGCACATTTTTGGTTTCGGTCAAAGAAGGTGGAAACCCGAAAAGAGCACTGAACATCGGTGAGTTTGGTTCATCAATTTTAATGATAATTATTATTTACCTATTAATAGAAACCTTGCTACCAACCTCATTCAAATTAAATGGATTAACCTATACATCAATGGGTGTTTTCTGGTCAACCGTAATCGGTTTAGCTGCAGGCTTAGGTATAGGATTAATTACAGAATATTATACTGGCACACACACATCGCCAACTAGGTCTATTACTAAACAATCAGTGACAGGAGCCGCAACCAATATTATTTCAGGTCTAGGTGTTGGGATGCAGTCTACGGCTATCCCAACTTTGATTATTGCTGCAACTATCATAGGGGCATATGAGCTAGCTGGTCTATATGGCATTGCAATGTCTGCGCTTGGAATGTTAGCTAATACAGGAATTCAATTAGCCGTAGATGCATATGGTCCAATTTCTGATAATGCCGGAGGGATTGCTGAAATGGCCGAACTTCCAAGAGAGGTAAGGGAAAGGACAGATAAATTAGATGCTGTTGGAAATACTACAGCAGCGATTGGAAAAGGTTTTGCAATTGGATCTGCAGCATTAACAACTTTAGCGTTGTTTGCTGCATACAGAACAACAGTCTACAACGTTCGATTGAATGAGGGTATTCCTGAAACATCAGCATTTGTTGCTATTGACCTTACTAATGCTTGGGTAATGTCAGGGTTATTTGTCGGAGCAATGCTGCCATTTGTGTTTTCGTCCATGGCTATGGGAGCAGTTGGAAGAGCTGCGATGTCAATGATTGAGGAAGTTAGAAGACAATTTAATGAAATCCCAGAACTGAAAAAAGCGCTGGAGGTAATGAATTTAAAAGAAGAGGATAACTGGGATGAGAACGACAAAGAAATATACAAAACGGCAATAAGTAAAGCAGAATACGGGAAATGCGTTGAAATCTCAACTCAGTCGGCAATACGTGAAATGATAGTCCCAGGTCTTTTGGCAATACTAACACCACTTTTTGTTGGTTTCGTTTTTGGTGCTGAAACTTTGGGCGGCCTACTAGCAGGAGTTACAGTATCTGGGGTTTTGATGGCAATTTTCCAGTCCAATTCTGGAGGCGCTTGGGATAATGCAAAAAAAATGATTGAAGAGGGTATAACAATTAATGGTAGTGAGTATGGTAAAGGATCAGATTCACATAAAGCTGCCGTGGTGGGAGACACTGTTGGGGATCCATTAAAGGATACATCTGGACCTTCTTTAAATATATTAATAAAACTAATGTCAGTGGTCTCGCTAGTAATTGCACCACTAATTGCGTAAACGATAAGGAGTTAAAATGCGTTTTTATGAAACACTGTATATTGTTAATCCAAATTTTGAAAATGAAAAACTAGAACAATCTCAAAAAGAAATAGAATTAGAATTAGCCAAAACTAATTCTAAAGTTATCAATCATCATGTTTGGAGTAAAAAACGTCTTGCATATACTATTGAGAAACAAAAATATGGAATTTTTATTTTACTGCAATATAGCAGTAAAGATTTAGATAAATTAAAAGATTTTGACACTTGGATGAAGCTAAACAGCAAGGTTTTACGCCACATCACTGTTGTGCTAAAATCAGAACCAGAGGTCTATACAGATGAAGAACAGGATAGTAAGACAAATGGAACTGAAAAAACTAACCAAGAGCAAAATGAAGAATCCAAACAAAACCAGGATAAATTGAAAAAGTCAATTGATATGGAAAATGAGGAGTTTGATAATGGCCTTACAGCATCGTAGAAAGTACTGTTATTTTAAAGAAAACGGTATAACTGAAATTGATTATAAAGATGTAAAACTTTTGAGAAGGTTTATAAACGATCAAGGAAAGATTATGCCAAGAAGAGTTACCGGGACTAGTGCGAAGATGCACAGAAAAGTTGTTCGTGCTATTCGTAGAGCAAGGTCGATTGCTCTTATGCCATATACAGAGAGTGGCCTTGAATAGATCAGGGATATAAGGAGAGGGAAAATGGAAGTAATTTTATTAAAAGATGTAAAAGGGTTGGGTCACTCAGGGGATATAATCAAGGTGAGACCTGGTTTTGCAAGGAATAAGTTAATTCCTGAGGGAATGGCTTTGAGAGCATCTAAACGAAACTTAGCGGTTGCAGAAGAACGAAAAAAAATCGCTCAAATAAAGAAAAAACGTGAAAATGCAGCTGATCACAACTTAGTTGCTAAAATTTCCAAAACTGAGATTACAATTGAAGCCCAGGTTGGAGAAGATGAAAAAATGTTTGGATCAGTCACTGCAAATGATATTCAAAAGGCGTTGGCAGAAAAAGATATAAGTATTGATCGAAATTCCATTCTTCTGGATGAACATATAAGGGCTTTAGGTATATATCATGTTCCAATAAAAATAAGCTCAGATATAAATGGCGATTTAAAAGTATACGTAATAAAAGCATGATAATTACCATAAGATATAATTAAAACTTTTTTATTGAAATACTTTGATAGCATCTTATAAAATCACAAATTATGTATGCTGACATCGCTTTTCCAATATCCAGTTTTCAGACATTCTCATACAGAATCCCCAGCAAATTCCGAAGCGTTCTTTCTGTAGGATCAAGGGTAATTGCTCCATTATCAGGCCGGAAACGGCAAGGGATAATTACCGCTTTTTCAAAAGATATAGATTATAAGGGCCAAATTAAGTCTATTTCTGAGGTTTTAGATGAAAAACCCGTTCTGTCATCTGAATTATGGTCATTGATTAATTGGTTAAGTGATTATTACGTTACGCCAAAAGGACAAGTTGCAAAAGTAGTACTTCCTAACAACCTTTCTGTAAGATATACTCCTCCAAAGAGGTGGTATGTAAATGTTAATCAAGAGTTGGATAAAAAAGATTTAATTGAACTCGAAAGACGAGCACCAAAGCAATTTTTTATTTTGCAAAGGTTAATCAATAGTAAATATGCTGTAAAAGTTTCTTCACTGAAAAAGGTTACGATGAATCCTTTGACTGTTTGCAAAAGTTTAGAAGAAAAAGGATTTGTTATCCTAGATAAGAGACCAGTTTCTCCTGATAATTCAAGTCTATTTCTGAGACAAGAGAAGAAAGAAATTTTATTTAATGAAAATCAGCTAGAGGTAATAAATAAAATTGTTTCCTCATTGTCTTATGATAGGTATGATCCTTTTTTGTTACATGGTGTTACTGGCAGTGGGAAAACTGAAATATACATTGAATCTGTTCGAAAATGTATTAGTATAGGGAAAAGTGCAATAATATTATTGCCAGAGATATCCTTGACTCCCCAAATCGCAGGTAGATTTAAGACAGAATTTGGTGATAAAGTTGCTATCTGGCATTCAAAGCTAACCCAATCGCAAAGATCTTGGACTTGGAAAGAAATATGCAACGGGTCATTTAATATTGTGATTGGTGCAAGGAGCGCAATTTTTGTCCCAATGAAGAATATTGGTTTAATCGTTGTAGATGAGGAACAAGAATCATCTTTTAAACAAAATGCTCCTGCTCCAAGATATCACGCCCGTGATGTAGCAGTTATGAGAGCTTCAATAGAAAAATCAACAGTTTTATTGTCTAGTGCAACACCTAGTTTAGAAAGTTACCGGAACCATATTCAAGGGAAGTTTGAATACCTATATCTTCAAAAACGCTTTGGTAAAGCTCAATACCCAAAGGTTTTCATTCAGGATATGATTTTAAATCAGGAAGAATCTGGAAAGTATGGGGTAATCTTTTCAGGTCTACTGCAAGATAAAATTGAGGAAAGACTTAATAAAAAAGAACAAATTATCCTTCTACATAACAGAAGGGGTTACTCTACAGTAATTAGATGTTCCGATTGTGGACTAGTGTTAACATGTAATTCCTGTAAAGTATCTCTTATTTACCATCAAAAAGGATCAAATTTGAGATGTCACTACTGTGGTTTAACTAAAAAAGAAAAACCTAAGTTTTGTATGTCATGTAATAGTTCACTCATAAAATATGCCGGTACAGGTATTCAGCGTGTAGAATCTATAATTAAAGAGACATTTCCCAACGCTTGTGTGATAAGATTAGATACAGATACCTCAAAAAGCACATCACATTTGACTAAGGTCATTGAAGATTTTGCAAATGGGAAAATTGATATACTTATCGGAACCCAAATGATAGCAAAAGGTTTAGATTTCCCAAATGCTACTCTGGTTGGCATAATTAATTCAGACTTAGGCCTTCATTTGCCAGATTTTCGTACTGGAGAACGCGTATTTCAATTGATTTATCAAGCCTCAGGAAGAGCTGGTAGAAAAGATAAACCTGGAGAAGTTGTTATTCAAACATATGTGCCAAATAACTCAGTTATAAAATGTGCTGCTGATTTAAACCTCAAAGAGTATTACGATATTGTCTTAGCTGAAAGAAAAGAACTGAATTACCCACCATATAGTTGGATATCAAAAATTGAAATTTTAGGACCTGATTTAGGTTCTGTTGAAAAATTTTCAGAATTTATTTCTTCATCCTTGATAAATAAGTTTAAAGGATTAGAGATATTAGGTCCCTCACCATGCTATTTAGAAAAGTTGAATAATCAATATCGGTTTCAGATTCTTTTCAAGTCATCTAAAAAGCTTGATAGAAATGGTAGAAAACTAAATAAGTTTATTTCAATTAATTTTAAGGGATCAAAAATTTTAAGCAAAATGGGGAAAAATAAAATAAATATTGATATAGATCCTCAAAGTTTGATATAAAATGAATAATAAAATTAGAAGACCGCGATTTTATTTTATAATCATATTTTTTACTATTTCTTTGTGTAAAGCAATGAAGCCTAGTTTTTATGCCTATACATCACCTTTAACAATGGCTTTAGCTGGGTCTGGCTATTTATTTTCTTCCTTGATTTCATCAAAAAGAAATCCGTCTGTTATCATTAATACGGATAAATTTTCCACAGGATTTATACGTTACCCTGCAGGAATTACTAGTCAATCTTTTGGCATAAACTTTCCGTGGAGAAAAAGCGCCACTAGTTTTGATCTGCGGTACATAAATTATGGTTCCTTTGATGGATACGATATTGATGCGCACCCAACATCTACTTACCACTCCAGTGACACATGGCTGAAAATTAATTATTCATCTGTCTTTAAAAATAGACCCATCCAATTTGGAACTGCAACTTCAATTTATTATTCAGCCCTGAGTAACCATAAAATAGCATCCGTTCTTTTCTCTGTAGGTATTCAAACTATCATTAAGCCATTAAAAATGAACTTTGGACTTACCATTGAAAATCTTGGGAAAACAATAATTCAATCAGAAAAAATAGTTGATGAAATTGAACCTCAAATTATAATAAGTATTTTAAAAGAATTATCATATCTTCCAATGAATATTTTTGTAGATGGAGATTTAGGAAAAAATTTTCACTCTAGAAATATATCTATTGGTGGCATTGCAGATATTACTAATCAAATGAAATTATTATGGGGAACTTCTACAAAAAAAATAGATCATAATATACAACAAAGTTTTTTTAGGACTATCTTTGGTGCAAGTGGTTTTGGTTTCATTTATGATACAGGAGATATCAAATTAATTTATGGGTCATATATTTATGGGGTAGGATCTCTAATTCATGGTGCAGAGCTTGAGATCAAATTTTGATTAGAAAAAGTTTTTTAATTATTCTTTGTGCCCATCTTTTTCTGAAAGCGGGAAATAATCATCCTATTGTACTCATACATGGATTTTTGGGTTGGGGGCCTGAAGAAATGGGGGAATATAATTATTGGGGCGGAACAGAAAATATTGCTGATACTCTTAGATTAGAAGGTTATACTGTTTTTGAAATTTCGATAGGACCAGTATCATCTAATCGGGATAGAGCAGTTGAAGTATATACTCAATTAAAAGGAGGACATTTAGATTACGGTAAAGCCCATAGTCAGAAATATAATTTAATCCAGAAACCTGATCAAAAGTATTATCAGGGGCTCTATCCACAGTGGGATGAAAATAATCCTGTACATTTAATTGGGCATAGTATGGGTGGGCAAACAGCTAGAGTTTTGCAGTACTTATTAGATAATATTTTTTATGAGGATTTTGAGGAGAAAATTCTAGAAGAATCTCCGTTGCTTGGTAAAGAAAATAAAGGCTGGATACGTAGCATCACCACAATTTCAACACCTCACAATGGTACTACAGTTTCTGATATGGTTACGAATACTTTTCCTTTTATACAATACTTTATTGGTCTAGCTGGCGTTTTGGGAACAAGGTTTTATGATTTTGACCTTGATCATTGGCACTTTGTAAGGGGTTCTAATGAATCATGGAGTAGTTATGTAAGCAGATTACTTTCTAACCCAATTTGGGGAACAAAAAATATCAGCAGTTGGGATGTGAGCTTAGATGGTGCTAAAGAAATTAATAATTACGCAACCGCAAGTGCTGATATATTTTATTTTTCAATATCAACATCTATTACAGAAAAAAACAAAAAAAACTTCTTCCACTCTCCGTTAAGTGATACTCCTCTATTAGTGAGGGCTAGGGCAAAAATTATAGGATCCCATTCAGGTTATTGGGAAGACGGTACCGAAACGGATTCTTTGTGGTTTGAAAATGATGGTTTAGTAAACACATGTTCCATGGCTGGACCAACAACAGGGATAAATGGTGAAGACCCAATAACACCCTTGTTAAAAAACGAGGTTTTAATACCAGGGCAATGGTATAACATAGGGCCTTTAAAACTAAATCATTGGAATATAATAGGTCATAAATTGACCACAGAAAAAATGGATAGTTCAACTGTAAACATTTATAAAAACCATGCAGCTCGATTAATGGTTCTACCTTAGCTGTCCAAAAAATGTATGCAATCTAATTTAGAAACAAAAAAGCTACTTGAATGGTACCAGAATAATAAACGCAATCTTCCATTTAGAAATACAAAAGATCCATACAAAATTTGGCTATCTGAGATAATGCTACAGCAGACAAAAGTTGACATGATGATTCCGTATTATAAAAGGTGGGTTAAAATTTTTCCAACAATAAAAGATGTTGCTGAGTCGGAACTATCTGATTTACTAATTCTTTGGCAAGGTCTCGGTTATTATGCAAGATGCAGGAACTTTCATAAAGCAACAAAAATTGTTTTAGATGTGTATGATGGTAAGATACCTAAAGATTTTAATTTATTTAAGTCCCTTCCCGGGGTGGGTGACTATACAGCTGGTGCTGTATTATCAATTGCTTTTGGTATCTCTCATGTTGCAATTGATGGTAATGTAAAGCGCATTATGAGTCGGTTTTTAGCATTGAGAATAATGTCAACTCGTAATTTAAATATCATAGCAAACTTTTTAAAAAGACAAATTCCTAGAAACAAAGCAAGCATTTTTAATCAGGCTATAATGGAGCTTGGAGCTCTTGTTTGTAGACCAGTAAATCCAAAATGCGACATATGCCCTTTAAAGCTTCATTGTAAAGCTAAGCTCCGTGGATTTCAAAGCCGTTATCCTCAAAAAAAAATTAAAAGTCCGAGACCTCACTTGATATTAGTTGGATGCATGCTATGGAGGAAAAATCGATTTATTATTCAGAAAAGGAATAATAAGTCAATGCTCGGGGGTTTGTGGGAGATTCCAAATCTTAAGCTAGAAGATGATAGGTCAAAAAAGAATAACCTTAAAGTAATTATTAAAAAAAAATTTGGGGCAATTCCTACAATTATAAAAAAAATTGGGTCAGTTGAACATACTTATAGTCATTTTTCTATTACATTCCATGTATATCATTGTAAAGAAAATGCGGGAAAACTCCGAAAAGAAAACGAGATTAAGTGGATAAAGCCTACTGAAATACCTTATTTCGCTTTCTCAAAAGTTAATCATAAAATATTTGATCTAATAAAAAAACAAGGTTGGAATGTATAAGACTATTGCTTCGCTAATTATTTGGCCAATTTGGATTTTTTATATGTTAGCATCATTGATCTTGCTGTTTTTTTCTCTTTACTTAGTTCCCAAAAAATATTTCTATTTTTTGTTGCGGATATGGTGTTGGTGTGCATGCTTTTTTGCCGGTCAATGGTTAAAGAAAGAGGGAAAAGCTCCAATGGTAGATGAGGGGCCTTATTTATATATGTTTAATCATGTTTCTTTATTTGACCAATTCATGGTTGCGGCTTTTCTCGGGCATTACGTTACGGCAGTTGCAGCTTTAGAACAATTTAAATGGCCAATTTGGGGCAGTGTTGGTAGGAAGTATGGTGCAATTCCAATAGTGAGGACAAAAATAAATAAAGCTATAAATGCACTTAACAAGGCAGAGAAGGAAATTAATAAAGGAATTTCAATTATTATTGCTCCTGAAGGTACTCGAACTACTACAGGGGAGATTGGTGATTTCAAAAAAGGGCCTTTCCACTTGGCAAGTAACACTGGTGCTACTATTATTCCCATTGGTTTAATTGGTGCATTTGAAGCAAAAAAGAAAACAGATTGGCGGCTTAAGCCGGGGGTATTAATAACGCGGTTTGGGAAGCCTATTCATAAGAAAGAATATGAAGGCCTTAGTATTAATGAAATGCGCGATATGGTTAAGGGAAAAATAATAGAACTAATTAATAAGGGTTAAATAAAATGAAACATCCAATAATAAAAATTGTATTTTTATTATATTTTGTGAGTTTATCAACAGTTTTTTCACAAGATATCAACGATTCTACACAAACAAATGGATTTGACTATGTAGAAATCAAATATCCAGAGGGCCGGATAGAATTATTTGGAGTAAAGTTTAAAGATCCATTGGTATTATGCCAGATATTAATTGGACTAATTATGGCTATTACATTTATTCAATCGGGCTTTGATAAAATAATTAACCGTAAGGAAAATGTAGAATTTTTAAGGTCTCAATTTTCTAAGACTCTATTTAGCCAAGTTGCTCCTCTATCTCTTTCTGCAATAACTACTTTGGAATTAATAGGCGGATTATCCTGCGCTTATGGCATTTATTTCGCAGTGATTTTTAAGGATACAGAATGGATATTTAATGGTTTGCTGATTCTCGCGTTAACGGTTATAATTCTTTTCACTGGACAACGTATTGCAAAAGATTACAGCGGAGCAGCAAATTTATTGGTTTATTTTATAGTAATAATGCTGGGGATCATGAGCATGTATTAGTGTTAAAAAAATAAGTGGAGTTAAAATATAAAAATAAACCTGGGAGTTATAATGAATGACTTAAAGATTAGAACCATTAACGAGTTTAAAAAAAACACTTTAGTTGATAAGAAGTTAAAAGTTGCACGAAATGCTGCAATAAGGAACGAAATTTCTGAACTGACAATGGATTGGGAAGAATTTAGGAGGATAGACCATACCTTTTCAAATGTAATAGAAGGAGAAATGCAAGCAACAAACCAGAAGTCGAGTGGTAGATGTTGGGGGTTTGCAGGCCTCAATTTGTTTAGGATTTATCTAGGCCGAAAATATAAACTTAAAGACTTTCAATTTTCACAAAGTTATTTCATGTTTTGGGATAAGTTGGAAAAAGCTAACTATTTTCTTGAATCAATTCTAAAGACAACAGATAAATCCTGGAACAGCAGAATTATAATGCATTTATTAAACAACCCAATTCAGGATGGCGGTCAATGGGATATGTGGGTTAATCTGGTAAACAAATATGGTGTGCTCCCTCAATCTGAAATGCCGGAATCTTTTTCTTCATCTAAGTCTATGTTTATGAACAAAATCATCACTAGAAAGCTCAGGGAATTTGCTAGGAAACTTCGTGATGAAAAGAATTCTGGGACCTCAAATGTAGACCTTCAAGAAATGAAAACAGATATGCTGGGGATCATATATAAATTGCTGACAATACATTTGGGAACTCCACCTGAAACTTTCACATGGCAATTCAGGAACAAGAAAGGTAATTTTACAAGATTTGAAAAATTAACCCCTAAAACATTTTACAGAGAACACATAGGCCTAAACCTTGATGAATATGTCTGTTTAATTAATTGTCCTATGTCAGACAAAGAATATGACACAATTTATACTGTGAAGTTTTTGGGAAATGTGATTGAAGGAAGACCTATACGATATCTCAATGTAGAAACCTCAAAGATGAAGAAAGCAGTTATTAAGTCGTTAAAAAGTAATGACCCCGTTTGGTTTGGTTGTGATGTTAATAAATATTACCATAGAGATCTTGGAATCATGAGTGTAAATCTTTTTGATTTTGAATCTTTTTACAACACTACATTCGGCATGGACAAAGCAGCACGTTTGGAATATGGAGATAGCCAGATGACGCACGCCATGTTATTCACTGGTGTAGATTTAGATGAAAGTGGCAAATCTTTAAAATGGCGCGTCGAAAATAGTTGGGGAAATAAAGGGGGCGACAAAGGTTACCAGATCATGTCCGATAGATGGTTTGATGAGTTCAACTATGAGGTGGTGGTGCATAAGTCTTTTCTTGATGAAAAATTGATTGATTTATACAAAAAGGCAAACCCTGTGAAGTTAGAGCCGTGGGATCCAATGGGAGCATTGGCATTTAAGTTAAAATAATTTTGCATCAAAACCTTTTTAACCAATTCTTTTAACTCATTAAATTATAATGCTGTTAAAACGAAAAAAAGTTAGGGAGAAAAAATGACTTATATAATATGCGAACCATGTGTGAGTACTTGCGATACTGCCTGCGTAGAGGTTTGCCCAGTAGATTGTATTCATGGACCTGATGACAAAACTGGAGCTGGAGAGGAGGCAAAAGCCGATGGATTTGATCCTGAGGGGAAGCAACTTTATATTGATCCTGAAGAATGTATCGATTGTGGTGCTTGCGAGCCCGAATGTCCAGTTGAGGCGATTTTTGAAGAAAGCGAAGTCCCTGAAGAATGGAATAGTTTCATCAAAATAAATTATGAATGGTTTGGACAAGAATACACCGGCTAAATAAATTGTGAACTCTTACATAAAAAAACGACTACAATTTTGTGGTCGTTTTTTTTATAACTAACTATGACAAAAGAAAACATATTAAACATATTAAAAACAGTAAAGTATCCTGGTTTTGAAAGAGATATTGTGTCATTCGGTATGGTAAAAGATATTTCTATTTCAGATCAGAATATTGTTATAGGATTGAATATCCTAACACAGAATCTTGACAAAAAAGAACAAACTAAAAAATTAGTCGAGGATGCGTTATCTAATTTATCTAAAAAAATTATTGTTCAAATGTCTGAAGCAGGACCAAGTGTTAAAAGCCCTACATTAAATATGCCTCAACCTGGTAGTCAAACATTGGCTAATGTCAAACACATTGTCGCTGTTGCTAGTGGGAAAGGGGGAGTTGGGAAGTCAACTGTTGCGGCTAATCTAGCTTGTGCCCTGAAAAATAATGTAAGTAAAGTTGGTTTATTAGATCTTGATATCTATGGTCCTTCCCTTCCAATTATTCTTGGATGCAATCAAGAACCTAAGATGACACCAGAAAAAAAATTGATCCCCATCAACCATCTCGGTATGGAAATAATGAGTTTTGGCTTTATAAGTGGGAATAATTCACCCACCATTTGGAGAGGTCCTTTAGTTGCGCGTATGACAGAACAATTTTTCCAGGATGTTGAGTGGGGAGATTTAGATATTATGGTCCTAGATCTGCCTCCAGGTACAGGAGACGTGCAATTAACACTAACCCAAAAACTTAAAATTTCGGGTGCAGTGATCGTCACAACTCCTCAAGATATTGCCTTGGCTGACGTTCGGAAGGGCGCTGACATGTTTAAGAAAGTAAACACTCCGATACTCGGAGTTGTGGAAAACATGTCTGGCTTTGTTTTAAATGGGGAAATAAATAATTATTCTTCAAACTCCATTACCATAGAAGATAAGAGAATTCCTATTAATGATGATGGAACTTTTTCAATTGAAATGGATCTTTTTAAAACTGGTGGTGGGGAGAAAGAAAGTGAAAGGTTAGGCGTTCCTTTATTAGGAAAGATACCAATTTTGAAGGATATCAGTGACTCTACTGATGAAGGTTTGCCAATTATTGAGAAATCTCCTAATTCTTCAATAGGAAAGATTTTTGAAAAAATTGCACACTCTATCGTTTCATCTTTAGAATAATTGATTTTAAATACGATTTATTGAGTTCCTTATCAAAACATTTTTCTATATTTGTAATTCATCAAGGTTGTTTACAGTAAGCGCTTTTCTTAATTTTGCTTGTTTTTTCTGTTTATAATGGTAAAATCTCTTAGAGAAATAGTTTTAGAAGGTCAAATCCCAGCTCATATTGCGATTATTATGGATGGAAATGGAAGGTGGGCAAAGTCGAAACTTTTACCGAGGTTGGCGGGTCACAAAGAAGGCATCAATTCTGTTAGAGAAATCACTAGAATTTGCGGAGAAATTGGAGTAAAGCACCTAACACTTTATACATTTTCAACAGAAAATTGGAATAGACCAAAAAAAGAAGTTGGTGCACTAATGAAACTGTTATTAAAAACTATAAACATTGAGATTAAAGAACTGCATAATAATAATGTAAGGTTTACTACGATCGGAAATATAAAACAACTTCCTGGTCAAACAAGAAAAGAAATAATAAATGGCGTTAACCTAACAAAAAAAAATAGAGGACTTAATCTTTGTCTTGCATTGAGCTATGGAAGTAGGATAGAAATGGTTAATGCAGTAAGATCTATTTCAAAGCAAGTAAAAGATGGAAAGTTGAAATTAAGCAATATAAATGAAGAAGTTTTTGAGCAAAAATTATCTACATATCCTATGCCAGATCCAGATCTTTTGATAAGAACTAGTGGGGAAAACAGGTTGAGTAATTTTTTGTTGTGGCAAATAGCATATTCAGAAATTTATTTAACAGAAACCTACTGGCCTGACTTTAGAGAAAATGAGCTAATGGACGCAATTTTAGATTATCAATCACGCGAGAGGAGATTTGGTAAAGTTAGCGAACAGGTCTCTCAATGAATTTTATAAAATTAATTTTAACCATTTTTATATCGATTGCATTCAGTCAACAAAGCCAAGAAATAAAATTAAGTAATGTAAAAATTGAAGGCAACATAATAGCCTCTTCAAATACAATACTGTTTACTTCAGGTCTTCGTGAAGGGCTGACTATTAATGCAACAGAATTTCAAAGAGCAATCAAACGACTTTGGAACCTAGGCCTGTTTGAAGATATACAGATACGTTATGACGAAGAGGATTCTGATGGATTAAGTATAACAATCATTGTCAAGGAAAACCCTATTCTTGGAGAAATATATTTTGATGGTAATAAAAAAATTAAGGATAAGAAATTCCAAGATGAAATTGATTTAATAAAGGGTCAACGTATTAGGCCCAATACTATCAATGAAACATTGAAAAAAATGAAAGAATTGTATTCTGAAAAAGGGTATCTTAATTCTGAAATTTCATGGAAATTGGTTGATCCTAAAAACCAATCAAAATCAAACCGTAGAAATTCTAAAGAGTTGGTAAAAGATGTGGTTTTTGACATAAAAGAGAATACAAAGGTTAAAATCAGGAAAATTATTTTTGACGGGAATGAAGACTTTTCTGACTTTCGCTTACGCTTAAAAATGAAAGAAATTAAGCAACAAAGGTGGTTCTTTTTCTGGAGAAGCTCTTTCGATGAAAAAAAATATAAGGAGGATCTGTCTCTTATTGAGACTTTCTATAGAAATAAAGGATATAGAGATTTTAAAATAGTAAACGACACTATTATATACGATACAAAAAAGAAAAAAATGAATCTTGTTGCAACACTTTCTGAAGGTCCGAAGTATAAGTACAGAAATTTTACATGGGAGGGTCAAACTCTTTTTGAAAAAGAAATATTAAATAAAGTTCTATCTATTGAAAAAGGAGATAAATATAGTGAAGAAGAGTTCAATCTAGCTGTTTTCGACCGCGTCCAAGGTCTTTATATGGACAGGGGGTATATATGGAGTAGAATTGAACCTAAGATAACACCTGTGGGTGTTGATTCTCTTGATGTACACTTTGTGATTACAGAAAACCATAAAGTATATGTAAATCATATTGCAATTCTAGGTAATACAAGAACTAGAGAAAATGTAATTCGTCGGCAACTAAGAATTTTTCCTGGAGATGTATTTAATCGAGATAGATTGATTCGGAGTCAGCGAGAGGTATGGTTGTTGAACTTTTTCTCAAATGTAGTTCCTGATGTAGTTCCTGTTGATGAGGATCATGTAGATATCGAAATAACTGTTGAAGAAAAGCCAGCAGGACAGGCGAATGCAAATATGGGTTTTACTCAAACCTATGGAGTTATGGGCGGTGGAGGACTGGCGTTACCTAACTTCAGAGGAAAGGGACAAAGTTTGAATGTTAGTTTTAACGTAGGAACTAACTACAGTGTGTATGGTAATACCACTCCCTCAAAATATAAATCTGCTAGCTTAAGTTTTACGGACCCTATGGTAAATGACACAAAAAATTTATTAGGCGGTTCTATCTTTTATACATTTCGTGGCAGTTCTTCTATGTATTATTCCCCATTAAATCTCACTTTGGCGGGGGGCTCAATTACTTGGGGAAGGATATTTAAATGGCCTGATGATTTCTTTAGAGGTACTTGGTCTGTTCAAACTGTTCGAAAAACATATGAAGGTACTCAAGAAGATTTGGACCGGTATGTAAATGGGATGCAAAAAACAGATGGAATAAACATTACTCAAACAATTCGAAGAGACAGTAGAGACAGACCGGAGTTTACAACTCTAGGATCCGTTTTTTCTCTTAAAACAACATTTTCAGGTGGCTTCCTAGGCGGGAACGAAGATTTTCATAAACATATATTGAATCTGGAGTATTATACACCTACATTCTGGAAATTTGTGCTAAAGAGTTCTATTAAATTAGGTATAATTAAGCCGTTGCCTTCAAATGATAATAATAGATCTATTATACCATTTGATGAGAGGTTTATCATGGGAGGAAATGGTATCCCCTATGGTAATCCATTGCGTGGATATGATGATAATCGAGTTGGTCCCCTAACTAACTCTGGTAGCCCAATTGGGGGAGATGCAATGATAATGATTAATACAGAATACAGGGTTCCTTTCTCTGAAAATCCTGTTGTTTATGGTCTTGTTTTTGCAGAGATGGGCAATGTTTGGGCATCTCCATTTTTAATGGAAAAATTTGATTACCCACGACAAGGACCATTAGATCTGAAGAGATCTGCTGGGGCGGGGATAAGGTTTTTTATGCCGATGATAGGGATGTTAGGTTTTGATATGGGTTATGGATTTGATCATGTAAATAGTAATGGTGAAAAAGTTGGTCGTTGGAAAACAACGATTACATTCGGTCAACAATTTTAAATAATAAGGAGAAAATAGTGGAAACATCATCTCGGGTATTGATTATTTTAACTGTTGTGCTAGGTTTGACAGGGGAGTTAAGTGCTCAATTAAAAATTGGTTACATTCTTTCCGAAAGAATTCGAACAGAGTACGATGAGTTTAAAGAGGCTGAATCACAATTACAATTAGAGTACAGAAAAGTACAATATACATTTGACCAAATGGTAATTAAAATGGATAGCCTCAAGCAAGAATATGAGGTAAAAAGATTAATGGCTCTTGATAAAGGCGCAAGCATTAAGCAAGAAATTGAAGAAATGGAAAAACAAGCACAAAATTATCAAGCGGAGAAAATTGGTCCTCAGGGTGAACTAATGAGAAAACAAGCACAACTGGAATATGATATTTTAGCTAAAGTGAAAAAAGCAGTAGACAAAGTAGCAATAGCTGGAGGTTATGATTACATAATGGATGCTTCAGTTGCAATTCTGTATTACAAGCCTAAATTTGATCTTACGGATGATGTGTTGCATGAGCTTGGTTCAATAAATTCATCAAAATAATTTAAAGTGCAATTTACTCTTAGTGAGATAGCCAAAATTGTAAATGGTGAGGTAATTGGCGATTCTGATTTATTGATTGAAGGAGTTTCTGAAATACAAAATGGGATTGTGGGGACTATTTCATTTATTGGAAATCCAAAATACAAAAAGTTTTTAAATACGACAAAAGCCTCGGCAGTTTTCGTTTCAGATAAAGATCAGTTGACCGGGGAAAGCGGAATAGTTGTCACTGACCCGCAATTAGCTATAGCAAAAACTTTAAAACTATTTTACACTGATCCTGAACCTTATGTGGATTCAAAAAAAAATGCATCCATTCATCCACAATCTAAAGTATCTCAAAAAGTCACTCTTGAGCCTGGCGTAGTAATTTCAAAAGGAGCCGTTATTCGAAAAAATAGCTGGATAGGATCAAACGTTTACGTTGGGCCTGGGGCTGAAATAGGAGAGTCTTCAAAAATTTATCCTAATGTAACAATTTATAATGATACAATTATCGGGAATCGAGTTATTGTTCATAGTGGAACGGTAATTGGGTCCGATGGTTTTGGATTTGTTACGGACCAAGGAATTAATAAAAAAATTCCTCAAACAGGTAATGTTATTATTGGTGATGACGTTGAAATTGGCTCTAATTCATCAATCGATCGAGCAACTATTGGGTCTACTAAAATTGGTGAAATGACAAAGATAGATAATTTAGTCCACATCGCTCATAATGTAGTTATTGGGAAAGGATGTTATATCACAGGTCAAGTTGGTATCGCAGGTAGCGCTAACATTGGGAACTATTGCTCTTTTGGAGGACAATCAGGAGTTGCACCACATGTTAAAATTGGTGATAAATCGATTTTTGCTGCCAAATCTGGTGTTACAAAGTCAATGAAAGGAGGAGAATTTTACGCGGGGTATCCAGCCATTAAAATAAGACAATATCATAAGCGAGAAGCTTTTTTGAACAAGATAGAGAAAATTTATAAAGCTCTCCAGAAATTGATAAAAATGAACTAGGAGATGTAAATTTTAGTTATGGAAAGAAACCAAAGAACAATTTTAGCTACCTCTTCATGTAAAGGTGTAGGGTTGCACACTGGAGTAGAGACCTCGATCTCTTTTCATGCAGCCGAAGAAAATTTTGGAATTAGGTTTGTAAGATCTGATATACCTGGTTGCCCAGAAATAAAAGCCGATATTGAGCATGTAGTTGATATCTCAAGAGGTACAACAATTGAAGAAAATGATGTTAGAATTCACACAGTTGAACATGCTCTTGCGGCAGTGAGCGGTTTGCGCCTCGATAATGTTTTGATTGAGCTTACTGGTAAAGAAACACCGGTTATGGATGGTAGTGCAAAAGATTTTGTAGATGCTCTTTTGAAATCTGGAATCAAAGAACAAGACGAAAAGCGTAAGATTTTAGAAATTACAAGAGCTGTGAACTATACAGACCCATATCGCGATATAGATATTCATGTTATCCCATCAGATAGATTTCGCATAACCTTCATGGTAGAATATCCGCTACCTGCTCTAGGCACTCAATATGAAGCCATTTACAACATGGAGGAAGACTTTGCAGTTGAAGTTGCTCCAGCTAGAACTTTTTGTTTTTTAAGTGAAGTCGAGATGCTAAAAGAATCTGGTCTTATAAAAGGAGGTAGTTTATCTAATGCAGTAGTTATCGTGGATAAAGATATTAATGAAGATGAAATTAACCGAATAAAACGCTTATTTGGAATAAATCACAATATTATGAACGGGAGTAACGGAATATTAAATGGTAAAATTCTCAGATATAAAAATGAGCCTGTAAGACATAAGACGCTTGATCTAATTGGAGATTTAGCACTACTAGGTGTCCCTATTCAAGGACATGTAACAGCAGCTAGAGCAGGTCATGCGAGCAATGTGGAGTTTGTGAAAAAGTTGAAAAAAGAGTATAAAAGTGAATTGTCAGAAATAACAAAGAATATTACTTCATGAAAAATTTTAAAAAGCAGACAGAATTTTCATTGAATGAGATTCATCAAATTTTACCCCATAGGTACCCTTTTTTATTAATTGATAGAATAGAATCGCTAATACCAGGAAAATCTGTTACTGCCTTGAAGAACATTTCAATTAATGAACCATATTTTCAAGGTCATTTTCCAGGGCAACCGGTAATGCCTGCAGTTTATTCTTTGGAATGTATAGCTCAGGCCGGTGCGTTTTTGTTATTAAATACTATAGAAGATCCATTGCAGAAGAACGCATTTATATCAGCCATTGATGGGGCAAGGTTCAGAGTTCCTGTAGTTCCTGGTGATCAATTAAAAATTGAAGTTACAATTGAAAAGAGAAAATTAAATATTTGTAGGTTTAAAGGACAATGTTTCGTAGGTAACACACTTTCATCAAGTGGTCTAGTATCAGCAAACATCGTTGATAGAACAGGGGTTTGAGATTTCAACAAAAATTCACCCCACCGCTATCGTACATAAAAATGCAAGTCTTGGATTAAATGTAGTTATTGGTCCATATAGTATAATAGAAAAAGATGTTGAAATTAATGATGGCACCCAAATAGGTAATTATGTTACGATATTATCTTCTACCAAAATCGGGAAATCTTGTAAGGTTTTTCATTCCTGTTCAATTGGGGAAGTGCCTCAAGATTTAAAGTTTCAGGGAGAAGAAACAAAAACAGTCATAGGCGATTATACAACTATCCGTGAATATGTAACAATTAATCGTGGTACTAAAGCCCTCGGGAAAACAGAAATTGGTTCTAAATGTTTACTAATGGCGTATGTACATGTTGCGCATGATTGTATTGTAGGCGATAATGTTATTTTAGCCAATATGGCTACAATGGGCGGTCACGTAACTATCGGTAACTGGGTGTCATTGGGAGGTGGTACCTTAATACACCAATTTTGTAGAATCGGCGATCATGCTTTTGTCGGTGCAGGTTATAAAGTGACTCAGGATGTTCCACCATTTATTTTGGTTGCGAATCAGCCTTTATCTTTTCAGGGTATAAATAGAATTGGTCTCAAAAGAAGGGGTTTTTCCACGGAAGATCGAAAAAATATAAAAAAGATATATTCGATTTACTTTCGTTCTGGATTAAATAGAAATCGCGCAATTGACAAAATAGAGTTAGAATTAGAGCAGTCAAATTTTCGAGATCAAATTTTGCATTTTATTAAATCATCGCATCGAGGAATTATTTGAATATTGTTAAAGTATCTGGTCATTTTAATATTATCGAACTATTTTGTTTTAGCTCAAGGTGGTGATTTTGAATTTGATCCAAGTTCAAAATCCCAATCCCAAAATGTCTTTAATTATTCATCTTTGTGGGTAAGTAAAACTGTCCCTTTTCGTCCCTATGATAAAATGCGTATTTTAATGTCGTTGGGTTTTTCAACACCGGGAAAATTCTTTCAGGGACAAGCATGGATTTTACCAGATACCGACGTTGCAGTTAAAATCAGCAATAATCTGATACTCTCAGGAAAAGTTTATGGGTTTTCAACAGAAAAAAATCAAATACAAGTAATCGGATCAGGTCTGCAGTATTTATTCGGAGGTCCAGGCATAAAAGAATTTGTGTTTAATATTCAGAGAGTGGATTTAAATGTTCATGAAAAATTTAAGTTAAAATCGATCACTTATGAATCCTCGAGATGGATCTCTAAAAAGATTTCTTATATTCGCATTGGTTTAGGAACAAGTTTTTTTTCAGTGATTTATGATGATTTACAGCAGAAAAATAAAGTTGAGGGGCAAAACAATTATCTTTTCATTGATTTGTTAGGTCCTTTTTACGGTGTGTTTTGGGGGGCTGGGCTAAAAGTCCATCATGAGAGATCACTTCTTTCATTTTTCTTACAAAAAGAATTTTAGAAAATGAAACATATTTCAATTTTAGGATCAACTGGTTCAATTGGTGTAACCACTTTAAAAGTTGTTGAGAATCTCAATGATAAAATCAAAATAAAATATTTATCAGCATTCAAAAATGCTGATTTATTAATTGAACAAATGAAAAAATTTAAACCAAAATCAGTGGCAATAGTTGATCATATTGCTTACGAAAAAGTTAAAAGTTTTTTTCTTTCTGATTCTGTTGAAATCCTAAAAGGTAGAGAAGGACTTTTAAATTTATCGTCAAGAGATGATATTGACCTTATGTTAAATGGATTGGTTGGAGCAAGCGGGATGGAACCTACATTAAATGCAATTAAGGCAGGGGTAAATGTTGCATTATCAAATAAAGAAAGTCTAGTAATGGCTGGGGGAATTATAAACATAGAAATGAAAAAGACTGGTGCAAAGTTATTCCCGGTCGATAGTGAGCACTCTGCAATATGGCAATGTATGCTTGGTGAAGATATAGAAGACATAGAGAATCTTGTAATTACAGCTAGTGGGGGTCCATTCAGAGAAAGGTCTATTAAGTCTTTTAAAGACATTACAAAAAAAGAAGCTTTAAATCATCCTAATTGGGAAATGGGGAAAAAAATCACAATAGATAGTGCTACTATGATGAATAAAGGGTTTGAGGTAATTGAGGCATTTTGGTTATTTGGATTTTCACCATCAAACATTAAGGTTGTTGTACATCCGCAGTCAATCATACACTCGATGATTGAATTTAAGGATGGTGCAATTAAAGCTCAATTAGGTGTTCCAGATATGAAAGTCCCTATACAATATGCTCTTACGTACCCAAGACATTTAAAAGCTCCGTGGGAGAGGTTAGATTTTTTTTCTTGTGGTAAGCTAACATTTCTAGAGCCTGATTTAGAGAAATTCCCCTGCATTTCTTTAGCCTTCAAATCCCTTGAGAAATTAGGGACAATGCCGGCAGCACTTAACTTAGCTAATGACTATGCAGTTCTGCGGTTTCTAAAAAATCAAATAGGTTTTTTAGATATTCATAAAATAAATAAAACAGTAATGGAAACTCACGGTTGGATAGAGCACCCCAATTTGGATGATTTAAGAGAATTAGATATTTGGGTTCGTAAAGTTGTCTTTAATTTTTAATGGTTTGGAAAAATGTTACTTTTATATCGTAATTTTATTTTATAAAATTTTCTTATGATTTTTCTTTGGTCAACATTATTCGTTCTTGGAGTACTCATTTTTGTTCATGAGCTTGGTCATTTCTTAGCAGCTCGATCAGTAGGGATAAGGGTTGAAAAATTTTCAATAGGGTTTCCTCCTAGATTTGTTTCTTTAGTTACAAATGAAGAGGGGAGATATTTCTGTATTCATTTTTTTAGATTGATCGATGGGAGAATTAAATGGGTGCCTATCTTTAGGTACAGACTAAAAAATTCTATATTTAAGAATTCTGATACTGAATATGTTCTGGCGCTTATCCCTCTAGGTGGATATGTGAAAATGGCTGGAATGATTGACGAAAGTATGGATACAACAGTGACTGATAAGCCTGATGAATTCATGTCTAAATCCACTATCTCTAAACTGTGGGTCCTTTCTGCTGGAGTTATAATGAATATGGTTACGGCATTTTTTTTGTTTTCTGTAATATCGTATTCACAGGGGGAAGCCAAATTAATAAATGAACCTGTAATATCTGAAGTTAGGCCTGAAATGCCGGCTGAGCAGGCGGGGATATTATCAGGAGACAGAATTGTTTCCATTAATGGTTTGAATGTAGATACTTGGGATGACTTAACAGAGGTGATTCATAGTAAGCCAAATACTTCTATTTCCTTAAGCATGGAAAGAGGTAATTTGAATTACGATTTAGAAATAACGACCAGTTCGATCACTGTACCTAATTCATCAAATGGTATAGATACTTTAGGAGTCATAGGTATCACACCAGAATTTGTTTATTCAAAAATTTCAATTTTAGATGCAATTAATTCAGGAATATCAGCTACTCTGAATAGCTTAGGTATGATTACGATGAGTCTTCAAATGTTATTTAGTGGAATAGCATCCGTTTCAGATTTAGGAGGCCCTATTATGATTGCTCAAATTGCTGGTGAGACAGCAAACCAAGGATGGATTCCACTACTTTCTTTCATGGCTTTAATTAGTGTAAATCTAGCATTCTTAAATATTTTACCTATCCCTGGTTTAGATGGTGGTCATATATTCATAATTCTCGTTGAAGCAATAATCAGAAAACCTCTTACATTAAAATCTAGGATGGTCATTCAACAAGTTGGCATGACATTTTTGTTAGTTCTTATGTTTACCGTTATTTTCAATGATATATCTAGATTGATCAATTAGTATAATCTTTTAATCTGAGTTCTAGAGATCCATATTTTAATTTTAACAAAATTTTTATGGGTATTTGCACTGAGTTGTCTGAGAACCAGATTGACATCTCCCCTTTATTTTTAAACTTTTTCCCTTGGGTATGTGAGGGTTCCAATTTATTCGA
>MDSW01092862.1_pt1 | contig 58840 bp, 55 predicted proteins | sample 811171 | NCBI WGS metagenome assembly MDSW01 (sample SAMN05326641, study PRJNA326480) | marine metagenome | isolation source: seawater | place: Atlantic Ocean: North West | collected 2012
GTGGTAATCCAAAGCTTCTTGGTCTGTGTATCGTTCTATTTTGGACTTTTTCTTCATTTAAAAAGCAAGTATCTTACAATTGTCACAAAAATAAGGCTTACATGTCAAGATGAACTTAATCGCTGCTACCTCTACATTTAGTTTTTTTACGTTAATAAGTCGTATACTTGGTTATGTAAGAGACATTTTAATTGCTATTTTTTTAGGGACCAGTCTTTTTGCTGACGCATTTTTTGTAGCCTTTAGATTACCCAATACTTTTAGAAGACTATTCGCTGAAGGAACTTTTAACGCTGCATTTATTCCAAGTTATGCGGGAGAGCTTACAAAAAGTAAGTCAGGAGCAGACAGTTTTGCAAAAAGTGTATTTAATTTACTCTTTATTATTTTACTAATTTTAGTTTTTGTTGCAGAAATTTTTATGCCTCAGCTAATATTTTTAATAGCTCCTGGCTTTTATCAAGATCCAGAAAAATTAAATCTTGCTGTGGAATTAAGCAGGATTACTTTCCCCTTTTTATTTTTTATATGCTTAGCGTCTTTTTTTGGAGCTATATTAAATTCATATAACAAATTTGCAGCTGCTGCTGCTGCACCAATTATATTAAACATAGTGCTAATTTTGGCACTTCTTTCTTCAAAATGGTTTAACATCAAAGATGTAGTTACACTGTCATATGCAGTCTCTTTAGCGGGTTTTCTACAATTAATAATTTTATTATTTTTTGTTAAAAAATATTTTACTCCAATTTTAAGTTTAAAAATAAAAATAGATAAAAAAATAAAATTTTTTTTTAGTAAGTTGTTACCTAGTATTTTTTCATCTGGAGTTACTCAGATTAATATTTTAGTTGGGACTATAATTGCTTCTTTTCAGGCAGGGGCAGTTTCATATTTATATTATGCGGACAGAGTATATCAAATAAATCTTGCTGTTGCTGGAATCGCTGTAGGAACTGTTATGTTACCTGAACTCTCTAAACATATTAAAAATAATAATTTTAAACAAATAACAAATTTACAAAACAGGGCACTTGAACTTTGTTTATTTTTATCTATTCCCGCAGCAACAGCTTTAGTTTTAGCATCAGAACAAATTATAACTTCGCTATTTGGTTATGGCTCATTTAATAGTTTAAGTGTTACTAACACAGCTTTAGCACTCACTTTTTTTGCATTTGGTGTTCCTGCTTTTTCAATACTAAAAATATTTTCCAACTATTTTTTCGCTAGAAATGATACCAAAACACCTTTTTATCTTTCGCTAATATCTGTTATTTTGAACATTTTAATAAGCGTATCTTTATTTGGCAAATTTGGATTTATTATAATACCGATTGCAACTTCAATTTCCTCTTGGGCGAATGTTTTTTTTCATTTTTACTTTATTAAAAAAAGAAATTATTATTATTTTGATAAAACCTTTATTTATAAATTACCGCGCATAATATTATCAGTGGTTGTAATGGGAATAGTATTGCATTTATTACTTGGCTTTTTTTCAGTTAAATTTGACTATAATGAAAGTTGGAAATTTATTTACTTATTTATTATAGTGATCATTAGTTTGTTTAGTTACTTTTTTGTTTCAAATTTTTCAGGAGCTTTTAAATTTAAAGATATTAAATTAAAAAACTAATTATTATATGAATAAAAAAAGGGTATTTTCAGGTGTTCAGCCAACAGGTAATTTACATTTAGGAAATTATTTGGGGGCAATTAAAAATTTTGTAAATTTACAGGATAGGTTTGAATGTGTTTATTGTATTGTAGATTTGCATGCAATAACTAATCGTCAAGATCCTAAAGAATTAAAATCTAATATTTATGAAACAGTAGCTAGCTTTATTGCTTCAGGATTAAATCCCGAAAAAAATATTATTTTTAATCAGGCAAGTGTATCAGCTCACAGTGAATTAGCCTGGGTGTTTAATTGTGTTGCAAGAATAGGTTGGATGAACAGAATGACACAGTTCAAAGAAAAAGCTGGCTCAAACAAAGAAAACGCGAGCGTAGGACTTTTGGTTTATCCTAATTTAATGGCAGCGGATATACTTATTTATAAAGCTACCCATGTCCCAGTAGGTGAAGATCAAAAACAACACTTAGAATTAACAAGAGATATTGCAAAAAAATTTAATAATGACTTTAATTGTAAAGACTATTTTCCGATAGTGGAGCCATTAATACCAAAAGAAATTTCTAGAGTAATGAGCTTAAGAGATGGAAAAAAAAAGATGAGTAAATCAGAAAGTTCAGATCAAAGCAGAATTAATTTAAAAGATGACAAAGATTTAATTGATCAAAAAATAAAAAAAGCTAAAACAGATAACGATGCAATTCCCTCAGAAATAGGCGGGCTTAAAAACAGACCTGAAGCTACAAACCTCCTATCAATTTATGCAAGTATAAATAATGTTGATCTATCTGAAGTTCTAAAAGAATTTGCAAATAAAAATTTTTCAACTTTTAAGAGTAATTTAAGTGAATCACTAGTTGAAAAGATTTGTCCCATCGGAAATGAAATAAAAAAACTGTTAAAAGATAAGAATAACCTAAATAAGATTTTAATAAATGGCGCAAAAAGAGCGGATTTAATAGCAAATCGCAATTTAAAAGAAATTTATGAAATAATCGGCCTTACTAAGTTCACTTGATTATTTAAATTTGTTATATTACTTAATAACTATGGTAGATACTGAAATTACACCAAATCCTGATACATTAAAATTCTTGCCTGGAAAAAAAGTTTCTGAAATTGGTCCAGTAGAATTTTTAAAAAAAGACAAGAATATCAAATCGGTTTTAGCAAATAAAATTCTTGCTATAGATGGAGCGCTTATGGTTTTTTTTGGTACAGACTTTATTACAGTTAAAAAAGAAAAAAATATTAAATGGGATGATTTAAAGCACGGAATTATTTCTGAAATAAATGATTATTATGCGCAAGGTAATGATGTAGTTCTTAAAAAAGATGTAAATAAACTATCCTCAAAATCAAAAAGTGTGCATTCTGACGAAACAATTAATAAAATTGTTGAAGTTTTAGATTTAAAAGTAAGACCAGCAGTAGCAAAAGACGGTGGCGATATAAAATTTAAATCTTTTAAAGATGGCGTGGTTACCGTAGAACTCCAAGGAAGCTGCTCGGGATGCCCAAGCTCTGTTATGACACTCAAGCAGGGTGTGCAAAATCTTTTGTGCCATTATGTATCTGAAGTGAAAAGAGTAGAAGCAGTTTAAAAAATATGCCAAAAAAAATAGAAAAACTTTTTACATCCTATAGAGATCAGCTGGTACATTTGGCAAAACTTTACGGTGTTGTAGAAATAAAAAGCTACGCAAGAAGTGCAAAAAGATTAACGATTTCACAATTAGAGTTATTATTAATTAAAAATAAAATTAAATTACCAGTCAATCGCTCGAGTGATAAGGCTATGCTTAAACAAGAGTTAAAAGAAAACTATATAAGAAACGCATATCTTTCTTTTGCATTTATTTTTTTAATAGCATGTTTTATTATGATGCGACCATACATAAAAAATGTTGTAAATGAAGTTAAATTTTCACATGTTACTGACGAATATAAAAGTGCGAAAATTAGTAAACCAAAAAAAACAAAAAAACAAAACTCAAATACAGTTGAAGAAAATCTCCCAGATAATAGTAATACAATTAGTTTAAATGCTGAAACAACATCAAACTTATTTGATGACTTGGGTTATGATTTAAAAGGCGTAAGAGCTGGACAAAAGGTTAAACCGATATATTTAACTAAACTTCCTAAAGATCTTAATAAATTAGGAAATACAAAAAAAAAGAGAGAGCTGTTTATTAAAATAATCCTACCTTTAATATTAGATGAAAATGAAAAAATTACAGAAGATAGAAAAAAACTTTTTAAAATATTAGGAAAAAACTTTAATACAGTCGGGGAAAGAGTATGGCTAAAAAGAAGGTTTAAACAATATAAAATTGAAGATAAGGATTTATCAAAATTAAAAATGAGAATGGATATAGTTCCAGTTTCTATAGCTATAGCTCAAGCAGCAAACGAAAGTGGATGGGGCACTTCAAGATTTGCACTAGAGGGTAACGCGCTATTTGGTCAGTGGACTTGGAGCAAAAAAGGAATTTCACCAAAAAATAAAGACCCAAATAAAAGTCACAAAATTTTACAATTCCAAGTTCTAAAAGCATCTGTCAGAGCTTACAAAAATAATTTAAATACACATAAAGCATATCAAGAATTCAGAGAAGCAAGAGCTCAAATGAGAGAAGAAAATGACAAATTAGACGGATTGGGATTAACAATATATTTAAAAAATTATGCGTCAATCGGAGAGAAATATGTAAGTATTCTCCAAGATATTATAGAAAAAAATTCTCTTACAGACTTTGATAAAGCAGATCTACTACCTACAAAATTAAAAACCGGAGTTGCTTTGTAGAAGAAAGTCAGTACTCTGCTATAACATATTGAATTCCCAACCATCTCCATTTATTTTTTGCGGCCCAAAGAGAGCAATTAATTCTTCCTCTTTCGCTTTTAAACTTTTCTTTAAGCAAGATTTCCAATTCACTTTGATTATTAAATTTAATATCTGATTTTCTCCAAATATTTCCTTCATTGGAATAGCATGTAATATTTTTAATATTGATTAAATTTTTAAAAAATTTAATTTTAACTTTTGGGGGGTTTTCATTTCCTTTAATATACCTGTTTTCTGGTGTTATTTTTTCATAAGGAAATGGCAAAGTTTGAATTATCGATTTAAATCTTTTCAATTCACCATATTTTTCATTAATTGGAAATCTTGGCAATTCAAGAAAATCTTTACTTATATCTATAACACCCGAATGTTGCCCAAAAGCAAATTCAAAATTTAAATCAGCTACAATTTTTTTTAATGTAGTACTATATTCCCCAAAGGGGTAAGAAAATAATTTAGGAGAATGACCTAATTCTTTTTTAAAAATTTCTATAGATTTTTCCAGATCATCTTTTATTTTTTCTTCTTCCCAGTCAATTAAGTATTCATGAGTATGACTATGATTTCCTATTGTAGCTAAACCACTAGATTCAATTTCTTTTATTTGCTTCCAAGTCATATAGCCATTCTTTCCTACTTCTCGAGTACTTACAAAAAGAATAAATGGAATGTTCTTTTCTTTAAGCACCGGCCAAGCATTTAAATAAAAAGATTCAAAACCATCATCAATTGTCAAAAGCAAATAATTTTTTTTTATTGTATTTTTAATAATTTCGCTGAATTTTATAAAGGTAATAAATTCTATCTTTGAATTATTTATTTCTTCTAAATGTTTTAAAAAAACTTCATTTCTTATATTTGTAGATGGATATTTATTTTCATTAAAACGATGATACATTAAAGCTATTACACCTTTATCAGGATTAAGTTCATTTAAATTTATACCAAAGGATTTACTTATTGGTAAAAATAGTAGTATGAATATGTATATTATGAATTTTTTTTCGATTGATTGCAGCACAGAAATAGGTTCATTGTTTGTAAAAATCCAAAATAAAACATTTAGCAAAGTTTTGCAAAGCGATAAGTCTAATAATGATTTATTAATGAAACAAATTTTAGATTTTTTTGAGGAAAATAAGATAAAATTCAACAATATATCTAAAATTTTTGTTAATCAGGGTCCAGGAAATTTTTCAGGGCTTAGAGGGTCTCTAGCCATAGCTAAAGGGATTAGTATAGCAGAAAATTTACATTTAATCGGATATAATACATTTATATGGTCATGTGCTAAGTATTTTGACAAGGCAGATTTTATTTGTTGTTTAATTAAATTTAGAGAAAAATACTATATCACAGAATTTGATAAAAGACTCAACAATGTTTCAAATATTTGTGAAATTCAGGAAAGCGAAATAGTAGAAAAATATGCAAAAAAAATTAAAATAGTACCTAAAAAAGTGTTAAAAAATTTTAACAAAAAAATACTAAAACTTGATAATTTAAATATTGTAGATTTAGACCATATGGATCTTGAAACGCTTCAATTAAACGGTTTATTGGAAGAAAAATTGATTAAACCTCTATATTTAAATTAAAATTTTTTGAAATTATGTTTGATTGTAATATAATAAAATTATAAATGCCAAGTGATATAGAAAATAAATGCATCAAAAGGGGTTTGCGACTCACTGATCAAAGAAAACTTATAGCTCAAGTTATGTCAGAGTCAGAAGGTCATCCAGATGTAGATGAGTTGCACAATCGTGTTAACAAAATTGATAGCAAAATAAGTATTGCTACAGTTTATAGAACTGTAAAATTATTTGAAGAAGCCGGGATTGTAGCTAAACACGATTTTAAAGGTAACAAAGCAAGATACGAACAAACCACAGAAGAACATCACGACCACTTAATTGATATAAATACTGGAGAAATAATTGAATTTGTTAATGAAGATATTGAAAAATTACAAAAACAAGTAGCTGAAAAACTTGGCTATAAACTTGTTGACCACAGACTAGAATTATATGGATCAAAAAATAAAAAGTAAATAAATTGCCTAAAAAAATATTTATCAAAACTTTTGGTTGTCAAATGAACGAGTACGATTCAAGTCGTATTTATGATCTAACATCAAAAATTGGTTTTGAGAAAACTAACAATAAAAAGGAAGCAAATTGCTATATATTAAATACATGTCATATAAGAGAAAAAGCAACTGAAAAAGTTTATCATGAAATTGGAAGAGTTAAAAAAGATTTTAGAAATTCAGAAAAACCTCTAGTTATTATTTCGGGTTGTGTTGCTCAAGCAGAATCAGAAGAAATGATCAAAAGGGAACCTTATATTGACATGGTAGTAGGTCCTCAATCTTATCACAAAATTCAAGATTTAATTTTAACCTATCAGAGAAAAAAACAAAAAATTAATGAAACAGAATTTGATGTAGTTAAAAAATTTGATACTTTAGAAAAAATTTCTAATACGCAAAATAAAATTTCGTCGTTTATAACTATCCAAGAAGGTTGTGACAAATTTTGTCATTTTTGCGTAGTTCCATATACGCGAGGCCCAGAATATTCACGTCCTTTTAATCAAATAATAAATGAGGCAAAAAGTTTAGTTAACAACGGTGTAAAAGAGATAATTTTATTAGGACAAAATGTTAATGCCTACAATTACCTATATAAAAATAAAAATTATAAACTTTCAGATATAATAAGAGAATTAAATAACATAAATAATTTACATAGAATTAGATTTACCACTTCACATCCTAACGACATGACTGATGATTTAATTAATTGTTATGAAGATTGTGAAAAACTAATGCCCCTCCTGCATCTTCCCGTTCAGAGTGGGTCTAATCATATTCTTAAATCTATGAATAGAAAACACGATATAAACTCTTATTTATCTACTATTAAAAAGCTTAAAAATATTAAAAAAAATATTAAGATTTCAAGTGATTTTATAATTGGTTATCCGGGAGAAACGAAAAAAGATTTTGAAGATACAATAAATTTAATTAAAAAAGTAGATTTTATTAATTCTTATTCATTCATTTTTAGTCCAAGACCAGGCACTCCAGCTGCAAAAATGAAATTGAATAATTCAAATGAAAGCAAGAACAGACTTAAGAAAGTACAAAAAATTTTATCTGAAATTCAACTTAAAAATAATAAAAAATATATAGATAATTACTGTGAGGTTCTAGTTGAAAATAAATTAGAAAATCAGTCAAAATATTTTGGACGAAATCCAAATATGACTTCAGTTATATTTGATTCTGAATATTGTACACCAGGAGAGTTGGTTAATGTAAAAATTGAATCTTGTAACCAAAATAATTTGTTTGGATATTTTAAAAGTAATAAAGTAGAGGCAGCATAAATATAATGAAAATAAATAAACAAAATAAAAGAGACAAAGATGTTTCAATTGTATATGGAACTAACAATTCAATAAATATTAATATATTCAATAATGAGATACTAATGGAGATAGTAGGATCTTTTGATAATAATCTTAAAGAATTAGAAAAAGTAAGTGGATCAAAAATTTATTGTAGAGGCAATTCGATCTCTATAAAAGGCGAAAAAAATGCTAATGAAAAAGTTAAAGATGCTATTGAGTATTTGGTTGAACGCTTCAGATCTGATAAAAAAATTGATAGAAACGACATTATTACATCTTTAAACAATGATATGATACAAGATACAAAAAATAAATCGACTGTACAATCAATAGACCAAGTTATAAAAACTCCAAAAAGGTCAGTTATACCAAGATCAAAAAGACAAAAAGATTATGTTTCTGCCCTTAAAACTAATCAAATAGTGATGTCATTAGGCCCCGCAGGTACAGGAAAAACTTATTTAGCGGTAGCAGTAGCTTTGACAATGTTACTAGAAAAAAAAGTTGAAAGAATAATATTATCTAGGCCTGCCGTTGAAGCAGGTGAAAGATTAGGTTTTTTACCTGGTGACATGAAAGAAAAAATAGATCCATATCTACGACCTTTGTATGATTCTTTAAATGATTTATTAGATTATGAAAAAATCCAAAGAAAAATAGAATCAGGCGAAATCGAAATAGCTCCGTTAGCTTTTATGAGGGGAAGAACTTTAAAAAATTCTTTTGCAATTCTCGACGAAGCACAAAATGCAACACGAACACAGATTAAAATGTTTCTGACAAGGATTGGAGAAAATTCCAAGCTTGTTGTAAATGGAGACCCATCTCAAATTGATTTACCTAACAAAAAAGATTCAGGTTTAGTAGAATCGCAAAATATATTAAGGGACGTTAAAGAGATATCCGTTATAAATTTTGATCATAATGACGTCATTAGACATCCATTGGTAACAAAAATCGTTGAAGCATATCAAAAGAAAACCAATGACCATAGTTAATGTCGCTGTAAATCAAAAATCTTGGAAAAAAAAAATAAAAAATCCAAAAAAATATTTATCAAGCAAAATAAATAAGATATCCAAAATTATTAAGTTTTTTAAAAAAAAAGATATAGCATTTACTATTTTTTTAACAAATTCTTTAACTATGAAAAAACTTAACAAAAAATTCAGAAAACATAACAAATCCACTGACGTTTTATCATTTCCATTTTATTCATTAAAAAATTTAAAATTAATAAAAAATAAAAAAATTTATATCGGTGACATTGCAATATCCTATGAAATTATAAATTCCCGTTCAAAAAATGGAAATTTTTTTGTAGAATTTGATAAAGTTTGGGTACATGGATTATTACATTTATTAGGGTACAACCACACTAAAGACAAGGATTATTTAAAAATGTATAGATTCGAAAAGAAAATTTTAAATTTTATAAAATAATGAATGGATTTTGATTTTGACTAATTTATTAAATAGTAAAATTTTTGTTATATTTATTATTCCGTTTTTACTTGGTGCTATCACGGTGTTTGGTTTTCAGCCTTACAATTTATCTTTTGTTAATTTTTTTTCTTTTTCTATTTTATTATACTTAATTTCACTAATTAAAAAAAAAACTCAATCTAAGTATAGGATCAGAAAGAGCAACTTTTATTTTTTTTATTTAGGTTGTTCTTTTGGTTTTGGTTTTTTTTTATTAGGTAATTACTGGATTTCTATATCTTTAACACATGATATAGCCTTTCAAAAATTAATTCCTTTTGCTCTTTTATTAATTCCCTTATTTTTATCATTATTTTTTGGATTAGCTATTTCTATAATAGGAAATTTTTGTGAAAAAAAAATTTATTTTATTCTATTTTTTTCATTAGTTTTTTCTATTTTTGAGTTTTTAAGAGGCAACTTATTAACAGGATTTCCGTGGAACTTATTTGCTTATACATGGTCATGGTCAACAGCATCTATACAAATATTATCTATAATTGGTAGTTATTCTTTAAGTCTAATTTCTTTAACTTTGTTTTGTATTCCTTTTCTTTTTTTTCAAAAAAAAATCTTTAAAGAAAATGTAATATTTCTTATAATATTTTTAGTTTTTATTTTTGCTAATTATACTTATGGTTTTAATAAAATAAGTAATAGTCACTATAAATTTGATGAAAATGTTAGTTTAAAGATAGTTTCACCCAACTTTTCATTAGTCGATTATAACGATACTCCCGAAATTGAACAATTGGAGAGACTCATAAAAATTAGCAACCCAGAAAAGAAAAAAAAAACAGTTTTTATATGGCCAGAAGGAATATTTTATGAATCTTATTTAAAAGATATTCAACAATATAAAAGTTTATTTAAAGAAAAGTTTTCAAATAACCATCTAATTATTTTGGGTATTAATAATTTTTTTGATGAACCCGAAACACAAAATACAAAATATTTTAATAGTTTAGTTGTTTTAGATAATCAATTAGAAATTTTGTCAGTTTATAATAAAGTAAATCTAGTTCCATTTGGTGAATTTTTACCTTTCGAAAAAATTTTAACTAAATTTGGAATAAAAAAAGTTACTCAGGGATACAATTCTTTTACAGCTGGAAAAGAAAGAAAGATTATAAACTTAGGTACGGAATTTAATAATAAATTAGTTCTTCCTCTTATTTGTTATGAAATAATATATTCAGGCAAAATCAAAACTAAAGGACAAACTCCAGATGTAGTAATAAATATTTCAGAAGATGCCTGGTTTGGTAAATCAATAGGACCTTATCAACATTTTGCTAAGGCTGTTTATAGATCAATAGAAGAGGGAGTATTTATAGCAAGATCTGCCAACAAAGGTGTTTCGGCATTTATAAATCCTTATGGAAAGGTCATTAAATCGCTTAATACGGGAGAGTCAGGCAATATAGAGATGAAATTTCCCAGTTTTAGCAACCCAACATTATTTTCAAATTACGGAAATAAAATATTTTACTTAATAATTTTTTTGTATATGTTGCTAATTTTAATTTTAAAAAAATATAAAATTTAATGAGTAAAAAATCATATCTATTTACGAGTGAGTCAGTATCTGAAGGACACCCAGATAAGGTTTGTGATCGTATATCAGATATGGTTGTAGACACCTATCTAGCCAAAGAACCTTTTTCTAGAGTTGCTTGCGAAACTTTAACAACAACAAATAAAGTTGTCTTAGCCGGGGAAACAAGAGGCCCAGAAATAAAAAAAGATGATTTAATACAAAAAGTTCGTGGATGTATAAAAGATATAGGGTATGAGCAAAAAGGATTTCATTGGAAAAATTGTAACATTGATGTTCACTTACATTCTCAATCAGCTGATATTGCAATGGGAGTTGACTCAAAAGACAATAAAGACGAAGGAGCTGGCGACCAAGGAATAATGTTTGGTTATGCTTGTAATGAAACAGATGTTCTAATGCCAGCACCAATTTATTATTCTCATAAAATTTTAGAATTAATGGCTGCAGATCGAAAAAATGGAAAAGCAAGCAAATTAGAACCAGATTCAAAAAGCCAAGTAACTATGCAATACGAAAACGGAAAACCAATAAAAGTTACATCAGTTGTTATTTCCACCCAACATTCTGCAGATGTAAATCAAGCTCAAGTTAAAGAAATTGTCAGACCATATTTAGAAAAATCTATTCCTAAAAATTTATTAGCAGACTTAAAGGATGAAGAATTTTATGTGAATCCAACCGGTCAATTTATCATAGGTGGACCTGATGGTGATTCAGGATTAACTGGTAGAAAAATTATAGTGGATACTTATGGCGGAGCCGCTCCGCATGGCGGAGGGGCATTTTCTGGTAAAGACCCAAGTAAGGTTGATAGATCTGCAGCATATGCAGCGCGATACGTTGCAAAAAATGTTGTTGCTTCTAAAATAGCTGACAAATGTTTAATTCAGCTAGCTTATGCTATAGGCGTTTCAAAACCATTATCTATCTATGTAGATCTCTTTGATGGTGACGATGAAAAGTCAAAACACGTAGAAAAATTGATAAAAGAAAACTTTGATCTCAGTCCAAGGGGTATCAGAGAAATGTTATCTTTAACTAAACCTATATATGAATGTACAGCTGCTTACGGTCATTTTGGCAGAAAACCTGGTATAGATGGTTCTTTTTCTTGGGAAAAGACTGATAAAACTGAAGTTTTTAAAAAGTAAATCTTGAAAAAGTAAAAATTTTAAATTAAAAGAACCTAAGTTACCTGGTTAAGTCAAAATGGGCTTTTGCCCATTTTTTTTTAGGAGTAATGAAATATATAACATGCTTAATAAAAGATCTGATAAACTTGAATTATTACGAATAGCCGAAGCAGTTGCTTCAGAGAAATCTATAGATAAAGAACTTATAATAAGTTCAATGGAGTCGGCTATACAAAAAGCAGCTAAAACAAAATTTGGATCAGAAAATGATATACGTGCAATAATTGATAGAAAAAGTGGTAATATAAGCCTTCATAAAGTTTTAAAAATAGTAGAAACCCCAGAGAATTTTGATACTGAAATTTCATTAGATCATGCGATAGAAAAAGAGAAAAAAAACGATATTAAAGTGGGCGATGAAATATTTGAACAATTGCCACCAGTAGATTTTGGTAGAATTGCAGCACAAACAGCAAGGCAAGTTATAACACAAAGTGTGAGGGCTGCTGAAAGAGAACGACAATATAATGATTTTATAGAGAAGAAAGGTGAAATTCTAAGTGGTACAGTCAAAAGATTAGAATATAGTAATGTGATTATAGATTTAAATAGAGCAGAGGCAATCATTAGAAAAGAAGAATTAATTCCTAGAGAAATAATTAAAACAGGGGATAGGATTAAAGCCTACTGCTACGATGTCGTAAGAGAAAACAAAGGCCATCAGATATTTTTATCAAGAGCACATCCTAAGTTTATGGAAAGATTATTTTTCCAAGAAGTTCCAGAAATTTATGATGGGATAATTGAAATAAAATCTTCAGCAAGAGATCCGGGAAGTAGAGCTAAAATTTGTGTTAATTCAAAAGACTCCTCCATTGATCCAGTGGGAGCTTGTGTTGGCATGAGAGGAAGTAGAGTTCAATCTGTAGTTAATGAGCTTCATGGGGAAAAAATAGATATAGTTCATTGGTCAGAGGACCCAGCTACGCTTGTTGTAAGTGCTCTAGCACCAGCTGAAATTCAAAAAGTAATAATTGATAATGAAAATAGAAGGATAGAAGTTATACTAAGTGAAGAAAATTTGAGTAAAGCAATAGGAAGAAGAGGTCAGAATGTGAGATTAGCTTCAAAATTAATGGATTATGAAATAGATATTTTAACAGAAAAGGAAGAATCTGAAAAAAGACAATCCGAATTTAAAGATAAAACCGATGTATTTATTAAAAATTTAGAAGTTGATGAAACTTTAGGACAATTATTAGTAGCAGAAGGTTTTTCGACGATAGAAGAAATTAATCAAGCACCTATTGAACAAATTACTAAAATTGAAGCTATTGATGAAAATACAGCAAAAGAATTAAAAGAAAGAGCAAATGAATTTTTGAAAAAAGAAAAAGAAGATATTGGAAAAAAATTAAAAGAACTTGGCATAGATGAAGCTTTAATAAGCTTAAAAGGACTCACCCCAGGAATGTTAGTTACTCTTGGTGAAAAAAAAGTTAAAACCCTCAAAGATTTTGCTGAACTTTCATCAGATGAACTAATTGGTGGATATGATGAAATTAAGGGAAAAAGATTTAAGGTAGATGGTTATTTAGAAGAATTTGCATTAACCAAAAAAGAGGCGGATGATTTAATAATGTTGTCAAGAAATATTGTATTTAAATAATAGGTATGTTTTATGGAAGAAAAAAAAACAAAGAAAAAAAAACTCACATTAAGTGTTTCTTTAAAAAAACCTTATGATGTTTCATCTTATAGACAAGACAAACAAAAAACTTCAGTTGTCATAGAAAAAAAACCCCAAAGAAAATGGGGAGAAAAAAGGTTTCAACCTCGTGATAGTAATTTTAATAAAATACAAAACAGAAGCACTTTCACTTCAAAAAAGCCATTATTAGGTAAGAGTTTTGACATAAGAAAAATGGCTGAAGAAAGAGCCACCAAAAGGTTTAAGAGCCCCAAAGAAGAAAATTTACAGCAAAAAAAAAGTACTTTAAAAAAAGATAAAAATTTTATTTCCAAAAGAGAAGGTAAGCTCACCTTATCAAAGGCACTTGTAGAGGAGTCATTTGATGGAAAAGAAAGAAGCTTGGCATCAGTTAGACGAGCCAGACTTAAGGAAAAGAAAAATCAAAATTTAGAAAAAACAAAAATCGAAACTAAAAAAATTATTAGAGAGGTTAATATACCTGATAAAATTACTATACAGGAACTATCAAACAGGATGGCTATGCAAGCGAGTAGTATTATCAAACATTTAATGGGCATGGGAGTAGTAGCAACTATTAATCACAATATAGACGCTGATACTGCAGAGTATCTTGTTAAGGAATTTGGAAACATACCTATCAGAGAGAAAAAACCAGATTTAAATCTTCAAAAATTAGATGATAAAGAATTAAAAAATTTAAAAACAAGATCCCCAATTGTAACGGTTATGGGACATGTAGATCATGGAAAAACTTCATTACTAGACTCTCTTAGAAAAACTAATGTTGTTGCGCAAGAACATGGTGGAATAACACAACATATAGGAGCTTATAAAATTAAAACAGAAAATGGAAAAGATATAACTTTTATTGATACGCCTGGCCATGCAGCTTTTACAGAAATGAGAGCAAGAGGTTCTAAAGTAACAGACATAGTAGTTTTAGTTGTAGCTGCAGATGATGGTGTAAAGCCACAAACAGTTGAAGCTATAAACCACGCTAAAGCTGCAAAAGTTCCAATTATAGTAGCGATTAACAAATGTGACTTGCCAGGTGCAAAACCAGAAAAAATTAAAAATGAACTTTTGCAATACGAGCTTATCGCAGAGGAACTTAGCGGAGATACTTTATTTGCAGAGGTTTCTGCCACAACTAAAAAAAACTTAGATAAACTTAAAGAAAATATTATTTTGCAAACAGACCTGCTTGATCTTAAGGCAGATTACGACTCGAAAGCAATTGGAGCAGTTTTAGAATCTAGAGTTGATAAAGGAAAGGGGCCTGTATCTACTATATTAGTAACAAATGGCACCTTAAAAAAAGGAGATTTTTTTGTAAGTGGTAACACTTGGGGGAAAGTTAGAGCAATGATTAACGATGAGAGTCAAAACGTAGATATTGCAACACCATCTACTCCAGTTGAAATTTTAGGTATGAATAGTCCTGCTTATGCAGGAGATGATTTTATTGTAGTTGAGTCTGAATCAAAAGCTAAAGAAATAAATGATTATAGAGTTGAAAATACAAAATCAAAGCAAGCTCCATTGATTTCAGTTAATAGAGATTCTGCATTTAATGATTCTTCAGGACCTAAAGAATTAGCTATAATTATCAAATCGGATGTTCAGGGCTCAAGTGAAGCTCTTAAAAATGCAATTGGAAAAATTAAACACAACGAAGTAATTCCAAAAATAATTTTATCTGGCATTGGTGTAATTACAGAGACAGATGTGACTTTAGCAAAGGCTTCAAATGCCATATTGTTGGGTTTTAACGTTAGGCCTAATAAGGAAGCTAAAAAATTAGCAGAAAGTAATAAAATTACTCTAAAACTTTTTAACATAATTTATGAGGCATTAGATTTTATCAACGACTCACTTTCTGGCCTACTAAAACCGGATACAAAAGAGGAAGTGATTGGTTCGGCTGAAGTTAAAACTATCTTTAAGGTTTCAAAAGTAGGTAAGGTTGCTGGATCAAAAGTTATTAATGGCGAGATAATCAATAATTCAAATGCAAGGTTGATTAGAGACGGAAATGTACTATATACAGGTTCTATTGGAAGCATTTTCAGGGAAAAAAATGCTGCAAAACAGGTAGCCGCCGGGCTAGAGTGTGGTATAACCCTCAAAGATTTTGCAGATTTTAAAGAGAAAGATGTAATTGAAGTTTATAAAATTATCGAAACAGAGAGAAGAATTTAATGATTAGACAAAATAATAACTCCCCATATTCGCAAAGACAGTTGAGAGTTGGAGAATTAATAAAACAATCTTTAGGACAAATTTTTCTAAGGGACGAGGCAAAAGTTCCGACATTAGATACAAAAAATATAACTGTTACTGAGGTGAGAATGAGTCCTGATTTAAAAAATGCAAGAGCTTATGTAATTCCTTTAGGTGGCAAAGATACAGAAAAAGCAGTAGGTATTTTGACGGAATGTTCCCATTTAATCAGAAAAGCTTTAGCAAAAAAAATAGATATGAAATTTTTACCGAGAGTCTCTTTTATTGGAGACAAGTCCTTTGACTATGCAGAGAAAATAGAAAAATTAATTCAACAAAACAAATAAATATGATTAAAGAAAAAAATAAAATTATTGAAGATTTAAAAATTAATCCAAAAGATGTTGGTTCCTCAGAGGTCCAAATAGGATTATTGAGTGATAAAATAAATATACTATCAGAACATTTTAAAAAAAATAAAAATGACAAACATTCATCTGGTGGTTTATTAAAGGCAGTGAACCGAAGAAAAAAATTGTTAGATTATTTGAAAAGAAAAAATCCAGAATCTTATACAAAAGTATTAACAAAATTAAATTTAAGAAAATAAATGTTTAAAGTATTTAAGGAAGAATTTGAATTAGACGGAAAAAAATTAATTCTAGAAACAGGAAAAGTTGCCAGACAAGCAGATGGTGCAGTAATTGCCACTATGGGTGAAACGGTTGTAATGTCCACAGTTGTAGGTGCAAAAAAAGTTAATCCAGAAACTGACTATTTTCCCTTATCCGTAAATTACCAAGAAAAATATTATGCTGCTGGAAAAATTCCTGGAGGTTACTTTAAAAGAGAAGCAAGACCCACTGAATCTGAAACTTTGATTTCAAGATTGATTGATCGACCTATTCGTCCATTATTTCCTGATAATTTTAGAAATGAAGTTCAGCTTTTGCCAACAGTTCTTTCTTACGACAATGAAAATGAAGCTGATATATTATCAATAATAGCTTCGTCTGCTGCTTTAGCAATCTCAGGATTACCATTCAAGGGACCAGTGGCAGCATCAAGAGTAGGTTTTATTAATAATAAATATGTTTTAAATCCTTCAAAAGAGCAATTGAAAGAATCTAAATTGGATTTAGTTGTTGCTGGAACAAAAGATGCTGTATTAATGGTCGAGTCCGAAGCTTCAGGATTATCTGAAAAAGAAATGTTAGAAGCAGTGAAATTTGGTCATGAAAAATTTGGGCCAGCTATTAAAGCAATAGAGAACCTTAAGAAAAAATGTTCAAAAGAGGAATGGAAAATAGAAGATAAAGATTGTAGCGAAATCAAAGATAAAATTTCTAAAGAATTAACAAAAGATTTAGAAAAAGCTTTTTCTGAAAAAGATAAGAAAAAAAGATCTGAGTTAGTGAATAATGCTACTGAAAAATGTAAGAAACTTTTTGAAGCAGATGAAAATTATACTGAACTTGAAGTTTTATTACAGTTAAAAAATTTAGAGAAAGATATAGTTAGATCAAAAATCTTGAAAACTAAAAAAAGAATTGATGGAAGAGGTTTATCAGATGTAAGACCGATCAAATGTGAAGTTGGAGTTCTTCCTAGAGCACATGGTTCAGCATTGTTTACCAGGGGTGAAACGCAAGCTTTGGTAACCACAACCCTAGGAATGACTGAGGATGAACAAAGAATAGAAAGTCTTGAAGGCTTAAGAAGAGAAAGATTTATGTTACATTATAATTTTCCTCCATTTTCTGTTGGAGAAACAGGCAGAATAGGTACTGGTAGAAGAGAAGTGGGACATGGAAAATTGGCTTGGAGGGCTTTAAAATCTTCATTACCGGAAAAAGAAAAATTTCCCTACACTTTAAGAATTGTTTCCGAAATTACTGAGTCTAATGGATCTTCTTCAATGGCTACGGTATGCGGAGCATCATTAGCACTCATGGATGCAGCGGTACCGATCGCAGAGCCAGTTGCTGGCATAGCTATGGGATTAATTAAAGAAAAAAAGGATTTTACCGTTCTTTCAGATATTTTGGGAGACGAAGACCATCTAGGAGACATGGATTTTAAAGTAGCTGGTACAAAAGATGGAATAACATCTTTGCAGATGGATATAAAAATTACCGGAATTACATTTGAGATTATGGAACAGGCACTTAATCAAGCAAAAGAAGGAAGAGCGCATATTTTGTCTGAAATGAATAAGACGATTAAATCATCTAGAACAGAAGTGTCAAAGCATACTCCTAAAATTGAAACTATAAAAGTTGATAAAAAAGATATTGCGGCAGTTATAGGTAAAGGCGGAGCAACAATAAGAGAAATTGTAGAATTGTCAGGTGCCAAAGTAGATGTGAAAGATACTGGAGAGGTAAGCATAGCAGCTCCAGATGAAGCTTCACGAAATAAAGCTATGGAAATGGTTAAAAATATAATCGCCAAACCAGAAGTAGGAAAAATATATAAAGGTAAAGTTGTTAAAATTATGGAGTTTGGTGCTTTTGTAAATTTTTTAGGCAAACAAGATGGCCTAGTTCATATTTCGCAACTTGCTGGAAAAAGGGTTGCTAAAGTTTCTGATGTCGTTAAAGAAGGAGACGAGGTTTCTGTTAAAGTAATAGGTTTTGACAGAGGTAAAGTGAAGCTTTCAATTAAAGAAGCAAGCTAATTATTTTTTACTCGCACAAATATCTTTTATTACCGGTACGTTAGCGCAGTCAGTACATTTAGTAATCTGAACTAAACAACCATCATCAAGTACTTTTATATCAACTACTTTATCGCACTTTGAGCAAGTTGATGCTAAAGTTAAACCACATTTTTTACAATTATAAGTTTGTGTTTGCATAACCATAATTTAATAATTAAAAAAAAAAATTCAAGCAATTTAGCTTTTAATGGTAATCATTATCAAAAATAATTACACTATGTTTTTTGGATTTGGCATGCCCACTTTATTATAACCAGCATCAACATAGTGTATTTCTCCGGTCACAGCCTTAGATAAATCACTTAATAAATATAAAGCAGATCCACCTACATCATTTATATCTACATTTCTTTTTAAAAAGGAATGGTCTTCACTCCATTTATATAAAAATTTAGCATCTCCAATTGCGGATGCAGCTAAAGTTTTAATAGGTCCAGCGCTGATAGCATTTACTCTTATTCCTTTTGCACCTAAATCTCTCGCAAGATACTTAACACTAGACTCTAAAGCAGCCTTACAAACTCCCATAACGTTATAATTTGGAATTACTTTCGTTGATTCATAGGTTAATGTTAATAAGCTAGATCCTTCATTCATAATTTTAGATGCTTCTTTAGCCACTTCTGTAAGTGAAAAGCATGAAATAAGCATACTTTTTAAGAAATTTTCCCTTGAAGTATTAATAAATTCTCCTGAAAGCTCAGATCTATCAGAAAAAGCAATTGCATGAACAACAAAATCTAAATTGCCCCACTTATTTTTTATATCTTCGAATGTTTTTACAATGTCTTCCTTTTTTTCCACATCACAACTTAAGGTAAAATTAGACTTTAATGACTCTGCTAGTGGAACAACTCTTTTTTTTAAAGCATCACCCAAATAAGTAAATGCAAGATCAGCACCGTTTTCTGAAAGTTTTTTGGCTATACCCCATGCAATTGAACGGTCGTTTGCAACACCCATAATTAGACCTTTTTTTCCTTTTAATAAACTCATAAATTAAATCTTCTCGAAAACTAATGTTGCGTTAGTTCCTCCAAACCCAAAACTGTTAGACATTATTGAGTTTAAAGTTACCTCTTTTTCAACTTTCGTAACTATTGGATATTTTTTTGCCTCTTCATCTATTTCATTTATATTTACTGAAGCAGATATAAAATTATTTTTCATCATTATTAAACTGTAAACAGCTTCATGCACGGATGTTGCTCCTAATGAATGACCTGAAAGGGATTTTGTAGAACTAATTTTTGGAATTGAATCTTTAAAAACTTCATTAACTGCTTTAAGTTCAGTTATATCCCCTACTGGCGTGGAAGTTCCATGAGTATTTATATAATCAATTTTATTTCTACTAGTACCTAATGCTAATTTCATGCATCTTACAGCACCCTCTCCTGTTGGGGCTACCATATCGTATCCATCAGATGTAGCGCCATAACCTGTAATTTCTGCATAAATTTTTGCACCTCTAGCTTTTGCATGTTCGTAATCCTCAAGCACCAAAACTCCTCCTCCACCAGATATTACAAAGCCGTCTCTATTTTTGTCATAAGGTCTAGATGCTTTTTCCGGTGTATCATTGTATTTAGAGGATAAGGCGGTCATTGCATCAAACATAGCAGTCATTGCAAAATGAACCTCATCACTACCACCTGCAAAAACTATTTTTTGTTTTCCCAACTGTATTTGTTCCATTGCATTTCCAATACAATGTCCACTAGTTGCGCAAGCAGAACTAATTGTATAATTTACTCCTTTGATTTTAAATGGTACAGCTAAGGTCGCAGAAGCAGTACTTGACATAGTTCTGGGTACTACGAAAGGCCCCATTTTTTTTGGAGTCTTTTCGCGTGTTTTGTCAGCTGCAAGAATCACATTTTTAATGGATGGGCCTCCAGAACCCATAATCATTCCAGTTGAAATATTACTTACATCCTTTTCTTCTAATCCAGAATCTTTAACAGCTTCAGTCATAGCTATATAATTGTATGCTGATCCTGGACCCATGAATCTAATTACTTTTCTATCAACATAGTCTTCCAGTTTAATATTTGGAATTCCATGAACATGGCTTTTTAAATTATATTCTTTATATTCTTCACTAAATGTAATTCCAGACTTTGAATTTATCAAAGAATCACAAACCTCTTTTTGATTGTTTCCTAAACAAGAAACTACCCCAATTCCTGTAACTACTACTTTTTTCATTATTTAAATAATCCCACTTTTAAATTTTCGGCCTCATATATTAGTTTATCGTCTGAAAATAATGCCCCGTCAGCCAGGCCGACAACGGCATTTTCTTTTTTTAAAATTCTTTTCATATCAACTTTATATTTTGCAATTTTGGCATTAATAAGCACTTCGCCAGTAAATTTAACACTGTTAACTCCTAAAGCACGCCCTTTTCCGGGCTCACCCTTCCAACCTAAAAAAAAACCCACTAATTGCCACATAGCATCTAGCCCAAGACAACCAGGCATAACAGGATCTTCTTTAAAGTGACAGTCAAAAAACCACATTTTTTTCTTTATATCTAGCTCTGCTTCAATTACCCCTTTTCCATAAACTCCTTTTGCGTCTTCGATGTTTGTAATTCTATCAAACATTAACATAGGTGGTGATGGTAATTTAGCATTTCCTGGGCCAAATAATTTACCGTCCGCACACTCAATTAATTCTTCATATTTGAAACTATTTTTTTTTAACATAGGATTAAATTAATACTTGATTAATATACTTTATTACATATATTTAGCATGTAAATCAAAAAGGCTTGAAAACACTACATTTTAAATAACATGGGTCAATATAAATTTCATATAGAAAGGCTTAGATCGTCCGGTTTAAGACCAACTAAGCAAAGGTTAGCTATATGCAAAGTATTATTTGACAGAAAAGAAACATTTCATTTTACAATTGATAAGTTAAAAAAAACTTTTGAAAAAGGAACCAAAAAAAAAATTTCTGTCGCAACTTTATATAATACTGTACATGCGTTTAAAGAAAAAGGTTATCTAAAAGAAATTTCATTAAAGGGAAATCAAACTTTTTTTGACACTAATACAAAAAATCACCATCATTTCTATGATGAACATATGTCGCAGCTGGTTGATATTGATGATAAAAATGTTTCAATAAATTATTTACCAAAAACACCAAGTGGAAAAAAAATTAAATCTATAGAAGTTCTAGTTAAAATTGAAGACAATAACTAAAAAAAATATTGAAAAAATTATTTAATTTAAAAAATAGATTAGAATCATTCTAATGTATTGACTATGGCCTAAAATAGTTATAAATTAAAATTCATATGAAAGATCAAGAACAATCCAAATGTCCATATACAGGAGCAGGAACACCACCGAAGTTTCCAACTGGCAGAGGTCAATCCAATAGAGACTGGTGGCCAAACAGTTTAAACCTCAAAATCTTAAGTCAGCATTCCTCTTTAGTAAATCCTATGGATAAAAAATTTGATTATGCAAAAGAATTTAAAAAATTAAACTACAAAGCTTTAAAAAAAGATTTACATAAATTAATGACAGATTCACAAGATTGGTGGCCTGCAGACTACGGTCACTATGGAGGTCTGTTTATTCGATTAGCATGGCATGCTGCAGGAACATATAGAACTGGAGATGGCCGTGGCGGAGCTGGTACAGGCAATCAGCGATTTGCTCCATTAAATAGCTGGCCTGATAATGTTAACTTAGATAAAGCAAGATTATTACTTTGGCCGATAAAGAAAAAATATGGAAAAAAAATTTCATGGGCCGATCTTTTTATTTTAGTTGGAAATGTAGCTTTAGAGTCAATGGGATTTAAAACTTTTGGCTTTGGAGGAGGCCGAGAGGACATTTGGGAACCAGAGGAAGATATTTATTGGGGATCCGAAAAAGAATGGCTTGGTGTTAATCGTTATAGTGGTAAAAGAGAACTTGAAAATCCTTTAGGAGCGTCACACATGGGTTTAATTTACGTAAACCCCCAAGGTCCTGATGCTAATCCTGATCCTGTTTTAGCTGCACATGATATTCGCGAAACTTTTGGTCGTATGGCGATGAATGATTATGAAACAGTTGCTCTAATAGCAGGTGGCCATACTTTTGGAAAATCTCATGGTGCCGCCCCTGAATCGCACAAAGGACCAGAACCAGAGGGTTCAAAAATTCAGGAACAGGCTACTGGCTGGAATAGTAATTATAGAAGTGGTTTAGGTATTGATACTATAAGCAGCGGCCTTGAAGGGGCTTGGACAGCAAATCCCATTAAATGGGATATGGGTTATTTTGATAACTTATTTAACTATGAATGGAAATTAACGAAAAGTCCTGCTGGCGCACATCAGTGGGCACCACAACAGAACGGCAAGGCTATAGATATGGTTCCTGATGCGCATGATAAATCTAAAAAACATCCACCAATGATGCTTACAACAGACCTTTCTTTAAGAATGGACAATAAATATGAAAAAATTTCTAGAAATTTTCATGAAAACCCTGATGAGTTCGCTGATGCATTTGCAAGAGCTTGGTTTAAATTAACTCACCGTGATATGGGACCCCGAGCATGTTATTTAGGTCCAGAAGTTCCAAAAGAGCAATTAATTTGGCAAGATCCAGTAACAAAACCTAAATATAAACTTAAAAATAATGATATTAATTCTCTTAAGTCCAAAATATTAAAATCAGGTCTCTCTATATCTCAGTTAGTTTCCACAGCTTGGGCATCGGCTTCAACATTTAGAGGTTCAGACAAGAGAGGTGGAGCCAATGGAGCAAGAATAAGATTATCTCCACAAAAAGATTGGAAAGTTAATAACCCAACTCAACTATCAAAAGTTATTAAAGCTTTAGAAAAAATTAAAAAAAGTTTTGACAGCAAAAATAAAAGTGTATCAATGGCTGACTTAATTGTTTTGGGAGGGTGTGTTGCAATTGAAAAAGCTGCTAAGAAAGCTGGTCATAGTGTAAAAGTTCCATTTTCACCTGGCCGTGGAGATGCATCACAAGATCAAACAGACGTATACTCATTTGGTTTACTTGAGCCAAAATCTGATGGATTTAGAAATTATATTACAAAAAAAACCAACGGGTTATCAGGAAAACCTACAGTATCTGCAGAAGAAACTCTTATTGATAAAGCTCAATTATTAAAACTTTCTGCACCTGAAATGACAGTCTTGGTTGGCGGTATGCGTGTATTAAACACTAATTTTGATAAATCAGATTATGGAGTTTTTACAAAAAAAACTGAAACACTTACAAATGATTTCTTTATTAATTTGCTTGATATGAACACAACATGGAAAGAAGTTTCTAAAGAGGAAGATTTATTTAATGGAAAAAACCGTAAAACAAAACAATCACAATGGACTGGAACTCGTTTTGATCTTATATTTGGATCAAATTCTCAATTAAGAGCTATCGCAGAAGTTTATGCTTGTGAAGATTCGATGTCAAAATTTATAACCGATTTTATATCTGCTTGGACAAAGGTAATGAATTTAGATCGTTTTGATCTAAAATAAATTAAAAATCAGTTAATCATACCCCACAAATTTTTTTTTATTAACCATCCATCAAAATTTCCGGATTTGGTTTTACACCATTGCTTTTTACATTTTATAATTAAAACTAATCTGCCGGGCTCTAATTCTGCTATTGGTTTTGAATAAATTGTAGGCTTCTCATACATTATAGTATTTTTTTTTTTATTTATCCCAGATTTCTTTTTTGATAGTTGAGATATATGTATCCATCCAGAGTTATTTTCAAAATCTTTTATTTTTCTCCAGTTGTCTAATTTATCCATAACAATTACTGGTAAATATTTTTTTTTATAAATAAATTTTATGGGGTAATCAAAAGAGGGGCCTTGGCGTAAATTAACTTCATTTTTTTTTAAAGATAAAAAATTCGTACTTTCAGTAGAAAATGTCTTCTCTGATATAACTAAAAAAAAAATATAAAATAAATAATTAAATTTTTTTTATTTTTCATTACAATAACAATCTGATCTTTTGCCAAGTTTAACTTTTCTAAATGTAAGTTTTAAAGAATCTATTATTAATATGTAGCCACATAGTGTATCACCTATTCCAAGAATTTCTTTTACAGCTTCATTAGCTTGTATACTCCCGACAATCCCAGCTAAAGGTCCTATAACTCCATCGTATTCGCAATTATCAATATCAAGATTTTTTGGCATAACAGGTATAAAACATCTTAAACAAGGGGATTTTTTCTTACGAAAATTAAAAGTATAAACTTGTCCATCAAACTTGCTTATCGCTCCCGAAATCAAAATTTTCTTTTTTTTAAAGCAATAGTCATTTATTAAAAAACGCGTTCTAAAATTATCACTACCATCAATAATTAAGTCAAATTTATTAGCTATTTGGTTTATATTTGATGATGATAAATTTTTACTAAAGGATACTAACTTTATTTCTGGGTTAATTTTTTTTAATTTTTTTAAAGCTATATAAGATTTTCTTTTATTAATATCTTTAGTTTCAAAAATAATTTGTCGTCCCAGATTGGATAATTCAACCTTGTCCTTGTCAATTATACCAATCTTTCCAATACCTAAAGCTGCCAAATAAATAGCAATTGGAGATCCTAATCCTCCAGCCCCAACAATTAAAACATTAGCACTTAAAAGTTTTTTTTGACCAGTAATCCCAATTTTTTTTAAAATTAATTGTCGAGAATATCTTTCTATTTTTTTTTTTGTAAATTTCATTAAAATTTATTATTTACCAGTTGAACCAAAACCACCTTTACCTCTCATCGAGTCTGGTAAACTCTCTACTACTTCTAAATCCATTTTATTGACAGGAGCCAAAATCATTTGAGCAACTCTATCCTTATTGTTTATAATAAATTCACTTTTACCATGATTATAAAGAATTATTTTAATCTCACCTCTATAATCACTATCTATTGTACCTGGCGTATTTAAAACTGATATGTTGTTTTTAGCTGCAAGCCCTGATCTAGGTCTTATTTGTATTTCATATTCATTTGAAAATGCAACAGAAAGTCCAGTAGGCACAATACATGAACTATTTGGAGAAAGCTTGATCGGTTTTTTTATAAATGCCATCAAGTCAACACCTGAAGCGCCTGCAGTTTTATAATTTGGAATTTCTACTTGTTCGTCTAATTTTTTTATTAATACCTTTACCATTAAATTTTAATTTAATTGGGCAATAACTCTATCTATGATTTCATCTGAGATTTCAGATTTTGATTTCATATTAAGTTTTTCATCACTTATTTTTTTATTTTTGTAAAAAATTAACACTTCATTAAAATCAGAATCAAAACCTATAGATTTATCAGAAACATCATTTGCAATAATCCAATCACAATTTTTTTCCATTAATTTATTTTTTGCACCATTATTTATATCGTATGTTTCTGCAGCAAAACCTATTACTAGTTTTGGTCTAAGAGAATTATGATTTGAAATATAATTTAAAATATCTATATTCTTTTCTAAATCAAGACTTGTATAGTTTTCCTTTTTTATTTTTTGTTTATACTCTTGTTTAATTTTAAAATCTGAGACAGCAGCTGAAAATATTGCAACATCCACAGGCAGGTTTTTTTGTGTCTCTTTAAACATTTGATCAGTCGTTTCTACTTTCACAAGATTTATATCATCGTTTACTTTTAAATTAGTTGGTCCAGATATAAGAGTAGTTTCGAATCCTTTTTTTGATAATGATTTAGCTAATTCAAAACCTTGCTTACCGCTTGACTTATTAGTGATAAATCTAACAGGATCAATATATTCTCGTGTAGGTCCAGCTGTCACTAAAGCTTTAAATTTTTTATTTTTGTTTGTAGTACTAAAATAATTTTCAATTTGTTTAACTATTTTATCCGGTTCTGTCATTTTACCCTCACCGTACTCTCCACACGCCATGTCGCCAATTTCTGGTCCAATGATTTTGTACCCAAATTTTTTTAATTTATTAAGATTTTCTTTTGTTGAAGGATGTTCCCACATCCTTACATTCATTGCTGGTGATAAAAAAATATTCTTATCCGACGCAAGCATTACAGTTGATGCTAAATCATCAGAAGATCCTGAGCTTAATTTTGAAATGGTATTAGCTGTTGCTGGTGCAACAAGTATTACATCTGACCATCTGGAAAGTGATATATGGTCCATTTCTGCCTCATTTTCAGCATTAAATAATTCTTCATATACTTTTTCTTGAGAGAGCGAGGCAACAGATAAAGGTGTTACAAATTCTTTGGCACTTTTAGTTAAAATTGCTTTAACTTTAGCCCCCTTTTTTTTAAGAGATCTAATTATCTCTAAACTTTTATATGCAGAAATTCCACCACATATAATTAGAAGTATTTTCTTTTGAAATAAATTATTCATAAGTTTGTTATTTGAATACTATGAGAGCAAAAATTACAAGTATTAAAACTCCTCCTAATATCTTATTTCGTATTATTTCCAATTTTAACTCCTCTTCCTTTAAGCTGTGATAGGCTAGGGTATTTGGATTAAACTTACCCTCAGCTATTAAAGTCATAACGTCATTTGCTCGGTCCATAATTATTGGTAAGTCAGGTAATCTTTTTAAAACTTCTGAAGCTTCTCCTATAACTTCACTTGCTTTATTTATTGGATCTTTAACGTCTTTTAACCAATCTTCTAATATAGGTCGTGATATGTCCCATATATTAGTTTCAGGATCAAGATTTCTAGCAACACCCTCTACAACAACCATCGTTTTTTGCAAAAGTAATAATTGTATTTGTGTTTGCATATTAAATTTTTCTGTAATTTCGAAAAGTTGACTTAATAATTTGCTGCCTGAAATATTTTTTACTGCCTGCCCAAAAATAGGCTCACCTATTGAACGTAGAGCTTGAGCAAATTCATCTTTAGAAACATTATTTGGGACTAGACCGGCCAAAAAGTGTATTTCTGCTACTTTTTTATAATCTCTTTTGATAAATCCGTAAAGTATTTCAGCAAGATATTTTCTATTATTTTTATCCAATCTACCCATTATTCCAAAATCAACTGGTATAATATGTCCCTCTTTAGATACAAATAAATTTCCTTGATGCATATCAGCGTGAAAAAACCCATCTCGAACGGCATGCCTTAAAAAATGTTGAATAATATTTTTTGCTATTTTACTTAAGTTAATATTTTGAGATTTTAAATTTTCTAATTCTCTGATCGATGTTCCATCGATTTTATCTAAGCACAGAATTTTTTTGGTTGTATGATTCCAATAAATTTTTGGCACTTTAAATCCAACATCATTTTTGGTATTTTCATACAATTCATTTGCTGCAGCTGCCTCAAATCTTAAATCCATTTCAATATTAGTAATTTCGCGTAGTAGCTGAACTACTTCTACTAGCTTTAATCTTTTTGTTTTTTTAATTAAGTTTTGCACTATATACGCCAAAAGCATTAATGCATCTAATTCTTCATTAAATACTTTTTCTATGTTTGGTCTTAGTACTTTAATTGCAATCTCTTTATTTTGACCATTAATATTAATGTTTGCGAAATGAACTTGCGCTATTGAAGCAGCAGCTATTGGTTCAGAAATATTTGAAATTTGTTTAAAATTTTCATTTCCAAGTTCATTTTTTAATGTATCTTTTGCAATAGCCAGTTCGAATGGCGGCAGTTTATCTTGAAGTTTTTCTAGTTCATTAGCAATATCTTTTCCGATTATATCAGGTCTAGTTGCTAAAAATTGACCCAATTTTATAAAAGTTGTGCCCATTTCCTGGAGAGCTATACACAACTTTTTTCCAGCGGGAGTATTAAGGTCATTCCTTTTTTCACTCTTAAAATTAAGTCCTATCAATAAAAAAAATATTTTTACCGCGATTGGTGGTCTGTAAATTTCATAAATTGAAGAAATCGCTCCAGATAGAGATAGTTTTCTTCCAATTTTAAATAACATAAATAATTTTTTAAACATTTTTATACTTTCCAAGCTGAGTGGATTGAAACTATTCCTCCACTTAAATTTCTATAAGATATATTTGTAAAGTTTTGTTTTTTGATAAGTTCAAAAAATTTTTCTTTAGAGTAAAATTTTTCAATACTATTTACTAGATACTCATAAGGTTCTGATTTTCCAACTATCAATTTCCCAATTTTAGGTATTGATTTTGAATATTTTTGATACAATTTATTTATCAATTTGTTTTTTACTTGTGAAAATTCTAAACATAAAAATCTACCACCCGGTTTAAGTACACGATGAGCTTCTTTCAAAGCTATATTTATATTACTTACATTCCTGATACCAAAGCTAATAGTATAATAATCAAAATAATTATTTTTAAATGGAAGTTTTTCTGCACTACTGCAGTGCCACTTTATTTTTGAATTTTTATTTAATTTTTTTTTACCTAAATTAAGCATATTTATATTTTCATCGACGCAAAATGCAGCGCCATCATAGTTTATTTTTTTCAAGTATAGTTTTGCTATATCACCTGTGCCGGATGCAACATCAATTAATATTGTTTTTTTTTGTGGATTAAGCCAATTAATAAAGTCTCTTTTCCAGAGTCTATGTATACCAAATGACATTAAATCATTCATTAAATCATATTTGTCAAAAACATCGGTGAAGACTTTTGTTACATGTCTTTCATTGTTTTTATGATAGGTTTTCATTTAATTTAATTAATCATATGTTAAGTATATTCACAATATATATAATTGGTAAATGCCAGAACTTCCAGAAATAGAGATAGTTAAAAGATCTTTATTAGAAATGATTTTACGAGCCAAGATTATTCATGTTAAAATTAAAAATAAAAAGCTACGCTATAAAGTACCAAATTTTTTTTCAAAACAATTAAAAAATCAAAAAATCCTTAAAATTGAAAGAAGATCAAAGTACCTAATATTTCATCTAAATAAATATCTACTTTTAGCGCATTTAGGTATGACAGGTAAATTTTTAATAATAAGAAGCAAAGACAGCAAATTATATAAGACAAGTTTTTATTATAATTTAAATATATTAACTAAACATAATCATATCTATTTCAAATTAAATAATGGATTAATTTTAGTTTATAATGACGTGAGAAAATTTGGTTTTTTTAAATTAATCAAAAAAAATAAATTAAATAAAATTATCTTCTTAAAAAAACTTGGTCTAGAACCATTGAGTAATAAATTTAACACAAAATATTTTTTAAATTTTGTCGAAAAACGAAACAAAAATATTAAAAACTTATTAATGGACCAAAAGTTTGTAAGCGGTTTAGGAAATATTTATGTGAACGAGTCATTATTTATGTCCAAAATACATCCCTTAAGGGTTTGTAATAGTTTAAAAAAAAAGGAAATAAATAGATTAATTAATAAAATTAAAAAAATTCTAAAAATTTCAATTTCTAAGGGGGGCTCTTCAATTAGGGATTTTAAAAATACATCAGGGCAAACTGGCAGTTTTCAGCAATTTTTCAAAGTTTATGGACGAGAAAACGAAGATTGTTCACGTATTTCGTGTAATAATAGGATTAAAAAAATATTTATATCAAATAGATCATCTTTTTATTGTCCAAAATGCCAAAAATAAATTGGTATTGACCGAAATAAATCAAAAAGGTATACATTCGGCACTTTATGCCTAATACAGTATCAGCAGTTAGAAGAGTTAAAAGGACTGAAGCACAAACTACAGTTAACAAAATTAGAAAAAGTAAATACAAGTCAGCTATCCGACAGATGTCTAAATATATTGCAGATGGAAAAGCAAAAGAAGCAAAAGAATTTCTTCCTAAATTCTACTCTCAATTGATGAAAGTTGCTAAAACAGGTGCAATTAGTAAAAAAACAGCTTCAAGAAAAATTTCTAAAATCACTAAAGCATTACAAAAAACAAAAAAATAAATTTAACACTCAAGGGTTGTTAAAATTAATTTTTTTTTTTACTAAATAAATTTTTTTTATCGAAATATAATCCAAATGTAGTTTAATTGTATTAACAGTTGCATTAAAAATAAAATTAAAATTACACTCTATAATTTAATTTTTTAAGATTAAGTAAATTAAAAAAAATACAACCTATTTAATTTTTTTTTCTAATACAACCTGGCAAGAGTTGCAACGCAATAAAAAAAAAATTAGAACTGTTTATCGAAAAAAAAATCTATATGGCTGAAATACTATCAAAACAAAATTTAAACAAAATTTCTTCCCACGAAGAAAATTTGCTTAACTGGGAAGAACTTTTAAATGAATTCCAAAAAACTTTTGGTCAAGATGTTTATAATAGTTGGATAAAAAATATTAATTTAAAAAAAGAATTTAACCATTATATAGTTTTATCAGCTCCAACAAGGTTTGTTAGAGATTGGATAGTGTCACGATATGCAGATAAAATATTAGATGTAATTAAAAGAAATAAAAAAAGTATACAAAGGATAGAATTCTTGATCGAGGAATCTGATCAAAATTTAGAAAAGGTAAATACCAAAAAAAATAATCAAGTTTCATTTATTGAAAATTCGCTATTAAACTATAATAGATTTAATCCTAACAGTAGTTTTGATAATTTTGTAGTTGGTGAGAGTAACGAACTAGCTTATACGGCTGCTAAAAAAATATGCGTAGAATCATCACATTATAATCCTCTATTTATTTATAGCGATGTAGGTATGGGCAAAACACATTTATTAAATGCTATTGGTTTAGAAATTGGCGAAAAGAAAAAAGTGATGTTTGTTTCTGCTGAAAGATTTATGCAAAATTTTATTAGATCTTTAAAAAGCAATGATATGGTTAAGTTTAAAGATTTTTTTAGAAAGGCTAATGTTTTTATTATTGATGATATTCAATTCATAAGAGGTAAAGAGGCCACACAAGAGGAATTTTTTCACACTTATAATGAATTGGTGGAGAAAGGAGCTCAAATAGTTATATCATCTGATAGATCGCCATCTAATTTGGACAGAATTCAACAAAGAATAAAATCTCGTCTGTCAGGAGGATTAGTTATTGATATTCAGCCTCCCGATCTTAATTTAAGAAAGAAAATATTAGAAAGTAAATTTAAGGAAATACAGAAAAATTTTAACGAGAATTATTATTTAAGTGATGAAGTTATTAATTTTTTAGCTTTAGAAGTTACTTCAAGTATAAGAGAAATGGTGGGGGCATTAAATAGGGTCTTAGCATTTAGTAAAATTAATACAAAATCACCTAGTATTTATGAGTGTAAAAAAATATTAAAAGATTTTATCGGTTCGAATAGTAGGTTAATAAATGTGGAGTCAATTCAAAATGTTGTTGCTAATTACTTTAACTTAAATCTTAGAGAAATGTTATCCGCAAGAAGATCAAGATCTTTAGCTAGACCAAGACAAATAGCTATGTATTTAGCTAAGCAGCACACAACAAATTCATTACCAGATATTGGCAGAAAATTTTCTAATCGTGATCATACTACAGTGATACACGCAGTAAAAAAAATTGATGAACTGATTAAAAAAGATAATGAAATTAAACAAAACATAATCGAAATAAAAAAGAAACTTCTTTAAAACTAACAATGGAAATAACGATTGATAGAGACACTTTACTAAACACACTTAGTAATGCTTACGGTATAATTGAAAAAAAAACTACCCTACCAATCTTATCTAATGTGTTAATTGAAGCTAAAGAAAAAAAAATTAGAATTACTGCTACAGATCTAGATATAATTTATTCTGAAGAAATACCAATAAATGAATTAAAAAAAGAGGGGTCAACAACAACTTCAGCTAACATACTTTATGACATTTTAAGAAAACTAGAAGCAAACGCAAAAGTCGAACTCTCATTACAAAGTCCGAATAAGTTAAAACTTACCTCTGGTAATTCTAAATTTAACTTGTTATGCATCCCCGCAGATAACTACCCACTATCAGATGAAGACATTCAACAAAAATCTTTTGAAGTTTCCTCCAATAAATTATTAAAACTTTTAAATAAAACAAAAATTTCTATTTCCAATGATGAAACTAGACATTATCTTAATGGTATTTATTTACATAAGATTAATAATAAAAATTTATCCTTTTTATGTGCTGTTGCAACAGACAGTCACAGACTGTCCTCTAGCAGTTTAGAAATTGACCCGAATACACAAATAGAATCTATTATTTTACCTAAAAAAGCGATTTTTCAATTGATTTCCTTACTAGAAAAAAATGTAAATAACGTAAAAATTTCAAACAATAAGTCAAAAATTAAATTTGAAGTTGGAAATGGAATATTAATTTCAAAAGTGATTGATGGAAGATTTCCAGATTATACCAAAGTTGTTCCAACTGATAACAATAAAACGTTAAAAATCAAACTTAATGAATTCAAAAATTCTATTGAAAGAGTGACGACAGTTTCTGCTGATCGTAAAGAAGGACTAAAAATGATGATATCCAAGGACGCATTGCAATTATCTGTTAACAGCCCGAATAGTGGAGAGGGTATAGAAAATTTAAAATCAAATTTTGATTCAGAATCTATGAATATAAGTTTTAATAGTAGATACTTATCAGATATTACATCACAGATAGAGAGCGATTTTATAGTTATTAATCTAAAAGACTCCGGTTCACCAGCATTAATCAAAGACTTATCTGACAGCAATAGTTTTCATGTTGTTATGCCTATGAAAATTTGACTTAATTCAATAAATTAACAAAATTAGATATATTTTTTTTTTTTCATTAAGTAATCATTTAATACCAACATAAATTTAACCCTTATATTCTTCTTTGATTTAATTAAGTGATAAAAAATGGTAAAATGTTGTAATTAAATTTCACGTTTATGATCAAAAAAAGCCAAACAAACAATAAAAAGTATAGTGCCGAATCTATAAAAGTCCTTAAAGGTCTTGAAGCAGTCAGAAAAAGACCTGGAATGTATATTGGAGATACAGATGATGGCACAGGCCTTCATCATATGGTTTATGAAGTGGTTGACAATTCTATAGATGAAGCTTTAGCAGGTTATTGTAAAAATATTAAAGTTATAATTAATTCTGACCAGTCAGTTTCTGTAGAAGATGATGGCAGAGGAATACCAGTAGATTTACATAAAGGAGAAAAAAAATCTGCCGCCGAAGTAATCATGACGCAATTGCATGCAGGCGGTAAATTTGATCATGATTCATATAAAGTTTCAGGAGGTTTACATGGCGTTGGAGTTTCAGTCGTTAACGCATTATCAGAAAAATTAACACTTAAAATATTTAAGGATGGTAAAGAATATTTTGTTGAATTTAAGGATGGTAAGGCTTTATCTCCATTAAAAGCAAAAGGAAAATCAAGTAAGACAGGAACTTTTATAAATTTTATTCCATCAAAAGAGATATTCTCTAATACAAAATTTAGTTCATCTATATTACAAAAAAGAATGAGAGAATTAGCTTTTTTAAATAAAGGCCTAAGCATTATACTGTTAGATAAAACTGGAAAAAAAGAAAAAGAGTATAAAAATAAATATGATGGTGGAATACAAGAGTTTGTAGAATTTTTAGATAAAAATAAAACTGCTTTAGTTAATAAAAATGATCTTAGCTTGTTTAAAAAACCTATTTATATCTCAGGTTCAAAGAATAATGTAGAGGTAGAATGTTCAATAAAATGGAATGCTGGTTATTCTGAAGAAATGTTACCATTTGCAAATAATATTCATCAAAAAGATGGAGGAACACACTTATTAGGTTTTAGAAGCGCACTGACAAGAGTGATTAATAAGTATGCAGTTGATGGCAATCTTCTAAAGAAAAATAAAATTACACTTACAGGTGATGACACGAGAGAAGGATTAACTGGAGTTCTTTCAATAAAAATCCCCGATCCTAAATTTTCTTCACAAACCAAAGATAAACTTGTTTCATCAGAAGTAAGATTTATAGTTGAATCAATAATTAATGATAAATTATCTACTTGGTTTGATCAAAATCCAGGAGTAAAAAAAATAGTTTTATTAAAGATAGTTCAAGCTGCTATAGCAAGAGATGTAGCAAGAAAAGCAAGAGAGGGGGTAAGAAGAAAAGGATCTCTCGAGCTATCAGGTCTACCTGGAAAACTTGCCGATTGTCAAATTGGTAAAGCAGAGGGAACAGAATTATTTATTGTTGAGGGGGACTCCGCAGGAGGCTCAGCTAAACAGGGCCGTAACCGTGAATTTCAAGCTGTACTACCATTAAGAGGAAAAATACTTAATACATTTATAAGTACCAATGGCTCAAAAAATAAAAATGGAAATGGTCAAGATCTACAAACCAAGGCATTTTCAAAGATGATGTCTTCAAATGAAATAGTAACATTGATAAATGCCCTAGGTACAGGATCAAAAGATTTTAACATTGAAGATCTGAGATATGAAAAAATTATCATTATGACAGATGCAGATGTAGATGGTTCACACATTAGAACTTTATTGCTAACACTTTTTAATAACTATCCATTTAATGAACTTATTGAAAAAAATCATATTTATCTTGCTCAACCCCCTCTTTATAAAATTACTAAGGGTCTTAAGAGCTTTTATATTAAAAATGAAAAAGAGCTTGAAGACTTTTTAATTAAGTCAGCAGGTAAATCCAAAAATGAAATTAAGAAGAACATGAAAGACTTTCTCGAAAAAGAAAAAAGCAAAGTTAATATTCAGAGATTCAAGGGACTTGGAGAGATGAATCCTGATGAGTTGTGGCAAACAACATTAAATCCTGCTGAAAGAACATTGTTGCAAGTAAAATATACAAATATAACAAAAGCCAAATCAAAAAAAGATCAAGATTTGATACAAATCCTCATGGGCGATGAAGTTGCACCTAGAAAAGATTTTATTATTAGTCGAGCTTTAGAAGTTTCAAATTTAGATATATAATTTATGAATGAGATTTTCTGAGTTTTTTACATCAAAAGATAATATTCAATTAGACAAAAAAACTCTAGTTATTTTAAGATGGATAGCTATAGTAGGACAGTACTTAACAATAACTATTGTATACTTTGTTTTTGAATTTAAACTTCCTTTTTTATATTGCAGTTTAGTTATTTTTCTTGGTTCTTTAACTAATTTATATTTACAATTTAATTTTAAGAAAAATCAACTAAACAATTTTGCTTCAACTTTTTGTTTATTTTACGACCTTTTACAGTTAGCTTTATTATTATACCTAACAGGAGGTATAACGAATCCTTTTTCAATTTTATTAATTGTTCCATCGATTGTAGCTTCGACTTTTTTAACTTTACAAAGCACAATAAATTTATCTATTACGACAGTAATTCTTTTATTAGTTTTAACAGTTTATAATTTACCTTTGCCTCATTATGGAAATGTTTTACACTTTCATGTGCCAGACACTTACTTGTTAGCTCTTCCTATAGCAATTGGGATAACATTAATTTTTTTAACTTATTTTGGAGTCAGGTTTGGTATTGAAGCTAGAAAAAGAACACAAGCTCTTAATAAACTAGAGTTGATCTTAGCCAAAGAACACGAGTTAGAATCCATAGGCTTACAAGCTGCAGCAGCAGCGCACTCGTTGGGCACGCCTTTATCAACGATAACTGTTGTGGCTCGAGAATTAGAAAAAGAAATTGGGCAAAATCCTAAATATACAAAAGATATTGATTTACTTTTGTCTCAGACAAAGAGGTGTTCAGATATTCTAAAAAATCTTTCAAGGGATCATTTTAAGGAAGATGACTTTTTATCTGATCTAAAAGTTGAAGAATTATTAAATGAAATTATAAGATCTTTTAGTCAAATTTCTAAAAAAAAATATTATTAAATGTTGAGAAAAATGAGCTTAATCCTCAAATTAACAGAACATTGGAAATTACTTATGGGCTAAGAAATTTTATAGGCAATGCTGTTAAGTATAGCGATTCATTTGTAAAAATAAATTTAGAAAGTGACAGCAAAATTACCCAAATCAAGGTTTGTGACGATGGACCGGGATTTTCTGAAGATATTTTAGATGTATTAGGTGAGCCTTATATACGCTCTAAAAATAAAATTATTAGTTCTAAATCTGGATTAGGATTAGGAACTTTTATTGGAAAAACTCTTTTAGAGAGAATGAAGGCAAATGTAAAATTCAGTAAATGTGATGAAAGCAATGGGGCTATGGTAATTATTAGCTGGCAAACAAAAGATTTATTAACTATTTAATTTTTTGAATTCAAAAGAGTAAGAAATAATTTTGTAGGTCAATTTTGCTGCTAGAAAGTTATATGAATCAAAACCTTTAATAGGTGAAAGCTCATTAATATCTGCCCCTACTATATTAGAGTTCTGAGAGGCAATTTTTAAAATATTCATTGTTTCGTCCCAAAATAAACCTCCTGGCTCAGGCGTTCCAGTTGCGGGCATTAAACTTGAGTCCAACCCATCAACATCAAATGTAATATATACTTTTTTATTTTTTATAGCTTTTTTGAACTCTTTCAAATTCCATTTATTTTTATCCTTTGCCCAAAAAATTTTTATTCTTTTTTTATTTTTTCTTAAAAAAGGTATTTCATTTGACGAAATATTTCTTATACCAAAGGATATAACACTTACATTAGTATTATCTAAGCATCTTCTTATTGCTGAAGCATGTGAAAATTTATTTCCATTATAACTATTTCTTAGGTCTGCATGAGCATCAAAATGTAATAAACATATTTTGCCATATTTTTTAATAAAAGGTCTAATAGATCCAGCTGTTAACGAATGCTCTCCTCCCAGCACAACAGGAAATTTTTTATTTTTTAATAAAGATTTATTAATACTTTCAATTTGATTTAAAGCATCTTCTATTTTTTTTTTTATTGGAAAAGGCTTTAAAGTTTTTATGCCAATTTTTTTGTACGGCTCTTTGCGTAAATCTTCATCATAAAGCTCAACCTGATGTGATGCTTTAATAATTTCTTGAGGTCCTTTACTAGTTCCCGAGCCATAGCTTACAGTTTTTTCAATACCAAAAGGTACTACAACAACATTTTCCTTTATATTACTTTTATTATCTACTCCAAGAAACCCTTTTTTATTTGAAAGATATTTCAATTTTTTATCCAAATATATTTGAGAAATTTTTTCTATTTCTGTCTTTCCAAATTTTGCGGTGATATGCATCACTTGCAATAAGTGGCAACACACTTGTTGCTTCCGCAAAGACCATTTGTTCCTTTGAAAGATCAACTTTGCCCCATGAGCTTGCTTCTTTAAGAGTAGAGCTGCTACAAGCACCATCTCTAGTATCAGCAACTGTTATTTGAACGGCATACTTATGCATATCAACATCTTTACCAAGTAATTCTGCACAAACAACCGTATCTTGTACAAAATTTTTAGGAACACCACCACCAATCATAAACAGGCCAGATGTTTTAGATTTTATCTTTATCTCCGTTAATTCCCTAAACTCTCTAATAGAGTCAATTGTCATACATTTTTTTGGATTTTTTTCTTGATGCATAACTAGGCCAAAACCTGCGCTTGAGTCCGTAAATGCTGGACAAAATATAGGCACATTATTGTCATAGGCTGTTTCAATTAATGAATCTTTCTTTTTTGCATTAGTTTTTAAATATTTTCCAATTTCTCTTATAAATTCTCTAGAAGTATATGGTCTTGGATCAAGACTATCAGCAATATCACAAATGATTTTATCACATTTTTGTAACTCTTCTTCATCAATATACGTATCATATATTCTATCAATGTAATTATCTCTAAGTTGTTTGTCGTCTTGAAATTGTGAGCCCTGATAATGTTTAAAGCCCAACGCTTCAAAAAAATCCATGTCTATAATTGAGGCTCCTGTTGCTACTATTACATCAACCATATTATATTTGATCATATCGGAATATATTTTCATACATCCTGCCGCAGAAGTAGATCCAGCTAACGTAAGAAAAATTGTACAGTTTTTGTCAGTTAGCATTTCATTAAAAATATTTGATGCTTTTGCTGTATCCCTCGAAGTAAACGACATTTTATTCATTGATTCTATAATTTTTCTAGAATCAAAAGTTGTTATATCTATGTGTTCAACAGGCTTTTCTAAAAAGGTCTTTTTATTGTGACCCACTTTCGGATTTCTCGGGCTATTCATTTAAGCAACAAGATAACTAGATAAGATATCTTTATTGTACATTGACATTATAGGTTTATCGTTTACTTCAAAAATTTGATCGGAATAAAAACCATTAAATTTTGTTCTAAAAGTCAAAGAGTATGCCCCTAGCTGTCCTATTTCTAAGTAGTCTCCTTCTTTTAAATTATTTGGTAAAACAAAAGGTCCCTTCATGTAGTCTATACTATCGCAAGTAGGTCCATACAAACTATAAGAAGTTAATTTTTTAGAAGTTACTCTTCCACTAGGTATCATTTTTGTTGGAAGAACAAAGCTAGGAACTCCAGCATCAAATAAACTTCCGTAAGTTCCATCGTTAATATAAAGTTTTTGTTTTTTTCTTAAAACCACTCTAACTATTGAAGATCCACTTTCTGCTACCAAAGCTCTTCCAGGTTCACACATTAACTCAGGTTTTTTTTCTAGTTTTAAATTATTAAAAGTCTTTTTAATTTCACTAATGTAGTTTTCAAGAGGTTGCGGATTTAAATCGGGATAAACAGAAGGAAAGCCACCACCTACATTTATAAAATCAGGCATGATTTTTGTTTTTTTAATTATGTTTCCTAATTCTTTAATACCTTTAGAATAGGAAATGGGGTGCATGCATTGAGAACCCACATGGAAACTCAAACCAATCTTACTGGCATGAGCTTTTGCAAGTCTTAATAAACCTAAAGCTTCACTAGGAAGAGCTCCAAATTTTTGTGATAAATCTATTTCTGCATGTTCATTAGAAATAGAAACTCTAACGAACAAATTTAGATCTTTAGCATTATTTGTTGCTTCTATGATTTTTTGAAGCTCATCTTTTGTATCAAAAGCAAAATCCCGAACATTATAATTGAAATAAGACTCTTTAATATGTTCACGACTTTTTACAGTGTTCATATAATACAATCTAGACTTAGGGAAATTTTTTTGAATTAATTTAATTTCATTTATTGATGCTACATCAAATTTTTCTATACCACTTTCTGCAATATATTTTATTACCCTTTCATTTGGATTAGTTTTGACTGCGTAAAGTATGTTTCCTGGAAAGTGACTTTTAAACCAGCTACACGCCGATTTTATTGAATTTGGTCTTATGCAATAAACTGGATCTACTGGTTGAACAGTGTTAACCAGTTCTTCAACAGAGTTAAATTTTTGCATCCCATTGGTCCCCTTTTTTATTAAACAAAATATATAAAAAATTTAAAAAAAAACTCTCTTAATTTCGGTTTTACAGAAATGACTACTGATGTCAACATGTTAATAGTGATGTCAACATGTTAACAGAGGTTACAAGTTTACCATCTTGAATTTTTTTTTTTAGGACTTACATAAAACTATAATCAAAAAGGAAAATTTAGAATGACAAAAGATCAAAAAGCAGAAGGCATAAAAATTGTTGATATTGTTGATAAATCGCTACTTATAGTGGATGATGACAATCCCCTTAGAGATAGATTGGCTCGCGCGATGGAGAAAAAGGGGTTTACAGTACAACAGGCCGAAAGTGTTAAAAAAGGAATTGATAGTGCTAGAAATACACCCCCAGCGTTTGCAGTCATAGATTTACGGCTAGGAGACGGAAATGGACTTGAAGTAGTTAAGGAGATTCGAAAGATTAAAAAAGATAGTCGAATCATCATGTTGACCGGATATGGAAATATACCAACAGCAGTTGCTGCTGTTAAAGCTGGAGCTATAGATTATATTCCAAAACCTGCCGATGCTGATGATGTTGAGAATGCTCTTTTAGCATTACCAAATTCTCAGGCTACACCTCCTCAAAACCCGATGTCAGCTGATAGAGTTAAGTGGGAGCACATTCATAGAGTTTTTGAATTATGTAACAGAAATGTTTCAGAAACGGCAAGAAGATTAAAAATGCACCGCAGAACCTTGCAAAGAATTCTTTCTAAAAGATCCCCTAAGTAATTTTTATTATTTTTTTTACTTTAACTAAAGTTGGAACAAGAATAGATAAAAGTAAGATTTTAAATAGTTCGGCAAGTAAAAAAGGCTGAGCTCCAAATTTAAATATTGGTTTTTCCCATCCAATCAAAATACCCAACCACAATAAACCAAGAATATAAATTAAGCTTACTGAAAATATTAGTTTGATAAAAGTATTTATTATTCCTTTGTCATATTTAAATATACCTGCAAAATACGTAGCTAATAAAAAACCGATAAGGTAGCCCATTGTTGGGCCTGTAAAATAAACTAACCCAATACCTTTTTCTGGTGTGCCAGCAAATACGGGTAAACCAAAAATTCCTTCAAATAGATAAAGACTTGTAGTTAAAAACCCAATTTTAGGACCTAAAGTTATTCCTAATAACAAAACCACAAAAGTTTGCATCGTCATTGGAACTGGATAAAAAGGAATTTTAATTTTAGCTGAAATCGTTAAAAGCAAAGTTCCAAATATTGCGATTAAAAATATTTTCACAATTTGACTTATTTCTATTTTTTTTATTGCTTCCATAATAAGTACAATACAGTTTTTTTTATCGAAATCTAGCTTTTTGTAAGATCAATAAATACATCTTCTAAATTACCTTCTTCAGTTGAAATATCTTTAATTTCCATACCAGCATTTTTGATTTTATTTATTATTTCGTCTATTTGATGTTTTTTTCTCTCGTATGATACCGATATTTCATTATCAGATTTGTATGTAAGTTTAAGATCATTTAATTCATTTTTATTAATATTATTTGTTTTTTTTACTTTAAAAGTAATTTTTTTAGTTTTTATTCGATCTAAAAGATTTTTGGTTGTATCTAAAGTTACTAAATTACCTTTATTAATAATTGCTATTTTTTCACACATCTCTTCAGCTTCATACATTAAATGAGTAGTTAAGATAATAGTTACTCCTTGTTGATTAAGTTTTTTTACATTGTTCCATAAGTTTTGTCTTAATTCGACGTCAACACCTGCTGTAGGCTCATCCAAAACTAAAATTGGAGGTCTATGAACCATTGCTTTTCCAATTAGCAATCTTCTTTTCATCCCACCTGATAAGCTTCTAGCATAAGCATTAGCTTGATTTTCCAGGGATACCAATTTAAGTATTGTATCAGTTATCCTATCTTCTTTTGGTATTCCATATAATCCCGCTTGTAATTCTAAAAGTTTTTTAGGACTAAAAAATGCATCCAAGTTTACTTCTTGCGGAACTATTCCAATTGATGACCTAACTTGTCTTGGATTTTTGTCTAAATCATATCCCCAAACATTTACACTTCCAGAATTTTTAATGACTGTTCCAGCAAGTATATTTAAAAAGGTAGTCTTCCCAGCTCCGTTAGGTCCAAGTAATCCAAAAATTTCTCCCTCTTTCACCTCTAAGTTTAAATTATTTAAGGCTACAACCTCTTTTTGAGATTTTCCTGAATAAATTTTAGTTAATTTTTCTACTTTTAATGCGTTTTTTTTGTCCATGATGATTTAGCTTTTATATATCCTTAACAGTAATTAAAATAGGTTAATATTAATCTATGAGTTCCATAAAAAAAACTGACCATTTTTACCTCATTGACGGCTCAGGATACATTTTTAGGGCGTATTACGCTTTACCACCTCTATCGAGAAAAAGTGATGGATTACCTACAGGTGCAGTTAGTGGATTTTGTTCTATGTTGTTTAAATTATTAGAAGAATCTAGAAGTGATGATTCAGATAACAAACCCACTCATTTTGCGGTTATATTTGATTCAGCAAGAAAAAATTTTAGAAATGATATTTACAGCGAATACAAAGCTAATAGAACCGAAGCGCCTGAAGATTTGGCCCCTCAATTTGAATATATAAGAAAATCAGTTAAAGCATTTAATTTACCGTCCATAGAGTTAATTAATTATGAAGCTGATGATTTAATAGCGACCTATGCGAAAAAAATAATTACGGCAGGAGGTAAAGTAACAGTAATTTCTTCTGACAAAGATCTAATGCAGCTAGTTTCTAAAAATATTAGATTATATGACCCTATGAAAAGCAAGGTTTTGGGTGAAAAAGAAGTTATTGAAAAATTTGGAGTTAAGCCTAATCAAGTCGTTGACGTGCAATCTTTAGCTGGAGACTCATCAGATAATATTCCTGGCGTTCCTGGCATTGGAATAAAAACAGCATCTGAACTTATAAATAAATATAAAACACTAGATATTTTATTAAAGAAAGCTAAAGAGATTCCTCAAAACAAAAGAAGAGAAACATTACTGGCAAATAAAGATAAGGCCATTTTGAGTAGAAAGCTGGTTACTCTTAAAGATGATGTTCCGGTCAAAGAAGATGTAAATAGTTTTATTTTAAAAGATGTGCAGAAAGAAAAACTTTATGATTTTTTAAGAGAAATGGAGTTTAATAAATTATTAAGTAGAGCAATTGATTTTTATGGTGAGCCAGGAGATAAAAAAATTAAATCAATTAACCCAAGTATTAAATTAGGGACAGTTAATGTTAAAGGCTATCAAAGTATTACCAATGAGGAAGAACTGGATAAATGGTTAAATATTTTAAATGAACAATCAGTTATAGCTGTTGATACGGAAACATCCTCACTTAATCCTTTAGAAACTGATTTAGTAGGTATTTCATTTAGTTATGCGCCAAATAAAGCTTGTTACATTCCATTAGCACATAAAAATATTAAAGGTTTAAAAAAAGAAATAGTATTAAAAAAAATTAAACCAATCTTAGAAGATCCAAGCATAAAAAAAATAGGTCAAAATATTAAATTTGATTTTCTTGTTCTTAGTCAAAATAATATTGAAATAAAATCTTTTGAAGATACAATGCTAATTTCATATACATTAGATGCTGGAAGTAACAGACATAACCTAGATACACTTTCTGAAATTCATTTAAATCATAAGACTATTTCTTATAAAGAATTGGTTGGTACAGGAAAAAATAAATTAAATTTTTCTGATATTACTTTGGATAAAGCTACCGAATATGCTGCTGAGGATGCGGATGTTACTTTAAGACTTTACAACCACCTTAGGACGAGGCTCGACGAAGAAAAATTAAATAAAATCTATGAAGATTTTGAAAAGCCGATGGTAAAATTACTATCCAAACTTGAATTTAATGGCATCAAAGTTGATGATGAATATCTTAAAAAACTTTCTAAAAGTTTCGAAGAAAGATTAAAAAAGATAGAAAAAGAAATACATTCAATAGCTGGCAAGGAATTTAATATAGCTTCTCCAAAACAACTTGGTGAAATAATTTATAATGAACTTAAAATTGCTAAATTAAAAAAAACAAAAAAGGGAAGTTTAGCAACCAGTGCAAATATCCTAGAAGATCTTGCGCTTTCAGGGCATAAATTTCCTAACCTGGTGTTAGAGTGGAGGCAAATTTCAAAACTTAAGAACACTTATTCAGATGCATTACAAGACCATATAAGCAAGAAAACTAAAAGAGTTCATACATCTTTTCTGTTAGCTGCTACAAATACTGGTAGATTAGCATCTAGTGATCCAAATTTACAAAATATTCCAATTAAGTCAGAAGAAGGAAAACAAATTAGAAAAGCTTTTGTTGCGGATAAAAAAAATATTTTAATTTCTGCAGATTACAATCAAATAGAAATGAGAATTTTAGCTGATATAGCAGATGTAAAAGAGTTGAAAAAGGCTTTTAAAAATAATGAAGATATTCATAGCTTAACAGCAAGCCAGGTTTTTAATGTACCAATTAATGAGGTTAACGAAGATCTTAGAAGAAAAGCCAAAACAATTAATTTTGGCATTATTTATGGAATTACACAATATGGATTAGCTAAACAAATTTCAGTTTCAAACCAAGAAGCTTTAGATTTTATAAATGCTTATTTTAAAAAATTTCCTCAAATAAAAGATTACATGAACTCAACAATAAAAATATGTAGAAAGCAAGGATACGTAAGTAATATTTTTGGCAGAAGAATTCATCTAAAGGGTATAAATGATAAAAATTTTAGTATTAGAAGTTTTCAGGAACGAGCAGCAATTAATGCTCCTATACAAGGCTCAGCTGCTGACATTATTAGATTAGCTATGATTAAAATAAATAAGCTAATTGAAGAAGATAAAAAATTTCAAACAAAGATGCTTTTACAAATACATGATGAGTTAATATTTGAATGTTCAGAAAAGGATCAAGAATATGTAAAAAAAACAATCAAAGAAGCTATGATTTCAATTTCAAAGTCTGATCATCACATGTTTTCAATTCCATTAGAAGTTAATGTAAACTCAGGATATAATTGGGGAGAAGCACATTAATATTCCTAATACTTGCCCAATTTGTGACAATTTAGTATTTCTATATTATATTAATTTATGACTCATACGATTGCACTAGTTGATGATGACAGAAATATACTTACTAGCATAAGTATGGCTTTAGAGAATGAAGGATTTAAGGTTCAAACGTATATTGATGCAGAAAGCGCTTTAGTCGGAATTAGCAGAAATCCTCCAGATTTAGCTGTCATAGATATAAAAATGCCTAGAATGGATGGTGAGGAATTACTTAAAAGATTAAGAAAAAAAACAGCAATACCAATTATGTTTTTAACATCCAAAGATGAAGAAGTTGATGAATTACTTGGTTTAAAATTGGGAGCTGATGATTTTATAAAAAAATCAGGAGGGTTCTCAATAAAAGTACTTGTTGAAAGAATTAGAGTACAGCTTAGAAAAAAAACAGGAAATGTAGATGAATCAAAAAATCTTATTAAACATGGAAAGTTAGTTTTAGACCCTTCTCAACTTGAATGTGAGTGGGATGGAAAGTCGCTCCCTGAAAAATTAACTACAACTGAATTTTTAATTGTTAAAGAACTTGCAAAGAGACCGGGCATAATTAAAGAAAGAGCCCAGTTAATGGACATAGCCTACAAAGATAACACTGACATTGAAGATCGTACTATAGATAGTCACGTAAAAAGAATTAGAAAAAAATTTAAGAAAGTAGACCAAAATTTTTCTGCCATTGAAACAAGATACGGAAGTGGTTATAGATGGAACGTTAGTTAATGAAGTCAAATTTTTTTAAGTCGAGCTCTATTCTTAGAAAATTTTTAGTTTTTAATTTAATTGTTTTTTTAGTTTTAGGGGTTTTTACCTTTTTTTATCTTAATGCGATAAAGCCTAATTTGGTTAAGAATCGATCAGAGCAGCATTCTATAATAATAAGTAATACATCAGACCATATTAATAGATTAAAAATAGAATTTACTAAAGACAGTGTAACTGACTTTTTATTATCAACGAGGTTTTTGTTTCAAAATTTAGATCGTGTTCAGTTATATAATTTAGATTCAAATTTGTTGGCGGATACAGATACTTTGGATTTAGCAAAGGATGCATTTGTTAAAAATGAGAACGTAGAAGAAACGCCCATTGATAAATTGGAAGAAGAAGAAAATATAAAAAAAAAATTAAATGAATCACAAGCCACGACATTCAATACAGAAAATTACGTAAAAAAATATTCAAAACAAAAAGATAAAGAAAATAAGTTAATCGTGAGCGAAACTATAAATAATAACTTTTATGTTATAACTATTAATACTGTAAAAATTGAAGATAAAAACAGAGGTTATATTGTTGTTTCTGAAATTTCTAACGATATTTTAGTAGCCGTCGATGAAAGAAAAAATTTTATATTAAGAACTGTTTTTTCTATTGCTTTGGTAATATTAATTTTTTCTGTCTTTTTAAATAAATATATTTTGAAACCAATTAGATCATTAGTACTGTATACAAAGGCCATTAAAGAAAAAGACGTAAAGATTGGTAAGCATGAAAAATATTTATTACGGAAAGACGAGGTTGGTCAATTATCAAGATCATTAAATGATATGACCGCAGATCTTTATAAAAGAATAAATATAGCTGAAACTTTTTCTTCAGATTTGGCGCATGAAATAAGAAACCCCTTAACATCATTAAAAGGTGCATCTGAAGTTTTAGAAAATACTGATGATAATGAAAAAAGAAAAAAATTAATCAAAGTCATTAGTCATGATGTTGAAAGAATTGAAAGATTAATAACAGATTATTCGCAGATGCTAAAAGATGAGGCTTCTTTATCTAGAGCAAAAATGGAAAAAATTGACCTATCAAGTATTGTAACTTCTGTTGTTGAAGATTTTAATAGCGATTTATTGAATTCAAATAAAAATATTGAAATTGAAATAGATCGAACAAACCTGAATGGATCTAAGCTAAATATTTTAGGAGTAGAAAGTAAACTTGAACAAATTGTTGCAAATTTGTTAGATAATGCAGTTTCATTTAGTCCAGCCAATGGAAAAATATCAGTTATATGTGGAATAAAAGAAAAAAAAGCCCAGCTTGTTATCGAGGATGAAGGCCCAGGTTTTAATGAAAAAAATATTGATAAGATTTTTGACAGATTTTATAGCAATAGGCCAGAAAACTTTGGCGAACACTCTGGTTTAGGATTGAATATTGTAAAAAATATTATAGAACTTCATGGGGGGTCTATTGACGCATCCAACCAATCTATTCCCAAAAAGGGAGCAAGAATTGAAGTGTTAATCCCTATTTATAAATAGTAAGCAACTAGTTGATAATTTTATATTAACTTGTTAAATAGGTGCACATTATGACACAAGATTTTAAAGTAAAAGATATAAACCAATCAGAATTTGGAAGAAAAGAAATCTCAATTGCAGAGACCGAAATGCCTGGTCTTATGGCACTAAGAAAAGAGTACAAAGGAAAAAAACCACTTAAAGGAGCAAAAATTTTAGGTTGTTTACATATGACCATTCAAACTGCAGTGCTCATCGAAACCTTGGTAGAATTAGGAGCTGATGTTAGGTGGTCCTCTTGTAATATTTTTTCAACTCAAGATCATGCTGCTGCAGCTATAGCAAAAGCAGGCATTCCAGTGTTTGCATGGAAAGGTGAAACAGAGGAAGAATATTGGTGGTGTATTAAACAAACAATCGAGGGTAAAAAAGGATGGACCCCAAATATGTTGTTAGATGATGGGGGAGATCTTACCGCTTTAATGCACAAAGAATATAAAAATCTTCTTAAAGATGTTAAAGGAGTTTCAGAAGAAACTACAACAGGTGTAATGGCTTTAAAAAAAATGGAAGCTAACAAAACACTTTTAGTGCCAGCAATTAATGTTAACGACTCTGTAACAAAATCTAAATTTGATAATTTATATGGATGCAGGGAAAGTTTAGTTGATGGAATTAAACGAGCGACGGATGTTATGATGTCAGGCAAAACTGCAATCGTTGCAGGATTTGGAGATGTAGGCAAAGGTAGCGCAGCTTCACTAAGACAAAGTGGCGCTAGGGTAATGGTAACTGAAGCCGATCCGATTTGTGCACTTCAAGCAGCCATGGAAGGCTATGAGGTAGTTTTAATGGATGAAGCTATCGGAGATGCCGATATAGTTGTGACAGCAACAGGTAATAAAGATATCGTAACAGCTGATCATATGAGAAAAATGAAAGACCGTTCAATACTTTGTAATATTGGACACTTTGATAATGAAATTCAAGTAGAAGCATTAAAAAATTATAAATGGAATGAAATCAAACCACAAGTTCACGAAATAGAATTTCCAGATAAGAAAAGAATAATTCTTCTTGCTGAAGGTAGATTGGTTAATTTGGGGTGTGCTACAGGACACCCGAGTTTTGTAATGAGTGCTTCTTTCACAAATCAAACTATTGCTCAAATAGAGCTTTGGAATAATTCTGAAAAATATGAAAAAAAGGTTTATGTCTTACCCAAACATTTAGATGAAAAAGTTGCAACGCTCCATTTAGAAAAAGTTGGAGCTAAACTAACAAAACTTTCAAAAGATCAAGCCGAATATATTAGTGTCGATGTTAAAGGTCCATTCAAACCTGATAGTTATCGCTACTAGTAGTAGCAAATGAAGTTAAAGTCATTACAAGATACAAAGAGTCTTTCAGAAAATATTTCCAGGTTAGTAAAATCAGGAGATATCATTTTTCTTTATGGTGAAATAGGAGTAGGAAAAACTACATTTGTAAGATTATTTATTAATAACTTAGAAACTAATAATAAAATTAAAAATAGCGAAGTGTTAAGCCCTACATTTAATATAGTTTATAACTATGAAGTTGGAAATGCTAAGATACTTCACTATGATTTATTTAGACTCAAAAATTATAAGGATATTTCCCAATTAGGTATGTTCGAAACATCCAATGATCATATCAAAATTGTAGAATGGCCTGAATTAATAGAACCAAAACCAAAAGATAGAATAGATATTATGTTTCGATACTCAAAATTAAAAAATTTTAGGGAAGCAGAAATTTTTGGTTTTGGAAAATGGAAAGATTTAAAATTTAATGAAGTATAAAATTGAGCCTATTAAAGGCGATGCATCATTTAGAAAGTTTTATCGATTAATTCTCAAACAAAAAAGTAAAATTATTGTTTCGACCCAAAAAGAAAAATATAAAAATTTAATTGCATATACCACAATTAATAAATTTTTAAGGTCTAACAAAATATTAGCTCCAAAACTTTACTCGTACAATTTTTCCAAAGGATTTATTTTAATCCAAGATTTTGGAAATTTAACTTTTTATAAACAGTTAATCAGAAAAAAAAATAAATTAAAGGTTTATAAAAAATTGGTAGATTTACTTATAAAGATTCAAAAAATCAGACCAAAAATAAAAATTAGAAATATAGATAAAGGTTTTTACTCATTTGAAAAATATTCTAGAAAAAACTTGTTAAAGGAATCCAATTTATTTTTTGATTGGTATTTAACTTTATTTTTAAGCAAAAAAAAGGCTTTTTATATTAAAAAAAAATGTAATAAAATTTTATCAAAACTTTATAATAGTCTAAATTTTCCAAATTCGTTTTTTGTTCATAGAGATTATCATGCGCAAAATTTAATGAAAGTTGGTAATAAAATTGGAGTTATTGATAGTCAAGATGCTTTAATTGGGAATCCAGCCTATGATCTTGTTTCATTAATTGATGACGTTAGAATTAAAACATCTACAAAGTTAAAAAATCAAATTTACAATTATTATTTAAAAAAAAACCAAAAAATATATAAAACTAATCAACAAAATTTTTTGAAAGATTTTAGCATACTGTCAGTTCAAAGGAGTTTAAAGATAATCGGTATTTTTTCTAGGCTTTTTAAAAGAGATAAGAAAAAAATATATTTAAAATATATACCATATACATGGCAATTATTAGAGGAGCGAATGAATTCAAAAATTTTTGTCGAATTAAAAAAAATATTAGACGATAATATTCCTAAAAAATATAAAAAAAAAATTGTATATAAATGAAAGTACCAATTCTTTTCCCTAAGATTTTTGACTATCCATTTACTTATAAAAGTGAAATAAAAGAATCTTTGAAACCTGGAGATTTTGTAAAAGCTCCATTTGGCAAAAATGAAATTACCGGAGTCGTATGGCCCCACGAACAAAAAACTGAAAAAAAATTTATAATCAAAAAAATTTCAAAGAAAATTAATATTAATAAATTGAATTCTACGATGATAGAATTTTTAAAATGGTTTTCTAAATATAATTTAGTACCACTAGGAATGTCATTAAAAATGTGCTTATTAAATAAAGATATAGTTGAAAAAAACTTAGATAAAGAATTTAGTAAATTTAAAATTAGATTTAATGATAAAAAATTTTTATTAAATGAAGATCAAAGAAAATCGTTAACTTTTATCAGAAACATTGGCAACAATTATAATGTTACTGTACTTGAGGGTGTAACAGGATCAGGGAAAACTTTAGTATATTTCGAGAGAATAAAAGATTTATTTAATAAAGGTCACCAAGCATTAATACTACTCCCTGAGATTGCTTTAACCAATCAATTTAGTAGAAGATTTAAAGAATTTTTTGGTTCAGAACCGGCTATTTGGCATTCTGGAACAACAAAGAAAAACAAATCCATAATATGGAAAGGTATAACTGAAGGAAAAATTAAAATAGTAATTGGAGCTAGATCAGCACTTTTTTTACCATTTAAAAATTTAGGGATAATAGTTGTGGATGAGGAACACGATTCATCTTACAAACAAGATGAAGGCGTTTCATATAATGCAAGAGATATGGCAATTACCAGAGCATCTATAGAAAATATTCCTATAAATTTAATTACATCGATACCTTCTGTAGAAACTTTTAATAATATTATAAGTAAAAAATACCATGTGACTAAGTTAACTAAAAGATATAAAGAAGCTTCCTTGCCAAAAGTTAAAATAATAAATTTACATACTGCAGAAATAAACAAGGGTTCTTGGATTGCGAACCAAACAATCAATGAGGTTAGTAAATATTTATTTTCAGGGGATCAGGTATTATTTTTTTTAAATAGAAGAGGGTATGCTCCATTCGTAATTTGCAAAAGGTGTGGATATAAATTTCAATGTCCTAACTGCGCAGTAAACCTAAATTATCATAAAAAAATAAATAAATTACTTTGCCACTATTGTGGTTATAAATCTTTATTGGTTAGAAATTGTAAGGATAAAGTAAAGTGCGATCTTCAATTTTGTGGACCTGGCGTAGAACGAATTTTTGCTGAATTGAGAAAAATATACCCAGAAAAAAAAATTGAAATTTTTTCAAGTGATACTTTAAAAAAAAATGAAATTGCGAGCGATCTTTTATCAAAAGTTGAAAAAAAGAAAATAGATATTCTGATAGGCACTCAGTTACTATCCAAAGGTTTTCATTTTCCACGATTAAATTGTATTGTGGTTGTAGATGGCAATTTTAGTTCACATGGATACGATTTAAGATCTGCAGAAAAAAATATTCAATTATATTATCAACTATCAGGAAGAGCTGGAAGAGAAGGAAATATTTCAACAATTTTTTTTCAAACATATACACCAGATGATGAAATTATTTTAAACATTTCTAAAAACGATCCTCATGCTTTTTTAAAAAAGGAGCTTTTATTACGAAAAGAGAAAAAGCTTCCACCTTTTTATAGACTTATTTCTTTAATTATTTCTGGAAAAAATGAAAATTCAATAATGAAATTTTCTCAAAATATTAAATCACATCTTCCTAAATTAAGTACAGTAAATATTTTAGGTCCAGTTTTTGCCCCAATAACCAAGCTTAAAAAAAAATATAGATGCAGAATTCTAATTCGATGTCCAAAAAATTTGTTTATACAAAAAGATTTATCAAGATCTCTTAATAAAATAAAAACTTTGCCAGGAATAAAACTGGAGGTTGATGTCGATCCAATTAATTTCAGTTAAATGTAGTGTTTATCGGTCTTAATAATGACAAAAAGATACAACAGAACTTGTTGAATTTACCCATATAATTTCATACAAAACGAGTCTTTTAGGAGAAACAATTGAGTTCAAAATCAACATTTTCAAACTCTACATCAAAAAGTTACGCGTTAGCTTTATACGAAATTGCTGTGGAGAATTCTGATTTAAACCAAGTGGAAGATGAAATGAAAAGCCTTAGCAGGTTATTAAGTGAGAGCTCTGATTTTAAAGATATGATTTTAAGCCCCACAATATCAATCGAGGATAAACAAAATATAATATTAAAAATATCAACTAATAATAATTTTTCAGAAACCTTAAAAAAATTTTTAAGTTTTATCACAGCAAAAAATAGATTGTTTTTTTTAAACAAAATTATTGAAAGTTTTTTAACCCTAGTTTCAAAAAGCAAAGGTGAACTAAAAGCAAAACTTATATCTTCTAAGAAATTAAATAATGAAGAAAAAGAAAAAATTCAAAATGAATTATCTCAAAATTTTAAATCGCAACTTAATTTAGATTATGAATATGATCCAAATTTAATAGCAGGTTTAATTATTCAAGTTGGAAGTGTTATGATAGATACTTCGGTTAAAACAAAATTAAAAAAATTAGAAAAAAATATGATAGAGGTGTGAGATGCAAATAAATCCTTCAGAAGTAACTAAAATTTTAAAAGAACAAATTAAAAAATTTGGTGAAAAGGCAGAAATTTCCGAAGTAGGTCAAGTTTTATCAGTAGGGGATGGTATAGCAAGAGTTTACGGATTAGATAATGTTCAAGCTGGTGAGATGGTCGAGTTTTCAGATGGAATAAAAGGTATGGCGTTAAATTTAGAAAGTGACAATGTTGGTGTAGTAATATTTGGTGATGACAGATCCATAAAAGAAGGAGACGTAGTTAAAAGAACCGGGGCTATTGTAGATTCACCAGTTGGAAAAAAACTACTTGGCAGAGTTGTAGATGCATTAGGAAACCCTATTGATGGCAAAGGGGAATTGGATAAAAAAATAGAAAGAAAAAGAGTTGATGTAAAAGCTCCAGGAATTATTCCTAGAAAATCTGTAAACCAACCTATGCAAACTGGCCTCAAAGCTATTGATAGTTTAATACCTATTGGTAGGGGGCAAAGAGAGTTAATAATTGGTGACAGACAAACTGGCAAAACAGCAGTAGCTATAGATACAATTATAAATCAAAAAGAAATAAACAAATCAGGTGAAGAAAAAGATAAACTTTATTGTATTTATGTTGCGATCGGACAAAAGAGATCAACAGTTGCTCAAATAGTTAAGTCATTGGAAGATGCTGGAGCAATGGAGTATACTACAATAGTTTCAGCAACAGCATCTGACCCAGCACCACTTCAATTTTTGGCTCCATATACCGGATGTACTATGGGAGAATATTTTAGAGACAATGGAATGCATGCACTAATTATTTATGATGATTTATCAAAACAAGCAGTGGCTTATAGGCAGATGTCTCTTTTACTTAGACGACCTCCAGGAAGAGAAGCTTATCCTGGTGATGTATTTTATTTACATAGTAGGTTACTTGAGAGAGCTGCTAAACTTAATGATGATAAAGGAGGAGGCTCACTAACGGCATTACCAATAATTGAGACTCAGGCTGGAGACGTATCAGCTTATATCCCAACTAATGTAATTTCAATTACAGACGGTCAAATTTTTTTAGAAACAGAATTATTTAATCAAGGTATAAGACCAGCAGTTAACGTAGGACTCTCTGTTTCTAGGGTTGGTTCTGCAGCACAAACAAAAGCAATGAAAAAAGTTGCTGGATCGATAAAATTAGAGTTAGCTCAGTATAGAGAAATGGCAGCATTTGCTCAATTTGGTTCAGATTTAGATGCTTCTACACAAAAACTATTAAATAGAGGTTCAAAACTAACAGAGCTTTTAAAGCAAGATCAATACTCCCCAATGCCTGTTGCTCAACAAGTAATAGCAGTTTTTTCAGGAGTAAGAGGGTTTTTAGATAATGTAGAACAAAAAGATATTAAAACAACAGAAACAAAAATTTATGAAGAAATAAAATCTTCTAACCCAGAAATTATTGATAGCATTAATAATACAGGAAAATTAGATGATGAAACTGAAAAAAAGTTAACATCAGTTATTGAACAATTTAAAAAGAAAAAAGATTAAAAATTATGCCTAGTTTAGATGATTTAAAAAAAAGAATTTCTAGTGTTAAATCTACACAAAAAATAACTAAAGCAATGAAAATGGTTGCAGCAGCTAAGCTTAGAAGAGCGCAAGAAAGTGCTGAAAAAGGCAGGCCATTTTCAGAACGAATGAATAATATTATACTTAATTTAAGTCAGTCTATTTCTGATAAAGAAAGTGCTTCAAAGTTTCTTGTGGGAACAGGAAAAGATAAAGTTCATTTATGCGTTGTCATTACAGCTGATAGAGGTCTTTGTGGAGGATTTAATACAAACATATGCAGAAAAGCAAAAAGCTACTTTGAAAAAATTTTAAAAGAGGGAAAAACTCTAAAAATTCTTACAGTTGGCTCTAAAGGTAATGACCAATTAAAAAGAGCGTATAACAATTATATAATTGATAAAATAAGCTTTAAAGGTATGAAGAAAGTCAGTTATAAAGAGGCTGAAAATGTTGGAAATAAAATTATAGATTTATTTAATGACAATCAATTTGATGTTTGTAAAATATTTTATAATAAATTTAAAAATGTAATTACACAAATTCCCCAGGAACAGCAAATTATACCTATAGAAAGCTTAAAAAAAGAGGAAGATAAAAAATCAGAAAATTTTTATGAGTTTGAGCCAGATGAAACAGAAATATTGGAAAATTTATTACCACGTAATATTTCTACTCAAATTTTCAAAGCTATTCTTGAAAATGCAGCTAGCGAACAAGGCTCAAGAATGACAGCAATGGATAACGCAACAAGAAATGCTGGAGATTTAGTAGACAAATTGACTATAACATATAACAGAAGTAGGCAAGCAGCCATTACAAAAGAACTTATAGAAATTATATCTGGAGCTGAAAGTTTGTAAAAATGGAAAAAAAAATTGGAAAAATTGTACAAGTAATTGGTGCGGTAGTGGATGTTCAATTTCAAGGACAGCTACCAGAAATTTTAACTGCATTAGAATGTGATAATTCTGGAAATAGATTAGTACTAGAAGTAGCTCAACATCTTGGGGAAACAGCAGTTCGAACTATAGCAATGGATAGTACTGAAGGTCTTAAAAGAGGAGATAAAGTTACTGATACAGGCTCCCCAATTAAAGTACCGGTAGGGCCAGAAACTTTAGGAAGAATAATAAATGTGATTGGAGAACCTATTGATCAAAAAGGTAAAGTGGCGACAAAAGAAAGTTGGCCAATACATAGACCTGCCCCAAAATTTACAGATCAATCTACAGAGACAGAGATACTGGTTACAGGGATAAAGGTTGTAGATCTTCTAGCACCTTATTCAAAAGGAGGTAAAATTGGTTTATTCGGTGGAGCTGGAGTAGGAAAAACAGTAATTATAATGGAATTAATAAATAACATTGCCAAAGCTCATGGAGGATTTTCTGTATTTGCTGGAGTAGGAGAAAGAACTAGAGAGGGAAATGATTTGTATCATGAAATGATCGAATCGGGTGTAATTAAACCTGATGGAAAAGGTTCTAAAGCAGCCCTAGTGTACGGACAAATGAATGAACCACCTGGAGCTAGAGCTAGAGTTGGTTTAACAGGATTAACCGTTGCAGAATATTTTAGAGACAAGGAAGGGCAAGATGTATTATTTTTTGTCGATAACATATTTAGATTTACCCAAGCTGGTTCAGAAGTTTCAGCATTACTAGGAAGAATTCCATCAGCAGTAGGTTATCAACCAACTTTAGCAACTGATATGGGAAATTTACAGGAAAGAATTACCACAACAAATAAAGGTTCAATAACATCTGTCCAAGCCATATATGTTCCTGCCGATGATTTAACTGATCCTGCTCCAGCAACTTCGTTTGCACATTTAGATGCAACAACAGTTCTATCAAGACAAATTGCCGAACTTGGAATATATCCGGCAGTAGATCCTTTAGATTCTACTTCAAGAATTTTAGATCCAAGAATAGTTGGCGAAGAACACTATAGGGTAGCAAGAGAAGTTCAAAAAATATTACAAACATATAAATCTTTACAGGATATAATTGCAATTTTAGGTATGGACGAGCTTTCAGAAGAAGATAAACTAACTGTTGCTAGAGCAAGAAAAATTCAAAGATTTCTATCGCAACCATTTTTTGTTGCAGAAGTTTTTACGGGGTCGCCTGGTAAACTAGTAGATTTAGAAGCCACTATTAAAGGTTTTGATGCAATATGCAAAGGTGAGTATGATCATTTACCAGAGGCTGCTTTTTATATGGTTGGCACAATAGATGAAGCAATAGAAAAAGCTGAAAAAATGGCTAAAGAAGCGGCAGCATAAATGGAAAGCGACTTTAAAGTTGAAATTATAAGTCCTGAGAAAATAATTTTTTCAGACAATGTTAAAATGATTACATTTCCTTCTTACGAAGGCGATATGAGTATATTGAAAGGTCATATTTCCATTATAACTTTTTTAAGACCAGGAATAATTAAAGTACATAAAAGTGATCAGAATACTATAGATTTTTTTGTTGAAGATGGAACAGTAGAATATTTTAACGATAGTTTAGTCATACTTTCAGCTTCAGCTATAAATTTAAAAGATATAACCAAAGAATTTTTGGAACATCTTAGCAGAGAAGCTCAAGAACAATTAAAGAAAGAAAATATTACAGACCAAGAACGTTACATTCTTAATCATAAGTTGGATACTATTAAGGAAAAAGAATTTAAATTATCTTAGTTTTCTTTAATTCTTCAATTAATTTTTTATAAATATTCACTTTAAAATCTACAGCTACATATGGTAGTTGTAAAGGATCTATCCATTTCCAGTCTAGAAATTCTGGATTTTTCGTTTTAATATTCACCTCCTCATCAGAACCTTTAAATTTCATTATAAACCATTTTTGTTTTTGTCCTTTATATTTACCTTGCCAAATTTTTCCTAAAAGATTCTCTGGTAAATTATACGACAACCATTCCTGCACTTCTTTTATAATTTCTATGGTTTTAATACCAGTTTCCTCTAATAATTCTCTTTTTGCTGCATCTAAATAACTTTCTTCGTTATCTACACCACCCTGGGGCATCTGCCAAAAATTATTTGCATTATCAATTCTTTTTCCTACAAATACTTTATTTTGTTGGTTTAATAAGACTATTCCTACCCCTTTTCTTAAAGGTAAATCCTTTTTATTTTTCATTGAAGTTTAACCGTTTAATAATTTTACAGCGTAGTTTAATTGATTATCAGTTTCAGTATTAATTAAAAATTCCTCATTATTTTCTTCCTCTATTTTTATGTCAGGTGTTACACCTACATTTGAAATAGATTTGCCTGATGGTAAGTAATATTTAGATATGGTTAAACGTATGGCGCCTCTATTTTTTAGAGGAATAATTGATTGAACAGACCCTTTACCATATGTAGTTTCACCTAATAAAACTGCCCTTTTCTGATCTTGCAAAGCACCCGCAACAATCTCAGCGGCAGAAGCTGATCCATTATTAATTAGAACAACTAATGGCTTTCCACTAATTTGATCCCCTTTTTTGGCAAAAAACTTTCTATTTTCTCTTTGCTTTCTTCCTTTCGTGGATACTATTTCCCCATCATCTAAAAAGAAATCTGAAATTTTGACTGCTTGAGTAAGAAGTCCACCTGGATTATTCCTTAAATCCAAAATATATCCTTTTAAGTTATTTTTTTTATACTTATAAATTTCTTTTTTTAGTTGCTCATCACTATTTTGATTAAAAGCTCTCAACCTAAGATATCCAACTTTTCCGTCAATTAATTTTGAAACTACAGACTTAATCTCAATTATTTCTCGAGTAATTTTAAAAATTTTTGCTCTTTTTAAACCCTTTCTTCTTACAGTAATTTCGATGTCCGATCCAACCGGACCTCTCATTAAGTTGACAGCTTCCATAAGGCTTTTGCCTTGAACCTGTTCACCATTAATTTGCACAATGTAATCTCCTGCCTTTATACCCGCTTTTGCAGCTGGGGTATCATCAATTGGAGCAATAACTTTTACAACACCTGCTTCCATACTAACTTCAATACCTAAACCACCAAACTCACCACTTGTTTCTACTTGAGACTCCTTGAAGATTTCTGGGCTCATGTAAGCAGAGTATGGATCTAAAGATTGAAGAACTCCATTTATTGCTGAGTCCATAACATCTGACTGATTAACTTCGTCAACATATTCAGTTTCTATCTTTTCAAGCACCTCGCTAAAAATATCGATTTTTTCATAAAGCTCATCAGAATTTTGTGAAAAAGCTTTGTGTGAAATATTCAAAAAAATTATTGCAATAGTTAAAATTAATTTAATAGAATTCAATTTATTCATATAGTTAGTCTTTCTTTTGGTATTAATTCTGACCACATTCTTTCTAAATCATAAAATTTTCTTTTTTCTGGATGAAAAATATGAATTATAATA